>Ga0196960_10000234_pt1 | contig 22410 bp, 20 predicted proteins | sample S3v_5metaG_FD_183187 | JGI IMG/M metagenome (GOLD analysis project Ga0196960, IMG submission 183187) | Soil microbial communities from Anza Borrego desert, Southern California, United States - S3+v_5 | ecosystem: Environmental > Terrestrial > Soil > Desert | place: USA: California | collected...
GCTCTCGGCCTCCTCCTCACCGCCGGCCTGATGGGGGCCGGGGCGCTGGTCGAGGCGCGGAGCCTGCTGGGATGAACGTCGAGCAGATCCTCTTCGAGGTCTCCGACGCGCTGCGGGTGCCGGTCCTGGTCCTCTCCCTGGCGGCGCTGGCGATCGCGGTGGCCGAAGCCGGGGCGCTGGCGACGGAGCTGTGGCGCCGGCGCGGCCGCAGCCTCTGGCAGCTCGACCACGCGATCGGCGAGTGCCGGCGGCTATTGGCCGCCGGGATGCCGGCCGAGGCGTTCGCGGCGCTGCTGCCGGTCGCCCGCAACGCTCCGATGGAAGAGGTCCTCGGCGACCTCGTCGCCCAACGCGGCGCCCCGGGCGCCGAGGCGCGGGTCGCCAAGCAGCTCGCCGAGTACGACTACCGCTCGCTGCGGCGGCTGGAGCGGACCCGCATCCTCGTCCGCATGGGCCCGGCGTTGGGGCTGATGGGGACCCTGATCCCGCTCTCGCCGGCGCTGGCCGGGCTGGCCGACGGCGACGTGGCGACGCTGACCGAGAACCTCCGCGTCGCCTTCGGCGTCACCGTCGCCGGGCTCCTCGTCGGCGCGATCGCCTTCGCGATCTCCCTCGTCCGCGACCGCCTCTACGCCCAGGACTATTCCGACGTCGAGTACGTGGCGGCCCAGCTGGGGGCGCCGTGAAGGTCACGGCCCGTGCCCGCAGCCGCGAGGACCGCGCCGGCGACCCGCTCGACGGCCTCGTCAACCTCTTCGACCTCGGGATCGTGCTCTCGGTCGCCTTCCTGCTGGCGGCGCTCTCCTCCCTCGACCTCACCTCGGCGCTGACGAAGCAGGCAGCAGCCGAGAGGCCGGGGGCGTCACGTGCGCAGAAGGCGGTGGTGGCGGATCGGGATCAGACGGTGAAGCCACTGCAGCTCGAGCCGGGCCAACGGGTCGTCGGCCGGGGGCGGCCCGTCGGCACCGTCTACAAGCTCGCCGACGGGCGGACCGTGATCGTGCGCGAGAAGTGAGTCTCTAACCCTCGACCAGAGGCTTAGAGTTGTACCTGCTCAGGCGACTCCCGCCGGCAGTCGCTCCTCTGCCTCGACCTCCTCTTCGCGTATCTCGCTCCTGCCGACGCCTGCAGAGATCGGCAGTCGGTAGAAGTGCTCGGTGGCGCCGCGGACCTGCCGCTCCCGCACCAGTTCGATCAGGCCGGATTTGGCCAGCTCGGTGACGTGGTAGTTCGTGTTGCTGAGCGGGATCTGGAGCTCGTGGCTGAGGTCGCTGGGGGAGAGGACCCTGCCGCCGTCGATCCCGAGGATTTCGAGGATCGAGACCCGCAGCGGATGGGCCGTGGCCCGCGCCAAGCGCTCCCAATCAACAGGTACAGAGCCGTTTATAGAGTGACCATTGGGGGAATGTCCGTTCTGGGTTGCCATAAAGGCCACATTACCAAAAAATGTTGACGTATGTCATTAATTTTTGGTAGGTTGCCGTTGAAGATGCTCTTGGGAAGAGCGCCGAGGAGGAGATATCCGCATATGCGTATTGGCCGAGTAGGCAGTTTTCTTTCGTTGCTTGTCGTCGCGATGCTGACCGCTGCCTCCACCGCGTTCGCGGGCGGCACGGAAGAAGTCATCGCCCCGAGCGATCCCCACAACCCCAAAGTCGACTCCGGCTGGCAGGCGGGGACCTGCAACTCCGAACCGGCCGACCCCGGCGCCCCGGGAGCGGCGGTCTGCTCGGTGGCGACCCCCCACATGTTCTTCGAACAGGCTGCCGGCCACCCCCACTACGGCTTCACCCAGTTCATCGTCAAACACAGCGAGGGAACGCTGGGCCCGAAACCGGAAGCGGAAATCGCGCGGATCCGGGTCGACCTGCCGGTCGGCCTCAACGTCAACCCGGGCGCGACCGAGCGCTGCCCGCTGGCGAAATTCAAAGCCGATCCCGCCACCTGTCCGCCGGAATCGAAAGTCGGCGTCAGCTACGTCACCGCGGCCGATCCTCTGCTCGGCGGATCCGTCCCCCTGCACGCCGACGTCTACAACGTCGTCCCGGTCGAAGGGGAGACCGCGCGGTTCGGGCTCGAACTCGGCGGCAACGAGGTCTACCTCGAGGGCGACGTCGCCTGGCACAGCGACTACCACGAGGGCTTCACGATCGAGGTCCCCAAGGTCCTGCCCGCGGCGCTTGAAGGCTTCGTCCTCAAGAACCGTCTCGTCTTCAACGGCCGCGCCGGCAACGGCACCTTCATCACCACCCCCAGCACCTGCCTCGGCGAAGCCTTCAAAGAATCGGGCAGCGTCTACTCGACCTACCTGCTCGCCGCGTCCTACCCGCAGCTCGAAAAAGAGCCGCCTTACGAGGACTACGTCTGGCCGCAGAGCGCCCAGCCGCCGCTCGAGTCGCCGATCCCGCCCGGCACCTCGCCGAAAGAATGCGAGTCGATCCCCTACGACCCGTCGCTCGCGGTCGACCCCGGCACCTCGCAGGTCAACTCCCCCGCCGGTGCGACCGTCGACATCGAGATCCCGCACCTGAGCCTGGGGGAGAGCGAACAGCAGAGCTCGACGACGAAGAAGTCGGAAGTGACGCTGCCGCTGGGGATGGGCCTCAACCCCTCGGCCGCCAACGGCCTGCAGGTCTGCACCGACGCCCAGTTCGGCAAAGGCACCACGAACCCGGTCACCTGCCCGGAGGGCTCGAAAGTCGGGACCGTGACGATCGACTCGCCGGCGCTGCCGACGAAAGATGACGGGGAAGAGGAAGAGGCCGAGGGACCGCCGCTGAAAGGCTCGGTCTATGTCGGCGAGCAGCTCAGCAACGACCCCACCTCCGGTGACCTGTACCGGATCTTCATCAACGCGGTCTCCGAGCGCTACGGGGTCGACGTCCGCCTGATCGGCAACGTCAGCGCCGACCCGCAGACCGGTCAGCTGACCACCACCATCGACGACACGCCGCAGGCCCAGGTCAACAGCTTCGTGGTGAAGCTGAACGGCGGCGCCAAAGCCGTCCTCAGCAGCCCGCCCACCTGCGGTCCCAACCAGGCGAGCGCGGTGATGACCCCGTGGTCGGAGCCGTGGGCGCACAACACCGCCACGCCGAGCGACGACTTCGCGCTGAAAAACGCGCCGGGCGGGGGCAACTGCCCGGCGACGATGGCCGAGCGGCCGTTCGGCCCCTCGTTCGCGGCCGCGCCGGAGAGCCCCAAGGCCGGCGCCTTCAGCCCGCTCTCGATCCGGATCGATCGCAGCGACGGCCAGCAGGAGCTGAAAGGGACCGACATCGTGCTGCCGCCGGGGATGACCGGCAAGCTGCGCGGCATCCCCTACTGCGCCGAGGAGGCGCTCGCCGCCGCCGCCGACCGGCGCGGCAAGGAAGAGGAAGCGAGCTCGAGCTGCCCGGCCGCGAGCGAAGTCGGCGTCGCGACCGTCGCCGCCGGCACCGGCCCTGCTCCCTACGAAATCGACGGCAAGGTCTTCCTCGCCGGTCCTTATAAGGGAGCCCCGCTCTCCCTGGCGGTGATCACCCCCGCCACGGCCGGTCCCCTCGACCTCGGTGTGGTCGTGGTCAGGGTCGCGCTCCACGTCGATCCCGAGACGGCGCAGATCCGGGCGGTCTCCGACCCGATCCCGCACGTCTTCGCCGGCACCCAGCTCAGCATCCGCTCGGTCGACCTGAAGATGAACCGGCCGAACTTCACCCTCAACCCGACCAGCTGCGAGCCGCTCGCCACCGGCGGCGCGCTCAACGGCGGCGGCGCCGACCCGGCGAACCCGGCGGCGTTCAGCGTCTTCGGCATCAGCGCGCCGTTCCAGACCAGCGACTGCGGGGCGCTCAAATTCCGGCCCAAGCTCTACACGAAGCTGATCGGCAACCGCAAGAAAATGCGGCGCAACGGCCACCCCGCCTTCAAAGCGGTGCTCGTCGCCCGCGAGGGAGACGCCAACATCAGGCGCGCGGCGCTGACGCTCCCGCGCTCGCAGTTCCTCGACCAGAGCCACATCGGCACGGTCTGCACCCGCGTCCAGCTCGCGGCCCAGGACTGCCCGGCCCGCTCCGTCTACGGCCACGCCTGGGCGGAGACGCCGCTGCTGGACGGGAAAGTCGCCGGCCCGGTCTACCTCGTCTCCTCCGACAACGAACTGCCCGACCTCCTGGCCGACCTCAAGGGTCAGGTGAACGTGCGGCTGCGCGGGGTCATCGACTCCCGCAAGAAACGGATGAGGACGGTCTTCTCGACCGTGCCCGACGTCCCGGTGAGCAAGTTCGTGCTGAGGATGAAGGGCGGGAAGAAAGGGCTCCTGGTCAACTCGCGCGACCTCTGCAAAGCGCGCAACTTCTCCTCCCTCAGCCTCAAAGCGCAGAACGGCAAGCGCCTGCGGGTGAAGAAGCTGCCGCTGCGCGCCACCGGCTGCAAGGGCAAGAAGGGCAAGGGCGCCAAAGGCAAGGCTGGCAAGGGCAGCCGCTAGCGGGTTAACAGGGCGTCCAGCCGGGTACCGGCCTGTCCAGGTGAGGAAGCCAGTCGCGAAAACCCTTCTGCTCGCGTTCGCGATGGCGATCCTGCTCGCGCCCTCGGCGCAGGCGGGTGAAGTCGTCTTCGCGCCGCAGAACAACCCGCCCAACTCCGACGACGGCTGGCAGGCGGGGACCTGCAACACCCCGACCTGCGCCCCGGACAGCCCCAGCGCCGAGTTCTTCGAAACGGCCGCCGCCCACCCGCCGTTCGGGATTACGCAGTTCATCGTCAAAAACGACGGGGGCATCGCCAAACGGCCCCAGGTCGACATCCACAACCTGCGGGTCGACCTGCCGGTCGGCCTCAGCGTCAACCCCGGCGCAACGCCGCAGTGCAAACTCGACCCGGGGGAGCACCCCGACGCCCTCACCTGCGAGCCGGCCGCGGCGGTCGGCTACAGCGAGATCACCCTCTCGCTCTCGACGATCCTGCCGCCGACGACGCTGCCGCAGATCCCGGTCTACAACCTGGTCCCGAAAGAGGGGCAGCCGGCCCGGTTCGGGTTCAGCGTCCCGAATCCCGTCGGGACCCCGAGCGACGTCTTCCTCGAAGCCGACGTGGCCTGGGAGAGCGACTTCCACGAGGGCTTCACGATCGACATCCCGAAACCGCCGATCCCCGGCGCGAAACTGCTGATGAACCGGCTCGTCTTCAACGGCCGGGCGACCGGGCGCGAAGGGTTCTTCCTCACCACCCCCAGCACCTGCTTCAACCCGACCGACCCGGCTCACACCCACACCTACTCGACCTACGCGCGCGCCGACTCCTACGGCAACGAGGACCCGGCCTTCCCCCACAACTCGCCCTTCGTCGAGTCGCCGCTGCCCCCCGGCACCAGCCCGAAAGACTGCGGGTCGATCCCCTTCAACCCTTCGATCGAGGTAGAGCCGGGGACCAAAGTGGTCGACTCCCCGGCGGGCGCCGTGACCGAGGTGAAACTGCCGGTCGAACCGAACGCCACCGGCCAGGAAACCTCGACGATGCGGACGGCGCGGGTGACGCTGCCGGCCGGGATGGGCCTCAACCCCTCCGCCGCCAACGGCCTCGCCGCCTGCACCGACGCCCAGTTCGCGAAGGGGACGCGCAACCCCGTCACCTGCCCGGCCAACTCGAAAGTCGGGACGGTGACGGTGGCGACGCCGCCGCTGCCGGAGGGGCCGTTGACCGGCAACGTCTACGTCGGCGAGCAGAAGAAACGCGATCCCGAATCGGGTGAGCTGTACCGGATCTTCGTCCACGCGCTCTCGACCCGCTACGGCGTCGACCTGCGGCTGGTCGGCAACGTCGTCGCCAACGCCAAAACCGGGCAGCTGACCGCTGTCTTCGACGACCCGCCGAAGAACGTCCTGCGCGGCGGCAACTCCGACAACCTCCCGCACGGCCTCCCGCAGGTCCCCTTCACGAGCTTCCGGATCGACCTCGACGACGGCGCCAAAGCCGCGCTGAGCAGCCCGCCGACCTGCAGCGCGAGCACCACCAACACCCAGCTGACGCCGTGGTCGGCGCTGTTCTCGGGCAAAGGGCCGGCGACCCCTTCGAGCAAATTCACCCTCTCGGCGATGCCCGGCGGCGGGCCCTGCCCGAAAACGCTGGCCCAGCGCGCCTTCGCCCCCGGCTTCAACGCCAAGCCGAAAAGCGACCAGGCGAAAGCCTTCACCCCCTTCTCGACCAACATCACCCGCCCGCAGGGTCAGCAGGAGCTGAAAGGGATCGACCTCCTGCTGCCGCCGGGAGCGACGGCGAAGCTGAAGGGCGTCCCCTACTGCCCGCCGAAAGCGATCGCCGCCGCCGAAGAGCGCTCCGGCGAGGCAGAGAGGAAAAACCCGAGCTGCCCGAGCGGCAGCAAGATCGGGGTGACCAAAGTCGAGGCGGGGACCGGTCCCTCGCCGCTGCAGATCGAGGGCGACGCCTACCTGGCCGGCCGCTACAAGGGGGCGCCGGTGTCGATCGTCGTGGTGACGCCGGGGATCGCCGGGCCTTTCGACCTCGGCAACGTCGTCGTCCGGATCCCGCTCTTCCTCGCCTCGGAGACGGCGCGGATCCACCCGAAGACCGATGACATCCCGCACGTCTTCGCCGGCACCAAGCTCGACATCCGCTCGATCTTCCTCAACATCAACCGCGAGAACTTCACCCTCAACGGCACCAACTGCCGCAAAGGGGCGACCGAGGGCGCGATCTACGGTGGCGGCGCCAACCCGCTCAACCCCAACGCCTTCGCGCCGGCCAAAGTCTCCGAGGAGTTCAAAGCGAAAGGCTGCCGCAAGCTGAAGTTCCGGCCGAAGCTGAACATCCGCCTCTTCGGCGCCACCCGCCGCGCCAAGCAGCCGAAACTGCGGGCGGTCCTGCGGGCGCGCGGCAAGGACGCCAACATCCGCCGCGCCGTGGTGGCGCTGCCGCGGGCGCTCTTCCTCGACCAGTCGAGCCTCGCCACGGTCTGCACCCGGGTCCAGTTCGCCGCCGAAAAGTGCCCGAAACGGTCGATCTACGGACGCGCCCGCGCTTTCACGCCGCTGCTCGGCAAACCGCTCGAAGGGCCGGTCTACCTGCGCTCATCGAACAACACGCTGCCGGACCTGGTCGCCCACCTCGAGGGGCAGGTGACGATCGATCTCGTCGGCCGCATCGACAGCTTCCGCGGCGGCCTCCGCACCACCTTCGGCAAGGTGCCCGACGTGCCTGTGAGCAAGTTCGTGATGGTCCTGCCCGGCGGCAAAAAAGGCCTGCTGGTCAACTCCACCAACCTCTGCGCCAAGCCGGTCAAAGCGTTCATCCGGCTCCGAGGCCAGAACGGGCGCAAGGTCAACGCCAAGCCGAAGCTGCGCACGCCCTGCAACAGCAAGGGCGCCAAGGGCAAGAGGCGTTAGCGGCACGCTGCCCGTGGGTACCTGAAGCGGCATGGGCGTACCGCACCAAGGGAAGCTTTCTGGTGTTCAAGGAGTACGTCGTAGTTCCACCCATAGGTGTCTTTTCACCACCGATTGATGTCATGTCACCAAACAGTGTCACGGTTACCGAGGTTGTAGCTACGAGAGGAACTTGAAGGACCCGCGAACCCTGTATGTTCTCTGCGCGGGAGGGAAGTTTTTTTGGGCGCTTCAGGGAGCGTCCTCGTTAAGGGAAAAACGAGGAGGAAATTGATGGCAAAGCGCTCGCTTGCGCTTCTCATGTGTCTCGGGGCTCTGCTCGCCATGCCTGTCATGGCTAGCGCGGACACCCCGGACATTCTGGCGCCGCAGAACGATCCGCCGACGGCGGCGGACGGCTGGCAGGCAGGAACCTGTAACGAACCGGAATGCACCCCGGAAAGCCCGGACCCTGTGTTCTTCACCCAGGCAGGGGGGCATCCGCCCTTCGCCTTCACCCAGTACACGGTGAGGCAGCAGAAAGTGGAAGTCGCCCCCGGCGACATCCGCGAAATCCCCATCGGGGTTGTCGGCAAACTGCGCGCCGACCTGCCGCCCGGCCTGACGGTCAACCCGCAGGCCACGCCGCGCTGCACGATGGAGGAATTCAACACGCCGGTAGGCGCGGGCGAACTTCCAGGCTGCTCGGAAGCCTCGCGAGTGGGCATCGAGAAAGTCTGGCTGAAAGTCATCGTCGGTCCCGGTACCGGGACCCCCGTGGCGCCGATCCCCGGCGTGACCGAAGTTCCGGTCTACAACCTCGTGCCCGAATTCGGCGAACCGGCCAAATTCGGATTCAAAATCGGGCAGCCCGGGAAAAAATCGTCGGTCTTCCTTCGCGCGGACGTTGCGTGGGAGAGCGACTTCCACGCCGGCTTCACGATCGACCTTCCGCCGCTCGACCCGACCTCACCCACCCGGACCTGGAAAAGCCGGTTGATCAACTTCGGCGCCACCGCCGGCAACGGGATGTACATCAACCTCCCGACCACCTGCTTCGACCCCGAAGCGCCCAATCCCCAGACGGAAGACATCTACACCACGTACGCACGGGCCTCGACGTCAGTGGAAGAGGAAAATGGGGAAGAGGGCGCGTTCCCCTTCGGCTACACCGCCTTCGAGGCGGAGCTGCCCCCGGGCATCAAACCGACGGGCTGCGAGGACGTGCCCTTCGAACCCTCGATCGAGGTCAACCCGGGCACCGACAAGGTCGACTCCCCGGCACCGGCGACGGTGACGGCGAGGCTGCCGTTCGACCCGGCCAAAGAAGGCGGACCGGGCAAACAGGTCCAGTCGCACGTGCGTAAAGCCGAAGTGAAGCTGCCGAAAGGCATGGGCCTGAACCCGGCGGCGGCCAACGGCCTCGTCGCCTGCACCGACGCCCAGTTCAAGAAGGGCGTCCGCACCTACACCAACGAATGCCCGGCGGCATCCGACATCGGTTCGGTCGAAGTCGACTCCTGGCCGCTGGCGGAAACGCTGGTCGGCGACGTCTACGTCGGCGAGCAGCAGAGCAACGAGCCGGAATCGGGCAAATTGTTCCGGATCCTGATCGAAGCCAAGAACGAAAAAGAGGGCGTCGCCGCACGCCTGGTCGGTCAGATCCAGGCCAACGAGAAAACCGGCGAGCTGACCGCGGTGGTCAACGACCGCCTCGTCAACCCGTTCTTCGGCGAACTGCCGGAAGGCCTGCCGCAGGTGCCGTTCGAGGAGATCAGGCTCCGCTTCGACGGCTCCAAAGACGTCCTTACCAGCCCGCCCGTCTGCACGGCCGAGTCGGTCAGCCGACTTGAACCGTGGGCGCGGCCCGGGACGTTCGCCGAGGCACCCAGCAAAGTCACGCTCTCGAACGACCCGGCAGGCGGTGCCTGCCCGCAGACGCTGGCGGAGCGCAAGTTCGCGCCGAGCTACAAAGCGCATACGGACAGCACCCAAGCCGGCGCCTACTCGCCGTTCCACGTGAAGATCGCGCGGACCGACGGACAGCAGGAGTTGAAAGTCGTAGATGTCACCCTGCCGAAGGGGCTGACCGGCAAGTTGCGCGGCATCCCCTACTGCCCGGAGGACATCATCTCGACCCTGGAAGCGCCCCGGAGCGCGACGGTCGAGACGGCCAACACGATCTGCTCGGACGAGAGCTTCCTGGGCACGGCCACGACCCTCTCCGGAACCGGGAACAACCCCCTGAAACTGCCGGGCAACGTCTACCTGGCGGGTCCTTACAAGGGGGCTCCGCTCTCGCTGGTGGTGACCACCCCGGCGCTGGCGGGCCCGTTCGACCTCGGCACCGTGGTCGTCCGGGTGGCTCTCCACGTGGACCCGGAGACCGCGCAGATCCGCGCCGTCTCCAACCCGATCCCCGACGTGTTCAGCGGGGTGAAGCTGGACGTGCGGTCGATCGACATCGACATCTACCGCAAGAAGTTCATGCTCAACCCGACCAACTGCCGTAAACAGGCAACCGAGGGGACGATCCAGGGCGGCGGCGCCGACCCGGCCAACCCGGCCGCGTTCAGCTCCTACGCCGTCAGCGATCCGTTCCAGGCGACCGGCTGCAAGAAGCTGGGCTTCAAGCCGAAGCTGAGGATCAAGCTGTTCGGTCCGACGCAGCGGACGAAGTTCCCGCGTCTGAAGGCGGTCCTCACGGCCCGCAAAGCCGACGCCAACATGGCCCGCACCGCAGTGACGATGCCGCGGTCCCTGTTCCTCGAACAGGCTCACATCGGCACCGTCTGCACGCGGCCGCAGCTGGCTGCGCACGACTGCCCGAAAGCGTCGGTCTACGGATCGGCGTGGGCGAAGTCGCCGCTGCTCAGCAAACGGTTGAAGGGCAAGGTGTACATGGTGTCCTCCGACAACGAATTGCCGGACCTGCTGGTCGATCTGCGCGGCCAGGTGGACATCCACCTGCGCGGCGTGATCAGCAGCGGCAACAACGGCGGCCTGAAGACGGTCTTCAGGAACGTGCCCGACGTGCCGGTGAGCAAGTTCGTCCTCAACATGAAGGGCGGCAAGAAGAGCCTGCTCGTCAACTCGGAGAACCTCTGTAAGAAACCGCAGAGGGCCGTGGTGAAGATGAAGGGCCAGAACGGCAAGAAGAGCAACAACAACAGGCAGAAGCTGAACGTCGTCTCCTGCGGCAAGAAGAAGGGGAAGTAAGCAGGAGCGGTTTCAGCAGCGAGTCGACGCACCGGCGCGGATGGCCGAATAGCCTCCGCGTCGGTGCGCCCGACGCTTTCAGTCCTGATCGTCGCCTACGACAGCCGCGACGATCTATCTAGGACCCTTCCCGCCCTGCTCCCCGAGCTGGGCGAAGGCGACGAGCTGATCGTCGTCGACAACAAGCCCGGCGACGGCAGCGTCGAGGTGGTGCGGGAGCTGGCGCCGGCGGCGCGGATCGTGCGGATGGGTCGCAACGCGGGCTTCGCCGGCGGCTGCAACGCCGGGGCGCAGGAGGCGAGCGGCGACCTGCTCGTGATCCTCAACCCCGACGCGGCGCCGCAGCCCGGCTTCGGCGAGGCGATCCGCCGGCCCTGGCGCGAGGGGCGGGGCTGGGCGGCCTGGCAGGCCCTGGTCGCCGACGGCGACGGTCGGCGGATCAACTCGGCCGGCAACCCGATCCACTTCACCGGCATCGTCTGGGCCGGCGGCCACGGGAGGCCGATCGCCGAGGCCCCGCCTGCCGGCGAGGTCCCGCTCCTCTCCGGCGCCTGCCTGGCGATCCCGCTCGAGAGCTGGCGGCGGGTGGGAGCATTTCCTGAGCACTTCTTCATGTACCACGAGGACGGCGACATCTCGGCCCGGCTGCGGCTGTTCGGCGGCGCGATCGGGATCGAGCCCGCGGCGGTGGTCCTCCACGACTACGAGTTCGGCGGCAGCGCCGACAAGTGGCGATGGCTCGAGCGCAACCGGCTCGCCCTCGTCGTCAGGACCTACCCGGCCTCGCTGCTGGTCCTGCTCGCCCCGGCCCTGCTCGCGACCGAGCTGGCCCTGCTGGTCGTCGCCGCCGCCGGGGGGTGGGGGAGGCAGAAGCTGCGCGCGAACCTCGAATTCTTCCGCTGGCTGCCGCGCCTCCTGCGCGAGCGCCGCGAGATCCAGCGCCGCCGCGCGATCGGCCCCCGCGAGTTTGCCGCCTGGCTCACCCCCGACCTCGACTCCGAGCTGATCTCCCCGCTCGTCCGCGCCTGGCCGGCGCGCCTGCTCCTGCGCACCTACTGGCGGGCGGTGCGCCTGCTGCTGCCCCGCTAGTTGGACTGGCTGATCGGGCGGATGAGGATCTCGTTGACGTCGACGTTCGGCGGCTGCTCCAGCGCGTAGATCACCGCGCGGGCGATGTCGTCGTCGCTGAGAGCGCGGTCGCCGGGCCGGTTCTCGAAGAAGGGGGTGTCGACCAGGCCCGGCTCGATCAGCGTCACCTTGATCCCGTGGTTCTCGCGCATCTGCCGCAGTTCCTGGCGCAGCGCCTCGCCGATCGCGGTCGCCGCCCACTTCGTCGCCGAGTAGAGCGAGCCCGGCAGCACCCGCCGGCCGGCGATCGAGCTGGTGACGAGGACGTGGCCGTCGCCGCGCTCGAGCAGGTGGGGGAGGGTGGCCCGGATCGTCAGCGCCACCCCGTAGACGTTGGTGAGGACCATCGAGCGCCAGTGCTCGGGCGTCTCCTCGAGGAAGCCGCGGGCGGCGCCGAAGCCGGCGTTGGCGAAGACGGCGTCGATGCGGCCGAAGCGCTCCAGTGCCGTCGCGGCCATCGCCTCGACCTCGTCCCACTCGGTGACGTCGCAACGGACCGCCAGCGCCCGCTCCTCGCCGCCGAGCTCGGCGGCGAGCTCCTGCAGCTCCTCCTCGCGGCGCGCCGCCAGCACCAATCGGTACTGCGAAGCGGCGGCTCGGGCGGTGGCGGCGCCGATGCCGCTGCTGGCTCCGGTGATCAGCAGAACGGGGTCCTCGGGCATGCGGTGATTCTCCCAGGTCGGCGGCTTGCGATAATCCCAAATGCCTGTGGACCCTCAGCGTAAGCGGAAGATCCGACTCGTCCTCGCCCTCAGCACCGCGGTGCTGCTGGCGGTGGCCCTCGTCTACACCTCCTTCTCGGCCTCGACCGAGGCGAAGGAGCCCTCGCAGCTGCTCAACGCCGCTCCCGGCACCAGCTACGAGATGACCGGCCGCGTCGTCAAAGGGTCGGTCCGCCGCGAGGGCAGCGGCATCACCTTCCGCGTCGTCGACCGCGACGGCGAGGGCAAGAGCCTGCCGGTCGCCTACGAGGGGACGGTCCCGGACCCGTTCCGCGGCGGCCGCGAGATCATCCTCACCGGCAGCGTCGAGAAAGGCGTCTTCGTCGGCGAGCCGGACACCCTGATCACGAAGTGCCCTTCGAAGTTCACGACCAAGTCTGATGCCTAGCTTCGGCAGCGCCCTGCTGGCGCTTGCCTTCCTCTCCACTTTCGCCGCCGCCGCCATCGCGCTCAGCGGCCGCCACGGGGACGAGCGCCGGCTGCGCCTCTCCCGCCGCGTCGTCTACGCCTTCTGCGCCCTGATCACCGGCTGCGTGGTGATCATCGAGCTCGCCTTCCTCGGCGACGACTTCTCCTTCAGCCTCGTCGCCGAGCATTCATCGATCGAGACCCCGACCGGCTACAAGCTGGCGGCGATGTGGTCGAGCCAGGAGGGCTCGCTGTTGCTCTGGGCCTGGGTGCTCTCGATCGCCTCCAGCGCCGCCCTCTACGCGACCCGCCACAAGCTGCGCGAGGTCGTCCCCTGGGCGACCGCGGTGATGATGGGCGTCGCCGCCTTCTTCACCGGGTTGATGCTGTTCGCGCCGGGCGTCGACCCGTTCGCGACGCTGAGCCCGGCGCCGAGCAACGGGGTCGGCCTCAACCCGCTCCTGCAGCACCCGAGCATGATGATCCACCCGCCGATGCTCTACTCGGGCTACGTCGCCTTCACGGTGCCGTTCGCCTTCGCGATCGGCGCGCTCGTCACCCGACGCCTCGACGCCGAGTGGATCCGCGCCACCCGCCGCTTCGCGCTGATCGCCTGGGCCTTCCTCGGCCTCGGCCTCCTGCTCGGCGCACGCTGGTCCTACACCGAGCTCGGCTGGGGCGGCTACTGGGCCTGGGACCCGGTCGAGAACGCGGCGCTGATGCCGTGGCTGCTCGGCACCGCCTTCCTGCACTCGATCATGGTCCAGGAGAAGCGGGGGATGCTGAAAGTCTGGAACGCCAGCCTCATCGTCGGCACCTTCTCGATGGCGCTGCTCGGCACCTTCCTCGTCCGCTCCGGCGTCCTGCAGTCGATCCACGCCTTCGGCGACAGCACCGTCGGCCCCTACATCCTCGGCCTGATCGGACTCGTCCTGATCGGCTCGACGGTGTTGATCGTCAGCCGCCTCGACGACCTCCGCTCGCCGAAGCGGATCGACTCGCTGGTCTCGCGCGAGTCGGTCTTCCTCGTCAACAACCTGCTCCTGGTCGGGCTGACCGCGGTGATCTTCTGGGGGACCTTCTTCCCGCTGATCTCCGAACTGTTCACCGGCGAGAAGGCGTCGCTGGCGGCCCCCTGGTTCGACGAGTACACGACCCCGCTCGGAATCCTGCTCGTCCTCTTCACCGGGATCGGGCCGCTGCTCGCCTGGCGGCGGGTCAGCTGGGCCTCGGCGAAGCGGGTCTTCCGGGTGCCGCTGGCGGTGACCGCGGTGGTGACGCTGGGCCTGGCGCTGCTGACCGACGCCGCCGACAGCCTCTGGGCGCTGGCGCTCTTCGCCTTCGCCGCCTTCGCCCTGACCGGGCTGGCGCAGGAGTTCTGGAGCGGCGGCCGGGCACGGCAGCGGCTCAGCGGCGGCTCGACCGCGGGGGCGATGCTGGGGTTGGTCAGCCGCAACCGCCGCCGCTACGGCGGCTACATCGTCCACGTCGGCGTGATCGTCCTGCTGATCGGGATCGCCGCCTCCTCGAGCTTCCAGGACAGGCGCGACGTCGACCTGCGGCCGGGGGAGAGCGCCGTCGTCAGCGGCCGCGAGATCACCTACGTGAAACCGGTCGTCGCCGTCGACGAGCAGAAGATCACCGTCGGCTCGGTCCTGCGGGTCGAGGAAGACGGCGAGACGGTCGGCTCCCTGCGCCCGAGCCGGGAGTTCTTCCGCCCGACCGGGCAGGAGGGGGGCACGATCAGCAGCTACTTCGCCGGCGAGGCGACCAGCGAGGTGGGCCTGCGGGCGGGGCTCGACAGCGACCTCTGGGTCGCCGAGGAACCCGACATGCTCGCCGTGCAGCGGCGGGCGCGGGCGGCTGACAGAGGGTTCGAAGCCTGCATCGAAGGCGCGCCCGGGACCCCCGAGCAGTGCAAAGCGCTGGGGGCGCTGATGCGCGCCGCCGCCGCCGACCCGAGCCTGCGCGCCCAGGCGCTGGAGCAGATCGCCGAGCTGCAGGGGATGACGGCGGAGCGGGTGGCGCGGAGCTACCTGGCCGACAACGCGCCGGCCACCTTCCGGATCATCGTCGACCCGCTCGTCACCTGGATGTGGATCGGCGGCATCATCGCCCTGGCCGGGGCGCTGATCGCCCTCTGGCCCGCCCGCGGCCGGCGCCGCGGCGCCCTCGTCCGCACCGAGGCCGACGCCCGCAAGGAAGCGAAGTACCGGGAGATCCGCGACGCCGAGCTCGACCACGCCGCCGGCAAGCTCTCCGACGAGGACTTCGCCGTCCTCGACGCCGAGCTGCGCCGCGAAGCGCTGGAGATCCTCGAGCGGGTCGACGGCGAGAGCGGCAACGGCAACGGGGACGGGAACGGCAACGGCGCCCACCCCCGTACGCCGGAAAAGGTCGAGCAGGGCTAGAATCCCGTTCTCGTGTTCACGTTCTTCGGCATCATCCAGGTGATCATCGCCATCGTCGTGATCTTCCTCGTGCTCCTGCACTCGGGGAAAGACGCGGGCCTCTCCGGCGCCTTCGGCATCGGCGGCGCCGGCGGCAGCGGCCTCGGCGGCGGCTCCATGGTCGAGAAGAACCTCGACCGCGCGACGGTCTTCTTCTCCGTCCTCTTCGTGCTGAACACGTTCCTGCTGCTGAAGCTCTAGCGGAGCTGCAGCGCCCGTTCTCCCTGTCCGTAGCTTGCGGACAGCTGCTGCTGCGCTGTATCCCCTCTTGACAAACTTCCGATCTGTGTAAAGCTAGGCGACGGCTCAAGGGAGAATGACAAGGAGGGTCTGTGGAGGCACACGCGGAGCACGCGCATCATCATCACCATCACCACCACGACGACGTGGAGGTCAACCCGGCGGAGTGGAGCGACGGCAAGCGCTACGCCTGGCTGCTGGGGATCGTCGTCCCGCTTGCGCCCTTCTTCGCCTGGTTCTACTGGGAGCTGACCGGATGGGGCGGCTTCTGGTTCCTCGGGCCGGTCCTCGTCTTCGTCATCTTCCCGCTGCTCGACATGGTGATCGGGATGGACTCGACCAACCCGCCCGACAGCGTCCTCAAGTTCCTCGAGCAGGACCGCTACTACCGCTGGTGCACCTACCTCTTCATCCCGATCCAGTACGGGGGCCTCGTCTTCGCCTGCTGGATGTGGGGCAGCGGCGACCTGACGCTGGTCGAATCGATCGGGCTGGCGTTGACGATGGGCGTCGTCGGCGGGATCGCGATCAACACCGCCCACGAGCTCGGCCACAAGCGCGCCGACTCGGAGAAGTGGCTGAGCCGCGTCGCCCTCGCCCAGACCGGCTACGGCCACTTCTTCATCGAGCACAACCGCGGCCACCACGTCAAGGTCGCGACCCCGGAGGACCCCGCCAGCTCGCGGCTGGGGGAGAGCTTCTGGGCCTTCCTGCCGCGCACCGTGGTCGGCAGCGTGCGCTCGGCCTGGGAGATCGAGGCCGCCCGGCTCGACCGCCTCGGCAAGCCGCACCTCAGCATCCACAACGACATCCTCACCGCCTGGGCGATGACCGTCCTCCTCTTCGGCGGCCTCGCTCTCGTCTTCGGCCCGGTCGTCCTGCCCTTCCTGCTGGTGCAGGCGGTGGTCGGGTTCTCGTTGCTGGAGGTCGTCAACTACCTCGAGCACTACGGCCTCCTGCGCCAGAAGCGCGAGGACGGCCGCTACGAGCGCTGCCGCCCCGAGCACAGCTGGAACAGCAACAACGTCGCCTCCAACGTCCTCCTCTACCACCTGCAGCGCCACAGCGACCACCACGCCAACCCGACCCGCCGCTACCAGGCGCTGCGCCACGTCGACGAGGCGCCGCAGCTGCCGACCGGCTACGCCGGGATGATCGTCCTCGCCTGGTTCCCGCCGCTCTGGCGGCGGGTGATGGACCCGCGCCTGGTCGAGCACTACGGCGGCGACGTCACCCGCGCCAACATCCACCCGCGCAAACTCGGCCGGATCCTCGAGCGCTACGGGAGGGCCGCGTGAGCGCCTGGCGCTGCCCCAGCTGCGGCTACGTCTACGACGAGCAGACGGGCCACCCGCGGGAGGGCTTTCCCCCCGGCACGGAGTGGAGCGACGTGCCCGACGACTGGCCCTGCCCCGACTGCGGGGTGCGGGACAAGATCGACTTCGAACCTGCAGAAGCGGTCGCTCCCGACGCCTGACCGCTCTCCCTTGTCACGATAGGGGGCATGCCGACCGGCAGGACCCCCTATCAGGAGGCCGCGCGGGAGCTCCTGCGCCAGACGGTCTTCGACGCCGCCCGCGAGCAGCTGGGAGTACGGCCGTGGTCTGAGATCACGATGGCCGACATCGCCAGCGGCGCCGGCGTCAGCCGCCAGACCCTCTACAACGAGTTCGGCAACCGCAACGAGTTCGGCTTCGCCTTCGTCATCCACGAGGGCGAACGCTTCATGGACGACGTCGAGAAGGCGGTCCTCGAGCACACCGACGACGGCCGCGCCGCGGTGACGGCGGCGCTCGAGCACTTCCTCCGCACGGCGGGCGACGACCCGCTGATCCGCATCCTCCTCAGCGACGACGGCACCGGCGGCATGCTCCCGTTCGTCACCACCCAGGGCCTGCCCGTGGTCCAGTGGGCGACGGCGCGGCTGGTCGCGGTGATCGAAGAAGGCTGGCCGGAGGCCTCCGAGCACGACGTGAAGGTGCTGGCCGAGAGCCTGGTGCGGCTCTCGATCAGCTACGTGACGACCCCCGGCGAGACCGCCGAAGAAGCGGCCCGGGCCGTGGCCGAGCTGCTCGGCCCGTTCATCGACAAGGCGCTGGGCCCGGGGGTCGGTTGAGCGACGGCGGCGGCCGGGCGATCGCGATCACCGGCGCCTCCGGCCAGGTCGGGACGCTGCTGCGGGAGCGGCTGGCGGGGACCTCGGCGCGGGTGGTGCCGCTGGGGAGGGGGGACGACTGGCGCACGGGGATCGCCGGGGCCGACGTCGTCGTCCACCTGGCGGGGACGCTGCAGCCGCGGGGCGGCGACAGCTACGAGTCGGCGAACGTGGAGACGGCGCGGACGGCGGCCGAGGCGGCCGCGGCCGGCGGCGCCTCCCGGATCGTCTTCCTCAGCTACGTGGGGGCGGGCGCCGGCTCGGCGAACGAGTACCTGCGGGCGAAGGCGGCGGCCGAGGACCTGCTGACCGGCTCCGGCGTGCCGACGACGATCTTCCGCTGCCTCCACGTCTACGGGCCGCCCGAGCGCCCGGGGCCGACCGCCGCCGCCTTCCTCGCCAAGCGTGGCCGCGTCGTCGTGCCGGGGTCGGGCCGGCAGCGGATCCAGCCGCTCTACGTCGGCGACGTCGTCAGCGCCGTCGAGCACGCCGCCACCCGCGACGACGCTCCCACCGGCGCCTTCGACCTCGGCGGCCCGGAGGAGATGGCGATGGACGACTTCGTCCGCGCGCTCAACGGCCCGGAGGTGAAGATCCACCACCTGCCCGCCGGCGCCGCCCGGCTCGGCGCCCGCCTGGCGCCCTCGCTGACCCCGGCGCTGATGGACCTGCTCCTCTGCGACAACGTCACGCCGACGCCGGCGGCCGAGGTGGGGGAGCGGTTCGGCTTCACCCCCCACCGCGTCGCCGCAGTTTGGGCACCGGTTGTCTCGGCTGAGCATCCCTGAGGGGAGAGAACGGGGCCCCCGAACCCTTAGAAGGTCATGGCCCTCCAAGGTGTAGCTGCTAGCGTCCCTCCCATGACGCTACATGGCAAAGAGGCAGAGGTCGGCGTGAGGGAGCTGCACGATCGCCTCAGCGAGTACCTGGAGAAGGTCGAGCAGGGGACCGAGTTCGTCGTGACCCGCCGCGGCAAGCCGATCGCCCGGCTCACCCGGGTCGGGGGCAAGACCCCGCTCGAAGAACTGGCGGAGCAGGGCTTGGTGCGGTTGCCCAAGAAGCCGAGGACGCTCCCGAAGCCGATCAAGAGCAAAGGCCCGGTCTCGGACTTCGTGGCCGAGCAACGGCGGTGATCCTGTACTACGACACTTCCGCCCTGGTCAAGCTCCTGATCGACGAGCAGGGGTCGGAGCTTGCCAAGAAACTGTGGGACAGCGGCCACCCCGCCGCCTCCAGCATCCTCGTCTATCCGGAGGGACGTGCCGCTCTGGCAACCGCTCAGCGGGCCGGGCGTCTTCATCAGCGGGGTCTCAAGCACTCATTGGAGACGTTCGAGGTGCTGCACGAAGCACTCCTCTCCCTCGGCGTCAACGAACGTCTGGTGCGGGCGGCAGGGCACCATGCGACGGAATTCGGCCTCCGCGGTTATGACGCGGTCCATCTCGCCACCGCCCTCGGTTTGGCTGGGCAGGAACCCGTTCTCGTCACCTGGGACGAAGACCTCGCTCGGGCGGCGGACTCCGCGGGTCTTGCGACGGCCGGCTCCTCGGGTTGGTGAGCGTCTGATGCGTCCCAACCCGCTCTTCGCCTCGACCAACCCCAATCTCGTCAAGGAGCTCGTCCGCGAGCATCCGTGGGCGACGCTGGTGACGTCGACCGGCAAGGGCCTCGCAGCCTCGCACTACCCGGTGCTGCTCGACGAGAGCGACCCCGGCCTGACGCTGCTCACCCATCTCGGCCGGCCCGACGAGGAGATCCTCGAGATCGAGAGGGGAGAGGTGCTGGTGATCGTCCAGGGGCACCACGGCTACGTGTCGCCCGGCTGGTACGCGCCCGAGGAATCCAAGGTGCCGTCCTGGAACTTCTCCGTCGCCCACCTGCACGGGACGCCGCAGTTCCTCGGCGAGGAGGAGAACTTCCGGGTTCTGACGAGGCTGGTCGACCACTTCGAGAGCCGCCGCGACCAGCCCGTGTACCTCGACCCCGAGTACGCGCCGATGGCGAAGGGGACCGTCGGCCTGCGGATCCCGATCGACCGCTTCGAGGTGAAGCGCAAGCTCGGCCAGAACAAAAGCGACGAGACCCGCAGGAACATGATCGCCGCCCTGCGCGAGGAGGGGCCCTACCGGCATGTCGCGCTGGCGGAGGAGATGGAGCAGGAGCTCGAGTCGGGCTGAACCGGCGGTAGGGTGCGGCCCATGGTCGAAGCCGCCTACGACCGGATGGGCGTCGGCTACAGCTCCATCCGCCGGCCGGACCCGCGAATCGCCGCCCACCTTGAAAGGGCGCTGGGCGACGCTCGCAGCGTGCTCAACGTCGGAGCGGGTACCGGCTCCTACGAGTCGGCAGATCGCGAGGTGACCGCCGTCGAGCCCTCCGAGGTGATGATCGCCCAGCGGCCGCCGGACGCGGCGCCCGCGGTCCAGGCACGGGCCGAAGACCTGCCCTTCGAGGACGACAGCTTCGACGCCGCGATGGCGGTGATCACGATCCACCACTGGGACGACCCCCGCGCCGGCCTCGCGGAGATGGTGCGGGTGGCGCGCCGGCGCGTCGTCGTCCTCACCTTCGACGCCCCGGTGCTGGGGGAGTCGTGGATGGTCCGCGAATACTTCCCGCCCCTGCAGCGGGTCCACGAGGGCTACATGCCGCCGATCGCCGACCTGCTCGAGTGGCTCCCCGGCGCCCACATCGAGCCCGTCCCGATCCCGAGTCGCTGCACCGACGCCTTCTGGTGCACCTTCTGGGACCGCCCCGAGCTGCTCCTCGACCCCGAGCTCAGAAAAGGCAGCTCCGGTTGGCACCTCGTAGACCCCGCGGAAGTGGAAGCCGGCCTCGACGCCCTGCGCGCCGACCTAGAGAGCGGCCGCTGGGATAAGCGCAACGGCCACCTTCGAGATGCGCCCGAGTTCGACGTCGGACTGCGGCTGGTGGTGGCCGAGCCCGCCTGAAGCAGCCGTCCGGGTACCAGAGGTTAGACCTTGCGGAAGACCCCGACGACCTTCCCCAGCACCCGCGCTTCGGTGGTGAGAATCGGCTCCATTTCCTCGTTTTCGGGCTGCAGCCGGATGTGGTCCTTCTCGCGGTAGATCCGCTTCACCGTCGCCTCTTCGCCGATCAGGGCGACGACGATCTCGCCGTTGGCGGCGTCGTCGCTCGGCCGTACGATCACGTAGTCGCCTTCGAGGATGCCGGCGTCTTTCATGCTTTCGCCGCGGATCTGGAGGATGTAGTCGCCGTCCTCGCCGCCGATCACGTCGGGGATCTCGAGGTACTCCTCGATGTTCTCTTCGGCCAGGATCGGCTCGCCGGCGGCGACTTGCCCGACCAGCGGCAGCCCGTTGTCGGAGCTAATCGTCTTTTTCGCCTTGTCGAAGAGCAGCTCGATCGCCCGCGGCTTCGAGGGGTCGCGCCTGACCAGCCCCAGCTTCTCCAGGTTCGCCAGGTGCGCATGAACCGTCGAGGAGGAGTGCAGCCCCACGGCTTTGCCGATCTCCCGGACCGTCGGCGGGTAGCCGGTCTTCGCCGCGTATTTGCGGATGAAGTCGAAGATCTCCTTCTGCCTCTTGGTCAGATCCAGTTCCATCGTCGTTCCGGTTTCCTCCACCCCCGGGTCACCCAGGTCAAATAGGCGCAAATTGCCTTCGAACACTTGTTCGCAAGGCTAGCGCGTCCCCCGGATGCCCGCAAGCTGCGGACTCTCGCTGGGCGCAAACATCTAGAATCCCTCGCCCTCAAGCGGCTGTGGCGGAACTGGTAGACGCGCAAGGTTGAGGGCCTTGTGGGTGGAAACACCCGTGGAGGTTCGACTCCTCTCAGCCGCATATCTCCTGTGTCGCAGGGTCGGTCCCTCGCTCGTGACCAAATGCCACCTGATCCTGGCGGTCTCAGATCATCGAAGGGTTAGGCGCAGGAGCGAGCCGGCCGCGCCGAGGCTCGGGGCAGGGGGGTCGAGGTCGCGCGGAGCTCACGGGCGGTGCCCTGGCGCTCCGCGATGACAAGAGTCCCGGGTCGAGACCGGGCCTCCTTCGTCATCTGCTCGAAGCAGTCCTTGCTCCGCGAGGTTAAGAGGACGACCTCCACCTCCGCCTTGAGGCGCACAGCGTAGGAGCGGGCACGGGCCAGGTTGCGCCCGCCGCGCCGCGCGCGGCGCAAACCACGAGAGAACCCCGTCCAGGCGGTGGGATCCTCCCCCATCACCGCGCGGGCAATCCGCAGCCACTCGGGGTTGCGGGAGACCCGCATCCAGTCGACTGCGGCAAGGATCTCAGTAGGCACTCCGCAGTCGGGCTTCGGCATGGAGAAACCCAGATCGTGGGCGGTGAAATAGGTGTTGAGAACGCCGGCCTGATACCCGACGATCTGGCGGGCGCCACCTCGGCGACTGGAGATCTGGCGCTCTTGGGCGAGACGCTCGCCGAGGAAACCGCCGAGGAGATCGGCCTCCATGAAAGGAAGGAAGTCGGGATCGCGAGCTAGCTCCGTGCGGAGGTCGAGATAGGCGGTAAAGGAGGCAGGGTCGGAGAGGATCTCGGTAATCATCAGGAGATCAGGGAGGGAAACGCTCCAAATCCGCTCACCCGGCTCGCCTTCAATTCCGCCGGTAAGGGTAAGTGGATCGGCGCGCTCCCAGGAGACAGCGATGCAGGCCAGCTCGCTCGGGCGGGCCGCAAGTCGCAGCGGCTCGCCGGAGCCAGGCTGGCGGAAATCGCCCGCGCCGCCAGGCGGAT
>Ga0196960_10000235_pt1 | contig 22335 bp, 19 predicted proteins | sample S3v_5metaG_FD_183187 | JGI IMG/M metagenome (GOLD analysis project Ga0196960, IMG submission 183187) | Soil microbial communities from Anza Borrego desert, Southern California, United States - S3+v_5 | ecosystem: Environmental > Terrestrial > Soil > Desert | place: USA: California | collected...
CGGTGAAGCCGTCGGCGGCGAGGTAGTCCGCGTACCGGCGGGGCATGCCCTCGGCGCCCAGCCAGTGCTGCACCAGGAAGGTGCCGTGGAAGCCGACGAACAGCGTCCAGAACGTCATCTTCCCGAGCCGCTCGTCCAGCATCTTGCCGGTGAACTTCGGCCACCAGAAGTGGAATCCGGCGAACATCGCGAAGACCACGGTGCCGAAGACGACGTAGTGGAAGTGCGCGACGACGAAGTACGAGTCGGAGATGTGGAAGTCCAGCGGCGGCGACGCCAGGATCACGCCGGTCAGACCACCGAAGGCGAAGGTGATCAGGAAGCCGACCGACCAGAGCATCGGCGTCTCGAAGGACAACGACCCCTTCCACATCGTGCCGATCCAGTTGAAGAACTTCACACCGGTCGGCACCGCGATGAGGAACGTCATGAAGGAGAAGAACGGCAGCAGTACACCGCCGGTGACATACATGTGGTGCGCCCACACGGTCACCGAAAGGCCGGCAATGGCGATCGTCGCGGCGACCAGACCGATATAACCGAACATCGGCTTGCGGCTGAACACCGGAATGATCTCGGAAATGATTCCGAAGAACGGTAGAGCGATGATGTACACCTCTGGATGGCCGAAGAACCAGAAGAGGTGTTGCCAGAGCAATGCGCCGCCGTTGGACGCGTCGAAGATGTGCGCACCGAATTTACGGTCCGCCTCCAGCGCGAAGAGCGCGGCGGCCAGGACGGGGAAGGCCAGCAGGACCAGGACAGCGGTCAGCAGGACGTTCCAGGTGAAGATCGGCATGCGGAACATCGTCATGCCAGGGGCGCGCATGCAGATGATCGTGGTGATGAAGTTGACCGAGCCGAGGATCGTGCCGAAGCCCGAGAAGGCCAGACCCATGATCCACATGTCGGCACCGACGCCCGGCGAGCGGACCGCGTCCGACAGCGGGGAGTAGGCGAACCAGCCGAAGTCGGCCGCGCCCTGCGGAGTGAGGAAGCCGCCCACCGCGATCAGGGAGCCGAAGAGGTACAGCCAGTACGCGAACATGTTCAGCCGCGGGAACGCCACGTCGGGCGCACCGATCTGCAGCGGCATGATCCAGTTCGCGAATCCGGCGAACAGCGGCGTCGCGAACATCAGCAGCATGATCGTGCCGTGCATCGTGAACGCCTGGTTGAACTGCTCGTTCGACATGATCTGCGTGCCCGGACGGGCCAGCTCGGCGCGCATGAAGAGCGCCAGGAGACCACCGATGCAGAAGAACGCGAACGAGGTGACCAGGTACATCGTGCCGATCGTCTTGTGGTCAGTGGTGGTCAGCCACTTGACGACGACACTCCCCGGCTGCTTGCGCCGCACCGGCAGCTGGTCCTCGAAGGAAGGATCTGCTGCCGCGGCACCCTGGGATTCATTGAGGATGCTCACAGTTTGTTCGTCTCCGCATTCCTGGCCGGGTCCGTCTGCTCGATGCCTGCCGGCACGTAGCCCGTCTGACCCTTCTCCGCCAGCTCCTTGAGGTGCTGCTGGTAACGCTCGGGAGAGACGATCTTGACGTTGAAGAGCATCCGGGCGTGGTCGACGCCGCAGAGCTCGGCGCACTTACCCATGTAGGTGCCCTCCTTCTTCGGCGTGACCTCGAAGGAGTTGGTGTGGCCCGGAATGACGTCCTGCTTCATGAGGAACGGCACCACCCAGAAGGAGTGGATGACGTCACGCGAAGTCAGGACGAAACGGACCTTCTCGCCCTTCGGCAGCCACAGGGTCGGGCCCGGGTTGCCGTTCTGCGGGTTGCGCGTACCGGGGATGCCCACGTCGTGGACGCCGCCGGCGCCCTGGGGGAAGTCCTTGCGGTACTTGTCGGGGATGGCGGCGAGCTCCTTGGGGACCTCGTTGCCGGCGGAGGGCTGGCCCTCCACCTTCTCGATGTAGTTGAAGCCCCAGCTCCACTGGTAGCCGACCACGTTGATGGTGTGGGCGGGCTTGGGAGTGAGTTCGAGGAGCTTCGATTCATCGCGCGCGGTGAAGTAGAAGAACACCGAGACGATGATGAGGGGGACCACTGTGTACAGCGCCTCGATAGGCATGTTGTACCTGGTCTGCTGGGGTACCTCCACCTTGGTCCTGCTTCGCCGGTGGAAGATGACGCTCCACAGGATCAGCCCCCAGACGAGGACGCCCGTGGCGAGCGCTGCCGCCCACGAGCCCTGCCAGAGGGAGAGGATCCGAGGGGCCTCTTCCGTTACCGGGGTGGGCATACCGAGGCGGGGGAAATCCTCCCAGTTGTATGAACAACCGGAGGCCGTCGCCAGGACCAGGCCCGCAGTCAGCACCTGCGGCAGCTTCCGCCGCATCGGGCGCCGCGACGAGCGGTCGGAGCCGTTGGGACTCACGTAGCGCCTTCCCGAGAGTCTCGCCCGCACGGTCGGCGCGGCCGTCTCGCTTGGTCGGTCGCCGGCCCTGACGCGGGCAGGGTTTGGATGTTTATGCGGACCAAACCCTACTGGACGCTATTTGGGGCCGCGCGGGGAGGGTGCCCAACGCGCCGCACGACACCCCGAAGGGATGGAATGCGAGCCTCCGGCCGTCATCTGACGCTCCCTCTCCCGGCCCGGCGGCAGCCGGCCGCCTGGTCACAGCCCCGAGCGGGCTAGCGTGAGGGTGTGCCCTACTTCGATGCGGCTTCCTCCGCCCCCCTGCATCCCGTCGCCCGCCAGGCGCTGCTTGCCTCACTGGACGAGGGCTGGGCCGATCCCGCCCGGCTCCACCGCGAGGGGAGGCGGGCCGCGATGCTGCTGGACGCGGCCAGGGAGACCGCGGCGGAGGCGGTCGGATGCCGCCCGGACGAACTCGTCTTCACCTCGTCCGGCACCCGGGCGGTGCACTCCGCGGTGGCCGGAGCGCTCCGTGGACGTCGGCGTGTCGGCCGCCATCTGGTGCTCTCCGCCGTCGAGCACTCCTCGGTCCTTCGTTCGGCCGCGGCCCTGGAGGCGGAGGGCGGCTCGTTCACCGAGGTGCCGGTGGACCGGTCCGGGGCGGTGGACCCCGCCGCGTACGGCCGGGCGCTGCGCGCGGACACCGCGCTGGCCTGTCTGCAGTCCGCCAACCACGAGGTGGGGACCGAACAGCCGGTGGCGGAGACCGCCGAGCTCTGCGCCGGGGCGGGGGTGCCGCTGCTGGTGGACGCCGCGCAGTCGCTGGGCTGGGGGCCGGTGCCCGGCCGCTGGTCGCTCCTGACCGCGAGCGCCCACAAGTGGGGCGGGCCGGCCGGGGTCGGGCTGCTGGCCGTGCGCAAGGGGGTCCGGTTCGCTCCCGGAGGCCCCGCCGACGAACGGGAGTCGGGCCGGGCCGCCGGCTTCGAGAACATCCCGGCGATCGTGGCGGCTGCGGCCTCGCTGCGGGCGGTGCGCGCGGAGGCCGCGGCGGAGGGCGCCCGGCTGCGCGCCCTGGTGGACCGCATCCGGGCGGCCGTGGGGGCACGGGTGCCCGACGTGGAGGTGGTCGGCGATCCGGTCCGGCGGCTGCCGCACCTGGTCACCTTCTCCTGTCTCTACGTCGACGGGGAGGCATTGCTCCACGAGCTCGACCGGGCCGGTTTCTCCGTCTCCTCCGGATCGTCCTGCACGAGCAGCACCCTGACGCCCAGCCATGTCCTCAAGGCGATGGGGGTGCTCTCCGAGGGAAACATCCGCGTGTCGCTTCCGGCCGGGACGACGGAGGAGGAGACCGACGGCTTCCTCGACGTACTGCCGGGTGTGGTGGCCGAGGTGCGGGCGAGGCTCGGCGCGCCCGCTGCGGCGGCCCCCTCCCCCGCGCCCCGGGCCTCGCTCGTCGTCGACGCGCTCGGCAGGCGCTGCCCGATCCCGGTGATCGAACTCGCAAAGGTGATCGGAGAGGTACCCGTGGGCGGCACGGTGACGGTGCTCTCGGACGACGAGGCGGCCCGTCTCGACATCCCGGCCTGGTGCGCGATGCGCGAACAGGAGTACGTGGGCGAGGAGCCGGCGGACCATGGATCCGCCCACGTGGTCCGCCGGCTCCGGTGAGCCCTGTGCCCCTGCTTCCGCGCCCTAGGAGAGGTGCTTGCGGACCTCGGAGGCCGCCTCGTCCCCGTAGGCCTTGGTGAAGCGGTCCATGAAGTTCGTACGGCGCAGGGTGTACTCCTGGGTGCCGACCGTCTCGATGACCAGGGTCGCGAGCATGCAGCCGACCTGGGCGGCGCGCTCCAGGCCCACGCCCCAGGCGAGACCCGAGAGGAACCCGGCCCGGAACGCGTCGCCGACGCCGGTCGGGTCGGCCTTGCGCTCCTCCTCCGCGCAGCCGACCTCGATGGGGTCCTGGCCGGCCCGCTCGATGCGGACGCCGCGTGCTCCGAGGGTGGTGACCCGGTGGCCGACCTTGGAAAGGATCTCCTCGTCGCTCCAGCCGGTCTTGGACTCGATGAGCCCCTTCTCGTACTCGTTGGAGAAGAGGTACGTCGCGCCGTCGAGCAGGATGCGGATCTCCTCGCCGTCCATCCGGGCGATCTGCTGCGAGAAGTCGGCGGCGAACGGGATGCCCCGGGAGCGGCACTCCTCGGTGTGCCGGAGCATCGCCTCGGGGTCGTCGGCGCCGATCGAGACGAGGTCGAGGCCGCCCACACGGTCGGCGACGCTCTTGAGCTCGATCAGCCGGGCCTCGCTCATCGCTCCCGTGTAGAAGGAGCCGATCTGGTTGTGGTCGGAGTCCGTCGTGCAGACGAAGCGCGCCGTGTGCAGGACTTCGGAGATGCGGATCGAGCCGGTGTCGACGCCGTGCCGGTCGAGCCAGGCGCGGTAGTCGTCGAAGTCGGCCCCGGCGGCGCCGACCAGGATCGGCTGCGTGCCGAGCACACCCATGCCGAAGGCGATGTTGGCCCCGACGCCGCCGCGGCGTACGTCGAGGTTGTCGACCAGGAAGGAGAGCGAGACCGTGTGCAGCTGATCAGCGACCAACTGGTCCGCGAATCGGCCGGGGAAGGTCATGAGGTGGTCTGTGGCGATGGAGCCGGTGACTGCGATGCGCACGGGGAGGCTTCTCCTGCGGAAGACGAAGGGAACGCGTGAGGGCCCCCTCCGGGACGGCATGACAGTTCACGCTACCCGGTGGCGCCCTCAGGCCCGAACGGGCAGAACTACCCGATAGTAGGGCTTTCTACCTGAGTGCTGCCGTGCGTACGGTGCGGTTATGTCGAACACCATCGTTCCGCGTGAGTCCGAGATGAGCCTGGCCGAGCTGCGCGGTGACTGCGCACGGATGGCACCGCACTGGGTCGTACCCGCGAAGACCGCCGCGGAGCCGGTGGAAGCCTCCCGCATCCACGGCGTCACGGTGCCGCCGTCGTCGGCCCGGCTGATCGACGCCATGTCCGACTACGGGGACTGACCGGCCGGACCGGGCGGCTCCCCCGCACCCGCCGGGGGAACCGCGCACTCCTCCGCTCCGTCCCACCGTCGTCCCCACCGGGGGGACAGGCGCCGAAGCCAGTGGCGGCCAAGCAGACGAAGGAGCGATCCGGTGAGCACCGAGCGATCCGAGAACGACGTGACCGGCTCCCGGCGGCGTTCGCCGCTCGTCGTGACCTCGGTGGCGGCAGCGGTACTGCTGGCCGGTGGTGGCGGTGCGTACTGGGCGTCGAACACCCCGGGCGAGGCCGGCCCCGGTCTGCGGCCCGGCCCCGGGACCGGCTCGCCCCCGCCGCTCTCCCTCGGCCTCCCGCCGGACGGCGGCCCCTCGGCGCCCCCGCACGGCATCGCGCCGGGTGAGCCGGACCCCCGTGGCAGCACGACCGTCTACCGCGCCCCGGAAGAACTGCCCGACGGCCCGGACACGGCCGCGGTCCACCGCGCGACGGGCCCGGTGACCGCGGCCGAGGTGACACGCCTCGCGAAGGCCCTCGGAGTGCGGGGGACGCCGCGCGCCGAAGGCACCGCCTGGAAGGTGGGCAGTGACGGGGACGGGTCGGGCCCTCTCCTGCGGGTGGCCGGGCAGGCTCCGGGCACCTGGACCTTCGCCCGGTACGGCTCCGGCGGCCCGGACGCCTGCGGGCCGGCACCGAGCTGCTCGAAGGACGCGGCGCCGGGGGCCGGCACCGATTCCGGCACCAATTCCGGCACCGGCTCCGGCACCGGCTCCGGCTCGCCGGTGAGCGAGAAGGCCGCCAGGGCGGCGGCGGTTCCGGTGCTGAAGGCGGTGGGCCAGGAGGGCGCCGCGCTCGACGCGGATCAGCTGATGGGGTCCGTACGCGTGGTGAACGCCGACCCCGTCGTGGGCGGGCTGCCGACCTACGGCTGGTCCACCGGGATCCAGGTGGGCGCCGGGGGCGAGATCGTCGGCGGCAGCGGGCACCTCAAGGGACTGGAGAAGGGCGACAGCTATCCGGTGACCGGCGCGGACGACGCGCTGAGGCAGCTGAACGCGCAGGGCCGGCAGTCGGCGGGACCCGGCACCGGCGGCTGCGCGACCCCGGAGCCGCTGGAGGGCGATCCGGCGCCGCCGAAGAAGGACTGCGCCACGCGGGGCGGGACTCCGCCGTCCACCACGGTCACGGTCGAGAAGGCCGAGTTCGGGCTCGCGGCGCGGTACGCGGACGGCGGGCAGATCCTCGTGCCCTCGTGGCTCTTCTCCGTGCGGCCCGAGCGGGGCGGCCCCGCGGACACGGTCGTCCAGATCGCGGTGGACCCGGATTACGTGGCGCAGGAGAGCGCGGGGCCCTCTCCGGAGCCCACGAAGGACCCGGGCGGTACGGGCGGCGGTACGGGGATCACCTCGTACAGCGCGGACGGCCGGACGCTGGAGGTGACGTTCTGGGGCGGCGTGTGCAGCACGTACACGGCCCGCGCCGCGGAGGACGGCAGCACGGTGCGGGTCACGGTCGTCGAGTCGGAGCCGGAGCCCGGGAAGGTCTGCATCAAGATCGCCAAGGAGCTGACCCGGACGGTGACGCTGGACGCGCCGCTGGACGGCCGGAAAGTGGTGGACGCGGAGTCGGGCGAGAGGGTGCCGCGCGTCTGATCCCGTCTGCACGTACGACGGCGGCGGCGCTCCCGGAACCGGGAGCGCCGCCGCCGTCGTACGACTCAGGGTTCAGCTGAAGGAGTCACCGCAGGCGCAGGAGCCCGTGGCGTTCGGGTTGTCGATCGTGAAGCCCTGCTTCTCGATGGTGTCCACGAAGTCGACGGAGGCGCCGCCCAGGTACGGGGCGCTCATCCGGTCGGTGACGACCTTGACGCCGTCGAAGTCCTTCACGACGTCACCGTCGAGCGAGCGCTCGTCGAAGAAGAGCTGGTACCGCAGGCCCGAGCAGCCTCCGGGCTGAACGGCGACGCGCAGCGCGAGGTCGTCCCGGCCCTCCTGCTCCAGCAGGGCCTTGACCTTGGCTGCGGCGGCGTCGGACAGGAGGATGCCGTCGCTCACGGTGGTGGTCTCGTCCGATACGGACATCTGCTTCTCTCCCGGGTTGTACGGACTGCTTGCCGACGGTCCAACCATCGGGGCCGCGGATTCATTCCGGGCCAGGCGCGTGTCTGTTCACCTTCATGCTCGCACACCACCCGTACGAGGGGATGCGTCACATCGACGCTATCGGCATCGTCAAACTGACACGAAGCGGATATGATAGATAACGTCAATTAGACGAAAAGGCTTTTCGCGGAAAAGAAAGGGTGCGTGTCGTGACCACCGCCCAGCCCCTGGATGTCCAGCCGACACCCCTCGCCCTTCTGCTGCTCGGCCGCGAGGCCGACCCGCGGAGCGAGCGCGGGGTCGAATGCCCCGGCGACCTGCCCTCCCCGTCCGACCCGGACCTGGTGGAGCGGGCGCGTGCCGCCAAGGAGAAGCTCGGGGACAAGGTCTTCGTGCTCGGCCACCACTACCAGCGCGACGAGGTCATCCAGTTCGCGGACGTCACCGGCGACTCCTTCAAGCTCGCCCGGGACGCGGCGGCGCGGCCCGAGGCGGAGTACATCGTCTTCTGCGGCGTGCACTTCATGGCCGAGTCCGCCGACATCCTGACGGGCGACGACCAGAAGGTCGTCCTGCCGGACCTGGCCGCCGGCTGCTCGATGGCCGACATGGCCACCGCGGAGCAGGTCGCCGAGTGCTGGGACGTGCTGACGGAGGCCGGGGTCGCCGACCAGGTCGTGCCCGTCTCGTACATGAACTCCTCCGCCGACATCAAGGCCTTCACCGGCAGGCACGGCGGCACGATCTGCACCTCGTCCAACGCGGAGCGGGCGCTGGAGTGGGCCTTCGAGCAGGGCCAGAAGGTGCTTTTCCTGCCGGACCAGCACCTGGGCCGCAACACGGCGGTGCGGGACATGGGGATGAGCCTGGAGGACTGCGTCCTCTACAACCCGCACAAGCCGAACGGCGGTCTGACCGCCGAGGAGCTGCGTGCCGCGAAGATGATCCTGTGGCGCGGGCACTGCTCGGTGCACGGACGCTTCTCGGTGGAGTCCGTCAACGACGTACGGGAGCGGATTCCGGGCGTCAACGTGCTGGTGCACCCGGAGTGCAAGCACGAGGTCGTGGCCGCCGCGGACCACGTCGGCTCGACGGAGTACATCATCAAGGCCCTGGAGGCCGCGCCGGCCGGCTCCAAGTGGGCGATCGGCACGGAGCTGAACCTCGTGCGCCGGCTGGCGAACCGTTTCGCCGCCGAGGACAAGGAGATCGTCTTCCTCGACAGGACGGTGTGCTTCTGCTCGACGATGAACCGGATCGACCTGCCGCACTTGGTGTGGACCCTGGAGTCCCTGGCCGAGGGGAACCTCGTCAACCGGATCCAGGTCGACGCGGAGACGGAGAAGTTCGCGAAGCTGGCACTGGAGCGGATGCTGGCGCTGCCGTAGGGCTGCCGGATGCCCCACGGGAAGGCCCCCGGCACCGCGTCGCGCGGTGCCGGGGGCCTCTTGTGCACGGCTGCGGCCGGGTGTCAGGCCTTCGCCGGCTCCGGCTCCCGGGAGGCGGCTCCCTCCGCCTCCGGGGCGTCGCCGCCGGACCGGGCCCCGCGCCTGTCCGCCTTCTTCTTCGCGCGGCGCTCCTTGCGGAGCTCGACCATCGCGTAGAGCGTCGGCACCAGGAGCAGGGTCAGCAGCGTGGAGGTGATGAGACCGCCGATCACCACGACCGCCAGCGGCCCGGAGATGAAGCCTCCTTCGCCCGTGACGCCGAGCGCCATCGGGAGGAGGGCGAAGATCGTCGCCAGTGCCGTCATCAGGATCGGGCGCAGACGGTGGCGACCGCCCTCGACGACCGCCTCGACGACGCCCATGCCCTGCGACCTGTACTGGTTGATCAGGTCGATGAGCACGATCGCGTTGGTCACCACGATACCGATCAGCATCAGCATGCCGATCATCGCCGGGACACCCAGCGGGGTGCCGGTGATGACGAGGAGACCGATGGCGCCGGTCGCCGCGAAGGGGACGGAGACCAGCAGGATCAGCGGCTGGATGAGCGACCGGAAGGTGGCCACCAGCAGCATGAAGACGATCGCGATGGCCGCCAGCATGGCCAGGGCGAGCTGCATGAACGCCTCGTCCTGGTCCGCCGTGACGCCGCCGATGGTCGCCGTGGCGCCCTCCGGCAGGTCCAGGGCGTCGATCTCGGTCTGGAGCGAGGTGCTGACCGCGCCCGTGTTGTCACCGGTCGGCTTGGCGGTGATGGTCGCCGCGCGCTGCCCGTCGATCCGGGTCATCGAGACCGGGCCGGGGACCAGCTTCACGTCGGCGATCTCGCCGAGCTTCACCGGGCCGAGCGGCAGGGCCTTCAGCTCGGCGATCGTGGTGGCCGGGTCGGCGGACTTCACCAGGACGTCACGCTCCGTGTCGTCCATGATCGCCTTGCCGGACGGGGTGCCGCGCACCGCACCGGCGACCGCCGCACCGAGCGTGGTCTCGTTGAACCCGGCGGCCGCCGCCTTGTCGTTGGCCTTGACCGAGATGCGCGGGACGCTCTGCGACAGGTCGCTCTGGACGTCGGTGACGTCGTCGAGCTTGGCGACCTCGGCCCGTACCGCTTCGGACGCCTTCTTCAGTACGTCCGCGTCGGCGGCCTTGACCACGACGCTCAGGTCCTGGCTGCCGAAGCCGCCGCCCGCCGCGATGGTGGTGTCCCCGATGCCGTCGAGCTTGCCGAGGGCCTCATCGATCCGCTCCTGGGTGGCGTCGTGGTCCGCCGAGTCCTTGAGGGTGACCTGGTAGGACGCCTGGTTGGTGCCCGTGCCGCCGCCGAAGGCCGCCATGAAGCCGGAGGAGCCGACGGTGACCTGGTAGTCCTCGACGCCCTCGTCCGCGGCGAGCACCTTCTCGACCTTCCGCGCCGCCTTGTCGGCCGCCGCCAGCCCCGTGCCGGGAGTCAGCTCCTGCTGGATGGCGAGGACTTCCTGCTCACCCTGGTCGAGGAAGTTCGTCTTCAGCAGGGGGGCCATGCCGAAGGTGCCGAACAGGACGGCGAACGCGATGACGATGCTGGTGACGCGGCGACGGGTCGCGAAGCGCAGCACCGGGACGTAGAGCCGCTGGAGCCGGCTGGCCGCTTCCTTCTCCTCGGCCTTGCGGCGCGCCTCGTCGGGATCGGCGTCGGTGCCCTTGGGAGCCCGCAGGAACCAGTACGAGAGGACCGGGACCACCGTCAGCGAGACCAGCAGGGATGCCAGCAGGGCCGCCGTCACGGTGAGCGAGAACGAGCCGAAGAGCTGGCCGACCATCCCGCCCACGAGACCGATGGGCAGGAACACCGCGACGGTGGTGAGCGTGGACGCGGTGACCGCGCCGGCGACCTCCCTGACCGCGGTGATGATCGCCGACTGGCGCTCCTCGCCGTACCCGAGGTGCCGCTTGATGTTCTCCAGGACCACGATCGAGTCGTCGACCACACGGCCGATGGCGATGGTCAGGGCGCCGAGCGTGAGCATGTTCAGCGAGAGGTCACGGGTCCAGAGCACGATCAGCGCGAGGACGACGGAGAGCGGGATGGAGACCGCGGTGACCAACGTCGAGCGGATCGACGTGAGGAAGATCAGAATGACGACGACCGCGAAGATCAGGCCGAGCGCGCCCTCGGTGGTCAGCCCGGAGATCGACTTCGAGACGGCCGGGCCCTGGTCGGAGACGACGGTCAGCTCGGCGCCCGCGCCGAGGTCCTCGCGCAGGCCGGGAAGCTTGTCCTGGACGCCGTCCGAGATGGCGACGGCGCTGCCGTCCTGGTCCATCGTCGCGCTGACCGCAAGGCTCGGCTTGCCGTTCGTACGGGTGAGGGAGACCGCGGTGGCGGGCTCCTGCTTCACCGTGGCGACGTCACCGACGCGAACCGGCTCGCCGGGCCTGCCCGTCGCCGGGTCCTGTGCGGAGACCTTCAGGTCCTCGATCTGCTGGAGGGAGGTGAAGGAGCCGCCCACCTGGATGGTGCGGCTCTTGCCCGCCTCGGTGAAGGAGCCGGCCGGTACGGTGGCGCCGCCGGCCTGGAGGGCCTGGGCGAGCGAGGCGGCGTTGAGGCCCGCCGCCGCGAGCTTCCTGTCGTCCGGGACGACGGAGACCTGGAGTTCCCGGACGCCGTCGACCGTGACCTGGCCCACGCCGTCGATCTCCTCGATCGCGGGTACGACCGTGCGCTCCAGCTGGTCGGCGAGGGCCTGCTGGTCCTTGTCGGAGGTGACAGCGAGGACGACGGTCGGCATGTCGTCCGTCGAACCGGCGATGACCTGCGGGTCCACATCGTCGGGCAGTTGGACGCGGGCGCGGTTCACGGCCTGCTGGATGTCGGCGACGAGCTGCTTGGTGCCCTCGTCACCGAAGTCGAAGGTCGCCATGATGACGGCGCTGCCCTCGCCGGCGGTCGAGGTGATGCCCTCCACGCCGTCGACGGCCTTGATGGCGTTCTCAAGAGGTTCGACGACCTGCTTCTCGACCACGTCGGGGGACGCACCCTGGTAGGGGGCCAGCACCGACACCATCGGGAGCTCGATGGTGGGCAGCAGTTGCTGCTTGAGCTGCGGGATCGCTATCGCTCCGAAAACGAGCGCGACGATCGAGATCAGCCCGATCAGGGCCCGTTGCGCGAGGCTGAATCTGGACAGCCAGGACATGGGTGGATCTCTCTTCTGTGGCTTACGCGGCAGGTGGGCGGCTGTTCGGCGACCGCGCGTCGGCAGTCGCGGGGGACACACAGCCCGCCCCCTGTACGTTCGCCGGTCCTGCGAGCGAAATCGTCGCCCGCAGGTTGCTTTTCCTGTGCCGCGCATACCGCAGCTGGAGTAGCCGGACGTACAACCGTCACTCCGTCCTGGGTCGGACCAGGCCCGATTCGTAGGCAATGACGACCAATTGCGCCCGGTCCCGCGCGCCGAGTTTCGCCATCGCCCGGTTCACGTGGGTCTTCACGGTGAGCGGGCTGACGACGAGCCGGTCGGCGATCTGGTCGTTGGAGTGCCCGCCCGCGACCTGGACGAGCACCTCGCGCTCGCGTCCCGTGAGCGCGGCGAGGCGCTCGGAGTACTCCGCGCCGTCCGGGCCCTCGGCCGAGCCGCCGCCCTGGGCGAGGAAGCTGGCGATGAGGCCCTTGGTCGCGACCGGGGAGAGCAGCGCCTCGCCGGCCGCGGCGACACGGATGGCGGTGAGCAGTTCGTCCGGTTCCGCGCCCTTGCCCAGGAAGCCCGAGGCGCCGGCCCGCAGGGACTGCACCACGTACTCGTCCACCTCGAAGGTGGTGAGCATGACGATCCGCACGTCCGCCAGGTCCGGGTCCGCGCTGATCATCCGCGTGGCGGTGAGGCCGTCGGTGCCCGGCATCCGGATGTCCATCAGCACGACGTCGGCGCGGGTGGAGCGGGCCAGGTCCACGGCCTGCGCCCCGTCCGCGGCCTCCCCGACGACCTGCATGTCGGGCTCGGAGTCGACCAGCACCCGGAACGCGCTGCGCAGCAGCGCCTGGTCGTCGGCGAGCAGCACCTTGATGGGCGTCATGCGCATCCCCCCGTCGCCCCCACCGCGCCCGGCCCTTCCGGCGCGCGTGTGCGGGGCGTGACGGGCAGGATCGCATGGACCCTGAATCCGCCTCCGTAACGGGGGCCCGCGGTGAGGGTGCCGCCGAGGGCGGTGACGCGCTCGCGCATACCGATCAGGCCGTGCCCGCCGCCGTCGGCCGGCGCGGGACGGGGGCCGGTTCCCCTGCCGTCGTCGAGCACGGTGACCTCCGCGGTCCCCCCGACCCGTACGACGCTCACCTCGGCCCTGGCGTCCGCGCCCGCGTGCTTGCGCACATTGGTCAGGGCCTCCTGGATGATCCGGTAGGCCGCGAGGTCGGCCGCCGCGGGCAGCGGGCTCCCGGGGTCGGTGCAGGCCACCTCGACGGGGAGCCCGGCGTTACGGAAGGTGTCGACGAGGGTGCCGAGGACGGCGAGCCCGGGGGCGGGCTCCGTGGGGGCCTCCGGGTCGCCGGACTGGCGCAGCAGCCCGACCGTGGCCCGCAGTTCGTCGATGGCGGAGCGGCTGGCTTCCCGTACGTGGGCGAGTGCCTCCTTCGCCTGGTCGGGGCGCTTGTCCATGACGTGGGCCGCGACCCCGGCCTGGACGTTGACCAGGGCGATGTGGTGGGCGACGACGTCGTGCAGGTCCCGGGCGATCCGCAGCCGTTCCTCGGCGACCCTGCGGCGGGCCTCCTCCTCGCGGGTGCGCTCCGCGCGTTCGGCCCGTTCCCTGATCGCGTCGATGAACGCGCGTCTGCTGCGGACCGCGTCGCCGGCCGCCCCGGCCAGGCCGATCCAGGCGAGGACGGCGAGGTTCTCCTGGCTGTACCAGGGCGTCGTGCCGGCCGCCATCGCGGTCACGGCGAGCACGCCCATGGTCAGCAGGCCGGCCCGCCAGGTGGTGGGCCGGTCGGTGCCGGCCGCGACGGTGAAGAGCGCGACGACCGCGCTCATCACGACGGGGGCGGGCGGGTCCGCCAGGGCGAACTCGGCGGCGGACAGCAGCCCGGTCACGGCGAGGACCGCCATGGGCCCGCGCCGGCGCAGGACGAGCGCCCCGGCGCCGAGCACCATCAGCAGCACACTCGCGGGTCCGGGCGCCCGGGCTCCGAGGACGGGCCCGTGGGCCGGACCCGGCTCGGCGAACGACACGCAGATCATGCAGGTGAGCACGGCCGCGGCGAGACCGCAGTCGAAGGCGAGGGGGTGGCCGCGCAGCCAGCGGCGGGCGCGCAGGAGCCCGGTTCCGAGGGTGGTCACATCGAGCTACGGTACGGCGTGCCGCCGACGGTGCGGTCCGGCCGGTGCCCACAGCACGATGCCCCGCCGGGCCGGGCGGGGCATCGTGCGGAGTGCGGAGTGCGGAGCGGTCCGGCCGGTCAGCCGGGGATCAGCCCGTCGTCGCGGAGCATGGAGCGCACCTCTTCGAGGGTGGCGTCGGGTGACGGCAGGATCAGTTCGGACGGTTCCAGGGAGTCGTCGGGGAGCGGCGAGCCGAGCTCGCGCACCTGGTCCAGAAGCGCGTGGAGCGTGGTGCGGAAGCCGGGTCCGTCACCGCTCTCCATCTCCGCGAGGAGTACGTCGTCGAGCTTGTTCAGCTCGGCGAGATGGCTGTCGGCCAGTACGACCTGGCCCTCCCCCATGATCCGTACGATCATGACGCCGCCCTTACTGCTTGTCGAACTTGTGCGGGGACTGCTGCGACCGGGGTGCCGCGTCCTGGGCGCCGCCCTCGATGGCCTGCTGCTGGCCGGCGGATCCGCCGGCCAGTTCGGCCTTCATGCGCTGCAGCTCCAGTTCCACATCCGTACCACCGGAGATCCGGTCCAGCTCGGCGGCGATGTCGTCCTTCGCCGTGCCGGAGGGGTCGTCGAGAGCCCCGGAGGCCAGCAGCTCGTCGATGGCTCCCGCACGCGCCTGGAGCTGCTGGGTCTTGTCCTCGGCCCGCTGGATGGCCAGGCCGACGTCGCCCATCTCCTCGGAGATGCCGGAGAAGGCCTCGCCGATCCGGGTCTGGGCCTGGGCCGCGGTGTAGGTGGCCTTGATGGTCTCCTTCTTCGTCCGGAAGGCGTCGACCTTGGCCTGCAGGCGCTGAGCCGCGAGAGTGAGCTTCTCCTCCTCGCCCTGCAGCGTCCGGTGCTGCGTCTCCAGGTCCGTGACCTGCTGCTGGAGGGCGGCGCGCCGCGACAGCGCCTCGCGGGCCAGGTCCTCGCGGCCGAGCGCGAGCGCCTTGCGGCCCTGGTCCTCCAGCTTGGACGACTGCCCCTGCAACTGGTTGAGCTGCAGCTCCAGCCGCTTGCGCGAGGTCGCCACATCGGCGACGCCGCGGCGTACCTTCTGAAGCAGCTCGAGCTGCTTCTGGTACGAGTAATCGAGGGTCTCGCGCGGATCCTCGGCCCGGTCAAGGGCCTTGTTTGCCTTCGCGCGGAAGATCATTCCCATACGCTTCATGACACCGCTCATGGGCTTCGCGCGCCCCCTTCTGACGGACTGAGCTCCAGCACTCCAACAGAACCCACAGTACGGGCCCTGTCTCCATTACCGCACTGTTCGAGCACGGATGTGCTCCTCCGCAAGGACGACTGCCGCCGGCGGCCGCTCCCGCGCAGGGAGTAGACGGGCGTCAGGGTCGATGTCGGCGGAGTCCGTTCTGCCCCTGTCGGGACACTTTTCAGGACGCGGGCCGTTGCCGGATCGTTCCCGGCCGGTCCCCGGCAGCCCCGGCCGACCCCGTACCCTTGGGTTTTGTGTTCCGTAGCCGCTCCAAGGAAGAGAAGGCCCCCACCGGCAAGGTGACGGCGGACCTCTCCAAGACGCCCCGCGACCCTCAGGCTCCCAAGGGTCGCCCCACCCCCAAGCGCAGCGAGGCCCAGACGCAGCGCCGACGTGCCTCCAGCGGCACGCCGACCGATCGCAAGGAGGCCGCGAAGCGCCAGCGCGAAGCCCGCCGGGCCGACATGGCCCGGCAGCGCGAAGCGCTCGCATCGGGTGACGAGCGCTATCTGCCGGTGCGTGACAAGGGGCCCGTGCGGCGCTTCGTCCGTGACTTCGTGGACTCGCGCTTCTGCATCGCGGAATATTTCCTTCCGCTCGCGGTGGTCATCCTGATCCTCAGCGTGATCCAGGTGCAGAACATCCAGAACATCTCGCTGCTGCTCTGGCTCGGCGTGATCGTGCTGATCGTCGTCGACTCCATCGGCCTCGGGTTCCGCCTCAAGAAGCAGCTGGCCCAGCGCTTCCCCGACGCCCCCAAGCGCGGCGCGGTGGCCTACGGCCTGATGCGTACGCTCCAGATGCGCCGCCTGCGTCTGCCCAAGCCGCAGGTCAAGCGGGGAGAGCGGCCCTGAGCACGGAGACCCCCGGCTTCACGGGGGTGTCCTCCCGGTGGCTGGACGGGCTCGGCGGACTGCGCAACACGGTCCGCCAGGAGCTCGTCGCCCGGCAGCTCGACGAGCAGATAGCCGCGCGCTTCCCCGTGGGACAGCGCCTGCGGGTGCTCGACGTCGGCATGGGCCAGGGCACGCAGGCGCTGCGTCTGGCGCGGGCCGGGCACTCCGTGACGGGGCTCGAGTCCGACGGCGAGATGCTGCGGACCGCGCGGGAGGCCCTCGCGGGCGAGCCCGAGGGCATCCGGGAGCGGATGCGGCTCATCGAGGGTGACGGCCGTGACACCGGGGTGCACTTCGTGCCCGGCAGCTTCGACGTGGTCCTCTGCCACGGCGTGCTGATGTATGTCCCCGAGCCCGATCCGCTGCTGGCCGGCCTGGCCCGGGTGCTGGCACCCGGCGGCCTGCTCTCCCTTCTCGTGCGCAACGCCGACGCGCTGGCGATGCGGCCGGGGACGGCGGGTGACTTCGGCGCGGCTCTCGCGGCGTTCGACACCGACGCGTACACGAACAGGCTCGGTCTCGACGTCCGGGCGGACCGGCTCGCGGTGCTGCGGGCCACCCTCGCCGGGATCGCCGCCCCGCTGCACGCCTGGTACGGCGTACGGGTCTTCACGGACAACGTGAGCAACGAGGCGGAGCTGCCCGGCCCCGAGGAGCTGGCCCGGATCTTCGCCGCCGAGGACCGCGCGGGGCGGACCGATCCGTACCGCTCGGTGGCCGCGCTGCTGCATCTGTGCGGGGTCCGCGGCTGACGCCGCCCCGGGCGTACGCCTGATCGGCCCACCGGAGCAGGCCGCCGGTGGCTGACCCCGGCGATACTCCGGGCATGGACGCAACCTCTCCCCGCCGCCGGGTACGCCGCTCGCTCACGCCCCTGGCCGCCGGAGCCTGCGCGATCGCCCTGGCGGGCGGCTGCACCGGGCCGGGCCCCGCCCCGTCCGCCGCACCGGTCCAGCAGGTGGCGGCGCCCCGGGCCACGGATGATCTGGAGGACCGGTACCAGGCCGTCATCAAGGACGTGCTGCCCTCCGTGGTCCAGATCGGGACCGGGGAGGGGCTCGGCTCGGGCATCGTCTACGACGACAAGGGCCACATCGTCACGAACGCCCATGTCGTGGGCGGGGAGAAGTCCTTCGACGTCAGCGTCGCCACCGGCGAGAAGGTCCTCAAGGCGTCCCTGGTCTCCTCCTACCCCGAGCAGGACCTGGCCGTCGTCAGGCTCGACGACGTCCCCGACGGTCTGCGGGCCGCGCGGTTCGGGGACACCGACGAGGTCGAGGTGGGGCAGATCGTCCTGGCGATGGGCTCACCGCTCGGCCTGTCCAGCAGCGTCACCCAGGGCATCGTCTCGGCCGTGGGCCGCACCGTCAGCGAGAGCCGCTCCGGCGGCGGCACCGGGGCGACGCTCGCCGGCCTGGTGCAGACCTCGGCGGCCATCAATCCGGGCAACAGCGGCGGAGCCCTGGTGAACCTCGACAGCGAGGTGATCGGCATCCCCACCCTCGCGGCGACCGATCCCCAGCTGGGCGGCAGCGCGGCGCCCGGGATCGGGTTCGCCATCCCGGTGTCCATGGTGCGGACGGTGGCCGACCAGATCATCGAGTCCGGAAAGGTCACCGACTCGGGCCGGGCGGCACTGGACATCACGGGCCGCACCGTCGTCGACGACGAGTACCGGCCTGCCGGGGTCGCGATCGTCAGCGCCGAGGAGGACGGGGCCGCGGACAGGGCGGGCCTGCGCGCCGGGGACATCATCACCCGCGTCGGCGACGCCCGGGTCACGACGATCACCTCGCTCTCGGAGGCCCTGGCGGGCGAGGAGCCGGGCCGGAAGATCGAGGTGGCGTACAGGCGCGGGGACGCGGCGAGGACCGCCGAGGTCACCCTGGGCGAGATGTGAGGGCCGGCCGGCGCCGGGACGGCCGTACGGCCCGCCGGGCGAGGGGGCCCGCCCGGACACCGGGTCCCGGGCGGGCCTGCGGGCCTCAGTCGGCCTGGAGGCTCATCGGGCCGTAGATCTTCGTCGCGTCCTCGAAGAGGGTCACCTGGTCCGCTCCGCCTTCGAGGAGCTCCTTCCAGAACTCACCGATCCAGGACTCCGCGTCGCCCTGAGTGGTGAACTCCTCCGGCTGCAGCGCCGGCTCCGTCTCCGTACCGTCGGACTTCTCGAACCGCCACGTCCACGCCATGTCCGCCTCCTGGGTCACGTTGCTCCCCGAAGACTAGTGGGTGTCCCGGGCGCGCAGGTGGTTCATGGACACGGGAGGATCGGAGCGTGGAACTGACACTGCTGGGCACCGGAGCCCCCGACGGGCTGCCGCGGCCCGACTGCCCCTGCGCCGCCTGCGCGTCCTCCCGCGGCACCGGGTCGCGCGCCGCGACCGCGCTGCTCGTGGACGACGCGCTGCTGCTGGACCTCACCCCGGGCGCCGTGTTCGCCGCCGCCCGCGCGGGTCACTCGCTCACCGCCGTACGGCAGGTGCTGCTGTCCCATCCGCACGACGGGCCCGCGGTGGAGCTGCCCGCCTCGCTCCCGCCCGCGGGGCGTGTCCCGGACGGCCAGGAGCTGACGCTGATCAGCGGGCACCGGGTCAGGGCCGTCGCGATGGACGCGCCGGGCACCGGTTACGAGGTGACGTCGCCGGAGGGCGCGCGCCTGCTCTACCTGCCGCCCGGGGCCTCCCCCGCCGGTCTGGCCGACCGGAGGCCGGAGCCGTACGACATGGTCGTGTGCGATGTGATCGCGCGGCCGGACGCCGTGGCCCGGCTGCGGGCCGTCGAGGCCGTCGGGCCCGCCACCGAGGTGATCGCCGTCCATCTGGACCACGACGCGCCGTCCGGCGCCGGGCTGGACCGCCGGCTCGCGGCGGGCGGGGCGCGGGCCGTGCCGGACGGGACGACGCTCGCGGTGGGCGCGTACCACGCGGTGCCCGGGGTGCCCCGGCGCACCCTGGTCACGGGCGGGGCCCGGTCGGGGAAGTCGGTGGAGGCCGAACAGCGGCTGGAGACCTTCCCCGAGGTGGTGTACGTCGCGACGGGCGGACGGCGCGCGGGGGACACGGAGTGGGAGGCCCGGATCGGCCTGCACCGGGAGCGCAGGCCTGCCGCGTGGCGCACCGAGGAGACCTGTGAGCTGGCGGGACTGCTGGAGGAGGACGGCCCGCCCCTGCTGATCGACTGTCTGTCGCTGTGGCTGACGGACGCGATGGACCGGGCCGGGGCGTGGGACGACGGCCGGTGGGCGGACGGCGGGCAGGAGAAGCTGCGCGAGCGGACCGCCGAGCTGGTCCGTGCGGTGCGCGGTACCCGTCGCACGGTCGTCGCCGTGACCAACGAGACCGGATCGGGGGTGGTCCCGGCGACGGCCTCCGGGCGGCGCTTCCGGGACGAACTGGGCCGTCTGAACGCCGCGTTCGCAGCCGAGTGCGAGCAGGTGCTGCTGGTGGTGGCGGGGCAGTCCCTGGTGCTGCGCGGCTGAGCCGCGGGCGGGTGCGGGGCCGGGGACGAGGCAGGGAGCGCCGGGTACTGTTCCACACAGGAGCCCCCGGCGGGTTCCGGCCCACCCAGCGCCGACCCGCGAGGCAGACCCCCGTGAATCTGGACGACTTCTCCGACCTGATCGAACGCCCCGACGGGGGTGTACGGCGTGACGCCGAGGAACGGCGGGAGCGGCTCGTCGTGCCCGCCGGCGCGCTCGGCCGGCTCGACGAGCTGGGTGAATGGCTGTCGGCCGCCCAGCAGTCGGTGCCCGTCAGGGCGATCGAGCGGCCGCGCCTCGTCCTGTTCGCCGGTGACCACGGGGTGGCGGAGCTGGAGGTCTCGGGCCGGCCGGCCGGGACCGCGCACGAGCTCGTGCGGGCCGTGCTGGACGGGGCGAGCCCCGCCGCCGTGCTGGCCCGGCGTTTCTCCGTGCCGGTGCGGATCGTGGACGCCGGGCTGGACTGTGATCCGGAGCTGCTGCCCGACGCCGTCGTACGCCACCGGGTGCGGCGCGGCAGCGGCCGGATCGACGTCGAGGACGCGCTGACGGCCGAGGAGGCCGAGCAGGCCGTGCGGCTCGGGATGCGCATCGCCGACGAGGAGGCCGACTCCGGCACGGACCTGGTGGTGCTGGGCGATCTGAGTGTCGGCGGTACGACGGCGGCCTCGACGCTGGTCGCCGCCCTGTGCGGCACGGACGCCTCGGTGGTGACCGGGCGCGGCGGCGCGGGCATCGACGACCTGGCGTGGATGCGCAAGTGCGCGGCGGTCCGGGACGCGCTGCGGCGGGCCCGGCCCGTCCTCGGTGACCAGCTGGAGCTGCTGGCCGCGGTGGGCGGCGCGGACCTGGCGGCCATGACGGGGTTCCTGCTGCAGAGCGCGGTGCGCCGGATGCCCGTGGTGCTGGACGGAGTGGTCTCGGCGGCCTGCGCGCTGGTGGCCCAGCGGGCGGCCTTCCGGGCACCGGACTGGTGGCTGGCGGGGCAGCTCAGCGGGGAGCCGGCGCAGTCGAAGGCGCTGGACCGGATGGCGCTGACCCCGCTGCTGGACCACGGGGTGACGGTGGGTGAGGGGAGCGGGGCCCTGCTGGCGCTGCCGCTCGTCCAGGCCGCGGCCGCGCTGGCTGCGGAGCTGCCCGAGCGTGCGCCCGGGCCCGCCGTGGAGGAGCCTCAGGGGCCTTCGGAGGACACGGAGTCCGCGGAGACCACCGCCTGAGCGGCTCAGGTCTCCCCGCCGGGGCGGGGGCCCGGGAGCGGGTTCCTGTCCGGGGCCCCGCCGATCAGGTCCTGGAACCGGCGCCGCGGGCCCGCCCAGCGGACGTCGTGGTGATACGCCCTCAGCACCGCCCTGGCGCGGGCCCGGTGGCGCCGCCGGTAGAAGCGCCTGGCCCACAGGGACGTGGGGCGGGCCAGCCGGAGGGCCCCGATCAGCGCGATGAACGGGATGAGGGTGCCGACCACCGCCATCCGGGTCCTGCCCTTGCACAGGGTGATCAGCACCAGCCCGAAGTTGCCGGCGTAGGTCAGGACGACGCCGAGCCTGTCCTGCTGTTCCCCGCCGCTCAGCTCGTCCACGCCGAGCGGCGAGAAGCCGGCGAGCACGAGCAGGACCAGTGAGGCGGTGAGGACGACCACCTCCACGCTCCGGCGTCCCTCCTCGGTCCAGTACACGTCGTCCAGGTGCAGGATCAGCGCGAACTCGTCGAGGACCAGGCCCGCTCCCACGCCGAAGACCACCGCGAGGATCCCGGCGGCGACTCCGTGCCGGCCGCTCGCGACCGCGCCGAAGCCGCCCACCACCGCCAGCACGACGCCGGGCACCACGTGATGGACGTGCACGCCGCCGGGTGTGATGTCGCGGAACGGTCCCTTTCCCGCCCTGATCATCCGGGTGACCAGGCGGGTGACGGCGAAGGTCAGCACGAAGGCGCCCAGGGCGAGCAGCAGCGGGAGCTTGCCCGGCTCGACGATGTTGTGCTGGAACCAGTGACCCATGCCACCTCCGTCCGACGGCCCGCCCGTACGACTTCGGCCACTTTGCCCGATCCGGCGTGCCGCCGCACCGGCTAGCCTGCGCGCGGTGACCTCCCTGAACAGCCACGGCCTGCGATTCGCCTTCGGCACCCTGACCGCGCTCCCCGTCCGCGTCCCCCGCTGGGACCGGGGGGCCGCCCGCGCCGGCATGCTGTGCGCCCCGCTCACCGGGCTCGCCGTGGGCCTGCTCGCCGCCGTCCCCGGGGTGCTGTTCCTGCTCGGCGGGTCGGGCCCCCTCGTGGCGGCGGTCGTCTCCGTCGCGCTCCCCGCCGCGCTGACCCGCGGGCTGCACCTGGACGGGCTCGCGGACACCGCCGACGGGCTCGGCAGCGCCAGGCCGGCCGAGGACGCGCTGCGGATCATGAAGCAGTCGGACATCGGCCCGTTCGGTGTGATCACCCTGCTGTTCGTGCTGCTGGCGCAGGTCGGCGCGCTCTTCGAGCTGTACGG
>Ga0196960_10000236_pt1 | contig 22286 bp, 20 predicted proteins | sample S3v_5metaG_FD_183187 | JGI IMG/M metagenome (GOLD analysis project Ga0196960, IMG submission 183187) | Soil microbial communities from Anza Borrego desert, Southern California, United States - S3+v_5 | ecosystem: Environmental > Terrestrial > Soil > Desert | place: USA: California | collected...
GGACGGAGCCGGACGCGCGATGAGCAACCCCGATCCGCGTGCGGCCGGCTCGCCGGCCGACCCGCTGAGCGTCGGCCTGGGCCCGCCCGCCACGGAGCCGACCCCGGGCCCGTCCACGAGCCCCGGGACGGCGAGCGGTGGCCCGGCCCGGTCATCGGAGCCGAGACGGGAGCGGCACACCGGCCGCACCATCGGTCGGTCGCTCGCCCTCGCCCTGCTGATCTTCGTCACCGTGGTGCTGGTGCTCTTCGTCATGTTCAACGGCCAGACGGTGCAGATCAGCCTGGTCTTCGGCGAGGTGGAGGCACCGCTGGTGCTGGCGCTGCTGATCGGCGCGGTGCTCGGGGGTCTGCTCGTGTGGCTGGCCGGGCTCGTGAGGCGGGCCCGCCGGCGCAGCCGCTGACGGCACCGCCCTCCGCGGCGCACCAGGCTCACCCGTCAGGATGCGTCGGCTCGGGACACTTGCTCGTTGCTACTCACCGGTAATATGCTTTGTTACCGGCGAGTAGGGATGGCCGCTTCGCCGGCCGGAGCACGGGAGCCCAGCGCATGAGCCACTACACCGCAAACCTGCGGGACCTCGAGTTCAACCTCTTCGAGTTCCTCGACACCAAGCACCGGTTCGGCACCGGCCCCTTCGAGCAGATGGACCCCGAGACGGCTCGCGGGGTGCTCGCGGAGATCCGGAGGCTCGCCGAGGGCCCCATCGCGGCGTCGTTCTCCGATGCCGACCGGAACCCGCCGGTGTTCGATCCCGCCACGCACTCGGTGACCCTGCCCGAGTCGTTCAAGAAGTCGTTCGAGGCGCTCGACGCCGGCGAGTGGTACCGCCTGTACCTCTCCGAGGAGCTCGGTGGCTTCGGCGCCCCCGCAGCCCTGGCCTGGGCCGCCTTCGAGATGGTGCTGGGCGCCAACCCCGCCGTCTTCATGTACGGCTGCGGCCCCACCTTCGCCCAGACCCTGTTCGACCTGGGCACCGAGGACCAGAAGAAGCTCGCCCGGCTCATGATCGACAAGGGCTGGGGCGCCACGATGGTGCTCACCGAGCCCGACGCCGGCTCCGACGTCGGTGCCGGCCGCACCAGGGCCGTGCAGCAGCCCGACGGCTCCTGGCACATCACCGGCGTGAAGCGGTTCATCACCTCGGCCGAGCACGACCTCACCGACAACATCGTCCACCTGGTCCTGGCCCGCCCCGAGGGCGCGAAGGCCGGCACGAAAGGCCTGTCGCTGTTCGTCGTCCCGAAGTTCCACGTCGACCTCGAGACCGGGGATCTCCTCGAGCGCAACGGCGCCTACGTCACCAACGTGGAGAAGAAGATGGGCCTCAAGGTCTCCACGACCTGCGAGGTCACCTTCGGCGACGGTCCGGTGCCCGCTCGGGGGTGGCTGGTCGGGGACGTGCACGACGGCATCGCCCAGATGTTCAAGATCATCGAGTACGCCCGCATGTTCGTCGGCACGAAGGCCATCGCCACCCTGTCGGCCGGCTACAACGTCGCGCTGGGCTACGCCAAGGAGCGCGTCCAGGGTGCCGACCTGACGGCGACGTCGAAGGACGCGCCGCGGGTGACGATCACCCACCACCCCGACGTCCGCCGCTCGCTGATGCTGCAGAAGTCCTACGCCGAGGGCATGCGCGCGCTGTACCTCTACGCGGCGAGCTTCCGTGACGAGGTCACGCAGGCCGCGGCCGAGGGTGCGGGCGACAGCGAGGAGGCGAAGCTGGCCGAGCGGGTCAACGACCTGCTGCTCCCGGTCGTGAAGGGCTTCGGCTCCGAGCGGGCCACCCAGCTGCTCACCGCGGAGTCGCTGCAGACCCTCGGCGGCTCGGGCTTCCTGCAGGACTACCCGATCGAGCAGTACATCCGCGACTCCAAGATCGACACCCTCTACGAGGGCACCACGGCGATCCAGGGCCAGGACTTCTTCTTCCGGAAGATCGTCAAGGACGGCGGCGTCGCCCTCACGTGGCTCGCCTCCCAGATCCAGGCGACGGTCGAGAACGAGGCGGGCAACGGCCGGCTCAAGGAGGAGCGCCGGCTGCTCGCGACGGCGCTCGAGGACGTGCAGGCCATGGTGACGGCGATGTTCGGCCACCTGACGGCGGCCCAGGAGGACATGGCCAGCCTCTACAAGATCGGCCAGAACACCTCGCGCCTGCTGCTCTCCGTCGGCGACCTCGTCACCGCCTGGCTGCTCGTGCGCCAGTCGGAGGTCGCGCTGGCGGCGCTGTCCGGCGAGGTGAGCGAGCAGGACCGGCACTTCTACGAGGGCAAGCTCGCGGCCACGCGGTTCTTCGCCTTCCAGGTGCTGCCCCGGTTGAGCTCCGAGCGCGCCATCGTCGAGAACACCGACAACGCCCTCATGGAGGTCGACGAGGCGGCTTTCTAGGAAGGCCGCCCCTCCATGCACGTACGCCCGGCGTGGGCCCCTGGGGGCGGCCCCTCCAGCGGCTCGCGGCGGCCCGCAGCGCGACCGATCGGTCGTTTCCCGGGGCGGACGGCGGGCATGGCTCCAGCCGGAGACGACCGCCGACAGGAGGAGCCACCATGACCGACCCACCGGGCAGTGACCGGATCCAGCAGGACGTGCCGACCGCCTCCGGAACCGGGGACAACAGCGCCAGCGGCGCGACCGGGTCCAGCTTCGACGAGGTGCCCCTGACCGCGGACGAGGCCATCGAGCGCGACCGGGCCCAGGGCGACGACCTACCCGCCCGCGCGGACAGCGACATCGCGCGGAGCACGCGGGCCGGCGCCTCCGGCGAGGTCTCGCAACCGACGCAGCGATCCGGCGGGAGGGACGCATGAGCGAGTCCGACAGCACCGGCTTCCGGGAGTCCGCGGACACCACCGACGGGCCGGTGGAGCAGGCCCAGACCGACGGGAGCGCCGCCGAGGGGGACGTCACCCTCACGACCGACGAGGACGCCCAGGCCGACGACGGCGTCGTCCGCCCGGGCAACGCCCCCGACTGAGACGCACCCCCGGCCGGGAACCGGACGGGCTCCCCGCGACGATGTCGCGAGGAGCCCGTCCGGTCCTTCGTCAGACCCGCGCGCCCGGCCGGCTGTCGCCCTTCGGGACGACGGCGTGGTCGGCGGCGAGGTCGCGCGTGCGGGTCTCGCCGTAGGCGAACACCGCGATCACCGTCACGACGGAGCAGACCAGCAGGTAGAGGGACACACGGGTCGGGTTCGGGTCCTCGAAGCTGCCGAGCAGGGCCAGCGCGATGAGCGGCGCCGGCGCCCCGGCGACCAGGGACGCGAGCTGCGAGCCGATCCCGACCCCGGTGTAGCGCGACTTGGTCCCGAACAGCTCGGCGAAGAAGGCCGCCTGCGGGCCGTACATGGCCCCGTGGAACAGCAGCCCCACGGTGATGGCGAAGACGCTGAGCCAGAAGTTGTCGGGGTCGAGCAGCCCGAAGAGGGCGAAGGCCCACGCGCCGATGCCGACGGCGCCGAACAGGTAGACCGGCTTGCGGCCGATCCGGTCCGACAGCGCTCCCCACAGCGGAATCGTCACCAGGTGCACGGCGGAGGCGATGACGAGGGCGTTCAGGGTGAACGAGGACTCCGCCCCCTGCGCGTTGATGAGGTACGACAGGCTGAAGGCCGTGAGCACGTAGAACGAGACGTTCTCCGCGATCCGCGCGCCCATCGCCACGAGGACCTCGCGCTTGTAGTGCCCGAGCACGGTGAGGATCGGGGCCTTCTCGGCGACGCCGGTCTGCGCGGCCTTCTCCGCGGCGACCCGCTGCGCCTCCAGGAACACCGGCGACTCGCTGACCGCGAGCCGGACGAAGAGGCCGACGATGATCAGCACGGCCGACAGCAGGAAGGGGATCCGCCAGCCCCAGCTCTCGAAGGCGGCGTCGGACTGGAAGGCCGCCAGCAGCGCGAGGACGCCGGTGGCCAGCAGGTTGCCGGCCGGCGCGCCCGCCTGCGGCCACGACGACCAGAAGCCGCGGTTCTCCGGCTTGCCGTGCTCGGAGACCAGCAGGACCGCGCCGCCCCACTCGCCACCGAGGGCGAAGCCCTGGATGAGGCGGAGCGTGACCAGGAGCAGCGGGGCGAGGATTCCCACGGTGCCGAACGTGGGGAGCAGCCCGATCGCGAAGGTGGAGCCGCCCATCATCAGCAGGGAGATGACCAGCAGCTTCTTGCGCCCGATCCGGTCGCCGAAGTGCCCGAACACCAGGGCGCCGATGGGCCGGGCCGCGAAGCCGACGGCGTAGGTGCCGAAGGACAGCAGCGTGCCCGCGAAATCCGACTGGTCGGGGAAGAACAACGCGGGGAACACGAGCGCGGCGGCCGAGCCGTAGAGGAAGAAGTCGTACCACTCCACGGTGGTGCCGATGACGCTCGCACCCACGACACGACCGAAGTTCTGCCGGGACTGCGCTGGTGCGGACATGGACGTCTCCTGCTCGAGGGGTGATCCGGGTCGCCGACGCCGGACGCTATGCCCGCCGATCCCCCGGTCCATGTGCGTCCTCGCCCGGTCGTGTGAGCGCGGCACCGTCCGGTGGGCACCGCAGGTGGTAGACGGACCGCCGGGGGCCTAGCGTCGCGGCCATGGCGGTCAACGGTTCCCTGGTCGGACGGCGTGCACTCATCACCGGCGGGGCGTCCGGCATCGGCCGCGCCTGCGCCGTCCGCCTGGCCGCGGACGGCGCCGACGTCGTCGTCGCCGACCGCGACGCCGAGGCCGCCGAGGTCGTGGCCGCCGAGGTGGGCGGCACGGCGCTCGCCGTCGACCTGGCCGACCTCGCCGCCGTGGACGCCCTCGACCTCGCCGTCGACATCCTGGTGAACAACGCCGGCCTGCAGCACGTGGCTCCGCTGCACGAGTTCCCGGTCGACCGCTTCTCCTACATCCTGCGCCTCATGGTCGAGGCGCCCTTCCGGCTGGTCCGGGGGGCGCTGCCGCACATGTACGAGCAGGGCTGGGGCCGGGTGGTGAACGTCAGCTCGGTCCACGGCCTGCGGGCGTCGGCCTACAAGTCCGCCTACGTGACGGCCAAGCACGCCCTGGAGGGGCTGTCGAAGGTGATCGCCCTGGAGGGTGCCGACCACGGCGTCACGTCCAACTGCGTGAACCCGGCCTACGTGCGCACGCCGCTGGTCGAGGGCCAGATCGCCGACCAGGCGAAGGCGCACGGCCTCTCGGAGGACGAGGTCGTGGAGAAGGTCATGCTCGCCCCCGCCGCCGTCAAGCGGCTGATCGAGCCGGCGGAGGTCGCCGACGCGGTGTCGTGGCTGTGCTCGCCGTCCTCGGCGTCGGTCACCGGCACCTCGCTGGTGATGGACGGCGGGTGGAGCGCGCACTGAGCGCACCGGCGAGGTTCCGCGGAGCGCCCACCTACCCTGGACCGGTGCAGCCGGCCCTCGCTCCGCCGCCGGTCCTCGCGGCCGGTGAGTGGCGGGCGCTGACGGCCGCGCACGAGGCCCGCGTGGACCGGTGGACGGCTCCGCACCGGGAGCGCCGCCGCCGCGGTGAGGCGCACCCCGTCCTCGACTTCCTGTTCAGCTACTACTCCCAGACGCCGGGGCGGCTGCGCCGCTGGCACCCCGGCCCGGAACTGCGGCTGGCCGGCCCCGCTCCGCACGCGGGCTGGCGCTGGTACGCGACCGACGGCGCCACCGTGCAGCTCGACGTGCCCGCCTTCGTGGCCGACCGCGGGGACACGGTGCGCTTCGTGCGCCGGCTGCTCGCCGCCACCGCCTCCCGCCCGGCCTTCAGCGGCTGCTTCGGGTTGCACGAGTGGGCGATGGTCTACCGCGACACCCGGACCCGGCACGCCATTCCGCTCCGCCTCGGGCAGCAGGGCACCGATGCCGTCGTCGAGGCGCACCCGATCCGGTGCAGCCACTTCGACGCCTTCCGCTTCTTCACGCCGGAGGCGGTGGGGCGCAACCGCCTGCAGCCCACCCGGGAGTCGCAGCCGGAACTCGAGCAGCCCGGGTGCCTGCACGCGGGCATGGACCTCTACAAGTGGGCCTACAAGCTCAGCCCGGCGACGCCCGGCGAGCTGGTCGCCGACTGCCTGGAGCTGGCCGTGGAGGTCCGGGAGCTGGACATGCGGGCCTCTCCCTACGACCTGCGCGAGCACGGGTACGAACCGGTCCCGATCGAGACGCCGGAGGGCAAGGCCGCCTACGCCGCGGCCCAGCGGGCCTTCGCCGAGCGCGGCGCCGTCCTGCGGCGACGCCTCATCGAGGTGTGCGACCGGCTGCTGGAGCCGGCCGGATCGACGCCGGTCGTACCGTCGTGAGGTGACCTCCCTGCGCGACGGCCGCTGGATCCGGCTCGACGGCATCGCCAACATGCGTGACCTCGGCGGGCTGCCCACGTCCGACGGCGGGCGCACGGTGCCCGGCCGGATCCTGCGCAGCGACAACCTGCAGACCCTCACCCCCGCCGACGTGCGACGGCTGCTCGGCGACCTCGGTCTGCGCGAGGTGATCGACCTGCGCACGACCGCGGAGATCATGCTCGAAGGCCGCGGACCCCTGCGCGGGATCCGCGACGTCTCGCACCGGCACTTCAGCCTGCTGCCCGAGCGCGGACACCACACCGACGTGTTCGCCGTGGAGGAGCCACCCGGGGACCTGCCGACCGACTGGGGCGAGAGCCTGCTCCCCCGGCAGGTGGCCGCCCACGACGAGGGCGAGCCGCCGGCCGTGCGCTCCTACCTGGGCTACCTGGGGCAGCGGTCCGAAGCGGTGGTCGGGGCACTGCGCGCGCTCGCCCGGCCGGGGCCCGGCTCGTCGATCGTGCACTGCGCGGCCGGCAAGGACCGCACCGGCGTCGTCGCGGCGCTGACGCTGGCGGTGGCCGGCGTACCGCACGAGGAGATCGTGGCCGACTACGCGCTCACCGCCGAGGTCATCGACGCCGTCGTCGCCCGGCTGTCCGCCTCACCCACCTACGTGGAGGACATGACGAGCCGGGACGTCGCCAGCCACACCCCGCGCGCGGAGACCATGGACCGCGTGCTCACGCTGCTGGACGAGCGCTTCGGCGGGCCCCTCGGCTGGCTGGAGGATCACGGCTTCGGACCCGGGGACCAGGCGGCGCTGCGGGCTCGATTGCGCGGCTGAGCGGCGCGGTCGTCAGGCCGGCGCCGCGGCGTGCTTGTGCCGGTACATCTCGGCGTCGGCTGCACGGAGCAGGCTCTCGGCCGTGTCCGTGTCACCGGCGTGGACGGCGATGCCCACGCTGGTGCCGGCCAGCACGTCGCGGCCCTCCAGCCGGAAGGGGTCGTCGAAGCAGCCGAGCACGCGCGCGGCGAGGCCCTCGGCGTCCGCCGGTGAGTCCAGACCGGGCAGCAGGACGGCGAACTCGTCGCCACTGAGCCGCCCCACGGTGTCGCCGGGGCGCACGGCGGCCAGGAGCCGCGCCGCCACCTGGCGCAGCAGCGCGTCACCCGCGGCATGCCCGAGGGTGTCGTTGATCTGCTTGAACCGGTTGAGGTCGCAGAACAGCACGCCCGGATGGGCACGCGGTCGCGCATCGGCGATCGCGTCGGTGAGCCGGTCGAGGAAGAGCACCCGGTTGGGCAGTCCGGTGAGCGCGTCGTGCGTGGCCTGGTGGCGAACGGTCTGCAGCAGCCGCGCCTTCTGCAGCGCGGTCGCGGCCTGGTCGCCGACACCGCGCAGGCGCGACATCACCTCGCCGTCGAGCTGGAGGGGGGCCGCCCCGCGGTGCCACCCGGCGGTGGCCACGCCCAGGAAGGCCCCGTCGCCCAGCATGGGTACGGCGACGATGGAGGGGGTGCCGACAGCCTCCAGCAGCCGGCGCAGGACGGGGCTGCTGGTGTGCGCGTGCAGGACCAGGGGCTCAGGGCCGGCCAGCATGCCCACCAGCTCGGGCACGTCCTCCGCGTGCAGCACGGTCGCCTGCAGCAGGGCCATCTCGGCAGGGCCGAAACCGACGGCCGCCTGCGAGCGCAGGGACCCCGAGCCGGGGTCCCAGAGCAGGATGCACGCCGTGGCGCAACCGACGATGCCCGGGAGGGCCTCGGTGACCGACGCCATCACCTGGGCGGAGTCGGTCGTGGCGGCGAGCTCGTGCGCGAGGCTGAGCAGGGCGCCGGCCCGGCGCGCCTCGGTGCGGGCATCCTCGAGGGCGATGATCAGGTCGAGCGCGGCCGCGGCGTGGCCGGCGTAGGCGGCGAGCATCGCCCCTTCGTCCCCCATGGCCGCGTCCCCGGGCCGGTAGAGCGCAGCGAGCCGGCCGTGGGTGCGGCGGGCCGAGGCGACGTCGACGACGACAGCGCCCTCGCCCAGGTCGCCGCCGTCGAGCAGCGTCGCTGCGAGCTCGGGCAGTCGCTCGGGCGGCAGTCCGGCCGCATGCACCAGCGGCGCCCCTCCCACCGGGCCGTGGACGGCGAGCAGGTAGGCCGGCGCCAGCACGGCCTCGGCCGCCCGGGACACGATGCGCTCCAGTGCCGTGTCGACGTCGTCGCTGGCAACGAGGTCGGTGGCGGCGGACTGCAGGGTCCGCAGCTGGCCGCGCAGGGCGTGGAGCTCCGGGTCCACGCCCGCGGCGCCCGTGCGGCGGCGCCGGAAGCGGCACCGGCGCTGCCAGGTCAGGTGGTAGATGCAGGCCGGGTGACCGTCGGACTGGCACTCGTCGTGGACCACCTGGGCCGCCGGCAGCTCGAAGATGGTCGGCACGGTGGTGAGCAGGCCTTGCGCGTACTCGCAGTCCAGGCGGGAGTGCCGGTACCCGTCGTGCAGGCGGTAACGGATGGTGGCCGAGGCGGGTCCGGCGTCGAGGACCTCCATCGTGGAGGTCGTGCTGAACTTCTGGACAGCCCGCGGAAGCCGGCGGAACACCTGCCGGGGCGTGCCCAGCGAGCGCATGAGCAGGACCAGCGAATGGCCCAGCCCGCGCTGCACGCCGGTCGCCCCGACCTCGAACATGGTGCGCGGATCGCCCAGCACCTCGGTGGCCGCGGCGAACAGCGCGATCCGCGTGTCGTAGCTCCACCACCGGGACTGGTCGACCAGCTCCTCGAACGTCGCGTCGACACCCGCCCGCCGCAACACCTCCGCCACGGCGTCGTCGCCGCCCCGTTCGCGGACGAAGCGGAGCAGCCCTCCGGTGGTGGCCCCGGACGTCTCCCGTCCCTCGGTGGCCTGGGTCATCGCGTCCTCTCGGCGTCCTCGACGTCCTCGGGAGAGCGGGCCGCCACGGGCGACGCCGTGGCCGCGGTCCTCTGCACCTGCACGCTTCCCGATCGGCACGGGTGCTCGTCCTCCTGAGCCCTCCTCGCGCGAGGCATCCACCCGGTCCTGCTGGGCACGCAGCGTACGCGCTCAGCTACAAATTGGCCGCCATGCGGTGCGCCTTCGCCATGACGCACGCGACCCCGGTCTCACCGAGACCGGGGTCGGAATTCGTGAGCCGCGTCCGTGCGGCCAGAACTCAGCCGAGGAAGCGGCCGCGGCCTGCCATCACCAGGAGCTCGTCCCGCATCGCCGGGCTGCTGGTGCTCTGCACGACCTCGCGCAGTGCCCGCCGGGTGCGAACCACCTGTCGACGCTGCCGCCAGCTGGTCATCACGCTGCTCATCTCCAGTGCCTCTTTCATCGAAGTGTCCCTGCGTACGTGGTAACGCAGGCATCCACAAGGTTAGTTCGTCAAACGATCGATCGTCTTGAGTTCAAGGGTCGTGTTGATCACTCTTCGGAGGTGAGGGTGATCACCCGGCGAGGACCTTCCGCGCTGCGGCGCGAGCGGACTGCGGGTCGTCCGTGGCCAGCGCCGCCTCCGCGGCACGCTCGCACGTCGCGAGGTCGACCGTCGCCAGCCGGGCGCCGACGCGCGCGACCGCGGAGGTCGCGCAGGACAACGAGGTGATCCCCAGCCCGGCGAGCACGCAGCCGAGGAGGGGATCGGCGGCGGCCTCGCCGCACACCCCCACCGGCTTGCCGGCCCTCGTGCCCGCGGCAGCGGTGAGCGCGACGAGCTCGAGGAGGGCCGGCTGCCAGGGATCGGTGAGGTCGGCGAGGTCGGCGGAGAGCCGGTCGGCAGCCAGCGCGTACTGGGACAGGTCGTTGGTCCCGATGGACAGGAAGTCCACGTGCGCGAGCAGGCGCTCGGCGTGGAGGGCGGCGCTCGGCACCTCGACCATCACGCCGGGCACCAGGCCCCGGGCCCGGACGGCGGCCGCGAAACCGGCGGCCTCCGGCACGGTGGCCACCATCGGCGCCATCACCCAGGGCGTCGACCCGGTGCGGGCAGCCGCCTCCGCGATCGCGTCGAGCTGCCGCTCGAGCAGCCCCGGGTCCCGGCGGGCCACCCGCAGCCCCCGCACCCCGAGAGCGGGGTTCGCCTCGTCGGGCGGGGTGGCGAAGGCCAGCGGCTTGTCCGAGCCGGCGTCCAGCGTGCGGACGACGACCTTCCGCCCGGGGAAGACCGCCAGCACCTCGGCGTAACCGGCCGCCTGCTCCTCGACCGTCGGCTCCTGGGCGCGCCCGAGGAAGGCCAGCTCGGTCCGGAGCAGTCCGACCCCCTCGGCGTGCGCGGCCGCCGCGGCCCGTGCGCCCGCCCCGTCCTGCACGTTGGCCAGCACCTGGACGACGGAACCGTCACGGGTCCGGCCCGGCCCGGTGTACCCGGCCAGCGCCTCGGCCGCCCGGCGTGCCGCCTCGACCCGCGAGCGCGCTTCGGCCGGGTCGGGATCCACCGTCACCGTGCCCTGCTCGCCGTCGATCAGCACGGTCACGCCCGGAGGAACGGCTTCCAGGCCGCCGACGCCGACGACGCAGGGGAGTCCGAGCTGGCGGGCGATGATCGCGGTGTGGCTGGTCGTACCGCCCAGCCGGGTGGCCAGCCCCAGGATGCGGGCAGGGTCGAGCCCCGCGGTGTCGGCCGGCGCCAGGTCGTCGGCCAGCAGCACGGACGGCTGGTCCGGAGCCGGAACTCCCGGCTCGCCCTGGCCCGTCAGCTCGGCGACGATCCGATCCCGGACGTCGCGGACGTCGGGGACGCGCTCGGCCATGAGACCGCCCAGCGAGGTGAACATGTCCATGAACTGCTGCGCGGCGGCGACGGCGGCCAGCGCGGCCGGCACGCCGTCGGCGATCCGCTGCTCGGCGGCCATGCGCAGCGCGCGGTCGCGCGCGATGCCCGCGGTGGTGCTGAGCACCTCGGCACTCACCCCGGTGGACGCCGCGGCCCGGGCGGCCAACCGCTCGGCGACCACCTCGGCGGCAGCACCGTACCGGGCCTTCTCCGCCTCGCGTCCGGCCTCGGGCACGGGCTCCTCCTGCGCGTCCGGCAACTGCACCGCACCGGCCGGGCGCACGACGGGACCCACGGCGGCGCCCGGGACCACCGGAGTGCCGGTCAGGACGGCCGGGCCCACGGTTGCGGGCGAGGAGACGGTGGTCGACATGAGGGACCTCGCTACAGGAGAGGAGATGGGAGGCGTTGCGCCCGCCTACGGTGACCAGGGTCACCACAACGTATTGACTTGTCAACGAACCGGGCGTAAGACAACAGAATCACAACCGCAAAACCACATTTTCGGACATCCGCCATCGACCGCGGGAGGTCGGCGTGCTCTATCCCCAGGAGCGCCAGCAGGCGATCGCCGCCAGGGTGGGCGACCGCGGGCGTCTCGCCGTCACCGCCCTCGCCGAGGAGTTCGGTGTGACCACCGAGACCGTCCGCCGCGATCTGGCCGTCCTGGAGCGCGCCGGCATGCTCCGCCGGGTGCACGGCGGCGCAGTGCCCGCGGGCGCGCTGACCCTGGTCGAGCCCGGGCTCGGCGAGCGGTACCGGTCCCGCAGCGAGCAGAAGCGGGCGATCGCCGCGGCGGCCCTCGCGCTGCTCCCCGGCGCCGACGGCAGCATCGTCCTGGACGGCGGGACCACGACGGCCGCCCTCGCCGAGCTCCTCCCTGCCGACCGCCGACTGCTCGCCGTCACCTCCTCGGTGCCGATCGCCTCCCGGCTCAGCGTCACGGCGGGCATCAGCCTGCACGTGCTCGGCGGCCGCGTCCGGGGAGTCACCCAGTGCGCGGTGGGCGAGACGACCGTCCGCGCGCTGGCCGAGCTCAGCGTCGACGTGGCGTTCCTGGGCGCGAACGGGATCTCGCCCGGGCACGGCTTCACCACTCCCGACGGCGCCGAGGCCTCGGTCAAACGCGCCATGGTGCGCGCGGGGCAGCGCGTGGTCGTGCTGGCCGACAGCAGCAAGCTCGGGCGCGAGCACCTCGTCCGCTACGCCGCCGTCGAGGACGTCGACGTCCTGGTGACCGACGAGGGGGCCGACCCCCAGGTGGTCGCGGAGCTGGAGAAGGCCGGCGTCGAGGTCGTCCTCGCATGACCGCCGCGGGGACGACGGGCGCGCGAGGAGCGGAACGAGCCCGGGGGCGGGCGACGACGTCCGCCGGTCCGGCCGGCCGGGTGGTCACGCTGACCGCCAATCCGAGCCTCGACCGCACCCTCGACCTGCCCGCCGCGCTGACCGAGGGCGGCATCGTGCGGCTGACCGGCAGCAGCACGGAGCCGGGGGGCAAGGGGGTCAACGTGGCCCGCGCCATCGCCGCGGCCGGCAGCGACGTCGTCTCGGTCCTGCCTGCGGCCGCGTCCGACCCGATCGTCACGGCCCTGCTCGCCCTGGGCCTCGAGCTGGCCACCGTGCCCGTGCAGACGCCCGTGCGCACCAACTACACGCTGGTGGATCCCGCCGGCACCACGACGAAGCTGAACGAACCGGGTGCCGCCCTCTCCGAGGCGACGCGGGCCGCGCTCAGCGACCTCCTGCACGGGCACGCCACCGCCGCGCAGTGGACGGTGCTGTCCGGTTCCCTCCCCCCGTCGACCCCGGTGGACTGGTACGCGGACCTGGTGCGGTCGTTGCGCGACACCGGATCGCGCATCGCCGTCGACACGAGCGAGGCCCCGCTGCTCGCGCTCGTGTCCGCGGGACCCGACGCCGCACCGGACCTGCTCAAGCCCAACGCCGAGGAACTGGCCCAGCTGGCCGGGCTCTCCGAGGACGAGGTGCTGCGGAACCCGGCCGCGATGGTCGCCGCGGTGCGCTCGCTCCACGACCGCGGCGTCGGCGAGGTGCTCGTCACCCTCGGCGCGGAGGGCGCGGTGCTCTCCACGACGGACGGCGGCCTCTGGTCGGCGACGCCTCCGCCGATCACCGTCCGCAGCACCGTCGGAGCCGGCGACTGCAGCCTGGCCGGCTACCTCCTCGCCTCCCTGGCCGGCGCGCCGCCGGCCGAGCGTCTGCGGACCGCCGTCGCCTACGGAGCGGCCAGCGCGTCGCTCCCCGGATCCGCCGTTCCCACCCCGGCCCAGGTGGACGGCCTGGCAGTACGGGTCACCGCCGGGCATCCCGGTGGCGAATCCTCCGTTCCCGTCGCGGCCGCCGGCCGCGACGTCCCCTGACTCCTCCGGGAGAGGACCCATGCCCGCACTGATCACCACCGACCTGGTCGCCCTCGACGCCGATCTCGGCGCCGAGAAGGGCACGGTCGTGCGCCGGCTGGCCGACCTGGTCGCCAGGGCCGGCCGGGCGACCGACGCCGATGCCCTGCACGCCGACGTCCTCGCCCGCGAGGCCCAGGCGGCGACCGGTCTGCCCGGCGGCATCGCCATCCCGCACTGCCGCTCGGCAGCGGTCACCGAGGCATCCCTGGCCTTCGCCCGGCTCTCGCCGAAGGTCGACTTCGGCGCGCCGGACGGCCCCGCGGACCTCGCCTTCCTGATCGCCGCGCCCGCGCACGGCGACGCCGACCACCTCACCCTGCTGACCGCCCTCGCCCGCGCGCTGGTGCGACCGGAGTTCGTCGCCTCCCTGCGCTCGGCGTCCTCGGCGGAGGAGATCGTGCGGCTGGTGGACGAGGTCGTGTCGCCGGCGCCCGCGGCCGCACCTGCCGGGGCGACCGCCGGAGCGACGGCGGCGGCTCCGGCCGCTGCTGCCCCGGCCGCGGAGCCGGCCGCACGGCGGAGCATCGTCGTCGTGAGCGCCTGCCCGACGGGGATCGCGCACACCTACATGGCCGCCGACAAGCTCGTCGCGGCCGGCAAGGCCGCCGGGGTGGACATCCACGTGGAGACGCAGGGCTCGTCGGGATCCACCCCGCTCGATCCGGCCGTCATCCGGGCCGCCGACGCCGCGATCTTCGCCGTCGACGTGGGCGTGCGCGACCAGGCCCGGTTCGCCGGCAAGCCGCTGGTCCAGAGCGGCACCAAGCGGGCCATCAACGAGCCCGACGTCATGATCCGCGAGGCGCTCGCCGCCGCGGACGACCCGAGCGCCCGCCGGGTGGCCGGCACCGCCTCGGCCGACGCCCCGGCCGCATCGGGCGGCGGGGGCGCGCGCACCGGCTCGGAGATCCGCCGCTGGCTGCTCACCGGCGTCAGCTACATGATCCCGTTCGTCGCCGCCGGCGGTCTGCTGATCGCGCTGGGCTTCCTCTTCGGCGGCTACCAGATCGTCAACGGCAACCCCGATGCCGACGGTCAGAGCTACGCCCTGTCCTGGGTGCTGAACAACTCCTTCTTCGACCTCCCGTCCGCCTCCGGCGTCGAGGGGCTCACCGACGGGTTCCTCGGCTATGTCGGCGCGGTCTGCACCGTGCTGGGGCAGGCGGCCTTCGGGTTCCTGGTGCCCGCGCTGGCCGGCTACATCGCCTTCGCCATCGCCGACCGCCCGGGTATCGTCCCCGGCTTCGTCGTGGGTGCGGTCTCGGTGACGGTGGGCGCCGGCTTCATCGGTGGCCTGGTCGGCGGCGTGATCGCCGGCTTCGCCGCGCTGTGGATCAGCCGCTGGAAGCTGCCCACCGGCGTGCGCGGCCTCCAGCCGGTCGTGATCATCCCGCTGCTGGCCACGCTGATCTCCAGCGGGATCATGGCCGTCCTGCTCGGCCGCCCGCTCGCGGCCGCCCTGGAGGGGCTCGGCAGCTGGCTCAACGGCCTCACCGGCACCTCCGCGGCGCTGCTCGGGATCATCCTCGGCCTGATGATGTGCTTCGACCTCGGCGGCCCGGTGAACAAGGCGGCCTACGTCTTCGCCACCACGGGTCTGACCGCCGACGCGAGCCGCGGCTCGCTGGTGATCATGGCGACCGTCATGGCCGCCGGCATGGTCCCGCCGCTGGCGATGGCGCTGAGCACGGCGCTCCGCCCGAAGCTCTACACCCCGGCGGAGCGGGACAACGGCAAGGCGGCCTGGCTGCTCGGCGCCTCCTTCATCTCGGAAGGTGCCATCCCGTTCGCCGCGGCCGATCCGCTGCGGGTCATCCCCTCGATGATGCTCGGCGGGGCGACCACGGGGGCGATCGTCGCGGCCAGCGGAGTGGAACTCCGCGCTCCGCACGGCGGCATCTTCGTGTTCTTCGCCATGCAGGGCGTGCTCATGTTCGTCCTGGCGCTGGTCGCCGGCACGGTCGTCGGCGCCCTGGCGGTGACCGTGGCCAAGAGCATCGGGCGCTCCGATGCCGAGAACGCACCCGAGGACGCCGTCGACCTGGAGCACGCCCACACCCCCGCCCCGGCGCGCGCGGCCACCGCCTGACGGCAGCGGCCGGACCCCCTTGCCCTCACCGCTCGCGCGCTCGCGGCGGAACCCTGCAAGGGTGCCGTACCAGACATCCACGACAGCGAGGAAGAGGACCGATGCCCAGTCAGACCGTCACCGTCGGATCGCGGGTGGGGCTGCACGCCCGGCCCGCCGCCCTGATCGCCGACGCCGTCGGCAAGGCGGGGGTGCCCGTCACCCTGGCAACCCCGGGCGGGCACCCGGTCGACGCCGGGTCACCGCTCATGATCATGACGCTGGGCGCCAAGCAGGGCACCGAGGTCGTCGTGAGCAGCGACGACCCGGCCGTGCTCGACCGCATCGCCGGCCTGGTGGCCCAGGACCTCGACGCCGAGTAGCAGCCGGCCGAACGCGACGGCGCCCGCTCCCTGATCGGGAACGGGCGCCGTCGGAACGTGCTGGAACGGCCCCCTCGCAGGGGCCCCGCCGCGAGCTTGCGAGCGGTGGGGGGCGAAGGGGTCCTCTACTGGTCGGGCCGGGAGACGTCGCCACGCCAAGCACCGGTCTCGGTACCCCGGCTCTCGATGAACTCCTTGAACTTCTTGGCATCCGCCTTCACCTGGCGGTCGTCGAAGCCGAGCGCGGCACCGGCCTTCTCGACGAGGCCCTGCGGCTCCCAGTCGATCTGGATCATGACGCGGGTCTTCGCGTCGTCCAGCCGGTGGAAGGTGACCACACCGGCGTGCTTGGCGTCACCGCTGGTGCTGGTCCAGGCGACCCGCTCCTCGGGGTGCTGCTCGGTGATCTCGGCGTCGAACTCCCGCTTGACGCCGTCGATGCTGGTGACCCAGTGCGTGTGGGTGGCATCGATCTGGGTGATGCGCTCCACTCCGCCCATGAACTGGGGGAAGGACTCGAACTGGGTCCACTGGTCGTACGCGACGCGGATCGGGACGTCGACGTCGATGGACTCCTGCACGCTGGCCACGCTTCTCAACTCCTCGTGTCACTGGTCAGGTCGTGCACGACCTACCCCGGCCGCATCGGCTCGACACACGGAAACGGCAGCTCAGCGCAGTGCGGCCGCCAGGCCGCCGTGCACCGGGCGGCCGTCCAGCAGCAGCATCTGCGCCAGGTGGTACGCATCGGGCTGCCCCGCCCACGTCTCCGAGGCCACCTCCCCCGCCGGTGTGAGCTCGTGGTGCCAGCTGCCGGTGGCGGGATCGGCGAACCGCTCCTCGCCGTGCGCCCGCCAGCGGTCGGCCAGCTCCCGGTACCGCGCCTGACCGGTGACCTCGGCCAGCACGGCTGCTGCGGCGACGGCCTCGCACAGCACCCAGTGCATGCGGGCCCGGACGACGGGCCGGTCGTCCCAGTCGAGGGTGTACGGGAAACCGTCGGCGCCGTCCGCGGACCACCCGCGCGTGGCGGCGGCGTCGAAGAGCGCCACGCCGTCCTCGAGCAGCCAGTCCGGCGCCTCGTCCCGCAGCGCCGCCCGCACGTGCAGGCACAACCGCGCCCACTCGAACTGGTGCCCGGGTGTGACGCCGTAGGGACGGAACGGGTCGGCCGGGCGGTCCCGGTTGTAGTCGGGCAACGGCTCCCAGCGGGGCGTGAAGTGCTCGGGCAGCCGCCAGTTCCGCTCGCGGGCGAAACCGTGCACGATCCGCTCGCAGCTGCGCAGCGCCTGGCCCCGCAACCGGGCGGCCACGGACGGGTCGGCGACCGCGTCGGCCGCGGCGAGCGTGGCCTCCACGCCGTGCATGTTGGCGTTGGCCCCGCGGTAGTCCGACAGCCGCGACCAGGAGCGGTCCCACTCCTCCACCGCGAGCCCGGCGTCGTCGTCCCAGAACCGGTCCTGCCAGACGCCGAGCGCCTCGTCGAGCAGGCCGGTGCCCAGCCCGGCGACGGCCGCCGTGGACCCGGCGAGGACCACGAACGCGTGCACGTAGGCGGCCTTGGTGTCGTCATCGGTGCTCGACCGCCAGCCGCCGTGCCCGGCGTCGTGCAGGGGGCCGGCGGTCAGCGCCTCGACCCCGTGCGCCGCCAGCTCGGCGGCGCCGGGCCGGCCCAGCAGAGCGGCCAGCCCGAACACGTGGGTCATGCGGGCCACGATCCACGTCTCCTGCGGCCGGTCGGGGAGCACGGCGCCGTCCGCGCCGAGGTAGCCGAATCCGCTCCGCGGCAGCCAGGAGCGGGCCGCGAAGTCCAGCAGCCGGTCGAGATCGGTCACGGCACCTCTTCGTCAGTAGGCCGGTTCCTCAGTAGGCTGGTTTCTCAGTAGGCGAGGGCGTTCCCCGGATCCTGCAGCAGCGCGCCGACGTCGGCCAGGAACCGCGATCCCAGCTCGCCGTCCACGATCCGGTGGTCGAAGGAGAGGGCCAGCTGGACGACCTGCCGCGGCCGCACCTTGCCCTTGTGCACCCACGGCATCAGCCGCACGGCGCCGAGGGCGAGGATCGCCGACTCGCCCGGGTTGAGGATCGGCGTGCCGGTGTCCACGCCGAAGACGCCCACGTTGGTGATCGTGATCGTGCCGCCGGTCATGTCCGCGGGTGCGGTCCGGCCGGCGCGTGCGGTCTCGGTCAGCTTCTCCAGCGCCACCGCCAGCTCCGGCAGCGCGAGCCGATCGGCGTCCTTGACGTTGGGCACGACCAGGCCGCGCGGGGTCGCCGCCGCGATGCCCAGGTTCACGTAGTCCTTGACCACGATCTCCTGCGCGGCCTCGTCCCAGCTGCTGTTGACCATCGGGTGCCGCCGCACGGCGAGCAGCACCGCCTTGGCGACGAGCAGCAGCGGGCCGACCGTCGCCCCGGCCAGCTCGGGGCGGGCGGCGAGGCGGGAGCGGAGCTTCATCGTGCGGGTGACGTCGACGGTGAGGAACTCGGTGACGTGCGGCGCGGTGAACGCGCTGGCCACCATGGCCGCCGCGGTGTGCCGGCGCACGCCCGTGATCGGGATGCGCTGCTCGCGGGCCCCGCCGGCGGCGGGCGCCGCGGGCGCGGGAGCCGACCGGTCGGCGAGCGCGGCGTCGACGTCGGCGCGCGTGATGCACCCGCCCGGGCCGGAGCCGGAGAGCGTGGCCAGGTCGACGCCGAGGTCCTTGGCGTACTTGCGCACCGGCGGCTTGGCCAGCGGGCGCGGACCGCGGCGTCCGGGGGACGCCTCCTGCGCGGGCGCGGCGGCTCCCCTCAGCGCCGCCGCCTCGGCCTGGCGGCCGACCTCCAGCCCACCGTGGCGGACCGGCTTGGAGCGCATGTCGGGAGCCGTGGCCAGCAACGGCGGGCCCTCGTCGGGAGGCGGCGGTTGCCGCGGGACCTCGCCGGAGCCGTGGTCGACGCGGGGCAGATCGGTCGAGCGCCCGGGCGAGCGGCGCGGCCGACGCCGCGCCTCGGTCGTCCGGGGGCCGTAGCCCACGAGGACGGCGGTGCGCCCGCCCGGTGCCGCGCCACCGATCAGCCCGGCGGACGGCTCGACGCCGGCCGGGGCCGCCTCGCCGCCGCCCACGTCGATGGTGATGATCGGCGCGCCGACGTCGACCACCGTCCCGGCCTCGACCAGCAGCTCGACGACGGTGCCGGCGAACGGCGAGGGCAGCTCGACGGCGGCCTTCGCCGTCTCCACCTCGCACAGCGGCTGGTTGACGCCGACCGTGTCACCCACGGCGACCAGCCACTGCAGGATCTCCGCCTCGGGAAGGCCCTCACCGACGTCGGGGAGACGGAAGGAGCGCAGCTCTGACGTCGAGTGCGTCATGGCTCAGAACTCCATCGCGCGGTCGACGGCGTCCAGCACCCGGTCGAGGTCGGGGAGGTACTCCTCCTCGAGCTTCGACGGCGGGTACGGGGTGTCGTAGCCGCCCACCCGAAGCACCGGCGCCTCCAGGGAGTGGAAGCAGGACTCGGTGATCCGGGCGGCGATCTCCGCGCCGAGCCCGAGGCTCGTCGGCGCCTCGTGGACGACGACGCACCGGCCGGTGCGGCGCACCGACGCCATGACCGGATCGAGGTCGAGCGGGGACACGGAGCGCAGGTCGAAGACCTCGAGCGAGCGGCCCTCCCCGGCCGCTGCCTCGGCGGCCTGCAGCGCCGTCTTCACCATCGGTCCGTAGGCCAGCACGGTGACGTCGTCGCCGCCGCGGACGACCCTCGAGGCGAACAGCGGGCCCGGGATCGCGTCGAGGTCGACGTCGGCCTTCTCCCAGTACCGCCGCTTGGGCTCGAGGAACACGATCGGATCGGGGGAGGCGATCGCCTGCTGGATGCCCCAGTACGCGTCGGCCGGGTTGCTCACCGCCACGACCTTGAGCCCGGCGGTGTGCGCGAAGTAGGCCTCCGGGCTCTCGCTGTGGTGCTCGACGGCGCCGATCCCCCCGCCGAACGGGATGCGGATGACGATCGGCATCGGCAGCCTGCCCTTGGACCGGGCGTGCATCCTGGCCACCTGCGTCACGATCTGGTTGCAGGCCGGGAAGACGAAGCCGTCGAACTGGATCTCGCAGACCGGCCGGTAGCCGCGCATGGCCAGGCCCACGGCGGTGCCCACGATGCCGGCCTCGGCCAGCGGCGTGTCGACGACACGGGCCTCCCCGAAGTCCTTCTGCAGGCCGTCGGTGATCCGGAAGACCCCGCCGAGCCGGCCGATGTCCTCGCCCATGAGCACGACCTTGGCGTCGTCCTCCATCGCCTTGCGCAGGCCGAGGTTGAGCGCCCTGGCGATGGTGAGCGTCTCGGTGCTCATCGCTCGACACCCTCGCCGAACGATGCGGAGTACGCCACGAAGTCCTCGCGCTGGGCGGCCAGGTACGGCGTCTGCTCGGCGTGGACGTGGTCGAACATCTCCGTCGGCGCCGGATCGGGCATGCCGACGGTGCCGCTGCGGATGCGGGCGGCCAGCTCGTCGGCCTCGGCCTCGACGGCGTCGAAGAAGCCCGCGTCGGCCAGGCCTCCCCGGGAGAGGTGCGCCTTGAGCCGGGCGATGGGATCGCGCAGCTTCCACTCCTCCAGCTCGCTGGCCAGCCGGTAGCGGGTGGGGTCGTCGGAGGTGGTGTGCGCGCCCATGCGGTAGGTGAAGGCCTCGATGAACGTGGGCCCCTGCCCCTCGCGGGCGGCCTGCAGGGCGGCGCGCGTGACGGCGAGCACGGCGAGGACGTCGTTGCCGTCGACCCGCACGCCGGGAAAGCCGAAGCCGGCGGCGCGCTGGTAGAGCGGCACCCGCGACTGCCGCTCGAGCGGCACGCTGATCGCGTACTGGTTGTTCTGGCAGAAGAAGACGACGGGGGCCGAGAAGCTGGCGGCCCAGATCATCGCCTCGTTGACCTCGCCCTGGCTGGTGGCGCCGTCGCCGAGGAACGCCAGCACGGCCTGCTCCGCGCCGTCGCGCTGGACGCCCATGGCGTACCCCGTCGCGTGCAGGCACTGGGCGCCGATGACGATCGTGTAGGGGCTGAACCGGGTGGCCACCGGGTCCCAGCCCCCGTTGTCGACGCCGCGGTACAGGCTCATCACGTGCAGCGGGTCGACGCCTCGGGTCCAGGCCACGCCGTGCTCCCGGTAGGTGGGGAATGCCGTGTCGCTCTCCGCCAGGGCGCGGCCGGCACCGACCTGCGCGGCCTCCTGCCCCAGCAGGGAGGCCCAGATGCCGAGCTCCCCCTGCCGCTGCAGCGCGGTGGCCTCGGCGTCCCACCGGCGGACCAGCGCCATGTCGCGGTAGAGGCCGCGCAGCTCGTCGGCGTCGATGTCGAGGGAGTACTCGGGGTGCTCGACGCGGTCACCCTCGGGCGTCAGCAGCTGGACGGTGCACTGGCCGCTCGCGGGCGGCAGGTGGGGCGCGGCGGCCCCTGGTACCGGGTCGACCACCTCGGTGGTCCGCGGTGACGCTGTCACGGTCGCGCTCCTCGCCTCTGCCACCGGCGGTCGGGGTCACCGCGCCGCGATGGTGCCGGACGTTCCGCCGGGTGTGGCGGTACTCACACATCCTGACACGACGTCCGGGCGTCGCAACAGTCTCGGCCGACGGCATCGTGCGCAGGTGCCGCGAGTTCCGTTGTGCAGATCGACTCTCGGAGCCGGCTTCGGCCTGGCAGACTGCTCAGCGTGCCTGATGTCGACGCCACGGACGCCCGGTTGCTGCTCGCCCTGGCGGAGGACCCCCGGACGAGTGTCATGGCGCTGTCCCAGCGCCTCGGGCTGGCGCGCAACACCGTGCAGGCACGGCTGACCCGCCTCGAGTCCAACGGCGTCCTCGCCCCGTTCGACGGGCGGGTGCGGCCCGAGGCGCTGGGCTACCGGCTGGGCGCGTACATGTCGGTGCAGGTGGCGCAGCGCGGGCTCGCCGAGGTCAGCGCCGGGCTGGCCGACCTGCCCGAGGTGCTGGAGGTGACCGGCCTGTCCGGCGCCACCGATCTGCTCGTGCACGTCGTGGCCACCGACGCCGACCACCTGTGGCGGATCACCGAGGCCGTCCTGGCCATCCCCGGTGTCCAGCGCGTGGACACCGCGCTGGCGATGCGCCGGTTCGTGGACCGCCGGATCACCCCGCTGCTGGAGCGAATCGCCGGCGGGTGAGAGAGCCCGCCCCCCTCACCCCTCGCACGCCTGGGGCGAGCCGCCGGACCAGGCCGCGCGGGGACGCCGCACTCCCGGCGAGATCGGCGATCTCGCCCGCTTGGGGGTCGGAAACCGGGCCAGATCGCCGATCTCGCCGGGGTTCAGCGCCAGCCGCGCTCGTCCACCCCACCGGGCACCGGGGCCGCGGGGTCGTAGG
>Ga0196960_10000237_pt1 | contig 22259 bp, 19 predicted proteins | sample S3v_5metaG_FD_183187 | JGI IMG/M metagenome (GOLD analysis project Ga0196960, IMG submission 183187) | Soil microbial communities from Anza Borrego desert, Southern California, United States - S3+v_5 | ecosystem: Environmental > Terrestrial > Soil > Desert | place: USA: California | collected...
CCCGCGACGATCGTGCGCTGGCGCGCCTCGGCGGCGTCGAGGCGGCGGCGCTCGGTCAGCGCGTCGCGGCGGGCGGTGCGGACGGTGACGAGGATCTCCTCGTCGTTCTCCTGGATCCGCTTGATGAACGCGGTGCGCTCCATCAGGTCGGCGAAGCTGACCGAGTTGAGGACGACGGAGATCGCGTCGACGTCCGGCGCCTTGTACCGCTCGAGCATCCGCGTCGCGAGCGCCGCGCGGGCCTGGGTGAGCCGCTTGCGCAGCCGCAGCGCGCGGGCGCGCTCCTGGTCCAGGTCCTCCCGCACCTGCGCGAGCTCGGCCTCGTCCCGGTCCAGGTCGGCCTGCACCTCCGCCTGCCGCCGCTGCAGCGCGGCGACCTGCTTGGTCAGCGCCCGCTCGATCTTCGCCAGCCGCGCCACCTGCGCGCTCAGCGACTGCGCCTTCGCCTGGTTCTGCCCCAGCTGGTCGCGCAGCGCGCCGGGATCCGCCGCGTCGGAGAACGACGGCAGGGCGACCAGCGTCCCCGCCACGAGCAGGGACACGACGACGACAGCGGACAACCTCAGCGCACGGCGCAAGGGCTCCGACGCTAGCGCCGAACCCCCTGCACCTCGGGCGTTTCCTTGCACTCTGCGACGAGAGTGCGTCAACTCTGCAACAAAACGGCGGAAAGCGGCGATACTAGCCAGATGAGCCGTAGGGTGTCCGGCATGTCCGCCAGCGTCGTCGTCCCCGGCCGCGAGGTCCGCCTTCCGCAGGACGCCCGTGACGCCGTCCGCGAGCACCGGCCCGTCGAGGTGCAGAGCCACGGCAAGCCGGTCTTCTACATCGTCGATCCCGACGCGTTCGCGACCGTGGCGCCCATCCTCGAGCGCCGGCGCCGTGGCGAGCCGGTCCCGGTCACCGACCTGCTCACCGACGACGACTTCGCCGTGCTGGCCGAGGAGCGCGAGCGGGACACCGGCCTCGACGCCGGCATCCTCGCCGACTGGGAGTCCTGAGGACCGCACGCGTGCCCGCGCCGCTGGAGCAGCTCGAACGCGGGGCGATTTGCCTCGCGCTCTACCCCTTCTCGGTCGGGTTCCCGCTCGAGGCTGTGCGCCGCGAGAGCGAGGACGACCTGCTCGCGCAGCTCGAGCGCTACGACGACATCGAGCAGATCGAGCGCGCGGGGTTCTACGGGCGGTTGACGGCGGGCCGACCCGACCGCGCTGCTGCTCGGGCACGAGCGCCGGCACGGGACGGGCGGGCGCGAGGCGTACGTGAACCTGCTGAACGTCTCGCCGATCGCGAAGAACGCGATCCTGCGGCGGGTCGGGACGCTCGACGCGGACGAGCTCCGCGCGGTGACCGACCGGCTGGTCACCACGCTGGAGCTCGACCTGTCGCACCGGATCGGCGCGCGGGACTAACCGGCGGCACGCTCCTTGCGGCGGCGCTTGGCGGCGGTGCCGAAGATCGTGTCCCACCAGGGAGCGGAGACGCCGTAGGACTTCGTGTGGTCCTGGAAGTGGTGGCGCATGTGGAGCTCGCGGAGCTTGCGGCCGGCCCACGTCTTCGGCTTGTGGTGGTGGACGTGGTAGTGCGTCATGTCGTAGAAGAGGTAGCCCGCGAAGAAGCCCGCGCCGAGCGCCGGCGCGGCGTCGGGGCCGAGCGTGAACGCGAAGAGGCCGTAGAAGAGCAGCGCGAGCGGAACCGAGACCGAGGGCGGCATGACGAGCCGCATCGGGTCGTTCGGGTGGTCGTGATGGACGCCGTGGATGATCCAGTGCAGGCGTCGACCCCACTTGGCGTCCGGCTCGAAGTGGAACACGATCCGGTGGAGCCAGTACTCGGTCAGCGTCCACACGATGTACCCGCCGAGCAGCAGCCCGAGGAAGCCCGGGACGCCGTTGCGCTCGAGCCCGAAGAGGGCGAGGGCGACGATCGCGGGGACGAAGATGATCACCGGGACCGACGGGTGGACCCGGGAGAGCTTGTCGAGGATGTCGGACTCGAACATCCGCGGCGACGCCCGCAGGATGTCGGTGCGACGGGGGGACGGTGCTTCGGAGCTCATCAGGCCCCGATTCTCGCACCATCGCCCACCGGAACGCCAAGACGGTTAGGCATGCCGAAGAGGTCATGTCCTGTCCGGTAGCCGTCACACGGCGCCCGGTTGGCTTGCAACGATGCCGGGATGGCCCTCATCGACGCCCTCGACGAGGCGCGCCGGCGCACACTCCGCCTCGTCGCCGAGCTGGACGACGACACCCTGCACCGGCCGCTGAACCCCATCATGAGCCCACTGGTCTGGGATCTCGGGCACATCGCCGCGTACGAGGAGCTGTGGTGCGTGCACCGCATCTCCGGCGCGCCGCTGCTCAAGCCCGAGCTCGCGGCCGCGTACGACGCGTTCGAGACGCCGCGCGCGGTGCGCGGCGCGATCGAGCTGCTGGACCGCGCGCAGGCGCTCGCCTACCTGGACGAGGTCCGCGCGCTCACCCTCCGCGTGCTGGACGAGCACGGCGAGCGCGACCTGCACGAGCTCGCGCTGCGGCACGAGCTCCAGCACACCGAGACGATGCGCCAGGCGCTCTTCCTCGGCGGCCACGCGGCGGGCTCGCCCAACGGGTCGTTGCCGCGCGCCAACGTCGAGCCCACGTGGGTGGAGATCCCCGCCGGACCGTTCGCCATGGGCGCGTCCGAGGACGCCGGCTTCGCCTACGACAACGAGAAGCCGCGCCACGAGGTGGAGACCGGCGCGTTCCGCATAACCCGCACGCCGATCGCCAACGCGACGTTCCTGAACTTCGTCGAGGGCGGCGGCTACGTCCGGCGCGAGTGGTGGAGCGACGAAGGCTGGGCTTGGAAGGAGGAGTACGACATCACGCACCCACTCGGGTGGACGTGCGCGGAGGACGACCGCCCCGTCCAGCACCTGTCGTGGTTCGAGGCCGACGCCTTCGCGCGCAGCCTCGGGGCCAGGCTCCCGACCGAGCAGGAATGGGAGAAGGCGTCGACCTGGGACCACGGCAGAGCGCTCCAGGGGGTGGGTGCCGTGTGGGAGTGGACGGCGAGCGAGTTCACCGGCTACCCGGGCTTCCGGGCCCACCCGTACCGTGAGTACAGCGAGGTCTTCTTCGGGACCGGCCACCGCGTCCTGCGCGGCGGCTCGTGGGCCAGCTCCCCCCGCGTCGTCTCGCGGACGTTCCGCAACTGGGACCTCCCCCAGCGGCGCCAGATCTTCAGCGGGGTGCGGCTGGCGGCGTGACGGTCGCGGCGGCGCGGAGGAGCTCACGCAGGCCGGGCGGCGCGGCGGCGCGCAGCCAGACGGCGTGGAGCGGGAGGGCCGGCGGGTCGTCGAGCGAGACGAGAACGACGCCGGCCCGCCCGGGCTGGAGCACGGACGCGAGCGCGACGCCGTGGCCGTCGACCACGTCCGCCAGGCCGTCGCCGCCGACGACGCCGGAGCGGTGGAGCGCGACCTCCGCCCCGGCGGCCCGGATGGCGCCGGTCAGCGTGTCGGTGTACGGGGTGCCGGGCGGGTTGAAGACGACGAGGGTGTGGCCGTCGAGGTCGCGCAGCGCGGCGCCGGTGTCGCGCCGCGCGGCGAGCGGGTGGCCTTCCGGGACCGCGAGCTGCATCGGGACGTCCGCGACGTGCTCGGAGGCCAGCGCGGGGTCGGTCGGGACGGTGCGGACGAGCGCGAGCTCCAGTTCGCGCGCGTGGAGGCCGGAGACGACGTCGCGCGGGCGGGCCATCCACAGGTGGACCTCCAGGCCGGGGCGGGCGCGGCGGAAGGCGGCGACGACGGCCTCGGACTCGGGCGGCGGGATCGCCGGGGAGACGCCGACCCGCAGGACGCCCGCCTCGCCGGTGCCGATCGCTCTGGCGCGCGCGAAGGCGGCGTCCGCGGCGGCGAGCACGCCGGTTGCGTCCTCGAGCAGCACGCGGCCGGCCGGCGTCAGCTCGACCTCGCGCGTGGTGCGGTGCAGCAGCTCGACGCCCAGCTCGGCCTCCAGCTGGCCGACCGTCTTGGAGACGGCCTGCTGGGCGAGGTGCAGCTGCTCGGCGGCGCGGGTGAAGTTCCGCTCGCGCGCGACGGCGGCGAAGACGCGCAGGTGGCGAAGGTCAGGCACGTTGTGACGTCACATCCGACGGGTGTTTCTCTGCGCGCCGCACCGCGCCTAGCTTGGCAGCCATGACCTCCCGGAACCTCGGCACCACCGGCCCCGCCGTCTCCGCCCTCGGGCTCGGCGCGATGGGCATGTCCGACCTGTACGGCCCCGCCGACCGCGCGGAGTCGATCGCGACGATCCACGCGGCGCTCGACGCCGGCGTGACGCTGATCGACACCGGCGACTTCTACGGCATGGGCCACAACGAGCTGCTGATCGCCGAAGCGCTCCGCGGCCGCGCGCGCGACGACGTGACGATCTCCGTCAAGTTCGGCGCGCAGCGCGGGCCGGACGGGGCGTGGCTGGGCTACGACGCGTCGCCGGCCGCGGTGAAGTCGGCGCTGGCGTACACGCTGAAGCGGCTCGACACCGACCACGTCGACGTCTACCGGCCGGCGCGGCTCGATCCGAACGTGCCGATCGAGGAGACGGTGGGCGCTGTGGCGGAACTGGTCGAGGCCGGCTACGTGCGCCACATCGGGCTGTCCGAGGTGGGTGCGGAGACGATCCGGCGCGCCGCCGCCGTCCACCCGATCAGCGACCTGCAGATCGAGTACTCGCTCCTGTCGCGGTCGGTGGAGGACGAGATCCTGCCGGTGACGCGCGAGCTCGGGATCGCCGTCACCGCGTACGGCGTGCTCTCGCGGGGGCTGCTCTCCGGCCACTGGTCGCCCGATCGGGAGCTGGCCGGCAACGACTTCCGCGCGCACTCGCCGCGGTTCGCCGGGGAGAACCTCGAGCGCAACCTCGCGCTGGCCGAGGCGCTGCGTGGGGTGGCGTCCGAGCACGGCGGGGGCGCGAGCGTCGCGCAGGTCGCGATCGCGTGGGTCCTCGCGCGCGGCGAGGACGTGGTGCCGCTGATCGGCGCGCGCCGCCGAGACCGGCTGGAGGAGGCGCTCGGCGCGCTCTCGCTCGAGCTGTCGGGCGACGACCTCGCGCGGATCGAGGCCGCCGTGCCGCGCGGCGCCGCGGCCGGGGACCGCTACGCCGCGCCGCAGATGGCGGCGCTCGACTCGGAGCGTTAGCCGATCGCCGCCCTCAAGACCCCACCGTCGACGCGCAGCGCCGCGCCGGTGGTGGCGGACGCCTGCTCGCTCGCGAGGTAGACCGCGAGGTTCGCGACCTCCTCCGGGTCGATCAGGCGCTTGAGGAGCGAGCTGGACCGCTCCTCCTCCACGAACGCGCGGCCCTTCTCCTCGATCTCCGCGTCGGTGCCGCCGCCGAGCATCTCGCGGACGCCGTCGGTGAGCGTGGGCCCCGGCATGATCGTGTTGAACGTGACGCCGCTCGCCGGGAACGACTCGGCGATGCCGCGCTGGACGGCGAGCATCGCGGTCTTCGACATCGCGTACTGGACCATCTCGGGCGTGATCTGCAGCGCCGACTCGCTGGAGACGAAGATCGACCGGCCCCAACCGCGCTCGATCATCCGCGGGACGTAGTGACGCGAGAGCCGCACCGCGTGCAGGACGTTGACCTCGAAGACCTGCAGCCACTCGTCGTCGGGGATTTCGAAGACGGGGTGCGGCTTGAAGATGCCGGTGTTGGCGACGAGGACGTCGATGTCGGGCTCGGCGCGCGTCAGCTCCGCGCACCCCTCGGCGCTGCCGACGTCGGCCGCCGCGGCGCGGACCTTGCTCGCGTCGACGCCCGCGTCGCGCGCGACCTGCTCGGCCGCCGCGCGCGTCCGCTCCTCCGACCGCCCGTTGACGATCACCGTCGCGCCGGCGCGCGCCAGGCCCGTCGCGATCGCCTGGCCGATGCCCGCGGTCGAGCCGGTGACGAGCGCGGTGCGTCCGCTCAGATCGATGTTCATCGAACCACAGATAGCGGGTCGTGCCCGCCGCGTCGTGACGGCCTAGCCGTAGACCGTGCGGACCCAGACCTCGGTGAGCGCGAGCGCCGCCCGGTCCGGGTCGCTGGCGATCGGCGCGCGGCCGAAGCGGTCGAGCAGGTAGCGCTCGTTCATCCACACGAGCGCGGCGGCGACCTCGTCAGGGTCGGCGACCTTCGAGCGCCCGTGCTCGACCTCGTGCCGGATCCGGTCGGCGGCGGCCTTGCTCAGCCGCGCGCCGAGCGCGGTGTACATCTGCGCGACCTCGCGGTCCTGCGTCGCCGCGTCGGCGATCGCCCGCAGCAGCCGCCCGTGCTGCTGGTAGACGGCGGCGAGGTCGGCGAGCGCGGCGTGCACCTGCTCGGCCGGGTCGCCGTCGGTCAGCACCCACGGGTCGGCGATCACGTCGAGTTGGAGCCCGACGTCCTCCACCAGCGCCATCAGCAGCGCGCGCTGATCGGGGAAGTGGCGGTAGAACGCCGTCCGCGTCAGGTCGGCGCCCTTCGTCACCTCGTCGATCGAGACCTCGCTCCACGGCCGGTCCTCCAGCAGCCCGCGGGCGACGTCCAGGATCCGCCGCCGCGTCTGCTCCCGCTGCTCGGCGTGCCGCTTGCGAACGTCAGGTCGCGTGGTCACGCGACGACAGTAACGCGCTTCGGTGCCAACTTCTGCGCCATTCGCTCAACGCGCCGGTTTGAGCGAACTTGATCGCAGGGTCGTCCTCGGCCGTGTCACGTAGTACATGACGGACCGACACGTTGAACGTGACCTGTGTCGGATCAGCGGGCGGCTGCGGCGGCTTCGTCGAGGAGCTTGCGGATGCGTTTGGCGGAGACCTGGCCCTTGACGCCGAGGGTCTGGGCGAAGTGGGAGACGCGGAGCTCCTCGAGGAGCCAGCGGACGTCGAGGAGCTGGGGCGCGAGGGGCTTGCCGGGAGGCCAGGTGTCGAGGAGGTGGTGGTAGGCCTGCTCGAGCTCCTGGATCGCGCGCATGCGGTCGAGGTCGGGCGCGGGAGCGGAGGGGAGGCGCTCGAGGCGGCGGTCGGCGGCGTGGAGGTAGCGCTCGACGTCGCGCAGGCGGGCGGCGCCGGTGCGGGCCACGAAGCCCGGCGAGACGAGGCGGCGCAGCTGGGTCATGACGTCGCTCACCGCGGGGCGCAGCGGCTCGGCGGTCATCCCCTCCAGGCGGCGGCGGACGTCGCGCTCGGCGTCGAGGACGCGAGCGGTGTCACGGGCGACGGCCAACGTCCGCTCGGCGAGGTGGCCGGCGACGTGGTCGCGCAGGCGACGCCAGGCGGGCTCATCCCAGGCGGGCCCGCCGGCCTCGGCAGTCAGCGCGTCGACCGCCGCGACCATGCAGTCCTCCAGCGCGGCGCCCACCGACCCGTGGGGCGCGACGGCCAGGGCGAGGCCCTCCGCCGTCGTCAGCTTCGACTGCACCCACTTCAAAGGCGCCGGGCACGTGAGCAGCAGCAGGCGGCGCGTGCCCGCGCGCATCGCGACGGACTGCACGCCCGGCGTGTCGTGGACGCGGACGCCGACGCTCTTGCCGCCCTCGTCCACCAGCGACGGGTACGCGCGGATCGCCTGGCCGGTGTCGGGGAGCGCGACCGCCTTGGGGATCGTCAGGCCGGACGGCCAGTCCTTCAGCCCGGTCCGCTCGAGCGACGACGTGGCGGCGGTCAGCTCGGCCCTCAGCCGCGGACGCAGCTGCGCCTGCAGCGCCTCGAGCGACTTGCCCTCCGCCAGCACCCGCCCGCGCTCGTCCTCCACGCGGAACGTCATCCGCAGGTGCGGCGGGAGCTTCTCGACGTCCCACACCTCGTGCGGCACCACGCGCACGCCGCGCAGCTCGCCGAGCAGCGCCGCGATCTGGTCGAAGATCGGCCCCTTGCGCGGCCGCAGTCGCGCGACGACCTCGGAGACCACCTGCGGCACCGGGACGAGCGGCCGGCGCAGCTCCTTCGGCAGCGCGCGGATCAGCGCGGTCACGAGCTCGGGCCGGAGCGCCGGCACGAGCCAGTCGAACCCCTTCGGCTGCACCTGCCCGAGCGCGCGCAACGGGACGTGGACGGTGACGCCGTCGTTCTCCGCCCCCGGCTCGAAGCGGTACGAGAGCTGCAGCTCCAGCCCGCCCTGCTTCCACGTCCCCGGCCGCCCGCCGACGTCGACGTCGGACCGCAGCAGCAGCTCCGGCGTGAACGTCAGCAGGTCGGGCGTGGCCTGACGCGCGTCGCGCCACCACCGGTCGAACCCGCGCTGGTCGACGATCCCCTCCGGCACCCGCGCGGCGAAGAAGTCGTACAGCGTCTGGTCGTCGACGAGCAGGTCGCGGCGCCGGGCGACGTCCTCCAGCTCGCGCACCTCGTCCATCAGCTTCGCGTTGTCGCGCACGAAGTGGTGCTTGGTCTGCCAGTCGTTCTCCACCAGCGCCTTGCGGAGGAAGAGCGAGCGCGAGACCTCCGGGTCGATCTTCCCGAACTGGATCTTGCGCCCGGCGACGATCGGCAGCCCGTAGAGCGTCACCCGCTCGGACGCGATCACGCTGCCCCGCTTGGCCTCCCACCGCGGCTCGCTGTACGAGCGCGACACGAGGTGCTGCGCGAGCGGCTCCACCCACGCCGGATCGATCTTCGCCGCCGTCCGGCCGAAGAGCCGCGACGTCTCGACGAGCTCGGCGACCATCACCCACGTCGGCTGCTTCCGGGCCAGCGCGCTGCCGGGGAAGATCGTGAACCGCGCCCCGCGCGCGCCGAGGTAGTCGCGCTTGGCCGCGTCCCGCAGGCCGACGTGCGAGAGCAGCCCGGCGAGCAGCGCCTGGTGGATGAACGGCGGCTCGGCCGGCAGCTGGTTGATCGTCACGCCCGCCGCCTTGGCGCTCGTGCGCAGCTGCGCGGCCAGGTCCTGCCACTCGCGAATCCGCATGAAGTGGAGGAACTCCGCCTTCGTCTCCTTCCGGAACTGCGACTTGTTGAGCTCCTTCTGCCGCTCGCGCAGGTGGCGCCAGAGGTTGAGGTAGGCGAGGAAGTCGGAGGTCTCGTCCTTGAACCGCGCGTGGAGCTGGTCGGCCTGCGCCGCCTTCTCGGCGGGCCGCTCGCGCGGGTCCTGGATCGAGAGCGCGGCGGCGATCGTGATGACCTCGTCCGCGCAGCCGAGGCGGTCGGCCTCCAGCACCATCCGCCCCATCCGCGGGTCGACGGGCAGCCGCGCGAGCCGGCGGCCCAGCGGCGTGAGCCCGCGCTGCGCGTCAATCGCGCCGAGCTCGCTGAGGAGGTTGATGCCGTCCCGGACCTGGCGCTTGTCGGGCGGGTCGAGGAAGGGGAACTCCTCGATCTCGCCGAGCCCGAGCGACGCCATCTGGAGGATCACCGCGGCGAGCGACGTGCGCAGGATCTCCGGGTCGGTGAACTCGGGCCGCGCGTCGAAGTCCTCCTCGCTGTAGAGCCGGATCGCGATGCCCGGCGAGGTGCGGCCGGAGCGCCCCTTGCGCTGGTTGGCCGACGCCTGCGAGACCCGCTCGATCGGGAGCCGCTGGACCTTCAGCCGCGCGCTGTAGCGGGAGATGCGCGCGAAGCCGGGGTCGACGACGTACTTGATCCCCGGCACGGTCAGCGACGTCTCGGCGACGTTGGTGGCGAGCACGACGCGCCGCCTTCCGCCCTTGCCGCGGCGGAAGATCTTCTGCTGGTCGGCCGTGGCGAGGCGCGCGTAGAGCGGGAGGATCTCGAGCTGGTCGCGGAACCGCCCGGTCAGCGCCTCGGCGGTGTCGCGGATCTCGCGCTCGCCGCTGAGGAAGACGAGGACGTCCCCCGGGTGGGTGGGGTCGGATTCTGTCGCGAGCTCCTCGACGGCGTCGCCGATCGCCTCGATCTGGTCGCGCTCCTCGCCCTCCGGATCGTCCGGGTCGACGGTCGGCCGGTACCGCACCTCGACCGGGAACGTCCGGCCGCTCACCTCGACCACCGGCGCATCGAAGAAGTGCTCGCTGAACCGCGCCGTCTCGATCGTCGCGGAGGTGATGATGAGCTTGAGGTCGGGCCGCTTCGGGAGGATCCGGTGCAGGTAGCCGAGCAGGAAGTCGATGTTCAGCGACCGCTCGTGCGCCTCGTCGACGATGATCGTGTCGTAGCGGCGCAGCAGCCGGTCGTGCTGGATCTCGGCGAGCAGGAGGCCGTCGGTCATCAGCCGGATCAGCGTGTCGTCGCGGGTGCGGTCGGAGAACCGGACGGCGTAGCCGACGGCGGCGCCGAGCTGGACGTCGAGCTCGTCCGCGATCCGCTCCGCCACCGTGCGCGCGGCGAGGCGGCGGGGCTGCGTGTGGCCGATGAGCCCGCGGACGCCGCGGCCCAGCTCGAGGCAGATCTTGGGGAGCTGCGTCGTCTTGCCCGAGCCGGTCTCGCCGGCCACGACGACGACCTGGTTGTCGCGGATCGTGGACAGCAGCTCGTCGCGCCGCGCGGCGACCGGCAGCTGCTCGGGGTACGTGATCTCGGGGACCGCGCGCCGCCGCTTGTCGACGAGCCGCGCGCCCTCCTCGATCTGCTGGAGGAGCTTCGCGAGACCGCGCTCGTCCTCCGGGTGGCGGAGCGCCTTCTCGACGCGCCGCTCCAGCCGGTGCTCGTCGCGCAGGGTCAGCTCGCCGAGCCGCTCGCGCAGCCCGGCCGGCTCGGCGGGAACAGCCGTCTCGGGTGGGCGCGCGGGCACCCCTTCAAGAGTAGGACCCGCGCGCCGCGATTCGCTAGCTGCGGTGGACGATCTCGCCGTCGACGAGGGTCATGACGACGTCGAGCTGCAGGAGCGCGTCGGCGTCGGTGTCGGCGGGGTCGTCGGCCCAGACGGTGAGGTCGGCGGCGAAGCCGGCCTTGACCTGGCCGAGGCGGTCGTGGTCGCCGACCGTGCGGGCCGCGCGGGAGGTGTAGCCCTCGAGCGCCTGGAGGCCGGTGAGCGTCTGGTCGTCGTAGGCGCCACGGGCCGTCTCGCCCGGCGGGCGGCGCAGCCGCGCGGCGGCCATCCCCTCGCGCGGGTCGAAGCGGGCGACCGGCCAGTCGGAGCCGAGCGTCACGTGCGCGCCGGACTCCCACAGCGAGCGGGTCGGGAACGCACGGTCGGTGCGGCCGTGGCCGGCGAGGCGGCGCGACCAGTTGTCGGAGCGGTCGGGCGCGAGCCACATCATGTGCTGCGCCTGCATCGACGCGGTGACGCCCTCCGCGGCGAAGCGGGGGTAGTCGGACGGCTGCAGCGTCTCGATGTGCTCGATCCGGTGCTGGATCCCCGGGCGGCCGGCGGGCGGACCGGACTCGCGGTACGCGTCGAGCGCCTCCCGCACGCCGCGGTCGCCCGTCGCGTGCGTTACGCACTGGAAGCCGCGCTCGGAGAAGAACTTGACCGCGCGCCGGTACTTGGCCGGATCCGGCCAGAACGCGGAGAGCCCCTCGCCCTCGCTGTCGGCCTCGCACAGCCAGCCCGTGCCCGCGTCGATCACGCCGTCGATGAAGAACTTCGCGACGCCCATCCGCCACCGCGAGCCGGCCTCGTCGCGCGCGGCGGCGTACGCCTCCCACGTCTCCTCGGGCGTGTCCGGGGTGACCCAGAACGGCATGACGAGCCGGGTCACGAGGTCGCCGCGCTCCTCGAGCTGCCGCAGCAGCACCGGCGTCGTCAGGTCGCCGTCCATCCCGTGCGCGCCGGTGATCCCGGCCGCCGCGAACTTCTTCAGCTGGTCGGCGTACAGGCGGTACGTCGCCTCCTCGGTCAGCTTCGGCAGCGCGTCCTTGGCGAGGTCGAGCGCGCCCCACTCGCGCAGCTCGCCGGTCGGCCGGCCGTCCGCGCCGACGACGACCTCGGCGTGCTCGGGGAACGTCTCCTTCCCCGTGATCCCCGCGACCTCGAGCGTCTTGGAGGAGACGAGCCCGACGTGCATGTCGATGAACATGAGCAGCGCGGGCGCGCCGTCGACCGCGTCGTCGATGAGCGACGCGTGGATGCCGCTCTCCTCGAAGACGTTGTAGTCCAGGCCGAAGCCCATGACCCACTCGTGCGGCGCGCACCGCGCGCGCTCCTGCGCGACGAGCCGCCGGACGTCCTCGATCGTGCGCGCGTCCATCAGGTCGGCGCCGCGCGCCTGGCGCGCGCCCATGAACGGGTGCAGGTGCGAGTCGATGATGCCGGGCGTGACCGCGGCGCCGTCGAGGTCGATGATCTCGGCCGAGCCGGAGCCGGCGAGCGCGCGGATCTCCTCGTCGGACCCGACGGCGGCGATCGTGCCGCCGCTGATCGCGACCGCGGTCGCGGACGGCTGGGCCGGGTCGAGGGTGCGGACGCGCCCGCCGACGAGCGCGAGGTCGATTCTGGGGGTGGTCATGCGGGGGTGGTCGTCTCTTCGGTGGTGGTGGGGACAGTCGCGGCGCGGCGGGCGGGCTTCCACCCGGGCCGCGGCACGCTCGCGCGGAGGAGCTTGGTGTACGCCTCGCGCGGGTGGTCGAGCACCTCGGCGGTCGGGCCGCGCTCGACGACGCGGCCGCGGTGCATCACGATCGCCTCGTCGGTGATCTGGCGGACGACCGCGAGGTCGTGGGAGATGAGGACGTACGAGACGCCGGTCTCGGCGCGCACGTCGGCGAGCAGGTTGAGGATCTGCGCCTGGATCGAGACGTCGAGCGCGGCCACGGACTCGTCGAGGATGACGACGCGCGGCTCGGCCGCGAGCGCGCGGGCGATCGCGATCCGCTGGCGCTGGCCGCCGCTCAGCGCGCTCGGCCGCGCCCGGCCCTGCCGCGCATCCAGGCCGACGAGGTCGATGAGCGAAGCGACCCGCTCGGACCGCTCGGACGACGACGCGCCCGGCCGGTGGAGCCGGAGCACCTCGTCGATCGCCTGCTCGGCGCAGTGGCGCGGGTCGAGCGACGCGTACGGATCCTGGAAGACGATCTGCACCTCGCCGCCGCGGCGGCGCCGCTCCTTCGCCGACCGCGCCGGCATCGAGCGGTCGTGCCCGCACGCGGTGATCGTCCCGGCCGTCGGCTTCGTGAGCCCGACCATCATCCGCGCGACCGTCGTCTTGCCCGAGCCCGACTCACCCACGATCGCCAGCGACCCGCCGGGCGGCACCGCGAGGTCCACTCCGTCGACCGCGACGACGTCGCCGAACTCCTTGCGCAGCCCGGTGGCCGAGAGCACCGCCTCAGGCATGGTGCACCACCGCCGCCAGCTCGCCGCGCAGCTCCTCCGCGCGCACGCACCGCACGCGCCCGCCGTCCAGCTCCCGCAGCGCCGGCGTCGGCCGGGCCTGCGCGGAGTCGCGGCACCGGTCCTCCGCGTACGCGCACCGCGGCGCGAACGGGCAGCCCTCGGGCGCCTCGAACGCGCTCACCGGCCGTCCGGGGATCGCGACGAGCCGCTCGACCGTCCGGTCGATCTCCGGCCGCGCCGCCGCCAGCGACGCGGTGTAGGGATGGAGCGGGTCGTCGTGGAGCCGCGACGACGAGCGCGTCTCCACGATCTGGCCCGCGTACATCACGCACGTGCGGTCGCAGACCGCGCCGGCCAGCTCCAGGTCGTGCGTGATGAAGAGGAGCGCCATGCCGCGGTCGCGGCGCAGCTCGTCCAGGATCGCCATCACCTCACTCTGGGTCGTGACGTCGAGCGCCGTCGTCGGCTCGTCGGCGAGCACCAGCCGTGGCTCGGTGAGCAGCATCGTCGCGATCATGACCCGCTGGAGCAGGCCGCCGGAGAGCTCGTGCGGGTACTGGTCGAGCCGCCGCGCGCCGTCGGAGATGCCGACCTCGCCCAGCGCCTCCGCCGCCCGCCGCCGGGCCTCCTTGCCGCCGACCTTCCGATTCGTGCAGAGCGCCTCGACCATGAACGCGCCGACGGTGTGGACCGGGTTGACGTGCGCGCGCGGATCCTGGAAGACCATCGCGACGTCGCCGCGGAAGGCGCGAAGATCCGCGCCGCGAAGCGCGGGCACGTCCCGCCCGTCGAACCGGATCGCGCCGCCCGTCTCCGCGCCCGCCGGCAGCAGCCGCGCGATCGCCTTCGCCGTCATCGACTTGCCCGAGCCCGACTCGCCGACGAGCCCGACCGCCTCGCCCGCGCCGATGGTCAGCGAGACGTCGTGGAGCACCGTGCGCGCCTCGCCGTCGACCGGCAGCCGCGCGGTGAGGTGCTCGACCTCCAGCAGCGCCGCGCTCACGCCGCGACCTCCGCCATCGGCCGCCGCGCGTCCCACGGCCGCACGCGCTCGAGCGCCGCGCCGATCCGGAAGACCGTCAGGTCGTCGTAGGAGCGGCCCGCGATCTGCACGCCGGTCGGCACGCCGTTGTCGGCGAACCCGCTCGGCACGTTCAGCACCGGCAGCCGGCTCATCACGTTGAAGACCGGCGTCAGCGACGCGTCGAAGTAGAACGGCACCTCGACGCCGTCGACCTCCACCCCGTGGCCGACGTAGTCGTCGCCCGCGACGTACCCGCGCGTCCCGACCGTCGGGCAGATGAGCGCGTCGTACGTCTCCAGCAGCACGCCGACCGGCGCGTACAGCTCGGCCTCCAGCACCCAGCCGTCGAGCGGCGTCCGGTCGCCGACGACCTCCGCCACGTGCGCGCGGAAGCCGGCCGCGTACGGCGTCGCCAGCTCCGGCGCCTTCGCCAGCTCGGCCTCGATCAGCGCGCCGAACCCGAAGAGGAAGTGGATCGACATCGCCAGGACGACCTTCTCGCGGTCCACCACGAGGTCGACCACGTCGACCTCCGCCCCCGCGGTCCGCAGCGCGTCCGCGACGGCGAGCGTGTTGGCCCGGATCTCCGGGTCGACCTCCCACGAGCCGAGGTCGACCGACAGCGCGATCCGCATGCCGGTCAGGTCGTCGCCGTCCCACGCCAGCGGCAGCTCGAGCTTGGGCCGCAGCGTCGTGATGTCGAGCGGGTCCGGCCCCGCGACGGCGTTCTGGAAGAGCGCCGTGTCCGCCACCGTCCGCGCGAGCGGGCCGCAGTGGCAGTACGTGTCGAGGTTGAACGGCGCGTCGACCGGCACGCGGCCGTACGGCGGCTTGAACCCGACCACGCCGTTGAAGGACGCGGGCGCGCGGATCGAGCCGCCGATGTCCGAGCCGGAAGCCAGCGTCGCGGTCCCCGAGGCCAGCGCCGCGCCCGCCCCGCCCGACGAGCCGCCGACCCCGAACTCCGGGTTCCACGGGTTGCGCGTCACGCCGTGCAGCCGCGAGTGGGTGAAGAGCGCGCACGAGAACTCGGGCGCCGTCGTCCGCGCGTGGACGACCGCGCCGCCGTCGAGCATTCGCTGCGCGAACGTCGACGAGTGCTCGGCCACGACGTCGGCGTACAACAGCGACCCCTGCGTCCACGGCTGCCCCGCGACCGCCTCCTCCTCCTTGATCGCCAGCGGCAGGCCCTCGAGCGCGCGCGGCTCGCCACCGCCCCGCCCGCCGTACCGCGCCTCGCTCTCGCGCGCCTCCGCCCGCGCCTCCTCGAACCGCGTGTGGCAGAGCGCGTTGACGACGGGCTCCACCTCCTCGGCCCGCGCGATCACGGCGTCGAGGAGCTCCACCGGCGACAGCTCCCGCGCGCGGAACCGCGCCAGGGCCTCGGTGGCGGAGAGGAAGTGCAGATCGGTCATCGCGAGACCTCGCTGTCGCGCTGGGCCAGGCGCTCGCCCAGCAGGTTCACGGCCACCACGACGACGACGAGGCACAGGCCGGCGGCCAGCGACTCCATCGGGTAGCCCTGGAGGACGCCGGACTGGCCGGTCGCCACCATCACGCCCCAGTCGGCCTGGGGCGGCTGCACGCCGAGGCCCACGTACGAGACCGCGGCGAAGTCGACCATCGCGTAGCCGAAGAGGAGCGTCGCCTGGGCGACGATCAGCGGCGCGAGGTTCGGGACGAGGTGCCGCGCGCAGATCCGCCACGCCGGCAGCCCCTGCACCTCCGACGCGGCGACGTACTCGCGCGCCCGCTCGCGCAACGCCGCGCCGCGCAGCACGCGGGCGACGTACGGCGTGTAGGCGATCGCCAGCGCGATCGTCGGCGCCGTCAGCCCCGCGCCGAAGACCGCGGCGGCGAGGATGGCGAGCAGGATCGCCGGGAACGCGAAGACGATGTCGAGCACCGTCGAGATGGCGGAGTCGACCCAGCCGCCGCGCCACGCGGCGACGATCGCGAGCGTCGCGCCGCACGCCACGGAGATGAGCACGACGAGCGCCGGCCCGAGCATCGCGCTGCGCGCCCCCTCGAGCAGGCGGCTGAGCAGGTCGCGCCCCTGCGCGTCGAAGCCGAGCGGGTGGCCGGCCACCGGGCCGACGTACGCGTTGGCCAGGTTCGACTCGTTCGGGTCGTGCGGCGCGAGCAGCGGCCCGAAGATCGCCACGAGCGCGGCGAGGCCGAGCACGACCCCGCACGCGATCGCGACGCGGTTCCCCGCGCCGGCGCGGCGGGTCAGGCGCCCGCGCACGCGGGCGCCGCGGACGACGACGGTGGCGGGCGTGCTCACGACGCCCGGCTCCCCAGCGCGACCCGCGGGTCGAGCACCGAGTAGAGGAGGTCGACGATCGCGTTGGAGAGGACGAACGCCGCGACCATCACCAGCGCGATCCCCTGCACGACCGCCAGGTCCTTCGACAGCGCTGCCTCCACGAGCGCCTGGCCCAGCCCGTTGAGGCCGAACGCCCGCTCGATCACCGCCGAGAGCGCGATGAGCGACGTGATCGTCACGCCGACCACGGTGGTGACCGGGATCGCCGCGTTGCGCAGCACGTGACGGCGGACGACCAGCGACGACGGGATGCCGCGGCTGACCGCCGTCTGCACGTGCTCGCGGCCCATCTCCGACCGCACGCTCACCCGTGTCACGCGCACGACGATCGCCCCCGCCGACGCCGCCAGCGCGATCGCCGGCAGCGTCAGGTGCTTGATGCCGTCGATCAGCCCGTCGCCGGCGCCGAGCGCGGGGAACCACCCGAGGTTCACCGCGAAGATGCTCAGCAGCACGATCGCCATGACGAACGACGGCACCGCGGCGAACACGGTGGAGGTGACGAGGATCGACGTGTCCAGCCATCCCTTCCTGAGGCCCGCGAGCACGCCGAGCCCGACGCCGAACAGCACGATCAGCAGCGACGCGTAGGCGACGAGCCCGAGCGTCACGCCGATCCGGTCGCCGATGAGCGTCCCCACCGGCTGCCGGAAGCGGATCGAGGTCCCGAGATCGCCCTGCACCGCGCCGCCGAGCCACGACACGTACCGCGAGAGGAACGGGTCGTCGAGGTTGTAGTCGGCCTGGAGCTGCGCGACCGTCTCCGGCGGCAGCGTCCGGCCGCCGGAGAGGGTCGAGAGCGGATCCCCGGGCGCGAGGTCGAGCGACGCGAAGATGACGAAGCTCGACACGAGCAGCGCCACCAGCAGCATCGCGCCCCGGCGGGCGGTGAAGGCGATCACGTCACACGCCCCCGAGGAGGTTCGCCCAGGGGCCGCCCATGTAGGTGAACGACGTGGGCGCGCCGGTGAGCTTCGCGTTCGTGACGAGGACCGAGTTGGGTGCGGAGACCGCGATCCACGGCAGGTCCTTCGCGAGGATGTCGCCGATCTGGCCCCCGAGCTCCGCCGCCTTGTCCGGGTCGGCCTCGGCCCGCATCTGGCCCATCAGCTTCGTGACCTGCGGGTTCTCGTAGCCGGAGTAGTTCTGGCTGCCGTCCTTGAGCGCGAACGTCCCCCACAGGCCCACCGGGCTGGCGTAGTCGGAGTAGTTGACGGTCGGGAAGCCGTCGACGCCCTCACGCGCCTTGGGGTCGGTGAAGAAGTTGATGAAGTTCGCGGCCGAGACCGACTTGAGCTTCACCTTCAGGCCGATCCGCGTGCCCGCCTCGCGCAGCGCCGTCGCCATCGCGTTGATGGCCGATACCTCGCTCGACATGCCGATCGTCAGCGTCTTGCCGGTCGCGCCGGCCTCCTCGACGAGCTTCTTCGCGCCCTCGACGTCGAGCTTGGGCTCGGGCAGCGCGTTCCAGTGCTGCTCCCACGCGGCCTTGCCGGAGGCGAAGCCGCCCGGGTTGGCGAGCGTGCGCGGCAGCTGCGCCTGGCCGTGCAGGACGGTCTGGATGTAGCCCTGGCGGTCGATCGCCATCGACAGCGCCTGGCGGACCTTCACGTCGCCGAGCACGCCCTTCAGGTCGGAGACCACGAACGACTCGAGCGCCCACGACGGGCCGGCGCTGACCTTGAGGTCCTTGCTGGCCTGGAGCTGCTCGAAGGTGGAGACGCCGAGCGTATAGGTGCCGTCGATCTCGCCGGTGAGCAGGCCGGACGTCAGCGCCGACTCGTCCGGCACGCCGCGGAACTCGACCTCGCCGACCTTCGCCTTCTGCGCCGCGTCCCAGTACGCGTCGTGGCGCTTGACCGTGAGCGCGGTGCCGGGCGTCCACTTGCCCAGCTCGTACGCGCCGGAGCACATGATCCCGCCCTGCGGGGTGCCGAGCTTCTTGCCCGCCTTCTCGGCGAACGCCTTCTCGACGACCACGCCGGCCATCTGCGAGAGCTGGCCGTCGAGCCAGAAGTCGGGCTCGCTCAGCTTCAGCGTGACCTCGCGGTCGCCGGTCTTGGCGATCGAGGAGACGCGGCTGAACGTCGCCGGGTAGAAGCTCGGCGTCGCCGGGTCCTGCATCCGCTTCAGGGAGAAGACGACGTCGTCGGCGGTGACCGGCTTGCCGTTCCAGAACTTGGGGCCCTCGCGGAGGGTGATGACGACCGTCTTGGGGTCGGGGCGCTCGAACGGCTCGGCGAGGCCGGCGACGATGGAGCCGTCGGGCTCCTGCCGCAGCAGCGACTCGCACATCGACGTGATGACGGTGTTCTCGGGGTAGTCGAACGCCTGCGCCGGGTCGATCGTGCCGACCTCGCGGTAGGTCGCCCAGGTCGCGCTCGGGACCTCGCTCTTGGCGGCGGGCGTGGTCGGGTTCAGGTTCGCGGTCGCGGGCGCGGCGACGGCGCCGTCGCCCCCGGCCGACGCGTTGCCGCCGCCGGCCTCCTTGCCGCAGCCGGCCGCGGCCAGCGCCGCGAGCGCGACGGCCACGGCGGGCCTCGCGAGACGTGCTCCTCGTCTCATGTCGTCTCTCCTCCTGGGTGGGGTGGGTCCTTCGCGCGATCCCGGGCGAGGCGCTCGACGGCGTCGGCGATCATCTCCGAGCCGAAGTCGTAGGCCTCGTCGAGGTCGGGGAAGAGGTGCGGCGCCGCGGCCGTGAGGTGCGGGAACTCCTGCGCGGGCAGCAGCGCGAGCGAACGGCGCAGCGCCGGGAGGTCCTCGAGCCGCAGCTCGGGCCGGCCCTCGGTGAACGCGTAGTACAGGCCGGCGCCGACCACGTGGTTCTCGATCACCTGGTAGATCCGCCCCTGGTCCTGCGGCGCCAGGCCCGCCTCGGCGAGGAGCGCGAGCGCCTGCTCCATCAGCCGCCGCAGGCTCGGCGTGTCGTCGGGCTGCTGGGCGAGGAGGACGGCGAGGTCCGGGTGGGCGCGGTAGCGGTCGAGGCCGTGTCGCAGCTGGAGGCGGAACCGCTCGCGCCACGGGAGCGCCGGGTCGAGCTCCATGCCGCGCCCGAAGAGGCGGTCGGCCAGCTCGATGAGGAGCTCGTCCTTGTTGCGGAAGTGCCGGTACAGCGCGGTGGGGTCGGCTCCGAGCTCGGCGCCGAGACGGCGCATGGTGAGCTTGCCGACGCCCTCGCTGGCGGCGATCGCCTCGGCGGCGGCGAGGATCCGGTCGCGGTCGAGCCGGATGCGTCCCTCGTCCGCCGCCGGTGCGCCTGATGTGGCGGCGTCCTGCGGCATGGCGCGGCACCGTACGCCCCTCGGCCGCCGTGTGTCAACGGCGTTGACACCAGTGTGGACACGGTGGCGGGTCGTGGCAGGCGTCACCTGGACCGCGTGGCCAAGAGACCACCGGTCATGGGACACCGCGTCCTGCGGCGGCGCGCCGTCTTGGACGTTCTGACGCGTCGGTCGGCCTTCGGGCGGGCGGTAGCGTCCCCGGTCGATGTCGCAGCCGTGGCCGACCACCCCGCCGACGCCCTCCCACCGGGCGGCGTTCGCGGACGCCGCGCCCCGCGCGTACTGGCTCGATGCGGCCGCTCCCCGCGCGCCGCACGAGCCGCTCACCAGCACGATCGACGCCGACCTGTGCATCGTCGGCGGCGGCTTCACCGGGCTGTGGGCGGCGCTGCACGCGAAGGCCGACGACCCGTCGCGCGACGTCGTGCTGCTGGAGGCGGAGACGATCGGCTTCGGCGCGAGCGGGCGCAACGGCGGGTTCGTCGTGTCGTCGCTGACGCACGGGCTGTCGAACGGGATGGCGCGGTTCGCCGACGAGATGGAGCTGCTGGAGCGGCTCGGGCGCGGGAACTTCGACGGGCTGGTGGAGGACGTCCGCCGCCACGGGATCGACTGCGACCTGGAGCTGACCGGCGAGCTGATGCCGGTCGTGGCGCCGTACCAGGACACGTGGCCTTCTGAGGAGGCGCCGCTGCTGGAGCGGTTCGGCTACGACTACGAGATCTTCCCGGACGCCGCGGCGATGCAGGCCGAGATCGCCTCGCCGATCTTCCGCGGCGGGCTGTGGGTGAAGGACGCCGGCGGCATCGTCGATCCGGTCAAGCTCGCGGTCGGGCTGCTGGAGACGGCCGAGCGGCTGGGCGTGCGCGTCTACGAGCGCACGCCGGCGGTGGCGCTGGACTCGTCGAGCGCCGGCGTGACCGTGCTGACCGGCCGCTCGGGCCAGGCGACCGGCGGCGGCGCGGTGCGGGCGGCGCGGGTGGTGCTGGGGACGAGCGCGTTCCCGCCGCTGCTGCGCGCGATCAAGAAGTACGTCGTGCCGGTCTACGACTACGCGCTGATGACCGAGCCCTTGAGCGCGTCGCAGAAGGCCGCGATCGGGTGGGAGCGGCGGCAGGGCCTGGGCGACGGCGGCAACCAGTTCCACTACTACCGGCTGACCGCCGACGACCGGATCCTGTGGGGCGGCTACGACGCCGTCTACCGCTTCGGCGGGCCGGTGCGGCGCGAGCTGGACGACCACGCGCCGACGTTCGCGCGGCTGGCGCAGAACTTCTTCACGACGTTCCCCCAGCTCGAGGGCCTGCGCTTCACGCACCGCTGGGGCGGCGCGATCGACACGTGCTCGCGCTTCTCGGTCTTCTTCGGCACCGCGCACGGCGGGCGGGTCTCGTACGCGGTCGGCTACACGGGGCTGGGCGTCGGCGCGACGCGCTTCGGCGCGCGGGTCGCTCTGGACCTCGTGGACGGGCGGGAGACGGAGGCGACGCGCTCGCGGTACGTGCGCCGAAAGCCCGTGCCGTTCCCGCCCGAGCCGCTGCGGACGGCGGTCATCCAGCTCACCCGCAACCGGCTCGCGGCGGCCGACCGGCGGGACGGCAAGCGCGGGCTGTGGCTCGGGACGCTCGACCGGCTCGGGCTGGGGTTCGACTCGTGACCGCGTTCGCCGTCGACGTCGCGACCGTCGAGCTGGAGGACTGGCCGCTCGACCCGGCGCAGGTGGTCTCCGGTTCGCCGGCCGTGCGCGGCGTCGTCCTCCACACCTCCGACGACGGGAAGGTCGAGCGGGGCGTGTGGGAGCACGGCGTCGGCGTCTCCACCGACGTCGAGGCGGACGAGCTCTTCGTGGTGGTGAGCGGCCGTGCGACGATCGAGATCGAGGGCGGGCCGACGCTGGAGGTCGGGCCGGGCTCGGCCGCCGTCCTGCGCGCCGGCGACCGCACGGTGTGGCGCGTCCACGAGACGCTGCGCAAGGTCTTCCAGGTCACGACGTGAAGCTGGCGTCGATCTCGCTCGCGCCGGTGAAGGGCACGCGGCTCCTGCACCCGCGTGCGGTCGAGGTCGGCCCGCACGGCCTGGCCGACGACCGCAAGTTCCACGTCGTCGCGGTCGACGGGCGGGCGCAGCTCGGCGCGTCGAAGCCGGCGCTGCTCCAGGTCGCGTCGCGGTGGGACGCGGGCGACGAGGTGCTCGCGCTGGCGTTCCCGGACGGGCGGGTGGTGGAGGAGCGGATCGAGCTCGGCCCCGACGTCACCGCGCGCGTGACCTGGGACGGCAACCGCGCGGTGCTCGGCCGCGCGCTCGTCGGCCCGTGGTCGGCGGCGCTGTCGGAGCACCTCGGCCTCGACGTCGTCCTCGCCTGCCCCACCGCGCCGCGGCGGGCGGTCGACGTCGGCCCGGTCACGCTCGTCTCGCGCGCGACGATCGACGCGCTCGGCCTCGCG
>Ga0196960_10000238_pt1 | contig 21986 bp, 22 predicted proteins | sample S3v_5metaG_FD_183187 | JGI IMG/M metagenome (GOLD analysis project Ga0196960, IMG submission 183187) | Soil microbial communities from Anza Borrego desert, Southern California, United States - S3+v_5 | ecosystem: Environmental > Terrestrial > Soil > Desert | place: USA: California | collected...
CACGCTGCTGGCGCTGACCGACCTGCCGGGCCTGCGTCGCGCGGCCGGCTGCGGCCGTCCGGCCTGCCGCAGGGACGCCGGCCGGTGCACCCACGACCTCTCGGACAGCCCTGGTGTGGGCGCTCCGGCAGCGAGCAGCGGCTACTCCCCCTCGGCCCGACTGGACCGCTTCGTGCGGGCACGGGATCGCCGTTGCCGCTTTCCCGGCTGCCGCCGGCGGGTACCCCGCGGTGGCGAGCTCGACCACCACCGCCCGTACCCGCACGGCGCCACGAGCGCGGAGAACCTCGTCGGGTACTGCACCACCGATCACCGCGGCAAGCACCAGGCCCCCGGCTGGCGGCACGAGCTCGGGCCCGGCGGCACCCTGACCGTCACCACCCCCACCGGTCTGGTCGCCGTCACCACGCCGCCGCCGTACTGAGCGAGGCCGTGCCGGGCTGGACGGTGGGTGTCGTCCGCGCCCCCACGGGATACCGCACCCCCATGGCTGCACCCCTGACCGATGCCGTGGTCGTCGACGTCCTGCGCCGCGTCGACCGGCTGCTGACCCCGCTGGCCACCCGGCTCGGCCGCCCGCCCGCCCTCCCCCGCGAGGAGCGCGCCCGGTGGTGGGCCGAGAAGGTGTCGCGCGTGGCCGCCGGGGTGTCGGCCGCGCCCCGGTTCGCCGGCAAGCTCGCTGACCTGCTGCCGCTGCAGAACACCGTGGGGACGGCGGTCCAGTCGCTGGTGGTGCTCGGGGTCGCCGGCGAGCACGGCGTGGAGGCACCGGCCGAGCGGGTCTCCCTGCTGGCCCGCGTGCTGCTCGGCCGGGACCTGCCCGCCGCCCGCGTCGAGCCGCTCATGACCCGCACCAAGGGCACCTACGTCGACGACGCCCTGGGCAGCCGGGAGGAACGCAGCGGCGTGCGCGGGGCGGCCCGCACCCTGTGGCGAGCCGCCCGGCTGCTGGGCCGGATCGACGACGCCCTCGACCGCAGGCCCAAGGGCACGCTCACCGCCCGTGTGCTGGCCAACCTGCCCGTCGTCGGCGTGGCCGGCGGTTACCTGGCGGAGCGAGAGGGGCTGCGCCGCGCCGCGGCACGGGCCGCGGACCTGCTCGAAGGCGTGGTCAGGACCTGACCGCGCCGCCCACCGACGGCGTGCCGACCAGGTTGCCGAACACCTCGCGGGTCGCCGTCGACCGGTTCATGGTGATGAAGTGAATACCGGGCGCGCCCTCGTCCAGCAGCCGTCGGCACATCTCCGTGGCCACCTCCACCCCGAAGGTGCGCACCGCGGCCTTGTCCTCCGGGGTGTCCCCGTCGAGCGCCGCGAAGCGCTCGGCCAGCTCGGCGGGGAACGCCTGGCCGGACAGCTGGACGATGCGGTTGATCTGCCGCGCGTTGGTCACCGGCATGACCCCGGCGATGACCGGGACGTCGCAGCCGCGGGCGGCCACCCGGTCGCGCAGCCGGAGGTAGTCCTCGACGCGGAAGAACATCTGGGTGATGGCGAAGTCGGCCCCGGCCCGGCACTTCCGCACGAACATCTCGACGTCGGTGTCGAAGTCAGGAGAGCGCGGGTGCCGCTCGGGGAACGCGGCCACCCCGACGGAGAAGTCACCGATCGACCGGATCAGCTGCACCAGCTCCGAGGCGTACCGCAGCCCCTCCGGATGAGCCACCCAGTCCGCCTGCGGGTCGGCGCCCGGCGGGTCCCCGCGCAGGGCCAGCAGGTTCCGGACGCCGGCCGCGGCCAGCCGGCTGACCACGTGCCGCAGCTCCGCGACGCTGTGGTCGACAGCGGTCAGGTGGGCCAGCGGGGTCATCGTGGTCTCGGCGGCGATCCGTTCCGTGACCGCGACGGTGCCCTCGCGGGTGGAGCCGCCGGCGCCGTACGTGACCGACACGAAGGACGGCTGCAGGCGCTCCAGCTCGCGCAGCGCCGTCCACAGCTGGACCTCTCCCTCCGGCGTCTTCGCGGGGAAGAACTCGAACGACCACGTCGGGCGCCCGGTGGCCAGCATCTCGCGCACGGTCGGGGTCACGGCAGTCGAGGTTACGGGCGTCCTCCCGCGCCACGTCCGCCCGGTTGCACGGAGGGGAGCGAAAACAAATTCTCCCCTGCTGCATCCAGGTCCACGTCGCCGGCGGAAAGAGACAGCGACCAGGCCGAGGAGCGAGCGCGGACAGGAGGTCCCCGGTGGACCGTACGAGGACGGTGATCCCGCTGGTGAGGTCGACCACCACCGGGTTGGGCAATACTGACCGCATGTCCGTCGGGCCGCAGCCACGCACGCCGCTCCGCCGCCCGTCACCGCTGGCCGCCGCAGAGCTGGACCGGCTGCGGGCCGCCGTGGCCGAGGCCCTCACCGACTTCCTCGACCAGCAGCGCGCCACGCTCGCCGGCATGGATCCTCGCCTGGCCCCGGTCGCCGACGAGGTGTGCGCCATCGCCGCGGGCGGCAAGAAGCTGCGCCCCTCCTTCGCGTACTGGGGCTGGCGCGGCGCGCGGCACCAGGGCGCGGGCTCGGGCGAGGACGACGCCGCGGTGCTGCGCGCGGTCGCCGCCCTCGAGTTCGTGCACGCCAGCGCGCTGGTCCACGACGACGTCATGGACGCTGCCGAGACCCGGCGCGGCCGGCCCGCCACCCACGTCGGCTTCGCCGACCGCCACGCTGCCGCCGACCTCTCCGGTGACCAGGCGCTGTTCGGCGTCGGCGCCGCCATCCTCGTCGGCGACCTCGCCCTGGTCTGGTCGGACGAGCTGCTGCGGTGCTCGGGCATCTCCGAGGCGGCGCTGGGCCGCGCACGGGCCGTGTGGGACACGATGCGCACCGAGGTCACCGCCGGCCAGTACCTCGACCTGCTCCGCGCCGCCGGCGGCCTGCCCGGTCCCGACGGCGCGCTCACCGTCGCGCGGTACAAGAGCGCCGGCTACACCATCCAGCGGCCGCTGCAGCTCGGCGTCGCCATCGCCGGGGCCGGGCCGTCCGTGGTCGAGTCCTGCACCGCCATCGGGTTGCCCCTCGGCGAGGCCTTCCAGCTGCGCGACGACGTGCTCGGCGTCTTCGGTGACCCGTCGGTCACCGGCAAGTCCGCCGACGACGACCTCCGCGAGGGGAAGCAGACGCTCCTGATCGCCCTCGCCGAGGAGGCTGCCGACGACGACGGCCGGCGCCTGCTGGACGAGCTGCTCGGGAATCCCGACGCCGGCGCCGACGAGTTCGACGCGCTGCGCGCGCTGCTGGTGTCCACCGGCGCCCGGGACCGGGTGGAGGAGCGGATCAGGTGGCGGACCGCGCAGGCCCGCACCGCGATCGCCGAGGCGCCCATCGCCGAGGACGCCCGGGCCGCCCTCGACGCGCTCGCCGTCGCCGCGACGACCCGCGCCGCCTGATGGTGCGAACCGTTCCCGGCCGTACCGACCGCGTCGTCGTCGTCGGCGCCGGTCTCGCCGGTCTGGCCACGGCCCTGCGGCTGCGCGGCGCCGGCCGGGAGGTCACCGTGGTCGAGCAGGCCCCTGGCCCCGGTGGCCGGGCCGGCCGCATCGAGCGCGCCGGGTACTCGCTGGACACCGGCCCCTCGGTGTTCACGGCGCCGGAGATCCTCGCCGACACCCTCGCCGCCGTCGGCGAGAAGCTCGAGGACCGGGTCCCCCTGCGCCGCCTGGAGACCAGCTACCGCGCCCAGTTCGCCGACGGCACGCACCTGGACGTGCACGCCGACCCCGATGCGTTCGCCGCCGAGGTGGCGGCGCTGTGCGGACCGGCCGAGGCCGACGCGCTGCGCCGCTACCTGGCCGATCTCGCGGAGCTCTACCGGCTGCAGCTCACCACCTTCATCGACCGCAACCTGGACTCGCCGCTGGACCTCCTCGGCCCGCAGCTGGCGGCACTGATCCGACGCGGCGGGTTCGGACGGCTGTCACGGCACGTGGCGAGCTACTTCGCCGACGACCGGCTGCGGCGGCTGTTCAGCTTCCAGGCCCTCTACGCGGGCGTGTCCCCGTTCCGCGCGATCGCCGCCTACGCGGTCATCGCCCAGCTCGACATCGGAGCGGGGGTCTGGCATCCGGAGGGCGGCATCGCCGCCGTTCCCCGCGCGCTGGCCGGCGCGGCCGCCGACGCGGGGGTCGCGCTCCGGTACGGAGCCCCCGTCGCGGAGCTGGAGACCAGCGGGAACCGCGTCGGAGCCGTGCGGCTGGCGGACGGCGAGCGGCTGCCCGCGGACGCCGTCGTCGTCACCGCCGACGTCCCGCACGCGCTCGTGCCCGGACTGCGCGGACCGCGCCGGCCGGTGCACTCCCCCTCGTGCGTCGCGCTGCACCTGGGCGTGCGCGCCGAGCTCCCGGACCAGGCGCACCACACGATCAGCTTCGGCGCCGCCTGGCGGCAGGTGTTCGACGAGCTGACCCGGGACGGGCGGCCGATGAGCGACCCGAGCCTGCTGATCAGCATGCCGTCGCGCACCGACCGCAGCCTGGCACCCGACGGCGGGCAGGTGCTCAGCGTGGTGGCGCCCACGCCCAACCTGGACCCCCGGAGCGGCGGCAACCCGGAGCTGGACTGGACGACGCTGGGCCCTCGCTACCGCGAGGAGCTCCTGGCCACCCTGGAGGCGCGGGGCCTCACCGGGGTCACCGACGCGATCGAGGTGGAGCACATGGACACGCCGGCGACCTGGGCCGCCCAGGGCATGGCGGCGGGCACCCCGTTCGCGCTGGCGCACACCTTCGGGCAGACCGGCCCCTTCCGGCCGCCGACGCTGCCGCGCAGCGGGCCGGAGAACGTGGTGCTGGCCGGCTCGTCGGTCCAGCCCGGCGTCGGCGTGCCGATGGTGCTGATCAGCGGCCGGCTCGCGGCCGAGCGGATCACCGGGCCGGTGCCCTCGTGACCACGCTCCGGCCTCAAGGGACCGACGCCGACCGGCAGGAGCAGTTGGCGGCGGCGTACCGGCACTGCGCCGCGATCGCCGCCGAGCACGGCAAGAGCTACCACCTGGCGACCCGGCTGCTGACCGCGGACCGGCGCCCGGCGGTGCACGCGCTGTACGCGGCGGCGCGCACCGCCGACGACCTGGTCGACCACCCCGGTGCGGACCCCGCGGGCGACCTGGTGCAGTGGTCCCGCGCGATCCTGGCCGACCTGAGCGCCGGCTGGTCGGAGGACCCGGTGCGGCTGGCGCTGGTCGACACCTACCGGCGCTACGACATCGCGGTCGAGCACCTGGTCGACTTCCTGGCCGCGATGAGCAGCGACCTCGACGTCACCGGGTACGCCGACCTCGCCGCCCTGGACCGGTACATGTGGGGCTCCGCGTCGGTCATCGGGCTCCAGGTGCTGCCCGTGCTGGGCACCGCCCGCGGCGTCGCCCGCGAGGAGGCCGCGCCGCACGCCGTCGCGCTCGGCGAGGCCTTCCAGCTCACCAACTTCTGCCGCGACGTCGCCGAGGACGTCGACCGCGGCCGGGTCTACCTGCCCGCCGACCTCATGGCCGCCCACGGCGTGACCCGCGAGCAGCTCGCGGAGAAGCGCTTCGACGGCCGGTTCCGCGAGCTCATGCGCGAGATGGTGGCGATCGTGCGCCGCCGCTACGACGACGCCGCCCCCGGGACGCCGATGCTGGCCCCCGAGTCCCGCGACTGCGTCCGCGCCGCCACCGCTCTCTACGGCGGCATCCTCACCGAGATCGAGCGGGCGGACTACCGCGTGCTGGACCGGCGGGTGTCGGTGTCGAAGCCGCGCCGTCTCGGGGTGTTCGCCCGCCGGTTGACCGCCGCCCAGCTCGCCAGGGTGAGGGTCACCATGGCGAACCCGAAGAGGAGGTCCTCCACCGGCGCGTAGGCGATCCGCGGGCCCCAGATCGTGCCGGGGTCGTACACGACGACGTCCAGGCCGGTGAGGACGCCGTTCATGAGCAGCTGGAACGTCACGATGATGGCGTAGGCGACCCAGAAGACCCGGCGGGTGACCATGCGGGTGCGGTACACGACGAGGTCCACGACGAGGACGCCGACGACGGCGAGGACCGCCAGGGCCGAGTAGCTCATCGGCCCGATCCCGCCTGGTCGGCGGGATAGCCCGCGTTCCAGCCGGTCACCTTCCGGACGGCCTCGAGCGCCAGCACCGAGCACAGCGGCACCACGAGGAAGAACAGGATCTCCTCGACCGGGATGCCGCCGGGCAGGCGGATGCCGAGCGTGCGGGTGCCGGAGTAGCTCCAGTGCCCCTGGTCGATGGCGTAGAGCACCCAGCAGACGAAGATGACGAACTCCGGGACCACGGCGACCAGCAGCCGCCGCCAGCGGGCGTAGACACGCACCCGGAGGACGAGCTCCAGCGGAGCGGTCACGACGAGGCAGCCGGCCAGCAGGCCGAGGTAGGTCAGCTGCTGCACAGCAGGGCCTTCGGCTCGGCCCCGGCCCTCGGATGCACGCGGCTCAGCCGGCCCTCGTCAGAACGCCAGCGCCTGGGCCCGGCGGGTGACCTCGGTGTGCCGGTCGTCGCGGAGGGCCTGCACGGGCGTGCCGGGAAGGGTGTCGTCCTCCCGGAAGAGCCAGTCGAAGGCCTCCTCGTCGCTGAAGCCGCCGTCCTTGAGCACGGTCAGCAGACCGGGCAGGTGCTTGAGGATCGCTCCGTCCTGCACGAAATCGGCAGGGATCTTCCCGTTCCCGCTGCCGGGGACGGCCATGAGCTTCCGGTCGCGCAGCAGCTGCCGGACCCGGTTGGGCGAGGTGCCGAGGAGCTGGGCGACCTCCGCGGGGGTGAGCGTGTCCATAGAGTGCGAGCCTATGGCGAGCGCACGACCAGCCGACAGCCCGGTGCCGGGTCTGCGACGGCGGGCTGTCGGCGAGGAGACGCCCGAGGACCGGGAGCCGCCGTTCCTGGACCTCGACCGGCTCGAGGCCCGCGCCCGCGAGCAGCTGCCGGCTCCGGTCTTCGACTACTACGCCGGCGGCGCCGAGTCGGAGACGACGCTCGGCGAGGCGACCGCCGCCTGGCGCTCCTGGCGGCTGCGGCCCCGCGTCCTGCGCGGCGTCACCTCGGTCGCCCTGGACACCGACCTGCTCGGCAGCCGCGTCGGCAGCCCGGTCGGCGTCGCGCCGTGGGCGTACCAGGGCATGGCCCATGCCGACGGCGAACGGGCGACCGCCCGGGGTGCCGCGGCCGCGGGCTCGCTGATGACCGTCTCCACCAGCGCCACGAACACGCTGGAGGAGGTGGCCGCCGAGACGTCGGGCTCCCCGGCCTGGTTCCAGCTGTACCGGCTGCACTCCACCGCGCACACCGACGACCTGGCCCGCCGCGCGGGAGCCGCCGGATACCGCGCGCTGGTGCTCACGGTGGATCTCCCCCTGCTGGGGCGGCGTCGGCGGGACCTGCGGCACGACTTCGCGCTGCCGGCCGGCCTGCGGATGGCCAACCACCCGCGGACCGACGGCGGCGAGCCCTCGCTGGAGGACCTGGCGACGGCGACGTGGACCTTCGACGACGTCGCCCGCTTCGGCGAGCTCTCGGGCCTGCCCGTGGTCGTCAAGGGCGTGCTGCGCGGCGACGACGCCGTCCGGTGCGTCGAGGCGGGCGCTTCGGCGGTCTGGGTGTCCACGCACGGTGGCCGGCAGGTCGACCCGGCCGTCGCCAGCGCCCACGCCCTGCCGGAGGTCGTCGAGGCCGTCGGGCCGGACGTGGAGGTCTACGCCGACGGCGGGATCCGGTCGGGCTCCGACGTGCTCACCGCTCTGGCACTGGGCGCGAGGGCGGTCTTCGTCGGCCGGCCGACCATCTGGGGGCTGGCGACCGGCGGTGCCGACGGCGTGGCCGGCGTGCTGAGCGGGCTGGCCGGGGAACTGGCCTCCACCATGGCGTTGTGCGGCCTCGACGACGTCGGGTCGGTGCCCCGCGACACCGTCACGCCGGCCCGCTGACCCGGCGCCACCGGCTGTGACGAATCGCGCCTGACCACGCCGCGGCGGACCATCCGCACCACCGGCCACGGCGGCCTCCCGCACCGCGTGGGAGTGCCACGGGCGGCGGTCCCACTCCTACACTCGTCAGGGTGGACACCGCCGTGACCGACCCTGTGGTCGGGCTCGTTCTCGAGGGGCGTTACCGCCTCGAGGAACGGGTGGCCCGGGGCGGGATGTCCACGGTCTACGCCGCCACCGACCTCCGGCTGCACAAGACCGTCGCGGTCAAGGTCATGGCCGAGCACCTCGCCCACGACCCCACGTTCGTCGACCGGTTCACCCGCGAGGCGCGCGCGGCCGCCATGCTCAGCCACGCCAACGTCGTCGGCGTCAGCGACCAGGGCAGCGACCAGGGGCTGGTCTTCCTCGTCATGGAGCTGGTGCGCGGCCGCACGCTGCGCGACCTGCTCAGCGCCCGGGGCCGGCTCACCGTGGCCGAGGCGTTCGCCGTCCTCGAGCCGGTCCTCGCCGGGCTCACCGCCGCGCACCGCGCCGGCATCGTCCACCGCGACATCAAGCCGGAGAACGTCCTCATCGGCGTCGACGGCGTGGTCAAGGTCGCCGACTTCGGGCTCGCCCGTGCCGTCGTCGGCACCGGGCAGACCAGCCAGACCGGCGGCGTGCTCATCGGCACGGTCGCCTACCTCTCCCCCGAGCAGCTCGAGCGCGGCCGCGCAGACGCCCGCAGCGACATCTACGCCGCCGGCATCGTCCTGTACGAGATGCTCACCGGCCATCCGCCCTACGGCGGGGACTCGCCGCTGGCGGTGGCCTACCAGCACGTGCACCACGACGTCCCGGCGCCGTCCGGCGAGGTCCCCGGCCTGCCGTGGCAGGTCGACGACCTGGTCGCGCGGACCACCCGGCGCGACCCCGCCGGCCGCCCGATCGACGCGGGGGCGTTCCTCGCCGAGCTGTCCGACGTGCGCAAGGACCTCGGCATCGAACCGGTGCCCGTGCCGACCGGCCGCAGCACCGCGGGCCCCGGCACGATCCGCCCGACCAACCGGCCCAGCCGTCCCCGCCCCCATGTCCGGCACCCCAGCGACCCCGGCACCGCGGTGCTCGACGGGCGCGGCTCGCGCGCCGGCCGCACCAGCCTCATGCCGGGCATGGGCGCCGGCCCCACCACCGACGTGCACGGTCGCCGGCCCGCTCCCGCGCGGCTGCGCACGGGCGTGCCCGACCACATCCGCCGCCGCCGCGCCCGCCTCGCGGTGGCGGTCGTCCTGCTCCTCGCGATCACCGTCGGGGCCGTCGGCTGGTGGCTGGGCGTCGGCCGCTGGACCGAGGTGCCGTCACTCACCGGCACCGAGGAGAACGCCGCCATCGACCTGCTGCAGAACGCCGGGCTCGACCCCGACCCCGTCGTGCCCGAGTGGAGCGAGACGGTGCCGGCCGGGCAGGTCGTCTCCACCGACCCGGCCACCGGCGAGCTCATCCGCGGCACCGACGTGCGCGTCGTCGTCTCCAAGGGCCCGGAGCGCTACACCGTCTCCCCGGAGCTCGAGGGCAGGCCGGTGGACGAGGTCGAGGTCGAGATCCAGGAGAACCTGCCCGTGCAGGTGGCCCGGGACGAGGACTACGACGACGACCTGGACGCGGGGCTGGTCGTCCGCTTCGACCCGCCGGCCGGTACCCAGCTCAAGCGCGAGCAGGTGGTGACGATCGTCGTGAGCGCCGGCCGCGCCCCGGTCGCGGTGCCGGACGTGACCGGCCAGACCCCGGAGCAGGCGACCAGCAACCTGGAGGAGCTGGGCTTCACGGTCGAGCGGGTCGAGGACGGCCGCAGCGACACGGTGGACACGGGCGAGGTCATGGCCGTGACGCCGGCACCGGGGGCCGGACGGGTCCCCTACGGCAGCACGGTCGAGATCCAGGTGTCCGCGGGCGTGCCGCTGGTGACCGTGCCCGACGTCGTCGGCAAGAGCGGGGACGAGGCCACGAGGCTCCTGGAGGCCGCCGGCCTGGAGGTCGAGGCCACCCGCTTCTTCGGCAACAAGGTGCTGCGCCAGAGCCCGGCGGCCGGTGAGGACGTCGAGCGCGGCACGTCGGTCACCATCCTGCTCACCTTCGGTTAGGCCATCTCCCCCTCGTGCCGAACAGCTCTCCGGGCGTCCCGCCGATCGGCGCCCACATCCAGATCAAGGGCGGCCTGGCCACGGGCGGTCTCGCCTACACCGACGCCGTCGCCGCCCGTGCCGTCCAGGTCTTCGTCGGCAACCCGCGGGGCTGGAAGCTGTCCGACGGCGAGCCGCGGCAGGACGCGCTGTTCACCGCGGGCTGCGCCGAACGGGGCGTGCCCTCCTTCATCCACACCCCGTTCCTGGTCAACGTCGGCTCCCCCACCCAGGCCACGGTCGAGCAGTCGATCGCCTCCATCGCGCACAACCTGCGCCGCGGCGCCCAGCTGGGGTGCCAGGGCGTGGTCGTGCACGCCGGGTCCGCTGTCGGCGAGGACCGCTACGACGACGCGCTGCGCCAACTGCACGAGAGGCTCCTTCCGGTCCTCGACGCCGCCGACCCGGCGGGTCCGCGGCTGCTGATCGAGCCGACCGCCGGCGGCGGCAAGGCACTGGCGGCGACCGTGGAGGACCTCGGCCCCTACGTCGCGGCGCTGGAGCACCACCCCTTGGTCGGCATCTGCTTCGACACCTGCCACGCCTGGGCGGCGGGGCACGACCTCTCCGTGCCCGGCGGCATGACGGCGACGCTGGACGGCCTGGAGGCCGCGGTCGGCCCCGGCCGGCTGGGCCTCGTGCACGTCAACGACTCCCTGGACGCCTGCGGTTCCAAGCGGGACCGGCACACCACGATCGGCGCGGGAACGATCAGCAGCGGCGACTACGGCACCGGCCCGTTCGCGGAGCTGCTCCACCACCGCACGACCACCGGCGTCCCGATGGTGGTGGAGACGCCGAGCGAGCGCGACGGGCGCCCCTTCGCCGGCCACGCGGCCGACATAGCTCTCCTGTGCGCGCTGCGCGACGCACCATCGGCGGCTGCCGGGGTCGCGGCGGCCTGACCGCTCGGACACGCCCGAGGACGGGCGACGCGCCATCGCCCGCGTGTCAGGCCCTGGCGGCCCGGCCCTCCGGTCCAGCTGGTCCGTGCCGCTCAGCGGTCCAGGAGCTCCGCGAGGACGTCGGCGGCTCGATCGATCCCTGCGCGGTCGACGTCCAGGTGCGTGACCAGCCGGATGCGACGAGGGCTCACCTGGCCGACCAGCACGCCCCGGGCCTTGGCCGCCTCGGCGATCAGCGGCGCGGCGACGTCGTCGAGCACCACCATGTTCGTGTGCACGGTCGTCGGGTCGACGCCCAGCCGCTTGGCCAGCAGCTGCGCGTGCTCGTGGTCCTCGGCCAGCCGGGGCAGGTGGTGGTCCAGCGCGTAGCGGCACGCAGCCGCCAGCACACCGACCTGGCGCATTCCTCCGCCGAGGCGCTTGCGCCACGACCGCCCGGTGGCGATCCGCTCGGCCGAGGCGACCAGCACCGAGCCGACCGGCGTGCCCAGCCCCTTGGAGAAGCAGACCGACGCGGTGTCGGCCATCCGCCCGTACGTCGCGAGGTCGACGCCGGAGGCCGCCGAGGCGTTCCAGATCCGCGCGCCGTCGAGATGGACGGCCACCCCGGCGCCGCGCGACCAGTTCCAGAGCTCGCGCAGCTCCTCCAGCGGCTGCACCAGCCCACCGCCGCGGTTGTGCGTGTTCTCCACGGCGATCGCGGCCGTGGCGGTCAGGTGCCAGTCCGACCTCGGCCGGACCTGCTCGATCAGCTGCCCGGCGTCGAGCCGGCCGCCCGCCGAGACCACCGTGCGCGTGGAGATGCCGAAGATCGCCGCCGCGGCACCCATCTCGTAGGTGACGACGTGGGCGTCGGCGTCGCAGAGGACCTCCTGGCCCGGCTCGCACACCAGGCGCATGCCGATCTGGTTGCCCATCGTCCCGGACGGGACGAACAGCGCCGCCTCGTGGCCGAACATGGCGGCCACCCGCTCCTCGAGCGCGGTGACCGTCGGGTCCTCGCCGTAGACGTCGTCCCCGACCTCGGCCTCGGCCATCGCCCGGCGCATGCCAGGAGTGGGCCGGGTGACGGTGTCGGACCGGAGGTCGATCGGGCCGGGCATCAGCCGCGCAGCATCTCCGCCACGAGGAACGCCAGCTCCAGGGACTGCCCGGTGTTCAGCCGCGGGTCGCAGGCGGTCTCGTACCGGCTGTTGAGGTCCTCGTCGCTGATCTCCATCGCCCCGCCGAGGCACTCGGTGACGTCCTCGCCGGTGAGCTCCACGTGGATGCCGCCCGGCCAGGTGCCCAGGGCGCGGTGGACGTCGAAGAAGCCCAGCACCTCGTCGACCACGCGGTCGAAGTGGCGGGTCTTGTAGCCGGTCGAGGACTCGTGGGTGTTGCCGTGCATGGGGTCGCACTGCCACACGACCTGGTGCCCGCTGGCGGTGACCTTCTCCACGATGGCCGGCAGGACGTCGCGGATCTTCCCGTTGCCCATCCGGCTGATGAGGGTGAGCCTGCCCGGCTCGTTGTCGGGGTCGAGCCGCTCGACCAGCTCGGTGGCCTGCTCCGGCGTCGTCGTGGGGCCGATCTTGACGCCGATCGGGTTGGCCAGCCGGGAGACGAACTCGATGTGCGCGCCGCCCAGCTGGCGGGTCCGCTCGCCCACCCAGACGAAGTGCGCGCTCAGGGCGTACGGCCGGCCCTCGTGCATGCGCAGCAGTGCCCGCTCGTAGTCGAGGATCAGCGCCTCGTGCGAGTTGTACAGCTCCACCGCGCGCAGCGCCTCGGAGTCCACGCCGCACGCCTTCATGAAGGCCAGCGCACGGTCGATCTCCCGGGCGATGACCTCGTACCGCACGCCGGCCGGCGAGGTGGCGACGAAGTCCCGGTTCCAGTCGTGGACGGCGTGCAGATCGGCCAGGCCCCCGCGGGCGTAGGCGCGGATCATGTTCATCGCCGCGGCGGAGTTCGCGTAGGCCCGCACCAGCCGGTTCGGATCGGGGATGCGCTTGTCCAGCACCGGCTCGAGGGCGTTGACCATGTCGCCGCGGTAGGAGGGCAGGCCGAGGGCGTCGGTGTCCGACGAGCGCGGCTTGGCGTACTGGCCGGCGACCCGCCCGACCTTGACCACCGGCACGCTGGCGCCGTAGGTGAGGACGACGGCCATCTGCAGCAGCGTGCGCGTGGTGGCCTGCAGGTGCGGCTCGGTGTTGAGGTCGAAGGTCTCGGCGCAGTCGCCGCCCTGGAGCAGGAAGGCCTTTCCTCGGGCGACGTCGGCGAGCTGCGCCTTGAGCGCGTCGACCTCGCTGGGTGCCACGATCGGCGGCACCGTCGACAACGTCTCCAGCACCGCGTCGAGGGCGGCCCGGTCCGGCCAGCGCGGCTGCTGGGCGGCGGGGAGCTCCCGCCAGCGGTCCAAGCCGGGCATTCCCTGCGCGGGATCGGAGATGCTCACCCCACGAGGGTACGGCGCGCCCGTCTCAGCCGAAGAAGACCTCCACCTCGGCGTAGCGCTCGGGCGGCACCAGCTTGAGCCGGGCGGTCGCGGCGCTCAGCGGCACCGGGACGATGTCGGTTCCGCGCAGCGCCACCATCACGCCGGAGCTCCCGTCGTGCAGCGCGTCCACCGCCGCGAGCCCGAAGCGGGTGGCCAGCACGCGGTCGAACGGGGACGGCGTGCCACCGCGCTGGATGTGGCCGAGCACCACCGCCCGCGCCTCCCGGCCGGTGCGGTCCTCCAGCAGCGCCGCCAGCGCCGGGCCGATCCCGCCCAGGCGCACGTGACCGAACGCGTCGGTGGCGCCCGTGGCCAGCACCAGGCCGCCGTCGGCCGGCTTCGCTCCCTCGGAGACCACGACGATCGGCGAGTAGCCGGAGTCGAACCGGTGCTGCACGTGGGCGACGACCGCGTCGACGTCGAAGGGGTGCTCGGGGATCAGGACGACGTTCGCGCCGCCGGCCATCCCCGCGTGCAGCGCGATCCAGCCCGCGTGCCGGCCCATCACCTCGACGACCAGCGTGCGGTGGTGGCTGTCACCGGTGGTGTGCAGCCGGTCGATGGCCTCCATCGCGACGCCGACGGCGGTGTCGAAGCCGAAGGTGTAGTCGGTGGCGTCGAGGTCGTTGTCGATCGTCTTGGGCACGCCGACGACGCGGACCCCGGCCTCGGCGAGCCGGGTGGCCACCCCCAGCGTGTCCTCGCCACCGATCGGGATCAGGCCCTCGATGCCCAACCGCTCCAGCGTGTCCAGCAGCCGCTCCGGGCCGCCGTCGACGCCGTAGGGGTTCGTGCGCGAGGTGCCCAGCACCGTGCCTCCGCGGGGGAGGATGCCGCGCACCGACGCCAGGTCCAGCGGCACCGTGTCGGCCTCCATGACGCCGCGCCAGCCGTCGCGGAAGCCGACGATCTCGTCCCCGTGCTCGGCCACGCCCTTGCGGACCACCGCCCGGATGACCGCGTTGAGGCCCGGGCAGTCCCCTCCCCCGGTCAGGATGCCGATGCGCATGCGTGCCTCCGGAGAAGGTGTGGGATCTCACGACGTCGGACGGCGTCATGATGCCGCAGGCCGCCGCGGCACCGGCAGGTCCGGCACCCGGCCGGTGGAGGCGGGCGCGCGGCTCCGGCGGCGGGGGTCGCGGTCAGGGGTGGGCGGCCTCGATCGCCTGCCAGCGCGCCAGGTTGTAGCGGGCGTCGACCAGCGCGTCGTGGGTGCCCGGGGGCTTCGGTGGCAGGGCCGGCTGCCCGCGGTCGTCCCAGCGCTGGCGCAGCTCCCGGGTGAACCGCGGGATCGGCCGGGGCAGCGCCGGCATGGCGCCCCACAGCTGGCACAGGGCGACGTGGTCGTAGGCGGCGAACCACGCCCACAGCTCGATCTCCTCCCCCGGCCCGGTGAGGAAGGCGAGCAGGTCGTCGCGGATCCGTTCCCGGCTGCGCCAGGCCTTGTCCGCCGGGGGCGGCAGCTGGTCCAGGACGTTGCGCCGCACCCACGGGATGGCCCTGTCCGGGTCGAACTGGGTGCTGACCGCGTAGAACTCACGGCCGGTCTCGTCGACGACGCCGATGGAGACCAGGTCGATCGTGGTGCCGTCCTCGATGAACTCGGTGTCGTAGAAGAAGCGCCGCACGGTCACGGGGCAACCGTAGGTCCGTCGTGCGGCGGGGCCGGCTCCTGCCAGCTGTCGCGCACGGCGACGGCCTCCACCTCGACGAGCTGGTCGGGGTTGCCCAGCACCGTGACGCCCACCAGCGTGCTGGGGGCGTCGTGCTCGCCGAACCGGGCGCGCACCACGTCCCGGGCGGCGACGAGGTCGCGCCGGTCCGTCGTCGCCACGTAGACGGTCGTCTTGAGCACGTCGGTGAGGTCGGCGCCGGCGCCCTCCAGAGCGGCGACGAGGTTGTCCATGACCTGCTCCGTCTGGCCGGCGACGTCACCGACGGCGACCGTCGCCCCGTGGGCGTCCAGGGGGGAGGCCCCCGCGGTGAAGACCATCCGCCCCGGGTCGGTCACCGCGGCGTACGCACAGGGCGCGGTACCGGCCAGGACGGACGGTCGGACGAGCTCGATGCCGGTGCTCACCGGGTGATCATGGGTCACCGGCGAGCCGGGTGCCGTCCGGGGTCGATAGGTTCGCCCACATGCCGGTGCTGGCGATCGATGCAGGGACGACCGGGGTCACCGCGCTCGTCGTCGACGAGCAGGGTGGTGTCCTCGCTCGGGGCTACCGCGAGTTCGCCCAGCTGTTCCCCCGCCCCGGCTGGGTGGAGCACGAGCCCGACGACATCTGGACGGCGACCGTCGCCGCCTGCCGCGAGGCGCTGGCGGGCACGGGAACCGAGCCGACGTGCGTGGGGATCACCGACCAGCGGGAGACCGCGGTCGTCTGGAACCGGCGCACCCTGCACTCCCCCCGCCCCGCCATCGTGTGGCAGGACCGGCGCACCACCGGCATCTGCGACCGGCTCCGGAACGACGGTGTCGAGGAGCGGGTGAGCCGGCTGACCGGGCTGCGGCTGGACCCCTACTTCACCGGCACCAAGTTCGCCTGGCTCGCCGAGCACGAGCCGCGGCTGTGGACCGGCGTCCGCGACGGGTCGCTGGCCCTGGGCACGGTCGACTCCTACGTGATCGCCCGGCTCACCGGTGGCGCGGCGCACGTGACCGACGCGACCAATGCCAGCCGCACGCTGCTGTTCGACCTGGAGGAGGGCGCCTGGTCCGACGAGCTGTGCGACCTGTTCGACGTGCCGCGTCCGGCGCTGCCCGAGGTGGTGCCGAGCTCCGGCGTCGTGGGCACCACCGACCCCGACGCGTTCCTGGGGCTCTCGCTGCCCATCGCCGGCATCGCCGGCGACCAGCAGTCCGCGCTGTTCGGACAGGCCTGCTACTCCCCCGGCACGAGCAAGTGCACCTACGGCACCGGCTCCTTCGTGCTGACCAACACCGGCTCGACGCCGGTGCGCTCGGACGCCGGCCTGCTGACGACCGTCGCGTGGGACCTCGGCGACGGTCTGGTCTACGCCCTGGAGGGCGCGATATTCGTGACCGGCGCCGCCGTCCAGTGGCTGCGCGACGGGTTGGGGCTCATCGACTCCGCCGCCGAGATCGAGGGCCTGGCGCGCACCGTGCCCGACTCCGGCGACCTCGTCTTCGTGCCGGCGCTCACCGGCATGGGCGCTCCGCACTGGGACCCCCATGCCCGCGGCGCCATCCTCGGCATCACCCGCGGCACCACCCGCGCGCACATCGCCCGGGCGACGCTGGAGGCGATCGCCTTCGAGGTGCGCGACGTCGTCGACGTCATGGTCGACGAGGCCGGGCTCGACGTCCCGGAGCTGTCGGCCGACGGCGGCGCGAGCGCCGACGACCTGCTCCTGCAGCTGCAGGCCGACCAGCTCGGCGTGCCCGTCCGCCGGCCGAAGGTCACCGAGACCACCGCGCTGGGCGCGGCGTTCCTCGCCGGGCTCGGCACGGGCGTGTGGAGCAGCACCGACGAACTGGCCCAGACGTGGGCGCTGGACCGGCGGTTCGAGCCCACCCCCGGCGCCCGGGAGGACGGGCGGCACGACCGCTGGCGTGCCGCCCTCCCCCGCGCCGCCCGCTGGACGAGCTGACCGACGCGGATCGCCGGGGAGCCCGTCAGCCGGCCAGCGAGGTGGGGGCGCGGTCGGCGGCCTCGGCGGCGGGCGGCTGCAGGGTGGCGATCACGTCGTTGGCGGTGGCACCGGTGGCGTCCATGGCCTTCTTCACGGTCGCCCCGTAGACGTCCACGTACTCCTGGCCCGACAGGGTCATGATCTCGTACATGATCTCGTCGGTGATCGAGCGCTCGACGAAGCGGTCGCCGGCCATGCCCTCGTAGCGGCTGAAGTCCAGGGGCTTGCCGAACCGGACGACCACCCGGGTGAGCTTCTTGCCGAACGGCAGCTTCCGGGAGCTGTACACGACGGCGCACGGGACGACGGGGACGCCGGTGTCCAGCGCCATGCGCGCCACGCCGATCTTGCCGCGGTAGAGGCGGCCGTCGGGCGATCGCGTGCCCTCGGGGTAGATCCCCAGCAGCTTGCCCTCGCGCAGGATCCGCAGACCCGTCTGGATGGCGTCCTCGGCCGCCGATGCGCTCGACCGGTCGATCGGCACCTGACCGGCACCGGTGAAGAAGGCCCGCTGGAGGAAGCCCTTCACGCCCGTACCCGTGAAGTACTCGGCCTTCGCCAGGAAGGTGACCCGCCGCTTCAGCTGCATCGGCATGAAGACCCAGTCGGCCGCGGACAGGTGGTTGCTCGCGATGATCGCCGCGCCCGTTGCGGGGACGTTCTCCGTGCCTTCCGCCTTCGGGCGGAAGAAGACCCGCGCCGGCGGGCCGATGGCGACGAACTTCAGGAACCAGTAGAACAACACGCCTCCCTCGGGAACTGCCAGACTAGGGAGCGTGGGGCCCGAATCACAATCGGGCGCCCGCGGTGAAGTTGCTGACACCCGGCGTCCCGCCGGCCGCCGAGGAGGAGCACCGTGCCCGGACCGACGCCCGAGGTCATGCCCGGCGCGGAGCCGTTCGACGTCCGCGGTGGCGACGGCCCCGATGGCCGCACCGGCGTCCTGCTCGTCCACGGGTTCACCGGATCGCCGATGAGCATGCGGCCGTGGGGCGAGCACCTGGCAGCGGAGGGCTTCGCCGTCCGCTGCCCGCTGCTGCCGGGGCACGGCACGACCTGGCAGGACTGCAACGCCAGCACCTCCGATCAGTGGAGCTCGACGGTGGAGGCCGCCTTCGACGAGCTCGCCGCCACCTGCGATCGGGTCTTCGTCGCCGGCCTCTCGATGGGCGGCACGCTCGCCACCCGGCTGGCCGAGGTGCGCCCCGACGACGTGGCCGGCCTGCTGCTGGTCAACCCCTCCCTGCTGACCCAGCGGCTCGACGCCCGGCTGCTGCCGCTGATCGCCCGCGTCACCCCCAGCTGGGCACCCATCGCCAGCGACATCAAGAAGCCCGGCGTCGTCGAGCTGGCCTATCCCAAGCTCCCCACCCGGGCGATGATGCAGGTGCGCAGCCTGTGGGCCGCCACGCGGGCGGACCTGTCGCGCGTCACCGCCCCGGTCATCGTCTTCCACAGCAGCGAGGACCACGTCGTCGAGCCGGTCAGCAGCGAGATCCTCCTGGCCGGCGTCAGCAGCGCGGACAAGGACGAGGTGGTGCTCGGCAACAGCTACCACGTCGCCACCCTCGACAACGACGCCCCGCTGATCTTCGACCGCTCGGTCGCGTGGATCCGCGCCCGCGTGCCCGCCGACGAGCCCGACGCGCCGTCGGCCGGCTCCCGGTGACCGAACGCCGAAACCGGGGCCGCCGGGACAACGGCCTCGACGCGACCCTCTGGAGTCCCCTGCGCGACGTCGATCCGCGGGTGGGCGAGCACCTCCTGGACCTGCTCGAGGCGGCCGGCATCGCCGCGTACCTGGAACCCTCGGCCGACGTCGGCCCCTACACCCGCTCGGTGTTCCTGCCCAGCCCGCCGTCGGACCGGCTCTTCGTCGACCGCTCGCGCACGGCGGACGCCCGCAGCCTGGTCGACCAGCACGCCGACGAGCTGCCCGCTCAGCAGCGGGCGGACCGCCGGGCGCCCCGCCGGGACATCGACCAGGAGATCGACCAGGACGCCGAGTGGCAGCGGATCGTGGCCGCGTTCGAGGCCGAGCACGGCCGCACGGTCGTCGATGGCGACCCCACGGACGCGCCACCCCCCGCACCGGCCGAGGTGCCGGTCCTCGACCGGCCCGACGAGCACTACGAGCCCCCGCCGCCGCCACCGCTTCCCGTTCCGGCTCCGGCCGTCCTGTACGCGGTGCTGCTCGTGGCCGCCGGCGTGCTGCTGATCGGTGCTCCAGAGGTGCTGCGCCTCTCCGCCGACGCCGGCCTGGTGCTGGGCGTGGCGATCGTCGCCGGCGGTGTGGCGATGCTGGTCGCCCGCATGCGGGACCGGTCCGACGACGGCGACGACGGCGCCGTCGTCTGAATCCGCCTCCGTCGTCCCCGCGGAACCGGCCTACTCGCCCTCGGCGACGGCCGTGCGGACGAGGTCGGCGGCGCCGACGATGCCGGCCTGCGCACCGAGCGCGGCCGCGACGATGCGCGGCCCCGGCCGGAAACCGCGTCCGGGCAGGGCGCGGTCCAGCCGCTCGCGCGCCGGCCCCAGCACCATCTCGCCCAGCACGCTCACGCCGCCGCCGATGACGACGACCTCCGGGTCGAGCACCGCGGCGAGGTCCGCGATGCCCTGGCCGAGCCAGTAGCCGACCTCGGTCACCAGCTCCAGGGCCATCGGGTCGCCGTCATGGGCCGCGCGGGCGACGTGCTCGCCGGTCAGCCGGTCGGGCTCGCAGTCGACCCGCTCGAGCAGCAGCGCCGCCGCGGCCGGCGAGGTCCGGGCCACCTCCCGGGCCGTCTGCCCCAGCGCGGTGCCGCTCGCGTACTGCTCCCAGCAGCCGCGGTTGCCGCAGGCGCACAACCGCCCGTCGGGGACCACGCGCATGTGGCCCCACTCCCCCGCGACGCCGTGCGATCCGCGGCGCAACCGGCCGTCGAGCACGATGCCGCCACCGATGCCCGTACCCAGGGTGATCATCAGCGCCAGGTCGGCGCCCCGCGCGGCGCCGTAGCGGTACTCGGCCCAGGCCGCCGCGTCGGCGTCGTTGCCCACCCAGAGGGGTCGCTGCAGCCGCGCGGCGAGGTCCTTGCGCAAGGCCGAGTTGCGCCAGGCCAGGTGCGGGCTGAACAGCACGGTGTCACCGGTCCGGTCGAACCAACCGGCGGCGCCGACGCCGACACCGACGATCTCGCCGTGCGTACCGCCCGCCAGCTCCTCGACGACCGCGGTGATCGCGTCCTCGGTGTCGCTGACCGACGCACCGGGGGTGGCGCGGCGTGCGGTGGCGAGGATGGTGCCGTCGGGCGCCACCACACCGCCGGCCACCTTCGTCCCGCCGATGTCGATGCCGAGCGCGGGCAGGTCCTCCGCGCCAGCGGCGCTCATGCGATGTCGATCCGCTGCACCGGCGAGGGCTTCGCCGCGTCCCCCGCAGGTGCGGACGCCGCCGGCCCGTCCGCCGGGAGCCCGTCCGCCGGGGGCCCGTCCGGCGCGGCCTGCTGGGGGGAGCGGTCCGCGGCGAACTGCCTCAGCGCGTCCGCCGCGGTGGTGAGGACGTCGGCCAGCGCCGCCGTCACCTCCGGGCGCTCCCCGCGCAGGACGGCGGCGGTCTGGCACACCGGGCACCACCGGCAGTCGGCCGGGTGCCCGTCGGCTCCGGCGTCCACCGGGGCGCCGGGCACCGGCTCGGGCCCGCGAACGGCGTCGAGCAGGCGGCGGGCCTGGTCCAGCCAGTCGGCTCCGGTCGTCATGACGTCCTCTCCTCGGCGGCCAGGAGGCCGGCCGGCCACTGCTGGGGATCGGGGCGGAAGCTGACCTCGAGCCGCGCCTGCGCGGTCCCCGGGTCGGCCAGCCGGCCCCCGGTCACCTCGCACCGGCGCAGCAGCGAGTCCAGCCGCAGTGACCGACGATCCTCTCCCACACCGACGACGAGGTCGTCGGCCCACCTCGTCAGGGTGACCGCGGACCGCTCGGCGAAGGGCAGCGGCACGTCGAACTCCCAGCCCCCTGCCCCTCGCCGCGGAACGGATGCGGCGAGCCCGCCGGCAGTCGGCAGGTCCAGGCCCTCGAGCGCGGACAGCGCCCCGGCCACGTCCACGGGGCCGTCGGCCCGCTCCGGCACGGCATGCACCGGGGCCAGCTCCGCCAGCTCCGTCAGCGCGGCCTGCTGCTCAGCGGTCCGGCGGGCCCACCAGTCGCCCGTTCCGCCGGACGGCAGGACGCGGGCGAGGACGGCCGCCGGCCGCAGCCCGTGCAGCCCCAGCGTGGTCACCGCGCCCCGCAGGGGCGCGATCGCGGAGCAGCGGGCTTCGGAGGTCAGCCAGACCGCCGTGCCGGCCGGATCGGCGAGCCGGTCCCGGGCGAGCAGCCTCTCGAGGGCCGGCAGGACGGACAGCGCGGAGTCCAGGGGCCCGGACCGGACCGCACCGGCGGTCACCGCAGCCGTCCTGACCGCGGCGAGCGCCCGTGCCGACGGCGGCAGCGCCTGGTCGGTCCACCAGCGCAGCACCGCCGGGAGGGCGACGAGGCCCAGGCCGTCGCGCAGCGGTCCGGCGTCGACGACGACGACGTCGGCCTCGGCGTTGCCGAGCTCCGCCAGCAGCGCGATCTCCTCGGCGCCGGGAAGGGGGACGACGGAGGAGGCGGGCGGGAGCGTCAGGTACGGGAGCAGCCCGCCCAGGGTCCGCTCGTGGGCCGCCCACAGGTCCACGAGCGCCCGGGCGCCGCCGATCCGGCGCACCTCCAGCCCGGTCTCGGCGTCCAGACCGTGCACGGCCGGGAGCTGACGGGTGAGCAGCACCGCGCGTCGCCCCGCGCGGGCGGCCCGGACCGCGGCCGCGGCGGCCACCGTGGAGGAACCGGCCCCACCCGGGCCGGTGACGA
>Ga0196960_10000239_pt1 | contig 21942 bp, 14 predicted proteins | sample S3v_5metaG_FD_183187 | JGI IMG/M metagenome (GOLD analysis project Ga0196960, IMG submission 183187) | Soil microbial communities from Anza Borrego desert, Southern California, United States - S3+v_5 | ecosystem: Environmental > Terrestrial > Soil > Desert | place: USA: California | collected...
CGGGCCCGGTGTGCGGCGTACCGGCCGGGCAGTCCCGCCGCGCGGAAGAAGGCGGCGCGGTCCGCCGGGGCGATCCGGCCCGGGTCCTCCAGCACGGCCGTCAGGTGCGCGGTGCGCGCGGCCGGGACACGCGGGTCGCCGCCGGTCTCGGCGGTCAGCCGCTCGTACGCCTCGATGACGGCGAAGTGCGCGCGGCCCGGTGCCGTGGCGGGCGTGCCGGTCCTGCGCAGCCGGTGGCGTACGCAGATCCGGTCGAGCGAGGCGAGGGTGCCCGCGTCGGAGGCGAGGAAGGCCGCGCGGTGGACCGGCACGACGTCGCCGTACGGGCCCTCGGTGAAACGGAGCCGGTGGGCGTCCCAGAAGGCGCGGCGCAGGAGCTGGTTCCGGGCGGCGGGGAGGGTGTCGCCCGGCTGGGTCCTCCCCCACCAGTCGGCCCGGTCGTGTCCCAGGCGCAGCACGTCGGGCCGGTCCTCGGCCAGCCGTGCGGCGATCTCCGCCACGGCTCCGGGCAGGAGCAGGTCGTCCCCGTCGAGGAAGAGCAGATAGGCCCCGCGCGCCGCCTCCGCGCCGGCGTTGCGGGCCGCGCCCGGGTCCCGGGGGCCGTCGAGGACGAGCACACGCACCCGGGGGTCGCGGCCAGCGCACTCCCTCGCGATGGCGAGCTCCGGTCCGTCCTCGGGCGTGCCGACGGCGATCAGCTCCAGGCCGGCCGGACCGCCCTCCGGCGGCGGCTGCCCGGTCACGGACTCCAGGGCCGCCCTCAGGTACCCCTGAACACGGTGGGCGGACACGACGACACTGAGCAGCATGGCAGCCGAGCGTAACGGCGGACGCACGGGCCGCCCCAGGGAGCTTCACCCGTTCGGGTCAGCGGCGTGACCCGGGAGGCTCCCCCGGGTTGAGCCGTGCATGAAGCCACTCCTCAGCGTCGTCGTCCCGGTGCACAACGTCGAGGACTACCTGGAGGAGTGTCTCGGTTCGCTGGCCGGGCAGTCCCTGAAGGACATCGAGGTGGTGCTCGTCGACGACGGCTCGACGGACGGGAGCCGCCGGATCGCCGAGGACTTCGCCGCCCGGGACACCCGTTTCCGCTGTGTCCACCAGCCCAACGCGGGCCTGAGCGCCGCACGCAACGCGGGGGTCGCCCGCACCACCGCCGGCGTTCCGTACCTGGCGTTCGCCGACAGCGACGACGTCCTCGTCCCCGACGCGTACGAACGGATGCTGGCCTCCCTGGAGTCGACGGGCTCGGACCTGGTGACGGGCAACGTGTGGCGGCTCACCGGGCAGGGAAGGCAGCAGGCCTGGCAGTACCGCTGGCTGACCGCCGACCACCCCCGCACCCACATCACCCGCGATGCCCGGCTGCTGGCCGACCGCGTCGCCTGGAACAAGGTGTTCCGGCGCTCGTTCTGGGACCGGCACGGCTTCTCCTTCCCGGAGGGCAAGCTCTACGAGGACACCCCGGTGATGATCCCCGCGCACCATCTCGCCGGGTCGGTGGACGTGCTGCGCGAGCACGTCTACCACTGGCGGGTCCGGGAGGGTTCGATCACCCGGCGGCGTACGGACGTACGGGGCGTGCGGGACCGGATCGCGGCGTGCGAACAGGTCAGTGCCTTTCTGGGCGGCCTGGATCCCGCACAGCGGCTGCGCTACGACGCGTCGTGCCTGCGCGACGACTTCGTGTACTTCCTGGAAGGGCTTCCGATGGGCGGGCCCGCCTACCGCTCCGCGTTCATGAGGGACGCGGGTGCCTTTCTCGACCGGGCGGGCGAGGCGGCCATGGACGGGCTGCCGGCCGATGCGCGCATCCGCTGGCAACTGGTGCGGGAGCGCAGGACCGAGGAGCTCCTGGCCGTCCTGGAGTTCGAACGGGCCAACGGGACCGGCACGTTCACCGTCACGGGCCTTCCGGGGCGGCGGCGCGCCGCGCATCCCGGGATCACCGGCGGCACAGGCGTCTCGGCGCGTCTCGGCAAGGGTGATCTGCCCGCCGTGGCACGGCTGGTGGAGGCGTCCTGGGGTGAGGACGGCAGGCTGCGGCTGCGGGGGTACGCGTACATCCGCAACCTTCCGGCCCGGGCGGCCCGGCAGTCGCTGAAGGCCGGCCTGGTGCGGGAGACGGCGGGCGGGCGGATGAGGGCCGTGCCGGTGCGCACGGTCCGGACGGACCGGGCCACCGCGGACTCCGGCCAGGAGCTGCACTGCTACAACCACGCGGGCTTCGAGATGGTCCTCGACCCCGGGAAGCTGCGGCCGGGCAGCTGGCAGGTGGGCGTGGTGGTGGCCGGGCACGGTGTCGTACGGCGGGCGGCGCTGCGGGCGGTGGAGGCGGCCGCCGCGCAGCCGCTGGTCCACGACCTGGGCGGGGGGCGGCGCGCGGTGCTCGGCTACCGGGACGGCCGGCTGGAGCTGACCGTGGCCCGGCTGCCCGCGGTGGCGACCGGACACCACTACGGGGCGGGCGCCCTGGAGCTGACCGGGCGCCTGTACGGGGGCACCCGGCCGACCGCTCTCGTGCTGACCCGCGACGGAGCTGCGGAGCATGTCTGCCCCGTGCGATGCGAGGACGGGGACGGGGACATGAGCGGGGACGAGGGCATGAGCGGGGGCGCGGGCGGGAGCATGAGCGGGGGCGCGGGCGGCTTCAGCGCCCGGATTCCGCTCGCTGCGCTCACCGCCGGACCCGCGCCGGCACTCCGTGCGCCCCATGAGGCCGCCGGGGAGCCCGAGGGCCTGTGGCGGGCGGCGCTCGTGACCGGCGGGGTCCGCGTGCCGCTCGCCGCGGCCCCGGACCTGCCGCCGCCCGCCCTCGCCGACGCGGCGGGCGACCTGGTGGTGGACGTGACCGGTGCCCCGCGTGTGGATCACGTCGGACCTGCGCCGGACGGCGGGCTGCGCGTCCACGGGACCGGGACCGGCGCGCTCGTGCTGCGGCACCGCACCCTCGGGGAGACGGTGACCGTTCCCGTGGCACCACAGGAGCCCGAAGGACAGCAGGAGACCGAAGGGCGGGGGGCGGCCCGTTTCGCCGCCGTACTCGCCCCCCCTCCCCGCGAGGGCGACTGGGAGGTGCTCCTGGACGGCCGGCCGGTGCGCGTGGGGGCGGCGCTCGCCGCCCTGCTGCCGGTGGACGCCGCCGACGGCCGCTTCCGCCTCGACCGCAGGCACGGTGACCGGCTGACCGCGCACTGCGCGCCGGCGCTCGGCGACGCCGGGCGGAGCGCGTACCGCCAGGGCCGTCTGCGCACCGCGCACTACCCGGCGCAGCGCCGGCTGCCGCTCCGGGAGACGGTGCTCTACACCGGAGAGGGCTCCCCGCGCGCCGTGCACGCCGAGCTCGTGCGCCGGAGCACGGATGCCGAGCACCTCTGGGTCACCGATGGATCGGCGGGCGCCGCCGCCCGCGTCCCCTCCACCGCCGTCCCCGTCGTGGCGCACAGCACCGCCTGGTACGAGGCGCTGGCGCGGGCCCGCCGGATCGTCGCGGCCGGCCAGCTGCCCGCGTGGTTCGAGCGCCGTCCGGAGCAGACGGTCGTACAGACCTGGCACGGCCCCCCGCTCGGCAGGTTCGGCCTGGACCTCACCGGTTCCCTGTACGCCGACCACCAGTACCTCGCCACTCTGGAGCACCGCTCCGCCCAGTGGTCGGTCCTGGTCTCCCCCAGCGCCTTCGCCACCCCGCACCTGTGCCGCGCGCTGGCCTACCGCGGCGAGGTGCTGGAGGCGGGCTCCCCCGCCGACGACCTGCTGTCCGCCCCCGGCCGGGACAGGACGGCGGCGCGGGTGCGCCGGGAACTGGGCGTCCCGGACGGCCACCGCGTGGTGCTGTACGCACCGACGTACCGCGACCACCTCGCGCACGCGCCGGCCGACGTCCCCCTCGGAGCCCCCCCGCTCCACCGCTGGGATCCGGCGCTCGACCTGTCCGCGCTGGCACGGTCGCTGGACGGCCGCACCACCGTGCTGGTCCGCAGGCACCCGCGGGTGACGGGCAGCGTGCCGGCGCACCCCGCCCTGCTCGACGTGTCCGCGCACCCGGACGCCACCGAACTCCTGCTGATCGCCGATGTGCTGGTCACCGACTACTCGGGCCTCGTGTTCGGCTTCGCGCACACGGGCCGTCCGGTGCTCTTCCACACCTACGACCTGGAGCACTACAGGGACACCGTGCGGGGCTTCTGCCTGGACTTCGAGGCCCGGGCCCCCGGGCCGCTGCTCCTCACCACCCAGGAGGTGGCTCAGGCCCTGCGGGACATCCCGGCTTCGGCGGACCTCCACGCGGAGGCGTACGAGAGTTTCCGGCGGGACCACTGCGGGCCCGCGGACGGCGGAGCGGCCCGCCGTGTCGCGGACCGGCTGCTCGACGAGGACGCCGGCTCCCCGCGCCCCGTCAGGCCTTGAGCGCCCGGACCGCCGAGGCCGCGAGGTCGTCCAGATACCCCTGGGGCAGCTCGCCGCGGACCACGGCCAGGCGCCAGTACAGCGGCCCGACGATGAGGTCCAGCGCGCGGTCGGGATCGCTGCCCTCGGGCAGTTCCCCGCGCGCCACCGCCGCGCGCACGACCACGGCTGCCACCCCCTGCTGCTGATCCAGCAGGGCGGCCTTGATGGCTTCGGAGATCTCCGGGCTGCGGGCCGCCTCGACCAGCAGGTCGGGGATCACCTGCGAGGCGACGGGGTGGCGCAGGGCGTACGCGGCCAGTTCCAGCACGGCGCGCACATCCCCGTACAGCGAACCCGTCGCGGGCGCCGGCATGCCCTGCGAGGCGACGGCCGCGACCAGGTCGAGGACGAGGTGGAGCTTGGACTTCCAGCGGCGGTAGACAGCGGTCTTGCCCACTCCCGCGCGCCGGGCGATGCCCTCGATCGACATCCGCGCGAATCCGACGGCGGCCAGTTCCTCGAAGACGGCGCCGCGGATCGCGTCGGTCACGTCCTCGCGCAGCACCGCGGCACCTGCCGGGATGCGGCGCCCGGTTCGCCGTTCGGTGGTCATGGCCCGAATGATAGACCGTAACGACGAAACGGTTGCGTTGCGGCGTACAAACGTCCTACTCTCAGCGTTGCGACGATACGGTCCCGTCCCATCGAGCCGGATCCGTCCACCCTGATTCCCCGCCCCCCTCCGAAAGCGATCGTGGTGAGCCAGACAGCAGCCCCGCCGGCCCCGGTGGACACCGCATCACCCGCCCTTCTCCCCGTGTACGAACCCGGCGAGCTGGCCGCGCTCGCGGCCCGGCACGGACTGACAGTGAGCGGGGCCCGGCCGACGCTCGGTGCGTACATCCGGCAGCTCTGGGGGCGCAGGCACTTCATCACCGCCTTCGCCACGGCGAAGCTGACCGCGCAGTACAGCCAGGCGAAACTCGGTCAGATCTGGCAGATCATGACCCCGCTGCTCAACGCGGCGGTCTACTACTTCATCTTCGGCGTCCTGATGAACACCAAGCACGGAGTCCCCGACTACGTGCCCTTCCTCGTCACCGGTGTCTTCATCTGGACCTTCACCGCCAGCTCGATCACGGCCGGCACCCGCGCCATCAGCGGGAACACCGGACTCGTCCGGGCCCTGCACTTCCCCCGGGCGTCCCTGCCGATCGCCCTGGCCATCCAGCAGCTCCAGCAGCTGATGTTCTCCCTGGGCGCGCTGTTCCTGATCCTCCTCGTCTTCGGCCAGTACCCGCGGCCGTCCTGGCTGCTGGCGGTCCCCGCGCTCGCCCTCCAGGCCCTGTTCAACACCGGCGTCTCGATGGTCATGGCCCGGCTGGCCGCCAAGACCCCCGACATCGCCCAGCTGACACCGTTCATCCTGCGGACCTGGATGTACGCCTCGGGTGTCATGTGGAGCCTCGACACCCTGCTCACCGCCGACCGGGTCCCGCACTTCGTCCTGCTGGCCCTGGAGTACAACCCGGCGGCCGTCTACATCGACCTGATGCGCTACGCCCTGATCGACAGCTTCACCGGCATGCAGCTGCCGCCCCATGTGTGGGCCGTCGCGACGGGCTGGGCCCTCGTCTGCGGCATCGGCGGTTTCGTCTACTTCTGGAAGGCCGAGGAGAGGTACGGACGTGGCTGACACCCTCGATGCGCGTGTACCCACCGTCGTCGTCGACGACGTCCACATCACCTACACGGTGAACGGCGCCCGCACCGGCAGGGGCAGCGCCACCTCCGCCCTGAACCGGATCGTGTCGCGCCGGCAGCCCCGGGGCGCACGCCAGGTGCACGCGGTGAAGGGCGTCAGCTTCGCCGCGTACAAGGGCGAGGCCATCGGTCTGATCGGCTCCAACGGGTCCGGGAAGTCGACGCTCCTCAAGGCGATCGCCGGGCTGCTGCCCCCGTCCCGGGGCCGGGTGCACACCCAGGGACAGCCCTCGCTGCTCGGCGTGAACGCCGCCCTGATGAGCGACCTGACCGGAGAGCGCAACGTCGTGCTCGGCGGCCTCGCCATGGGGATGACGCGCGAACAGATCCGCGAGCGCTACCAGGACATCGTCGACTTCTCCGGCATCAACGAGAAGGGCGACTTCATCACCCTGCCCATGCGCACCTACTCCTCCGGCATGGGGGCCCGGCTGCGCTTCTCCATCGCGGCCGCCAAGAGCCATGACGTCCTGCTGATCGACGAGGCGCTGTCCACCGGCGACGCGAAGTTCCAGCGGCGCAGCAAGGACCGGATCATGGAGCTCCGCGAGGAGGCCGGCACGGTGTTCCTGGTCAGCCACAGCAACAGGTCGATCACCGAGACCTGCGACCGGGCGATCTGGCTGGAGGCGGGCACCCTGCGGATGGACGGGCCGACCAAGGACGTCGTCGCCGCGTACGAGGAGTTCACCGGGCCCGCGAAGGCCAAGCCCAGGAAGTGACGGGGTGAAGCCGTCCGCCGGACGGGCCTCGTCGGCCCGTCCGGCGGACGGCTTCCCTGTGTCGCGGCCCGGCCGGCCGCTCCGGGTCAGGCGTGGGTACGCAGCAGCGTCCGCATCGTCCGCATGGCCACCGACAGGTTCGCCAGGTCGAAGGACTCCGAGCTGCGGATCTCCTCCAGAGTGGCGCGCGAACGCGCCAGGATCGCCGCGTTCTTCTCCTCCCATGCCTTGAACCGCTGCTCCGGCGACGAGGTGCCGTTGCCGGCGGACAGCACGTCCGACGTGAGCGCGGCGTGCGCGGCGTACAGGTCCTCGCGGATGGAGGCGCGGGCCATGGACTGCCAGCGGTCGCCCCGCGGCAGTTCGATGATCCGGTCCATCAGCTGGGTGATGCCCAGCCGGTCGGCGAGGTCGTAGTACACCTCGGCGACGGCCAGCGGGTCCTTGTCCGTGCGGTCCGCGATCGCGACGATGTCCAGCGCCGGGAAGGCCGACGAGAAGCCCGCCACCCGTCCCGCCAGCTCCTCGGGCACGCCCGACGAGGTGAGCTCGTCGAGGATCGACCGGTACCAGTCGATGTCGGCACCCCTGAGCAGCTTGGGCAGCTCGCCCCAGACACGCTCGACGCCGTCCCGGAAGAACTCGATGGTCTCCGCGATCCCCACCGGCTGCGGCCGGTTGCCGAGCAGCCAGCGCGAGCCGCGCTCGACGAGGCGGCGCGAGTGCAACCGGATCCGGGTCTGCACCTCGGCGGCCACCGTGTTGTCGAGCGCCTCCACGGCGTCCCACACGGCGGAGAGGCCGAAGATCTCGCGGGCGGCGAACTGGGCCCGCACGATCTCCTCCAGGGACGCCCCGGTCTCCTCGCGCAGCCGGTGCAGGAAGGTCGAACCGCCGCTGTTGACCGTGTCGTTGACCAGCACCGTCGTGATGATCTCGCGGCGCAGCGCATGCCCGTCGACCGCGTCGGGGAACCGTTCGCTCAGCTGCTTCGGGAAGTAGGCGTGCACCAGCCTCTGCAGATGGGCGTCGTCCGGCAGGCTGGTGGAGATCAGCTCCTCGGCCGCCGTGATCTTGGTGTAGGCGAGCAGCACGGCCAGTTCCGGCTGGCTGAGCCCCTTGCCGTGGTTCAGCAGCTCACGGATCTGGCGGTCGTTCGGCAGGAACTCCAGCGCCCGGTCCAGGTGCCCCTCACGGCCGAGCCTGCGCATGAAGCGCTGGTGGGCGTGGAGGAGTGACGGCGCCTGGGCGCAGGCGTTGGCGAGCGCGGTGTTCTGCGCGTAGTTGTTGCGCAGCACGAGCTGTCCGACCTCGTCGGTCATCTCCGCGAGCACCTTGTTGCGCTGCTTCACGGTCATGTCGCCGTCCCGCACGAGACCGTTGAGCAGGATCTTGATGTTCACCTCGTGGTCGGAGGTGTCCACCCCGGCGCTGTTGTCGATCGCGTCGGTGTTGATCCGGCCGCCGGCCCGGGCGAACTCGATCCGGCCGAGCTGGGTGGCCCCCAGGTTGCCTCCCTCGCCGACGACACGGGCCCGCAGCTCCGCCCCGTTGACCCGGATCGCGTCGTTGGCCTTGTCACCGACATCGGCGTTCGACTCGGCCGTCGACTTGATGTACGTGCCGATGCCGCCGTTCCACAGGAGGTCGACCGACGCCTTGAGGATGTTCTGCATCAGCTCGGCGGGCGTCATCTTCGTGACCTTCGAGTCGATACCGAGCGCCGCGCGGATGTGCGCGTTGATCGGGATCGACTTGGCGGAACGCGGGTGGATGCCGCCGCCCGCGGACAGCAGGTCCTTGTCGTAATCCGCCCACGAGCTGCGCGGCAGGTCGAACAGCCGGCGCCGCTCGGCGTAGGAGGTCGCCGCGTCCGGGTCCGGGTCGATGAAGATGTGCCGGTGGTCGAAGGCCGCGACCAGCCGGATGTGCTCGGAGAGCAGCATCCCGTTGCCGAACACGTCACCGGACATGTCACCGACGCCGACGACGGTGAAGTCCTCGGTATGGGTGTCGTGGCCCAGCTCGCGGAAGTGCCGCTTCACGGACTCCCAGGCGCCGCGGGCGGTGATCCCCATGCCCTTGTGGTCGTAACCGGCCGATCCGCCGGAGGCGAAGGCGTCGCCGAGCCAGAAGCCGTAGGCGACGGCGACGTCGTTGGCGATGTCGGAGAAGCTCGCGGTCCCCTTGTCGGCGGCGACGACGAGATAGGTGTCGTCCCCGTCGTGGCGGACGACCTCCGCGGGCGGCACGACCTCGCCCGTCACCATGTTGTCGGTGATGTCGAGCAGCGCCGAGATGAAGATCTTGTAGCAGGCGATGCCCTCGGCGAGCCAGGCGTCACGGTCCACGGCCGGGTCCGGCAGCTGCTTGGCGACGAACCCGCCCTTGGCGCCCACCGGCACGATCACGGTGTTCTTGACCATCTGCGCCTTGACCAGGCCGAGGATCTCCGTACGGAAGTCCTCCCGCCGGTCCGACCAGCGCAGCCCCCCGCGGGCGACCTTGCCGAAGCGCAGGTGGACGCCCTCGACGCGCGGCGAGTAGACCCAGATCTCGTACGCCGGGCGCGGCGCCGGGAGATCCGGGACGGCCTGCGGGTCGAACTTCATCGAGACGTAGTTGTGCGGCTCGTGGTCGTCGGCCAGCTGGAAGTAGTTGGTCCGCAGCGTGGCCTTGATGACCGTGAGGAAGGACCGCAGGATCCGGTCCTCGTCCAGCGAGGCGACCTGGTCGAGAGCCCCGTCCAGCTCCTCCAGCAGCCCGTCCGTCAGCTCCGTGCCGGCCTTCTGGCGGGCCGGGGACATCCGGGCCTCGAAGAGGGAGACCAGCAGCCGGGTGGTGTGGACGTTGTTGCGGAGGGTGTCCTCCATGTAGTCCTGGCTGAACGTCGAACCCGCCTGGCGCAGGTACTTCGCGTAGGCGCGCAGCACCATGGCCTGCCGCCAGTCGAGACCGGCGCCCAGGACCAGCGAGTTGAAGCCGTCGTTCTCCGCCTCGCCGGTCCAGATGGCCGCGAACGCCTCCTGGAAGCGGTCCCGGGCGTCGTCGGCGAGGTAGTCGCCGTTGCCCGTGGCCTTCTTCGGCAGGCGCAGCCCGAAGTCGTAGATCCAGGCGTGGGTGCGGTCGGCGCAGCGCAGCTCGTACGGACGCTCGTCGACGACCTCGACACCGAGCTGCTGGAGCGCGGGGAGGACCGCGGAGAGCGAGACCTGCTCACCCGTCCGGTAGATCTTGAACCGGCGCTCTGCGGGGCCCGCGCCGACCGGCTCGTACAGGCTGAGCGCGAAGTCCTTCTGCTCGCTCTTGAGCGCCTCCAGGTGGACCAGGTCGGCCACGGCGGCACGCGGCGAGTGGTCCGCCTTGTAGCCCTCGGGGAACGAATGGCCGTAGCGGCGCATCAGCTCCGCGGCCCGCTCCTCGCCCAGCTCGGCGTTGAGCGCCTCCTGGAAACCGTCGGCCCAGGAACGGGCGGCCTCGACGAGGCGCGTCTCGATGCGGTCCGCGTCCGCGTCGGTGAGGTGCGGCAGCTCGGTGCCCGGCGGGACCCGGACGACGAAGTGCAGCCGGGAGAGGATCGACTCCGTGTTCCAGGCGGTGAAGTCGACGCTGGTGCCGCCCAGTTCCTCCTTGAGGATGTCGATCAGGCGCAGCCGCACCCCGGTGGTGTAGCGGTCGCGCGGCAGGTAGACGAGGGCGGAGTAGTAGCGCCCGTACTCGTCCTGGCGCAGGTAGAGCCGCAGCCGGCGGCGCTCCTGGAGGTACAGCACGGAGGTGACGATGGAGCGCAGCTGGTCGACGGGCGTCTGGAACAGCTCGTCACGCGGGTACGTCTCCAGGATCTGGAGCAGGTCGCGGCCGTCGTGGCTGTTGGGTGTGAAGCCCGCGCCCTCCAGCACCTCGGCGACCTTGCGGCGCACCACGGGCACCCGGCGCACCGACTCGGTGTACGCGGCGGAGGAGAACAGCCCGAGGAAGCGCCGCTCACCGACGACATTGCCCTCGGCGTCGAACTTCTTGACCCCGACGTAGTCCAGGTAACTGGGGCGGTGCACGGTCGCCCGGCTGTTCGCCTTCGTCAGGACGAGGAGCTTGTGCTCCCTGGCCTTGGCCCGGGCGTCCGCCGGCAGCCGGTCGAAGGACGGGCTCACCGGGTGCGCCTCGTCCTCGCTGTGCTTCGGGTCGGAGCGCAGGATGCCGAGACCGGTGCCGGGCACGGCCGTCAGCGCGTCGGACTCCCGGAGCTCGTACTCCCGGTAGCCGAGGAAGGTGAAGTGGTCGGCGGCGAGCCAGCGCAGCAGCTCGCGGGCCTCCTCGACCTCCTCGTCGCCCAGCTCGTCCAGGGGTTCCGCCGGGAGGTCGTCGGCGATGCGCAGGGCGGCGTCGCGCATCTTGTCCCAGTCCTCGACGGTCTCCCGCACGTCGGACAGGACCCGGAGCAGATCGGCGGTGATCTGCTTCAGGTCCGCGCGGTCCGTCTCCCGGTCGATCTCGACGTGGATCCACGACTCGACGAGCGCGTCGTGCGGCAGCTCCGCGCCGGCCTGTTCACGGCCGTCGGACCGCTTCGAACCGTGGGTCCGGGCCGGATCGTCGCCGAACACCTCGATCAGCTTCCCGGCGACATCGCGGCGGACGACGACCTGCGGGTGGATGACGAGGTGGATGCCGCGGCCCTGCCGGGACAGCTCGTTGGTGACCGAATCGACCAGGAAGGGCATGTCGTCGGTGACGACCTCGACGACGGAGTGGCTGCTCGTCCAGCCGTTCTCCTCGACGGTCGGGGTGTGCACCCGGACGTTCGCGGTGCCCTGCGGACGGTTCTCGGCGAGACGGTAGTGGGAGGAAGCAGCCCCGAAGACGTCGACCGGGTCGCGGCCGGTGATGTCCTCCGGAGCGGTGTGCAGGTAGTAGCGCTGGAAATAGGCGAGCAGTGCGTCCCGGCCGGTCCTGGCGCCGTCCTCTGCTCCGGCCCCGGCGCCGTCCCCGGCCGCTTCCGCGAGGTGCACCCGGAGGCCGCCTCCCGGGCCGCCGACACCACCGCCCGGACTGTTGTCAGCTACCCGGGCCGCCCGTACGAGCAGTTCGGCCTTGGCTTCGTCCAGCTTGGTCTGCATGTCCTCTGACTCCTGTCGCGCGCCGTTGCGTGACGTAGGTGAAAAAGACGACGTACCGCCACGACGCCGGGTTTCCGGTCTGCGTCGACGCTATGCCGCCTGGGGAGATGTCCGGGACCATATCGGCCATTTTCGGCAGACGGCCCGGGACGCGGAGATCACGCATCGCCCGGGTGCTGTGGCACTCCGGGCGCAGGCCGGGGGCTTCGCTGCCCCCGAGGCGTATCGCGCTGATCACCGCACCAGGCTATCCCTCCTGCACCCACAACCGTCATGAGCCGCATATGTACAAAAGAAGGCCTCGAACTTTGACACTCCGGACATCGCACGGGAGCCTTCCCGCGCGTAAGGAGACACCCGTGGGCAGATGTGCTCAGCCGGCCGCCCGGCCGAGGCCTGCCCGGCGTCAGTCCGCCATCGACTCGGCCAGCGCGACGGCCTCGGCCAGGGTGTCCACCACGGGCACCCCGGCCGCCTCCAGGCTGCTGCGGCTGTGCGAACCGCCCGTGTAGAGCACGGCGCGCGCGCCGACATGCGCGGCGGCCACGGCGTCGTCCACCGCGTCACCGATGACCACCGCGGATTCGGGAGCGATGCTCCCGAGCACCTCGAAGTGGCGCTCCATGTGCTGCGCCTTGCTGCCGCCGGAGGGACCGGTACGGCCGTCGACGCGTACGAAGTGACGCTCGATGCCGTAACTCCGCACCACCGGGGCCAGGTGCTCATGGCCGTACATGCTGAGCAGCGACTGGCTGCGACCGCCGAGCCGCCACCGCACCAGCAGTTCCTCGGCCCCTTCGGTCAGCCCGCAGGCCACCCGCTGCTCGGTGTAGTAGCGGTGGAAGAGACCGTCCATCCGCTCCCACTCGGCAGGGGTCGGCATCCTGCCCATGAGCCGCTCGTAGAACTTGGGTATCGGCACGCAGTACATCTCGCGGTACTGCTCCAGCGTGAGCGGCGCCAGGTCCACCGCCGCGAAGGCGGCGTTCGACGCCCCGAGGACCGCGTGGATGTCGTCGAGCAGTGTGCCGTTCCAGTCCCAGACCAGGTGTGTGCGGTGCTTCCCCGATGTCGCCATGGAGAGAAAATACTCGCCCGGTACGACAGGCGCCCGGCCACGCGCTCCCGGGCTCCCGGCCTCCCGAGCATCGGGGCGCTCGACCGCCCGGACGGTCAGGCGATCAGGCCGGGGATCTCCTGGATCCCGAACCACAGCAGCTCGTGGTCCTCCGCGCCGTCCACGGTGAACTGGGCGTCGTCGTCACCGAGGTCCGCCGCTCCCAGCGATGCGGCCGCCGCGGCGACGTCCTTCCCGGCGTCGGCCGCGTCCACGTGCACGGCGGCGGCCTTCGACAGTGCCACCGCGTCCGCGATCCTCACCTCGCCGAGCGACGACGCGTCCAGGACGTGGTCCGGATCGGCGACCGCGGCCCCCTCCGGCACGTCGAGAGCGACGACCACCCGGCGCCGGACCTCCTGCGGCCGGCCCGCGATCAGCCGCAGCGAAGCGGAGGCGGCCCGGTTGAGCGCCGCGTACTCCAGCTCCTCGATGTCGTCGGAGACGTACCACTCCCGCAGACCGGGCGTCACGGCATAGGCGGTCAGCGGCCCCGGGCCGACCTCGCCCGCCCTGTGCGCAGCGGCAAGACCGGAGAGGGTCAGGGGGACGTACACACGCATGGCTGACCGCTTTCGTAGTCGATGACGCACTCAGGATACGTGCGGCGTCCCTCCTTCGGGGTTGCCGATCCGCCCGCCGCTGTCCACCGCGTGACACCCGTCACCCCCGCCGATCCCTTGAGGCGCGGGGCCCGCCACCCGGATAGGTGATCCCGTTCCGTACCGGATCGTCCGCTTCCGCCGGTTGCGGGGCCGCCGACCGGACCCGTAGAAGATCCCCAACAGAAGTTACCGCCCGGTATTCGCCTGGGCGACGGACAAGCACAGCCACGGGGGCTATGAGCATGAGCACGGACAGGACGAGGCCGGCCGGACGACGCGACCGCAGCAGGCCGGGCACCGTACCTCCGCAACGGCCCCGGCGGCCGCTGCACCCGCACCAGTGGTTCGCCCAACGCCTGCTCGCCGTCCTCAGCGGACAGCGCCCGGTGCACTGGATGCTCGGCCACACGATCGGCGAGGCCTACGACCAGCTCGCCGAGCTCGCCCCTGACGCACCGCTCGGCGCGGGCTGCCGGCGCCCGGTCGTACGCGCCTGCCACGGCACCCAGCCGGCCACCGGCGTGGTCGAGGCGTTCGCCAGCATCGCGACGGGCGACCAGGTCCGCGCCATGGCCTTCCGTCTGGAACAGGGCCCCGATCTGCGATGGCGCTGCGCCGCGATCGACCTGGGCGGCGAGCGCCTGCCGGCAGTGAGATGACCCGGAGACCGGCACGGGGCCGTCCGGCGCCCGGGGACATACCCCGCCACGGCCGCACAACGGCTTCAGCCTGCCCCGCACACCCGGGCGGGCCCGTCCGGGCCCGCCGCCCCGCTCCGGGCCGGGAGAGCCCAAGGAGACGGCCTGGCCCGGACACCGTCGGGTGTCCGGGCCAGGCCGTCCCAGGCGTGCTGCGCGCTACTTCTTGCGGCGCCGCCCGCCGCCGTTCTTCTGTGCCTTGCGGCGCTCCGCACGCGTCATGCCGTCGCCCTCGGACCGCGCGCTGTCACCGTTGGAGAAGTCGCCCTCGACGACGCCGCCCTCTCCGTCCACCGTGGGGGCGGAGAAGTGCAGCCGGTCCGGACGCTGCGGCGCGTCCAGGCCCTTGGCCCGGATCTCGGGGCGTCCGGACCCGGCAGCCACCGGCGTGTCCTGCTTCTCGAGCGAGGTCCGCTCCGCGCCGTCCTGCACCGGCACCTCCTCGACCTGCTGCTCGACCTGGACCTCCAGGTTGAACAGGTAGCCGACGGACTCCTCCTTGATGCCCTCCATCATGGCGTTGAACATGTCGAAGCCCTCGCGCTGGTACTCGACCAGCGGGTCCTTCTGCGCCATGGCCCGCAGGCCGATGCCCTCCTGGAGGTAGTCCATCTCGTAGAGGTGCTCACGCCACTTGCGGTCCAGGACGGACAGGACCACGCGCCGCTCCAGCTCACGCATGATGTCCGAACCGAGCGTCTTCTCACGCTCCGCGTACTGCTCGTGGATGTCGTCCTTGACCGATTCGGCGATGAAGTCGGCGGTCACACCGGCCAGGTCGCCCGCGGCCTCCTCGAGCTCCTCGACCGTGACCTTCACCGGATACAGCTGCTTGAAGGCGCTCCACAGCCGGTCGAGGTCCCACTCCTCGGCGAACCCTTCGGCCGTCTCCTGCCGGATGTAGTCGTCGATCGTGTCGTCCATGAAGTGACGGATCTGGTCCTGCAGGTCCTCACCCTCCAGGACGCGGCGGCGCTCGCCGTAGATGACCTCACGCTGCCGGTTGAGCACCTCGTCGTACTTCAGGACGTTCTTGCGCGTCTCGAAGTTCTGCTGCTCGACCTGCGACTGCGCGGAGGCGATCGCCCGGGTCACCATCTTGTTCTCGATGGGGACGTCGTCGGGGACGTTCGCCATCGACATGACGCGCTCGACCATCTGCGCCTTGAACAGCCGCATCAGGTCGTCACCCAGCGACAGGTAGAACCGGGACTCGCCCGGGTCGCCCTGACGGCCGGAACGACCGCGCAGCTGGTTGTCGATGCGCCGTGACTCGTGCCGCTCCGTGCCCAGCACGTACAGCCCGCCGAGCTCCTTGACCTCTTCGAACTCCGCCTTGACGGCCTGCTCGGCCTTCTCCAGCGCGGCGGGCAGGGCGGCAGCCCACTGCTCGACGTGCTCGACGGGGTCGAGACCGCGCTGGCGCAGCTCCGCCTCGGCGAGGTCGTCCGGGTTGCCTCCGAGCTTGATGTCGGTGCCTCGGCCGGCCATGTTCGTGGCGACCGTGACGGCGCCCTTGCGGCCGGCCTGGGCGACGATCGTCGCCTCGCGGTCGTGCTGCTTGGCGTTGAGGACCTCGTGCTGGACACCGCGCTTGGAGAGCTGCTGCGAGAGGTACTCGGACTTCTCGACGGAGGTCGTGCCGACCAGGATCGGCTGCCCCTTCTCGTGCTTCTCGGCGATGTCGTCGACGACCGCGGCGAACTTCGCGACCTCGGTGCGGTAGATCAGGTCCGACTGGTCGGCGCGGACCATGGGCCGGTTCGTCGGGATCGGCACGACACCGAGCTTGTAGATCTGCTGGAACTCGGCCGCCTCGGTCATCGCCGTACCGGTCATGCCGGAGAGCTTGTCGTACAGGCGGAAGAAGTTCTGCAGGGTGATCGTGGCGAGGGTCTGGTTCTCGTCCTTGATGTCCACCCCCTCCTTCGCCTCGATGGCCTGGTGCATGCCCTCGTTGTAACGGCGGCCCGCGAGGATACGGCCGGTGTGCTCGTCGACGATCATGACTTCGCCGTCGATGACGACGTAGTCCTTGTCCTTCTTGAAGAGTTCCTTGGCCTTGATCGCGTTGTTCAGGTACCCGACGAGAGGGGTGTTCACCGACTCGTAGAGGTTGTCGATCCCGAGCCAGTCCTCGACCTTGGAGACACCCGGCTCGTGGATGGCCACGGTCCGCTTCTTCTCGTCGACCTCGTAGTCGCCGGTCTCCTCGATGCCCTTCAGCGGGTTGCCCGCCTCACCCCTGGTGAGACGCGTGACCAGCTTGGCGAAGTCGCCGTACCACTTGGTGGCCTGGTCCGCCGGACCGGAGATGATCAGCGGGGTACGGGCCTCGTCGACGAGGATCGAGTCGACCTCGTCGACGATGGCGAAATTGTGGCCGCGCTGGACGAGCTCGTCCTGGGACCACGCCATGTTGTCGCGGAGGTAGTCGAAACCGAACTCGTTGTTCGTGCCGTACGTGATGTCGCAGGCGTACTGCTCGCGGCGCTGGGCCGGAGTCATGTTGGCGATGATGCAGCCGACCTCGAGACCGAGGAACTTGTGCACCCGGCCCATCATCTCGGAGTCGCGCTCGGCCAGGTAGTCGTTGACCGTGATCAGGTGCACGCCCTTGCCGGAGAGCGCGTTGAGATAAGCGGGCAGCGTACCGACGAGGGTCTTGCCCTCACCGGTCTTCATCTCGGCCACATAACCGAGGTGCAGGGCGGCACCGCCCATCATCTGGACGTCGTAGTGGCGCTGTCCGAGAACGCGCTTGGCGGCCTCACGGACGGTCGCGAATGCTTCGGGAAGCAGGTCGTCCAGGCTCTCGCCGTCCGCGTACCGTTCCTTGTACTCGTCGGTGAGCGCCCGCAGCTCGGCGTCGGAGAGGTTGACGAAGTCCTCTTCGATGGAGCTGACCTGGTCCGCGATGCGGTGCAGTTTGCGCAGGATCTTGCCTTCGCCTGCACGCATGAGCTTGTTGAAGACGGACACTGAGGCTGGTCTCCTTGCCGGTCGGGCCTGGCACTGGGTCGTGTGATGGACTCTGGCGCGGGCACGGCAGGTGGGCCCCACCGCAACGGCCATCGTAAGCGAGGACCCCGCCACGCCGGGAGGGCTGCTGCCGCGTTCTCCCCGCCGCACCCTTCCAGGACAACGGCCGGAGGGGACGGAAGGTGCCGGGAAGCACCGAAAAGTACTCGCTTCCCGCCCTCCCCCTCGACCAGAATCCGTGCATGGAACCCCTCACCCTCACCACTGAACGCCTGCTCATGCGGCCCTTCACGCCTGAGGACGCGGACGCGGTGCACACCGCCTGCCAGGATCCGAAGATCCAGCGCTGGACAGTTGTCCCTTCGCCGTACACACGTGCCGACGCGGAGCTCTTCACCCGGGAGCTCTCACCGGCGGGCTGGCAGGACGGCACGATGTACAACTTCGCGGTGCTGCTGCGGGGCGGCGGGCCGCTCGTCGGCGCACTCGGCGTGAACCGGCGCGATGTGCCGGGCACGTACGAGGTGGGCTTCTGGACGGCCGAGGAGCACCGCGGCGCCGGCCTCATGACGGAAGCGGTGCTCGCGGCAGCCCGTTGGACGTTCACCGCCCTCGCCGCGGACCGCTTCGAGTGGCGGGCGGAGATCGGCAACACCGCGTCCCGGGCGGTCGCCCTGCGCGCCGGTTTCCGCATGGAGGGTGAACAGCGGTCGGCGCTCCTCAACAAGGGCATACGCCGTGACACGTGGACCGGCGCACTGCTCCCGGCCGACCTGGGACTGCCCGGCACCCGTCCCCACCGGGCGACCCCGGATGTCAGTGGCGCACCCTAGGGTTCGACGCATGACGTCTGTGCCGCCGCCCGCCCTGGAACTCTCCGCCGACCAGGCACGCCGCATCGCCCTGCGCGCCCAGGGCCTCCTGGGGGCTCCGGACCGCCGGGGCGGGGTCCGGGGAGTGCTGCGCCGTCTCGGAGCCGTCCAGCTGGACACGATCTCCGTCCTGGCCAGATCGCACGAGCTCGTGCCGTACGCACGTCTCGGCGCGCTCGGCCGCCGCACGGTCGACGAGGCCTACTGGTCGGGTGGCCGCTCGTTCGAGTACTGGTCGCATGCCGCGTGCATCCTGCCGGTCGAGGAGTGGCCGCACTTCGCGTTCCGCCGCCGCGCCTACCGGTCCCGGCCGCACTGGAACCACGCCCTGCCCGACGGGGCGTACAGGACGGTGATCGACCAGCTGCGCGCCGAGGGCCCGCTGACGGCGACGGAACTCGGCGGCGCGAAGAACGGCGGCGAGTGGTGGGACTGGTCCGCGTCCAAGGTCGCCGTCGAGCGGGCCCTCATGTACGGCGAGGTGGTGTGCACCGAGCGGCGCGGCTGGAAGCGGGTCTACGACCTGGCCGAGCGGGCGATCCCGGACGCCGTGCTCCACGACGACCTGGACGACACGGAGTGCCTGCGCCGGCTGGTGGCCCTGGCCGGCCGGTCCCTGGGCGTCGGCACCCGGGCGGACATCGCCGACTACCACCGGCTCAAGGCCGAGCAGTTCGACTCCGTGGTGGCGGACTCCGGGCTGGTTCCGGTGTCCGTGCAGGGCTGGGCGAAGCCTGCCTGGGCACATCCCGAGGCCCTGGCCTCGGAACCGCGCGGACGGCACCGTACGACGCTGCTGTCACCGTTCGACTCACTGATCTGGGAGCGGGCGCGCACGGAGCGGATCTTCGGTTTCACCCACCGCCTGGAGGCGTACGTCCCACGGCCCAAGCGGATCCACGGCTATTTCGCGATGCCGCTGCTGACGGGCGGCAGGCTGCGGGGCCGGGTCGATCCGGCCAGGGAAGGGGCCACGCTGGTCGCCCGCCAGGTGTCCCTGGACGGCGGGAAGTCGGTGGCGCCGATGGCCGAGGCCCTCGTGGAGGCGGCGTCGTGGGTCGGCTGCACGGATGTACGGCTGGAGCGTGTCGCCACCCCGGAGCTGCGCGAGCCGCTCATGGCGGAGATCGCCCGCATCCTCACATAGACGCCGGACGGCACGCAGAGGCCGGACGGCACGCGGACGCCGGACGAACCGCCCCGCTATCTGATCTCCAGGATCTTCTCCCGCATGGCATAGACCACGGCTTCCATCCGGGAGTGCAGCTGAAGCTTCTCCAGGATATTGCGGACGTGGTTCTTGACCGTGTTCTCGGAAATGAACAATTCCTTGGCGATATCACGGTTGTTCATGCCCGTGGCCACGAGTTTGAGCACTTCCAGCTCCCGCTCGGTGAGTCGCGGTGCAGGAACGAGCCGGCGCTCGTCGGTGCGCTGGATCATCGACTTGAACTCGGTGAGCAGCTTGGAGGCCATCGAGGGGCTGATCTGGGACTGGCCGTCCGCCACCGCCCTGATCGCCGTGGCCACTTCGTCCGTGGAGATCTCCTTGAGCAGGTAGCCGGTGGCCCCCGCCTTGATCGCCTCGTAGAGGTCGGCCTCCTCATCGCTGATCGTCAGCATGATGATCTTCGCACTGGGGGCCACCTCCTTGATGGAGGTGCAGGCTTCGATGCCGCCGCGCTTGGGCATCCTCACGTCCATCAGCACGATGTCGGGCAGCAGGTCCGCCGCCTTGTCCACCGCCTCCGCCCCGTCCCCGGCCTCCCCGACGACCTGGATGTCCTCCTCCTGTGCGAGGACGATCTCCAGACCTCTGCGGAAGAGTGCGTGATCGTCCACCACGAGCACCCTGATGGGCTCCTTGCGGGAGCTGTCGCTGTCCGCGGCGGAAACCGCACCGGCAGCGCTGTCGGCATCGTTCGTCCCGCGCATGGGACCGAAGGTGTCCGCCATCGTTCCTCCCCCTGAAGGCCACTGCCCGAGGTCACAAGCTGTCCGCCAACGGCAGTGCGCGGAGCACTGGTTGGCCTGGGAGGCCATGCTTTCATGCCTGGCCGCCGAAGCGTTGCCCCCGCGGTCGCACACGGTGCCCCCGGGGACGCAAAACGCTTCCAGGGGCACCGTGTGTCAGTTGTGGGTGGTGGGGATCAGCCGCCGAGCGCACCGCCCGCGCCACCCGCGCCGTCGGAGGCCAGCGGGTCGGTCCTCAGGTGGATGACACCGTAGTCGTAGGCGTGCCGCCGGTAGACGACACTGGGCTCCTTGGACTCGGAGTCGACGAACAGATAGAAGTCGTGCCCGACCAGCTCCATCTCGTAGAGCGCCTGGTCGAGCGTCATCGGCGCTGCGACGTGCATCTTCTCGCGCACCACGAGCGGTCCTTCACCCTGCACCTCGAGCGAGCCGATCCTCGTGGTGGGCACGGACCCTTCCGGCTCGGTGGGGATCAGCTCGCCGTCCCCGTTGAACGAGGCGGCGTCCGGCACGACCTCTCCGACCTCGGCTGCCGACAGCCGGCCGCTGCCACGCCTGCTGTAGCGCTTGTCGTGCTCCTTGCGCAGCTGTGTGTCCAGCTTGTCGGTGGCCAGGTCAAGCGCTGCGTACGGGTCGCCTGCCGCTGCTTCCGCCCGGATGACCGGCCCACGCGAGCGGAGCGTGATCTCCACCCTTGCCGCACGGTCGGCCTGACGGGGATTCGGCTCCTTGGACACCTCGACGTCCAGGCTGATCACCTTGCCGTCGAACTTCTGGATCTTGTCCAGCTTCAGTTTCTCGGCCACGTGCTTGCGGAACCGCTCGGGCACCTCGGTCTTGCGGCCCTTGACGACGATGTCCACGCAGAACTCCGTTCCCGGATCGCTCCGCTTCGGCGGCGGAGCATCTCCCTTTTTGCACCAGGCTCCGGTGATCGCCGGAGCCGCGGACTCGGTGAACTTTCACCTCCTCCTCCCCCGTCGGCAGGGTTTCCACCCCGCCGATTTCCATGCTTCTGGGGTACTGGTTGAGTTACCTGCCCGAAACCTGGTGGTGCATTCGTCGAGGTTCAGAATTCACCGCACCTCACAACCGAACATAGCCTGACCACCGCCGTGTCGGCACCCGCTACTCACGCGTACCTCCGATCGGGACCCTTGACCCACTCACTACCTGCAACGATGTAAGTCATCTGTCAGTTCCGGTTTATCTCGAAAGCAGACGGAGAAGCGGCGACCACCGCGGCCCGGAGCCCTCCCGCCGAACCGCTTGCGGCATGGCCTGCGGCACGGCACGCGCGAGCCGCTTCCGCCAGGGACGCCCCCGTCGTCAGCAGGTCGTCCACCAGCACGATCCTGGCCCCGTCGAGCAGCCTCCGGCCGCTGTCCGTCACGACGAGCGCGCCCGCCAAATTCGCCTGCCGCTCCCGGGCACGCAGTCCCGCCTGGTCCGCCACCGCGCGCCGCTGCCGCAGCACGGCGAGCACCCGGGCCGGCATGCCCCCGCGCCGCAGCTCGGCCGCGGCCACGGCCGCGATCCTGCGCACCGGATCATGTCCGCGCCCGGCCGTGGCCCGCCGCGACGAAGGCACAGGGCGTCGCGGAGCTCGGCGACCGCCGCGTACGGGTCGTCCGCGTCCTCCAGGAAGTGGAGTACCGCCACCAGGAGGAGCGCCACCGGCTTGTCCAGGTCGAGGAGG
>Ga0196960_10000240_pt1 | contig 21875 bp, 24 predicted proteins | sample S3v_5metaG_FD_183187 | JGI IMG/M metagenome (GOLD analysis project Ga0196960, IMG submission 183187) | Soil microbial communities from Anza Borrego desert, Southern California, United States - S3+v_5 | ecosystem: Environmental > Terrestrial > Soil > Desert | place: USA: California | collected...
ACCGCGTCGGCGCCGTTCACCGCCGCCTCGTAGAGCTGGTAGGGGTCGACGATGAAGTCCTTGCGGATGATCGGCAGGCCGCAGGCGGCGCGGGCGGCGCGCAGGTCCTCGAGCGAGCCGCCGAAGTGCCGTTCGTCGGTGAGGACCGAGAGCGCCGCGGCGCCGCCGCGCTCGTAGGCGGAGACCTGCGCCGCCACCTCGACCCCGTCCGCTGCGATCTGCCCGGCGCTCGGCGAGCGGCGCTTGAACTCGGCGATCACCGAGAGGCCGGGCCGGACCAGCGCCTCGCTGAAGGGGCGGTCTTCCGTCCTCGCCGCGAGGCGGGATTCGAGATCGGGCTGAGGGAGGTCGCGGCGACGCGCCTCCACCCCCTCCCGGGCCCCTGCGATGAGCTGCTCCATCATTCCCACTTGAAACCGTCCGAAGCCTAGCCGGCGGGGGCGGCCGCTGCCGCGATCAGCCGCTCCAGCACGTTTGCTGCCGCCCCGGAGTCGATCGCCTCGGCGGCCTGGGCGACGCCCTGCTCGAGGTCGGAGGCGAGGCCGCCGACGTAGAGCGCGGCGGCGGCGTTGAGGACGACGAGGTCGCGGGCCGGCCCCGGCTCGCCGGCGAGGACCCGCCGCGTCACCGCCGCGTTCTCCTCAGGCGTCCCCCCGGCGACCCGCTCCAGGCCCGCCGGCGCGAGGCCGAACTGGCCGGGCTCGACGAACCACTCCGAGGTGCGGCCGTCGGCGACCTCGATCACCCGGGTGCGGGCCGAGAGCGAGATCTCGTCGAGGCCGTCCTCGGCGGAGACGACCAGCGCCCGCTCGCTGCCGAGCCCGAGCAGCGCCTCGGCGATCGTCTCCTGGTAGCGGCGGTCGGAGACGCCGAGGAGCTGGCGGTCGGCCCCGGCCGGGTTGGTCAGCGGCCCGAGGAAGTTGAAGATCGTCCGCACCCCGAGCGCTTTGCGCGCGGGCACGACGTGGGCCATCGCCGCGTGGTGCTTGGGCGCGAACATGAAGCCGAAGCCGACCTCGTCGATGCAGCGGCCGACCCGGTCGGGGTCGATCTCGACGTTGACGCCGAGCGCCTCCAGCAGGTCGGCCGAGCCGCTCTTGCTCGTGTTCGAGCGGTTGCCGTGCTTGGCGACGGCGCAGCCGGCGCCGGCGGCAACGAGCGCCGCGGTGGTCGAGACGTTGAAGGTCGAGGGGCCGCCGCCGGTGCCGCAGGTGTCGACGAGGTCGTCGCGGCGGGTCGCCACCGGCGTCGCCAGCCCGCGCATCGTCCGCGCCAGGCCGACCAGCTCGGGGACGGTCTCCCCCTTTGCCCGCAGCGCGATCAGGAAGGCGCCGGTCTGGATCGGGTCGGTGCGCCCCTCCATGATCTCGGTCAGGACCGCCGAGGCGTGGTCGGCGGTCAGATGGTCCCCGGCGCAGACCGCGTCGATCGCGCGGCTGACTACGTCATTCGGCATCGCCGTCCCCCTCTCGGATGAAGTTGGCCAGCAGGTGCCTGCCCTGGGGGGTCAAGGCTGACTCGTGGTGGAACTGGACCCCCTCGATCGGCAGCTCGCGGTGGCGGGCGCCCATCACCACGTCGCCCAGCTTCGAGGTCAGCTCCAGCTCCTCGGGCAGGTCGGGGTCGGCGACCAGCGAGTGGTAGCGGCCGGCCACCATCGGGCTCGGCAGCCCGGCGTAGATCGCCTTGCCGTCGTGCTCGATCTCGGCCTCCTTGCCGTGGATCGGCTCCCCCTGGACGACGCGGCCGCCGAAGACCTCGACCATCGCCTGGTGGCCGAGGCAGACGCCCAACACCGGCGTCCCCGCCTCGCCGAAGGCGCGGATCGCCTCGCCGGAGATGCCCGCCTCGGCCGGGGTGCAGGGGCCGGGCGAGACGACGAGGCGGTCGGGCTCGCGCTCCAGCAGCTCCGCGACCGTGGCTTTGTCGTTGCGGACGACTTCGACCTCGGCCCCGAGCTCGCCCAGGTACTGGACGAGGTTGTAGGTGAAGGAGTCGTAGTTGTCGATCACCAGCACCCGCATCACTAGCTCCAGTCCGGCTGCTCGCAGGCGACCTCGACGGCGCGGAAGACCGCCCTCGCCTTGTTGACCGACTCGGTGTACTCGTAGGCGGGTTGGGCGTCGGCGACGGTGCCGCCGCCGGCCTGCACGTGCAGCTGCCCGTCCTTGGCGACGACGGTGCGGATGTGGATCGCGGTGTCGAGGTCGCCGTTCCAGGAGAGGTAGCCGACCGCCCCGCCGTAGCCGCCGCGCTTGACTTTCTCGAGCTCGTCGATGATCTGCATCGCCCGCACCTTCGGGGCGCCGGAGAGCGTCCCGGCCGGCAGCGCCGAGCGCAGCACGTCCATCGCGCTGACGCCCTCTTTCAGCCGACCGGAGACCTGGCTGACGATGTGGAGGACGTGCGAGTAGGTCTCGACGACCATCAGCTCGTCGACGCTGACGCTGCCGTACTCGCAGACGCGGCCGAGGTCGTTGCGGCCGAGGTCGACCAGCATCACGTGCTCGGCCAGCTCCTTCGGGTCGTTTTTCAGCTTCTCGGCGAGCTGGCGGTCCTCCTCCTCGCTGCCGCCGCGCGGGGAGGTGCCGGCGATCGGGCGCGTCTCCACCCGGTCGCCGCTGACCTTGACCAGCGGCTCGGGTGAGGCGCCGGCGATCTGGAAGTCGCCGAACTCGAGGAAGTACATGTAGGGCGAGGGATTGACCGCGCGCAGGCCGCGGTAGACCGAGAAGGCCTCGACCGGCGCCGGGGCCGAGAAGCGCTGCGAGGGGACGACCTGGAAGGCGTCGCCGGCGTGGACGTACTCGACGATCCGGGCGACCGAGGCTTCGAACTCCTCTCGCGTCACGTTGGACTCGAACCGCGGCGGCGCGACCACCGAGGGGCGCTCGGGAGCGGGCACGGCCCCGCGCAGCCGCTCGCGCATCTCGGCGATCGTCGCGGCGGCGCGCTCGTAGGCGGCCTCGACGCCGCCGTCCTCCTCGACGAAGGCGCAGGCGAGGATCGTCAGCTCGTGGCGCAGGTGGTCGAAGACCAGCATCGCGTCGGTCACCATCAGCGCCATGTCGGGCAGGCCGAGCGGGTCGGGGTTCGGCTCGCCCAGCGGCTCCACCGTGCGCACCAGGTCGTAGCCGAAGAAGCCGACGGCGCCGCCGGTGAACGGCGGCAGCCCCTCGACCGGGGCCGGGCGGTACTCGCGCAGGCGCTCGGCGACCGCCCCGTAGGGGTCGGGCGCCGGCTCGCTGCGGCTCGGCTCGGCTCCGGCGGCGGCGGCGCCGCTCCACTCCGAGAGCACCCCGTCGCTCCAGCGCAGCAGCGCCCGCGGGCGCAGGCCGACGAACGAGTAGCGGCCGACCTGCCCCTGCTCGGCCGACTCCAGCAGGAAGCACGGCGCCCCCTCGGGCTCGCCCGCGCGCAGCTTGAGGAAGGCGGAGACCGGCGTCTCGCAGTCGTCGACGAAGCGGGCGCGGACCGGGACGACGTTGCCCTCGCGGGCCAGCTCGCGCGCCTCCTCGAGGCCCGGCTCGAGCTGCAGCTCGAAATCAGCCGCTACGTGCATTCAGCACTTCCATCACCTTCGCGTGCGAGACCCCGCGCGAGGCCAGCAGCACGCTCAGGTGGTAGAGCAGGTCGGCGGCCTCTTCGGCCACGCGCTCGTCGGTCTCTTCGCGGGCGGCGCGGACCACCTCCTCGGCCTCCTCCTCGACCTTCTCGCCGATCAGCGCCCGGTCGTCGAGCAGCTTCACCGTGTAGCTGCCGTCGGGGCGCTGCAGGGCGCGGTGGCGGATCGTCCGCTCCAGCGCCGGCAGCGCTTCGTGGGTGACCGGGAACGGCTCGCCCGGCGCCGGCGGCGCGTCCTTGCGCGGCGAGGCCGAGCCCAGCACCTCGCGGTAGAAGCAGCTGCGCTCGCCGGTGTGGCAGGCGGGGCCGGCGGGGTCGACCAGGGCCACCAGGGCGTCGCCGTCGCAGTCGTAGCGGAGCTGGCGCAGGTGCATGAAGGCGCCCGAGGTTTCGCCTTTCTTCCAGAGTTCGTCGCGGCTGCGGCTGTGGAAGTGGAGGTCGCCGGTCTCCAGCGTCATTTCCAGCGACTGCCCGCTCATGTAGGCGAGCATCAGCACCTCGCCCGAGGCGAAGTCCTGCACGACGCACGGCACCAGGCCCTGCTGGTCGAATTCGATTTCGGCGAACATCCGAGCAATCGTAAACGCAGGGGTACTACTCGATGCCGAGGCGGTCGAGCAGGTCCTCGTCGCGGCGCCAGTGCTTGCGGACGCGGACGGTGAGGTCGAGGTGCACCTGGGCGCCCAGCTCGCGCTCCAGCGAGCGGCGCGCGGCGACGCCGATCTCGCCGATCTTCTTCCCGCCCTTGCCGATCAGGATCCCCTTCTGGGACTCGGTCTCGGCCCAGATCTCGGCCTGGACGACGACGAGGCCGTCCTCGCGCGGCTCGACCTCCAGCACCGAGACCTCGACCGAGTGCGGGATCTCCTGGCGGGTCCGGTTCAGCACCTGCTCGCGGATCAGCTCGGCCAGCAGCAGCTCGCTCGACTGGTCGCTGCGGTCCTCCGGCGGGTACATGTACGGCCCCTCGGGGACGAGCTCGTCGAGGCGCTCCAGCAGCGGCGGCACCCCCTCGCCGGTCTTGGCGCTGATCGGGAAGACCTCGTCGACGCCCTCCAGCTCGGCGGCCTGCGCCAGCACCGGCACCAGCTCGTTGGGGCCGAGGCGGTCGGCCTTGTTGACGGCGCAGATCACCGGCAGCCCGGCGCGCGCGCCGAGCAGCGCCCTGACGATGAAGCGGTCGCCCGGCCCCACCCCCTCCTCGCCGTTGATCACGAAGAGGACGACGTCGGAGTCGGCCAGCTCGCGCTCGACCCGGCCCTGCATCCGCTCGGTGAGGACGTCGCGCGGGCGCTGCACCCCCGGCAGGTCGACGAGAATCAGCTGCCGCCCTACCTCGAGGTCGGTGGCGACGCCGCGGATCGCCCGGCGCGTCGTCTGCGGCCGGTTGGAGACGATAACGACGTGGGAGCCGACGATCGCGTTGACCAGGGTCGACTTGCCCACGTTGGGGCGGCCGGCCAGCCCGACGAAGCCGGAGCGGGTCATCGCAGCCCCGCCAGCACGCTCGCCTGCAGCTCCAGCATCTCCCCCGCGTCGACCTCGTGGTCGTAGCCGCAGAGGTGGAGGACGCCGTGGACGGCGGCCTCGGTCACGTCGGTGCAGTGCTCGGGGCAGATCGCGACGTCTCCGAGCTCCCGCGGCCCGGCCACAGGTGCGAGTTCGTCGATCGGGAAGGCGAGGACGTCGGTCGGCGCGTCCTTCCCGCGATGGTCGCGGTTCAGCTCGCGGATCCGCCCGGCGTCGACGATCTCGACTGCGAGGTGGCCCTCCTCCACCCCTGCGGGGGCGAGCGCGGCGGCGACGGCGCTGCGCAGGTCGGGGGGGACGTCGCCGAGGTCGAGGCTCACGAACGCGGCGTCGGCCCGTGTTCGGCGCGCGCCCCCTGCTCGCGGGCGCCGTGGGCGTCGTAGGCGGCGACGATCCGCTGGACCAGTTTGTGGCGGACGACGTCCTCGCCGCCGAAGCGGACGAAGGAGATGTCTTTGACGTCGCCGAGGATGTCGCTGACGGCGATCAGGCCCGAGCGCTGGTCGGTCGGCAGGTCGATCTGGGTGACGTCGCCGGTCACCACCATCCGCGAGTTGAAGCCGAGGCGGGTGAGGAACATCTTCATCTGCTCGGGGCTGGTGTTCTGGGCCTCGTCGAGGATCACGAAGGAGTCGTTGAGGGTGTTGTGGGTGACGAGGAAGTCCTCGGTCACATAGAGCGAATCCTCGGCAGCCACCTGGATGCAGACCGTCTCCGCTTCGCCGGCGGGCTCGATCGCGTCGATGAAGCGCATCGGCCGGCTCCCGCCGTCTCGCTCGTAGAGATCGCGCTTGCGTTGCAGGCGAAACGGCTGAATCGTCGGCGGCAACCTGACGTCCATCACGAACGCGTCGGAGCGATGGTGGACCGGCCGCCCCTGAGCGCGGCCCGGAGCCCGCCCCTCCGCCTTCCGCCGCCGCACGTAGGCCACCCCGCCCAGCGACCGGACGAGGAACATCACGTCCTGGCTGAGGCGCTCAGAGCAGGTCGTGTACTGGATGCGACAACTCCTGCCGCGCTGCTGGACGGGGCCGCCGTCGCTGTCGAGAAGCCCCTGCAGGACGCCTACGCGTACCGCGGATGAGTTCTGCAGATAGAGATCTGGGATGAACTTGGTTGCGGACCTCGTACCGGCGAGGTCGAGCTCGCGCAGGACTTTCATCACCGGATTGGCGACGATCACTCCGCCGCGATGGCCCTCGGTATGTCGCAGGACGTAGTCGACTCCCCCCTTCGACTTCAGTTCGATTCCGTCGAGCCTCTCCTCCAGGGCAACTGCCAGCTCGCGGTCCGCGGTCGCGAAGGTCGGGGTGGTCGTCCCCGTCAGGCACCCGTCCCCGAGCAGAAGCCCGAGCGCATAGGGATCGAGCGGGACGTCGCGATGCGGAAGCTTGGCCGGGGCGCTGAGGAGCGGCAGCTCGTACCGGCGTTGATGAGCAGTACGGAGCCGCCCGATCATCTCCCGCGTCTCGAGGACGCGACCCGGCTTGCCACGGCGCCGATCCGACGCGGTGAACACATGCCATAGGTGCTCGCCGCAGCAGAGCGTCGAAGCCCCGTCCTGAGCTCGAACGCGGAACACCTCTTTGCGGCCCTGCGGATAGATGCCCAGGACCGGCGTCGGCAGGCCGTTCGATCCGATGACCAGATCACCGACCCTGAGGCTCCCGATCGGCCGGAACCCGGAGGGCGTCAGGACGCGACTGTCCAGCGGCTGCGCCCGGCCGCGCATGAAGGCCAGCGGGGCCACCTCGATCACGTTGCGCTCGAAGTAGCCGTTGACGCGGTCGGGGTCGAGCATGTCGAAGAGCGCGTCGAAGAGCGGGCGCAGGTAGGGGTCGACCTTGGCCTGGATGTCGCCGGGGAGGAAGCCGAGCCGCTCGCCCGCCTCGACCGCGGGCCGGGTGAGGATGATCCGCTGCACCTTGCGTTCGGTCAGCGCCGCGGCGGCCATCGCCACCGCGAGGAAGGTCTTGCCGGTGCCGGCGGGGCCGATCCCGAAGGTGATCGTGTGGCGGCGGATCGAGTCGACGTAGCGTTTCTGGTTCAGCGTCTTCGGCGCGACCTTGGTGTTGCGGTGGCGCCAGACGACGTCCTCGAGGATCTCCGCCGGGCTCTCTTCGGCATCCAGCGCGCCCGTCACCGCTTCGATCGTGCCCGGGGCGACGTCGTGGCCCTGCTCGATCAGCTCGACCATCTCGTCGACGACCTCGGCCGCAGCGGCGACGTCGTCGGGGTCGCCCTCCAGCGTCAGCACGTTCCCGCGCAGGTGCAGGTCGGCATCCAAGCGGCCCCGCAGGGCCCGCAGCACGCCGTCCTCGGAGCCGGCCAGCTCGGCGGCGACGGTGTTGTCCAGGGTCAGCTGCCTACGGGCCAAAAGTCCTCACCGACCCCCATCAACCCAGCTTCTGCCGCACCGCGGCGCTGACCCGCTTGCCGTCGGCGCGGCCGCCGACCTTCGGCATCACCGCCGACATCACCTGTCCCATCTGCCGCTGCTCGCTCGCCCCGGTCTCCGCGATCGCTGCCTCGACGATCTCCGCCAGCTCCTCGTCGGAGAGCTGCTGGGGCAGGTAGCCCTCGATCAGCTCCGCCTCGAAGCGCTCCGACGCGGCCTGCTCGGCGCGTCCGGCACCCTCGTAGGCCTCGGCTGCTTCGACCCGCTTCTTGCGCTCGCGCTGCAGCACCGCGATCTCGTCGCCGTCACCCAACTTCGCGTCCTTTTGGAGCACGTCGACGATCATCCGCAGCGCCCCCGCGCGCTCGCGATCGCGCGCTTTCATTGCCGTCTTCACGTCGTCCTGGACCTGTTCGAGAACCGACATCGCCCTAAGGGTAGACGGCGGCGTCCGGGGTGACCGCGAGCCCCTTGGAGACCAGGTCGCGCATGTCAAGGCTGACGAGCTGCCAGCCGTTCTGACGTGCGGCGGCCACATACGCGGCGTCGTAGGCGGTGAGGCCGTGCTCGCCCATCAGATCCAGCCCATCTTCGACCAGGGTGATGTCGGCTCGCAGCGGCGGTTGGGCGGACCCGCGGAAGAGACCCTGCACCAGCTTCCGGGCCACTTCTAGCTCCCCGTACTTCCTGGCGACCACGTTTGCCACCTCGTACAGCGTGAGGTCGAGGACCGTGAGCGGCACTCCCGCCCGCAGAAATCGCTCTGCCTGCAGATGCTGAGGATGTTGCGGCGTTACGGCGGCCACCCAGACGCTGGCGTCGACGAGGAACAAGTCAGTGAGATTCCCGGTCTTCCCGGATCAACTGGGCCACGTCCAACAAATCGGGCCTGTCGGCCGGAACCTCGATCCGGACCTCATCCAGGAGCCGGTTAATCTCCTCCTGCCGACGCCGCTCACCAGCTTCCATCTCGCGCTCGACAAGGTGCTGTAGAAAGCCGCTGCGGCTCTCCCCGACCTCTTTTGCGCGGAGATCGAGGCGCTCCAACAGCTTGTCGGGAATGGAGATCATCACCTTGGCCACAGGGTGAGTATATACGGTATTGCCAGGCGCCAGGAGGGGCATGAACAGGACTCTGAAGGGGGACCACGCACTTGTGGTGCGCGAAAAGAGCCAACTTGGTGCCGACTCTTCGCCGGAAGACGCAGCGGTGGTGCTGGTCCACGGCGTGATCGTCTCCGGCCGCTACATGACGCCCCTCGCGGAGGAGCTGGCGCCCGACTTCCCGGTCCTCGTCCCCGACCTGCCCGGCTACGGCCGCAGCGACCCGCCGCCCTCTCCCCCGTCGCTGGCCGACCTCGCCGACGCCGCTGTGGCTGCCGCCCGCGCGGCCGGATACGAGCGCGCGGCGCTGGTCGGCAACAGCTTCGGCGCCCAGATCGCGATCGAGGCGGCACTCCGCCACCCCGACGTGGTCGAGCGGGTCGCCCTGGTCGGCCTCACCACCGACCCCCGCGCCCGCTCCCTCCCGCGCCAGTTCTGGCGCTGGCTGCGCTGTGCCCGCGATGAAGACCTCTCGGTGCTGCCGGTGATGGCGCGCGACCTCTACGACATCGGGCCGCGGCAGGCCGTCCACATGTTGCGGGTGATGATGCGCGACCGGCCGGAGCGGAAGCTCCCCCGGGTGCGCCAACCCGCGCTCGTCGTCCGCGGCGCGGGCGACCGCATCGCGCCCATCGCCTGGTGCCGGGAAGCCGCCGACCTGCTCCCCGACGGCGGTTTCGCCACCGTCCCCGGCTGCGCCCACATGCCGAACTGGACCGCGCCCCGCGCCTTGGCACAGGTCCTGCGCGAGTTCCTCGCCGATCTCGCCTAGATCTCGACGGGCTCGATCTCGCCCAGCGGCATCTGCAGGAAGCGGGTGCCGATCGCGCGGAAGGCCTCCGCGTCCCCCGTGCAGAGGAAGTCGTAGTCGCCCTCTCCGGCCGACTCGCGGGCGAGGCCGGAGCCCTCCAGCGTCCGCTGCACCGCCGCGGCAACGGCGTGGCCGCCGCTGACGAGGCGGACGTCGCGGCCGAGGATCCGCTGCAGCATCGGCGCCACCAGCGGGTAGTGCGTGCAGCCGAGGATCAGCGTGTCGACCCCGGCCTCCTTCAGCGGCCGGCAGTAGGAGCGCGCCATCGTCATCGTGTCCTCGTCGAAGAGGAAGCCTTCCTGGATGAACGGGGCGAGGTCGGGGGCGGCGACCTCGATCACGTCGAGCCCCCTTCCCTGCGCCTCCAGTGCCCGGCGGTAGGCGCCGCTCTCGACCGTGTTCGGCGTCGCCAGCACCCCGACCCGCTCGTTGGCGGTGATCGCCGAGGCGATCTCGGCCTGCGGCTCGACCACCGGCACCACCTCCACCCCCCGCGCCGCAGCCACTTCCTCGGCGACCTCCTTGCCGATCGAGGTCGCCGTGTTACAGGCGATCACCAGCAGCTTGGCGCCGCGGTCGAGCAGCAGCTCGGCGATCCGCGCTATCCGCGCCCGCAGCTGCGCCGGGTCCTTGTCGCCGTAGGGAAACATCGCCGTGTCGCCGAGGTAGAGGAAGTCCTCCTGCGGCAGCGAGACGAGGCACTCGTGCAGAACCGTGAGCCCGCCGACGCCGGAGTCGAACATCCCGATCGGCTGGGCGGGGCTGAGCTGTGGCGCGGGGAGAGGCAGAACGTCAGGGCTTGACGGTCATGAAGAAGATCGTGACGATCACGATCAACCCGGCGATCGGGCCGACGGTGCCCAGTCGCCGCGATACCTCTTCGAACTCCGCGCTGAGGGTGTCGCCGCTCTTCAGGTCCCGTTCCGCCAGCTCCTGCGCCTTTCGCCCCTGAGGCCGGAAGAACGCGTGCTGCAAGCCGAGCAGGGCGATGATCGCGACGAAGCCGACGGTGATCCAGCTCTCGTCGCCCTCCCAAGGACCGTCGGCCAGCATGTAGATGCCGGCCAGCAGGACCACGATCATCCCCGGGCTCACCAGAAAGGTGTCGATTCTCCGCTGCGCTTCGAAGAACGCCGGCGTCGCCCGCGGGTACTTCGCCGCCAGCGAGAACATCAAGCCGTAGGCGAAGGTCGGCCCGAAGGCCAGGACCACTGCCACGACGTGGATGAAGAGACCGATGCTGTAGCCGGTGATGTCCGCCAGAACCATCGGCGAGAACCCTATCCGTCAATCCCGACGGAGCAACAGGGCCGCCCAGTCCCCCTGTTGGCGGCGGTCGACCTCGCTCAGGCCGGTTGCGCCGAAGGCTTGAGCGAGGTCGTCCTGCTCGTGCGGGAGGAGGCCCGAGCAGACCAACGTTTGCGGTGGTGCCTCCAGTTGCGCAGCTACGGCCTTCAAGATGGGGGCGGTCATGTTGGCGACGACGGTGGGGGCGAGCGGAGGGAGGCGTTCGCGCAGGTTCATGCGCTCGAGGTGGAGCTCGACGTCGTTGACCTCAGCGTTGGCGGCCGCCGCCTCGATTGCAGCCGCCTCGTGGTCGTAACCCCGGATGGGCCCCCACCCCAGCTTCGCGGCGCCGATCGCGAGGACGCCGGAGCCGGTGCCGAGGTCGACGAGCTCTCCTCCGGCCTCGCCAGCTGCCGCCAGCTCGCAGAGAAATTCGAGGCACAGCCGCGTCGTCGGGTGGGCACCGGTGCCGAAGGCCTGGCCGGGTCGACGACGACGTCGATCGCGCCCTCGCGCGGGGGCTCCCAGGAGGGGCGCAGCCAGAGGCGGTCGGCGACCAAGAGGGGCTTGTGGAAGTCGCGCCAGCGGTCGGCCCAGTCGTCGGGGATCTCGGTGGCGCTGACTTCGATCCGGCCGCCCTCCACCGCGGCGTCGAGATCGCCCAGCTCCGGCAGCTCCCCCTCGCCACCGTAGATCGCGTACTCGACGTAGCCCGGCCCGCGCTCCTCCTCGACCCCGTTCGGCGCCAGCACCGTCAGCTCGGCCAGGACCAGGTCGGCCTGCTCGGGGGCGCAGCGGACCGCGAGGCGGATCAACCGAACGCTTTGCGCAGTCGCGAGAAGAAGCCGCTGCCGCCCCGCCCCGCCAGGTTGCCCTCCTCGAGGCTCTCGTCGAGCCGTTCGGCCAGCTCGCGCTGCTCCTCGGTGAGGTTGGTCGGGACGAAGACTTCGAGGACGATCCGCTGGTTGCCGCGGCGACGGCCGTTGAGGCGCGGCAGCCCGGCGCCTTTGAGCACCTTTTCGGTCCCCGGCTGCGTCCCCGGCTCGATCTCGAGCTCCTGCTCACCCTCCAGCGTCGGCACCGTCACCGTCGTCCCCAGCATCGCCTCGGTGGCCGGGATCGAGACGACGCTGATCAGGTCGCCGCCGTCGCGCTCGAAGCGCTCGTCCTCGGCCACCCGCACCTCGACGTAGAGGTCGCCGGCCGGCGCACCCGGTTCGCCCGCGTGGCCGGCGCCGGTGACCCGGATCCGCTGCCCGTCTTCGATCCCGGCCGGGACTTCGATCGCACTGGTCCGGCTCTGGCGGGTGCGGCCGCTGCCGCCGCAGACCTCGCAGGGCTCCTGCGGCACTTTCCCGGCGCCGCCGCAGACGTCGCAGGCGGTGCTGCGGACCATCTGCCCGAACGGCGTCCGCGTCACCTGCCGCAGCTCGCCGGCGCCGCCGCAGCGCTCGCAGGTCGTGATCGGCGTCCCCGGCTCGGCCCCGTTGCCGTGGCAATGCTCGCAGGGGGCGACGACGTCGTAGGTGATCTCGCGCCGCGCCCCGGTGGCGACCTCCGCCAGCTCCAGCTCCACCGCGACCGCGACGTCGCCCCCCGCGGCCGCCCCCCGCCCGCCGAAGCCGAAGCCGCTGCGGCCGAAGAAGGCCTGGAAGATGTCGTCGATCGAGCCGAAGCCGGCGCCGGGGTCGAAGCCGCCGGAGCGCAGCCCCTCGTGCCCGTAGGCGTCGTAGGTGCGGCGGCGCTCGGCGTCGGAGAGCACCTCGTAGGCCTCGGCGGCCTCCTTGAACCTGTCCTCGGCGTCGGGCTCCTTGTTGACGTCGGGGTGCAGCTCCCGCGCCAGCCGGCGGAACGCCTTCTTGATCTCGGTCTCGCTCGCGTCCCGGGAGACCCCGAGGACCTCGTAGTAGTCGCGCGCCATCTCAGTCGGAGTAGACGGTCTCGAAGTAGCGGGAGAGCTCGCGGGCGGCGTGGCGGACCGAGGAGATCGCGGTCGCGTAGTCCATCCGCAGCGGCCCGACGACGCCGACGGCGCCGAGGTTACGGTGGCCGAGCCCGTAGTTGGCGCCGATCACGCTGACCGAGCGCAGCTCCGGCTGCGGGTTCTCGCCGCCGATCCAGAAGAAGACCGAGCGCTCGTCGAGCGAGGAGCGCAGCATCTGCAGCACGTCGGCGCGCCGCTCCAGCGCCGTCATCAGCTCGTCGGCGCGGGGCAGGTCGGGCAGGTGGGCGTCGGAGAGCAGGCGCGAGGCGCCCTCGACGTAGAGCTCGCCCCCGTCTTCGGCGATGAAGTCGGTGAAGGTGGTGCCGAGGGTGGCGATGAAGTCGGCCTCGACGCCGCTCAGCCCGGGGTCGGCGAGACGGGTGGCGATCATCCGCGCCCCCACGCCGAGGCCGGAGAGCGACTCGTTGAGGTAGCTCGACGCCCACTCGACCAGGCCGCGGTCGACCGGGCGGTCGAAGGTGAAGACGCGGCGGGTGACGTCGCCGGTCGAGGCGATCGCGATCACCACCACCTTGTTCGGCTGCAGGCGCAGAACCTCGACCCGGTGGATCGTCGCGGTGAGGTAGGGCTGCGGCGCCGTCGCCATCGCCACCAGGTCGGTGACCTGAGCGAGGGCGGCGGTCGTCTCCCGCATCGCCTCGTCAACCTCGCGGCGCAGGCGCGAGAGCTCCAGCTCGACCCCCGGCTCGGCCGGCGCCAGCCCGGAGGCGAGCATCGCGTCGACGTAGCGGCGGTAACCGGCGTCGGTGGGAACCCGGCCGGCGGAGGTGTGCGGGTGGGTCAGGTAGCCCGCCGCCTCCAGCGCCGCCAGCTCCGCCCGCACGGTCGACGGCCCCCACTCGACCTCAGGCCGCTCAGCCACGTATTTCGAGGGCACCGGCCGTCCCAATTCGAGGTAGGCCTCAACCACGAGGCGCAATATGAGCTCCTGTCGCTCCGAAAGCATCTCCACCATCTTAGGAATCAGCAGAGCGGCTCGTGGAGGGGCCGGGTGACCCCCTCCAGACGCTCAACATCGAGCCATAGCGAGATGTGTCTGGAGGGGGTCACCCGGCCCCTCCCTCCCGCTAAAGCTCGAGTTCAGCCTCGGCGTTCTTGATCAGCGTCGTCTCGCCCTGCGTGGCGACGGTGTCGACGACGACCCGGTCGCCCTCGACCGATTTCACCGTGCCGCTGACGACGATCTCCTGCTCGGGCACGCCCATCCCGCGCATCTGCACCGAGAGCCGCTTCAGCGCCCGCGGGTCGCCGTCGGCCAGCGCCGCGTTGGCTTTCGCCATCAGGCCCATCGAGTAGAGGCCGTGGAGGATGTTGCGCGGAAGCCCGACGGCTTTCGCGAACTCGTCGTCGATGTGGATCGGGTTGAAGTCGCCCGAGGCGCCCGCGTAGCGGTGCGGCAGGTACTTGTCCGGGGTCACCCGCAGCTCCGGGACCTGGTCCCCGACGTTCAGCTCAGCCATCTCAAACCCCCCTGACGATCAGCGTCCAGGTGCCGCGCACGACCTGGGCGCCGTCCTGGTTGACGGAGTTGGTCTCGAACACGTAGAAGCCCTTGCCGTCCCGCTCCTCGATCGAGAGGCACTTGGCCGTGGTCGTGATCTCGTCGCCCGAGCAGGCCGGCTCGTCCCACTCGAACTGCTGGCCGCCGTGGACCATCGCCGCGAAGTTCATCCCCACCTCGGGGTCGAACATCGCCGGGCCGACGGCCGGGCTGCTGTAGACGACCGCGAACATCGGCGGCGCCACCACGTCGCGGAAGCCGGCCGCGGTGGCCGCGGCGACGTCGAAGTGGACCGGGTTCTCGATCCCCAGCGCGTGCGCGTACTCCTTGATCTTCTCCCGCCCCACCTGGTAGGTGGTGGCGGGCCATTCCTTGCCTACCGCATCGGTCTTGAGTGCCAAAAGTCTGTTCCTTCCGCTTCGCTTCGCTCCGCGTCGGTGGGGGACTGTAGCTGGCCCTCTGGCCAAAGGCGAGCGCGGTCGGCGGACCGCTACTCGTCGATCTCCAGCACCGCGAGGAACGCCTCCTGCGGCACTTCCACCCGGCCCACGGCCTTCATCCGTTTCTTCCCCGCTTTCTGCTTCTTCAGCAGCTTGTTCTTGCGGGTGACGTCGCCGCCGTAGAGCTTTGCGGTGACGTCCTTGCGCAGGGCCTTGACGGTCTCGCGGGCGAGGATGTTGGAGCCGACCGCCGCCTGGACCGGGACGTCGAAGAGCTGGCGCGGGATCGTCTTTTTCAGCCGCCCGACCAGGCGCTTGCCCTGGTCGTAGGCGAAGTCGCGGAAGACGATGATCGAGAGCGCGTCGACCTTCTCCCCGGCGAGCAGGATGTCGACCTTGACCAGGTCGGAGGCCTGGTTGCCGATCGGCTCGTAGTCGAGCGAGGCGTAGCCGCGGGTCGAGCTCTTCAGCAGGTCGAAGAAGTCGAGGACGATTTCGGCGAGCGGCAGGTCGTAGCGGATCTGCACCCGCTGCGGGCTGAGGAAGTGCATGTCGACGTGGGTGCCGCGGCGCGCCTGGCAGAGCTCCATCACGGCGCCGACCTGCTCTTTCGGGCAGATGATCGTGGCGCGGATGTAGGGCTCTTCGATCGTCTCGATCGTGCCGGGGTCCGGCAGCTCGGTCGGGCTATGGACCTCCTTGGTCTCCCCGTTCGTCAGGTTCACGAGGTAGCGCACGTTCGGCGTCGTCGCCAGCAGGTCGAGGTCGTACTCGCGCTCCAGTCGCTCGCGCACGATCTCCATGTGGAGGAGGCCGAGGAAGCCGCAGCGGAAGCCGAAGCCGAGCGCCTCGGAGGTCTCCGGCTCCCAGGAGAGGGCGGCGTCGTTCAGCGAGAGCTTCTCGAGCGCGTCGCGGAGGTCTTCGTAGCGGTCGGTGTCGATCGGGAAGAGGCCGCAGAAGACCATCGGCCGCACCTCGCGGTAGCCCTCCAGCGCCTCGGTCGCGGGGTTGCCCTGCGAAGTGAGGGTGTCGCCGACCCGCAGCTTGGTCACGTCCTTGATCCCGGTGATCAGGTAGCCGACGTCGCCCGCGTCCATCCCCTCGACCCCGACCATCGTCGGGCGGAAGAAGCCGATGTCGTCGATGTCGGCTTCGGTTCCATTCTGCATCGCCAGGATCTGCCCGTTCTTCTTGAAGGAGCCGTCGACCATCCGCACGTAGGCGATGACGCCGCGGTACTGGTCGAACTCGGAGTCGAAGATGAGGGCGCGGGTTGGGGCGTCCGGCTTGCCGCCCGGCGGCGGGATCCGCTCGACGATCGCCTCCAGGACCTCGAGCACGCCCTCTCCGGTCTTGGCCGAGATCGGCAGCGCTTCCTCGGGGTCGCCGCCGAGCAGGTCGGCGATCTCCTGGGCGACGCGCTCGGGCTCGGCGCCGGGCAGGTCGACCTTGTTGATCACCGGGATCAGCTCGAGCCCGTTCTCGATCGCCAGGTAGGTGTTGGCGACGGTCTGCGCCTCGACGCCCTGGGCGGCGTCGACGACCAGCAGCGCTCCCTCGCAGGCGGCGAGGCTGCGCGAGACCTCGTAGGAGAAGTCGACGTGGCCGGGCGTGTCGATCAGGTGCAGGTGGTAGGTCTCCCCGCTCTGGGCGGTGTACTCGACCCGCACCGCCTGCGCCTTGATCGTGATCCCGCGCTCGCGCTCGAGGTCCATCGAGTCGAGCAGCTGCGCCTGCATTTTCTTCGGGTCGACGGCCCCGGTGAGCTCGAGGATGCGGTCGGCCAGGGTCGACTTGCCGTGGTCGATGTGGGCGATGATCGAGAAGTTGCGGATGTGGTCCATCGGCGAGGCGGAGTATGGCCGACCGGACTCAGCGGCAGGCCGAAGGGTCGAGCCCGCCCCGCAGCCGGAAGACCACCGTCGGCGGCTCGCGCAGGACGACCTCGGCTCCCGCGCCTTCGGTCCAGGGCGCCTGCGGCGGGTACGGCGGCTTGCCGGCCTCCTCGCGGTCGCGGGTGGCGACGACGTAGTCGTAGTCGCCTTCGCCCAAGAGCCGGAGGTACTCCCGGCAGGTCGCCGGAGCCTCGAAGCCCCCGTGCGGCCGCTCGACGCCGAGGAACTCGACCTCGTTCGAGAGGTCGGTCCCGAACAGCGGGTACTGCCGCGTGCTGGTGGTGGCGATGCGAACGTCGGAGACGTCCCGCGCCCAGCCGAACGCCGCGTTCAGCCCCGGCGCCGTGAACGACGGGTCCGCGTACCGGCTCTCCAGATAGTGCCGCTGCACCGGATAGCCGACCCCGATCGCCAGCACCAACGCCCCAGCGCCCGCTGCTAACCGCCACCTAGAGCCACTCCCAGGGGTGGGGTTGAGCTTCCTCGCGCTATCCACGCCAAAGCTCAACCACACCCTGATGCGGGGGGCCGTAGGCAGCAGGGCGAGGCCGAGGACGAGGGCCGGGGCGAGGTAGCGGAGGCCGGACTCGAACCCGCGCGGCATCCCGTCGGGCCCTGAAGCCGACGTCGGCGCCACCAGCCACGCGAGCGCCGTCGCCAACCCGACGAGCCCCGCCAGCCCCGCCGCTCTCACTGCCGACGGGCCGATTTGTCCATCCAGGGAAGACTTTTCGTCCCTCCGCCAGCTCGCTTTGGACTTTTCGGCCCGTCGGCGGGAGGCTGGGACCAGACACAGGAGCAGGCCCGCGAGCGCAGCGGCCAGGAGCAACGGCCAGAGGAACCATAGGCCGTCGTGGAGGCCGGGGAGGAACCAGTCCGACCAGACGGCGCCGTCGGTCAGGTAGCCGAGGACGGAGTGGGCTTCGCGGCCGCCGAGGGCCTGCTCGGGCGCCGGGAGGTCGATCGGACCGAGGTGCTGGATCCAGGGCAGCGGGTTGCCGCTGTGGACGAGGTTGCGCAGGTACCAGTAGCCGCCCCCGGCGAGGGCGGCGAGGGTCGAGAAGGCAAACGCGCGCGCCCGGCCCCCGTGCGGCGCCAGCGCAGCCAAGCCCGCGACGAGCACCGCAGCCGGCAGCAGGAAATTCAGCTTCGTTCCGGCGGCTAGACCGGCGGCGAGGCCGACGAGGAGGTAGAGGCCGATAGCTCCATGCGCAGTTTTTCCCGGTATGCGGGAAGAACTACGTTCGGACGCCGGCTCCCCCCACGCGTTCAGGGCGATCGCAACCGCGGCGAGCAGGAAGAAGATCCCGACGATGTCGTTTCTCGCCTCGCCAGCCTGGTCCGCCAGGGCGGGCACGCTGAGCGCAATCGCCCCGAGCGCCAGCGACCACGGCGCGACCCGGTACGGCCGTCCGATGCACCAGCAGGCGACGAGGCAGCCGACGAACCACCCCATGTTCAGCAGCGGCGAGAGGATGTCCCTGCCGAACGCGAGCATCCCCACCGAGTGGAAGATCTCGGCGTTCGCGGGGTAGAACCACGCGAGGAACTGCGGCGCGATGAAGTGCAGGTCCCAGGTATCCCCGCTCTGGAAGAACCCCGCCGCGAACGGCCCGTGGTACCAGGTGCTGTCGAACCCGGTCATGCCGGTCGACAGGCGCGTCTTCGTCTCTAGAGCGAAGTGAAGCAGGGCGATCGCGGCAACCAGCAGCGCGATCAGCGTAGGGAGGGGGGTCCCTCGCACCCTCACTTGCTGATTAGGGTGCGAGGAACCCCCCTCCCCCTCGGACGGCCGCGGCAGGAGCGTCCGCAAACCGAGCCCGGCGGTCACGACCAGGAGCAGGTACGGGACCGGGTCCAGCCAGCCGAAGCTGCCGAGCAGCTCCGCCGTCCAGATCAGCAGCGCGAGCGCGATCACCGCAGAGGCCAGATGAGCCGGTGCGCCCTCGAAGCGCGGCAGCAGCCAGGCGCGGACGGCCGCTCCGCCCAGCCAGGCGAAGCCGCCCAGCAGCAAGATCTCCAGCACTCCCAGCAGGTACCGCCCCGGGCCGAGCATGCGCCCCCTAGCGGCCCCGCCGCAGCAGCAGGCGGCTCATCTGCTCCAGCTCGGCCACCCGCAGCAGTTTCGCCACCGACAAGTACACGGCAAGGCCGGCTCCGAGGCCGACGCTGAGCGAGACGATCTGCCCGAGCAGGCCGCGTCCCAGCATCTCGTCGAGCACGTCCCAGACGATCCAGCCGATCCCGGCGAGGCCCGCCGCCGCGATGCTGATCCGCACCGTCGCCGAGAGCAACCGCCCCAGCTCGAGCCCCCGCAGGAGCCGCCGCAGGATCACGCCCTGGGCGACCACGCTGGCCACCGTGGCGATCGCGGTCGAGGCGACGATCCCGCCGACGCCCAGGTGGTACAGCGCCAGCGCCGCGACCGCCGTCAGCACCAGGTTCCCGGCCGCGATCCAGGTCGGCACCCACGGCCGCTGCAGGCTGAAGAAGGTCCGGGTCAGCAGCAGGAACAGCCCGTTCGCGGGCAGCGAGAAGGCGAACCAGAAGAGGGCCGTCGCCACCACCTCGGTTTCGGCCGCGTCGAACTCGCCGCGCTCGTAGACGAGCCGGATCATCGGCTCGGAGAGGACGAGGATCGCCGCCGCCGCGGGGACGAGGACGAAGAGGATCTGCCGCATCCCGTTCGCCATCGTCGAGCGCAGGTCGTCCATCTCCCCCGCGCTGGCGAACCGCGCCAGGGTCGGGAAGAGGACGGTGGCGATCGCGACCGAGAAGATCCCCTGCGGCAGCTGGTAGATGCGGAAGGCTTTGTCGATCGCCGCCGGCGCCTGGTCGGAGACGAGGCTGCCGAAGAAGCTGTTGATCACCAAGTTGAAGTTGATCAGCCCGAGGCTGATCGTCACCGGCAGCATCAGCACCAGCACCCGCCGCACCCCCGGGTGGCGCCAGTCGAAGCTGAAGCTGAACCGGTAGGGCGTGTGGCGCAGGTCCCAGACCGGGATCAGCAGCTGGACCAGGGTGCCGACGAGGATCCCGATCGCGTAGGCGTAGATCCGGTCCTGCCCCTCGAACATCGGCTCCAGCACAACCAGGACGAGGATGATCGTGAGGTTCCAGAACAGCGGCGAGATCGCGAAGGCGCCGAAGCGGTCGTAGCTGTTGAGGATGCCGACGACGATCCCGCTCACCCCCAGCAGGACGAGGATCGGGAAGAGGACCTGGGAGAGGGAGACGGTGAGGTCGAGGATCTCCCCCTCGAAGCCGGGCGCGAAGAGCGGCATGATCACCGGCGCGAGAAGGACGAAGAGGGCGGTGATCGCGCCCAGCACCATCGTCACCAGCAGCAGCATCGTCGAGGCCAGCCGGAACGCCTCTTTGTAGTCCTTCTTGCCGATCAGTTCGGTGAAGATCGGGACGAAGGCCGGTTGCAGCGCCGCATCGGCGAAGAGGGCGCGGATCAGGTTCGGGACCTGGAAGGCGATCGTGAAGGCCGACATCGGCCCGCTGATCCCGTAGTAGCCGGCGGCGACGACTTCGCGCCCCAGCCCGACCACCCGCGAGGCGGCGGTGGCGATGGAGAAGAAGGCGGTGGAGCGGGCGATCCGCCCGCCTTGCCGCCCGACCGCGGGCTCGTCGGCGTTGATCGGCCGCTCGTCCGGGTTCGGGGTGTCAGTTGCCCTGGGCGTCTCCAATCTGGTCTCAGTCGCTATAGTCGGCGGCCGCCCGGAGCCGGCAAGGCGCCTGCTCGGGAACTTGACATGGCCAACATAGCCTCACAGAAGAAGCGGATACTCCGCAGCGAGCGCGAGCGGACCGAGAACCGGCTGCTCACCAGCACCGTGAAGACCCACTTCCGGCGCCTCGAAAGCGCGGTCGAGTCCGGCGACACCGACGCGATCGCCACCGAGCAGCGTGCGCTGGTCTCGAAAGTTGACAAGGCCGTGCAGAAGGGCGCCCTCCACAAGAACACCGGCGCCCGCAAGAAGGCCAAGGCGGCTCGCATCGCCGCCAAAGTCTCGGCCTGACCAAGCAGGTCAAGGACGCAGGGAGCGTGACGTGCTCTGCACGTGAGCGACCGAGGACGCAGAGATGCGCAGGTCAGGCCGCGCCCGCCGCGGCTTTCCGCAAAGCGATCGTCAATGCCAGCTCGTCGCCGTAGTCGGCGCCGCCGCGGCACCAGAGCTCGAGGTCGGCCAGCGTCTCCGTCGCCGCCCGCAGGCTCGCGAGGTCGGTGTCGCCGAGGCGCCGGACGAGCTGCTTGGCGGCGTAGGGGTGCATCTTCAGCGAGGACTCGACCTGCTTGGCCGGGATCCCCTCCTCGAGCTGGGCGGCGGCGGCGCAGGCGCCGCGCAGGCGCGAGGCGAGGCCGTAGATCAGCCCGGTGACGTTCTCGCCCTGGCCGATCAGCCGCTCGGCGATCCGCAGCGCGCCGGCCGCGTCGCCCTCGATCAGGGCGTCGGAGAGCGACCAGACCGCCGCCTCGGAGGTGTCGGCGATCATCTCCTCGAGGTCGCCCATCCCTACCTCCCCCCCCTCGCCCGCCCACAGCGCCAGGCGCTCGAGCTCGTTGCGGAGGCGGACCGGGTTGGCGCCCATCCGCTCGACCAGCATCCGCGCCGCGCCTGGGTCGAGCCGGAACCCGAGCCGCTGCGCCTCGGCGACGAGGACGCGCGGCATGTCCCGCGCCTTCGGCGCCTCGAACTCGTGCACCTCCCCGCCGGCCGCCTTCACCGCCTTGGCCAGCTTCGCCGCCGGCTTGTCGCGGCAGATCAGGACGAGGGTGAGGTCCGGCGGCAGCTCGGCGAGGGCGTCGATCACCGGCCCGAGCTGCTTGTCGCGCCAGCGCTCGATCCCGTCGGCGAGCAGGTAGCGGCGCGAATCCATCAGGGACATCGCCGGGATCGCCGCCAGCAGCGCCTCGTGGTCGGGCATGCCCCTCCCCTCGCCCGGCTCGAACACCTCCAGCGCGGCCGACCCGCCCTCGCGCTCGGCCCGCGCCCGCAGGCGCGCCCGGGTCGCGTCGATTTTCGCCCCGTCGCTGCCGGCGATCAGGTAGAGGGGGCGCATCTCGTCGGCCATGGGGCGAGTCTAGATCCCGCCCCGGCCCATCTGTCGCAGCGCTACTTGCTGTGCCCGAGGGCTTTGCCGTTGCCGTTGCCGCCGGCGGAGGAGTGCGGAGGCGGCCCGGTGGTGGCGGCGTGCGGGGGCGGTCCCGGCGTGGCGGCGTGAGGAGGCGGACCGGTCGTGGCCGCGGGCACGGGCGCCGGAGGCGGCGTG
>Ga0196960_10000241_pt1 | contig 21720 bp, 20 predicted proteins | sample S3v_5metaG_FD_183187 | JGI IMG/M metagenome (GOLD analysis project Ga0196960, IMG submission 183187) | Soil microbial communities from Anza Borrego desert, Southern California, United States - S3+v_5 | ecosystem: Environmental > Terrestrial > Soil > Desert | place: USA: California | collected...
GAGCGCGACACCGCGACTGCGCCGTGGCGGTTCTCCGACCAGCCGCTGGTGGACCAGACGGTCGTCGCCGCCGCGCCGATGCGCGACGGCGGCCGCGTCCGCGCGCTCGTCTCGGTCGTCCCGCGCGTCCCGTTCCCGCTCCTCAACGACCCGGGCGCGGTCGACCCGAGCCTGCCGCAGCCGATCCTCCCGCCGCAGCCGCTCGCCCCGGACGGCTACCTGCTGCGCGAGAGCGCGACCGGCTGGCGCGACGAGCAGGGCACCGCGTTCGAGTCCACCTCGACCGACCGGCCGGTCAAGAGCGATCCGATCGCGGCGCTCGTCGTCGATCAGGGCGGCAACGGCTGGGCCGTCGGCGGCTGGGGCGGCGACCAGGACTCCGCCGGCCGCGGCACGCCGATCGCGGCGGACCGCGCCCGCGTCCAGACCGCGGGCGTCTTCCGCTACCAGGGGGAGGGGGAGCCCGCGCAGCCGAACGCCAAGACGGCGGCGCCGGTCGACCAGCCCGCCGGCCCGATCCGCTTCGCCGTCGGCGGCCACGCCCAGTGCGAGCGCGCCTGCGCCGACCGCGCCGACCTGGATCTCGCGCCCGACCGGCTGCTGACCGCCGCGCTCGACCAGGCCGCCGGCCTCGCCGCGCAGCCCGGCGGCCCGCGGTTCTTCGTCAACACGGGCGGGCGGATCGCAACGCAGGAGGGCCAGCGGCTCACCGCCCGCGAGGGCGCCCGCTATGCCGAGCTGCTCGCCGACCGCCCGGGCCTGCCCGTCTACACGGCCGCCTCCCAGGGCGACACGCGCGACAACGAGGCGGCGCCGTTCACGAGCGCGCTCGCCAACGCCGCCGCGCCCTTCGGCCAGGGCGCGCTGCCGAACGGCACCACGCCCGTCGCCGGCATCGGCGCGAGCACCGGCGCCCGCACGCACTACGCGTTCGACACCGCCGGCGCGGGCGGCACGCTCCGCACGGTCGTCATCGACAACTCCGCCGGCTCGCTCGCGGCGAGCGATCCGCACCAGAACCCGCCCGAGCCGCAGCTGCCCTGGCTGATCGCCGTCCTCGACGACGCACGCACCCGCGGCATCCCGGCCGTCGTCGTCGGCAGCCGCGACCTCAGCCGCTTCGCGCCGCGCCTCAACAGCGCGACCGACGGGGAGGAGGTGGCCCAGGCGCTCGTCGACCACGGCGCCAGCGCCTACTTCTTCGAGCGGCCGGAGGAGAACCGCGCGGTGCGGATCCCCTCGGGCGCCGACACCACGATCCCCGCGTACGGGACAGGCACGCTCGGCTACCGCTCGCCGGTGAAGGAGGCCGCGGGCCAGGACGTGCCGCTCGCCGCCTTCGGCGACCGGCTCCTGCTGCTCGCCGAGGTCCGCGCCGACCAGCGCGACCCGCTCACGAACCGCGCACCGGTCACCGTCCGCGGCATCCCGGTGGTCGACGACCTCAGCCTCCAGGCGGTCGACGGCACGCTCCTCAGGCGCAGCCGCCCGTCGCTCTTCCAGGGCCTCGCGCGCAAGCCCGACTCCGGCGACCGGTGGGGCGAGACGGCGGGCGACGCCGGCCCGAGCCCCGCGGGCGGCGACCCGTACACGACGCTCCCGGCCGAGCAGTGCGTCAGCGCGGGCTGCTCGAGCCGGATCGAGCCCGAGTTCACGTTCGCGTCCTCGAGCCCGGACATCGGCGACTTCGTCCGCCAGGACCCGGACTCGACCAACCTGCGCAAGCCGTTCATCGACCCGGCCACCGACAAGGTCGTCACCGACCAGCGCTCCGGCCTCTTCTGCCCGTTCAACGCGGGCACGACGACGGTGACGATCCGCTCCGGCGGCGTCGTCTTCAGCCAGCAGGTGACGGTGCTCGCCGGGACCGCCGCGCGCCCGTGCGGCACGCGGCCGCTGGTCAACCCGCCGGTCGAGGAGCCGACCGCGGTCGCGCCCGGCGTCCAGCCGCCGTCGATCCCCGCGCTCGCGCCGACCGTCCCGCCGACGCCGCAGATCCCGCTGCCGCCCGCGCCGATCCCGGTCGTCGCGCCCGCGCCCCAGCCCGTCCCGCAGGCCGCCAAGCCGAAGCCGCCCAAGCCGGCGGCGAAGGTCCCCGCGCCGCCCGCGTTCCAGGCCGCGCTCCCGCCGCTGCCGGCGCTGACGACCGCGGTCCCGCCCGCCGTCCCGCCGCCGCCCGTCGGTGGGTTCACCTCCACGATCCCGCCCGGTGGCGTCACCGTCCGCGTGCTGGAGGAGAAGCGCGAGGAGGAGATCGCCCCCGAGTCCTCGCAGGCGTTCAGCGCCTACGACGCGGACGCCAAGGCACCGGTCGGCCCGCTCACGTTCGGCACCGTGATCCTGCTCGCCGCCGTCGGCGCGACCGTCCGCATCCGTCACGGCCACGGGCGTCGCGATCGGCGCGCCCCGGCCTACGCCAACGTCCAGACCCGTAGGAGGAACCGATGAGATCCGCGCTCCAGCGCCACAAGGCGTCGGCCGCGCTCGTGCTGTCGCTGCTCGCCGTCGTGCTGACGTTCACGGGCGCGGCCGACGCCGCGCGCCAGAAGTTCGCCGAGGTCGTCTCGAAGCCCAAGAAGCACGCCGTCCTCAAGCTCGGCGCGAACGCGAAGTTCCCCAGCAAGGCGATCCCGAAGGTCGCAGCCGCCAAGGACGCGGACACCGTCGGCGGCAAGACGCAGGAGGAGCTCACCACCGCCTGCTCGGCCGAGTCGGTCGACCTCGGCACGTGGTGCCTGATGGCCTCGCCGTACCCGGTCCCCAACGAGGAGATCGGCAAGAACGACTTCTTCTACGCGACGCAGAAGTGCGTCGAGGAGGGCGGCTACCTGCCGACCGCCGCGCAGCTCGTCGGCGCCGCCAAGCAGGTCAAGCTCGCCTCCACGCTCGACGACGACCGGCTCACCGCCTCGATCGACGAGGACGCCACCGACGGCCGCAAGGACCGGCGCGAGATGAGCGCGACGCTCGTCACGACGCAGGCCGGCTCGAGCGCGGCCGGCTCGGCGGGCGTCACCGACGGGGCGCGCGGCGACGCGAAGACCGGCGAGCCGGACCCGACCCCCGCGCCGCCGAGCCCGGCGCCGGAGTCGCTGCAGTACGTGACGGTGTACGACAACCGCGACCGCGGCGGCTTCGCGGGCTCCCGGCCGGTGAGCCAGCCCGAGACGTTCCGCTGCGCGTTCGACAAGGCCCAGGGGCAGGCGAGCGACGAGGGAGAGTGACCTGACCGATGGTCGCGCAGGCGGCGGGCGCCGACGAGGTGCTGCGCTTCGGGGACATGGAGGTCCGCCCGGCCGAGTACGAGGTACTCGTGCGCGGCCGGCGGGTCGGGCTGACGGTGCGCGAGTTCCAGACGTTCTGGTGCCTCGTGCAGCGGCCCGACCGCGTCGTGACGCGGCCGCAGATCTACGAGCTGGTGTGGGGCGGCGCGATGAGCCATCGCGACCGCTCCGTCGACGTCTTCGTGCGGAAGGTGCGGCGCAAGCTCGCCGCGGTGGCGCCCGACACGGTGTACGTCCACACCCACTTCGGCGTCGGCTACCGCTTCTGCCCGGAGCCGGGCGACGCGGCAGGCGACGCCGCGGGGCTCAGCTCGACCGCTTGAGGGAGATGCCGTCGAGGACGTGCGCGACCTTCTCGCACGCGTCCACGGCGCCCTCGAGCCCGGCGAAGATGTCCTTCCACCGGATCACGACCATCGGATCGATGCCGTTGGCGAAGAGCGACGCGACCGCGTCGCGGTAGAGGCGGTCGCCCTCGTCCTCGATCCGGTTGATCTCCGCCAGGTGCGGCGCGAGCGGCTCGTCGGTGCGCAGCGCGCAGAGGCCGGCGACGACCGCCTCGGTCGCCTCCACGAGCGTGTCGACCAGGCCGACGCCCTGCTCCATCGGCGCCTCGACGGCGTAGAGGACGAGCCAGTCGGCCGTCTGCTCGGCGAGGTCGACGACGTCGTCGAGCGCGCTCGCGAGCGCGTGGCCGTCCTGGACGTCGATCTCCGGCGTCCCGCCGCGGGCGCGCAGCCGGTGGATGATGTCGTGCGTCAGCCGGTCGCCCTCGTGCTCGAGGTCCTTCAGCTGCGCCGCGCGCTCCACACCGTCGGGGAACTCGAGCATGAGCTCCCGCAGCAGGACGGCCGACGCCTGAGCGTTGCGTCCCGCCGCCTCGAAGAGGTCGAGGACCCCCAGATCCGTCTCCCGTCGCATGATCGCCACGACCGCAACGTAACCGCGCGGGACACGTCGTCCCGGGCGTGTTCACGGCTCTTTCACAGCCGGTTCACGGCTCGGTCACAGCGAACGACGCTCACGAAGACAGAGTGCTGTCGCGATGGAGGCAGCACGTGAGAACGAGGTCCTGCACGTCGGGGACCTGGAGATCAGGCCCGACGAGGGCCTGGCCATGGCAGGGGACCGGGTGCTGGTGCTCTCGGTCCGCGAGTTCGGCCTCCTCGTCGCGCTGGCCCGCCGTGCCGGCCGCATCGTCCGCCGGGAGGACCTCTACGCGCTGGTGTGGGGGTCGTCGTTGCGGCAGGGCGACCGGTCGATCGACGTCTACGTCCACAAGCTGCGGACGAAGCTCGAGGACGCGATGCCGGAGTGGAAGTTCATCCACACCCACGTCGGGTTCGGCTACCGACTCACGCCTGAGCTTTCACAGGCCTTTCACACGCGGACGACCAGTCCGTAACACCATGACGCACCAAGGAGCAGTGTTGAGGTCCCACCGATTCATCACGGCCGCCGCCATCTGCGGCGCACTCACCTTCGGCGTCGCCGCCTGCGGCGACGACGAGGAGGAGACCGCCGGCGGCGGCTCGACCGGCCAGGAGCAGAGCGCTTCCGGCGGCGAGGACCGCTCCAGCCTCTCCGGCTCGATCCGCATCGACGGCTCGTCGACGGTCCAGCCGGTCACCGAGGCCGCGTCCGAGCTCTTCGGCGAGGAGGCCCCGAACGTGAAGATCACGGTCGGCGGCGCCGGCACCGGCGACGGCTTCGAGCGCTTCTGCCGCGGCGAGATCGTCATCGCCGACGCGTCGCGCGGCATCGAGGCCGACGAGTACGAGGCCTGCAAGGCCAAGGGCATCGACCCGGTCGAGGTCCAGGTCGGCATCGACGGCCTGACCGTCGTCGCCAACAAGGATCTCGCGATCCCGAACGACTGCATCACGACCGACCAGCTCAAGAAGCTGCTCGCGCCGAAGTCGAAGGTCTCCAACTACAAGGAGCTCGGCGAGGGCTTCCCGGACCAGGACGTCTCGTTCTTCACGCCGGGCACCGAGTCGGGCACGTACGACTACTTCACCGAGACGGTCCTGGAGACGGACGCCGAGCAGCGCACCGACAAGGTGCAGACCTCGGCCGACGACAACCAGATCGTCACCGGCATCGAGGGCACCAAGGGCGCCCTGGGCTACGTCGGCTTCGCCTACGCGGAGGAGCAGGCGGACAAGCTCAAGGAGCTCGCCATCGACGGTGGCGACGGCTGCGTCAAGCCGTCCGTCGAGACCATCGCCGACGGCTCGTACAAGCCGCTCTCGCGCCCGCTCTTCGTGTACCCGTCCACCAAGACGGTCGCGCAGCCCGAGGTGAAGTCGTTCATCAGCTTCATCCTCGAGAACAACAAGGAGATCGTCGAGGCGGCGGGCTACGTGCCGCTGACCGACGAGCTCATGTCCACGGCCAAGTCGAACCTGGAGAGCGCGACCCCGGTCGCCGCTCCGACGGAAGAGGGCTAGGACCCAAAGGTCATGGAAGGCAGCCACTTCGCTGTCTCGAATCCGGGTGCGCAGGGGCCACGGCTCCAGCGCGCCCGGACGCGCCGGTCGACGGGCGAGCAGATCATCAAGGGCCTGCTCGCCCTCGCGGCGCTCCTGTCCGTCCTCACGACGACAGGCATCGTGGTCACCCTCATCAAGGAGACCATCACCTTCTTCGGGGACGTCCCGATCGGGGACTTCCTGTTCAAGACGGACTGGGCCCCGCTCGCGGGCGGCGAGCAGCAGGCGTTCGGCGTCGTGCCGCTCATCTGGAGCACGCTCTACCTCACCGCGGTCGGCCTCGTCGTCGCGATCCCCGCCGGCCTCGGCGTCGGCATCTACCTCGCCGAGTACGCCTCGCCCCGGGTGCGCAAGATCCTCAAGCCGGTCGTCGAGCTCCTCGCGGGCATCCCGACCATCGTCTTCGGCTACTTCGCGCTCACGTTCTTCACGCCGAACGTGATCCAGGACTGGATCGGCATCGGCGTCGACGTCTTCAACGGCCTGTCAGCCGGCATCATCCTCGGCATCCTCGTGCTGCCGACGATCGCGTCGGTCTCCGAGGACGCCATGTCCGCCGTCCCGCAGTCGCTGCGCGAGGGCGCGTTCGGCCTCGGCGCCGCCAAGTGGCAGGTCGTCCTGCGCGTCGTCTTCCCGGCCGCGCTGTCGGGCATCGTCGCCGCGCTCGTCCTCGGCGCCTCGCGCGCCATCGGCGAGACGGTCGTGATCCTCGTCGCCGCCGGCAACAACCCGAACCTCACGTTCGACCTCACGGTGGCCCACCAGAACATGGCCGCCTTCATCGCGAACACCGCGCGCGCGGACGTCTCCGCCGGCTCGATCGCCTACGAGACGATCTTCGCCGTCGGCACGACGCTCTTCGTCATGACGCTCGTGCTCAACCTGATCGCGATCCGCTTCGTCCGCAAGTACCGGCAGGTGTACGAATGAGCGCCACCGCGGCCGAGGCGCAGATCGCCCGGCGCACCGTCGAGCGGGCCGCGTCCGGGGAGCGCTGGCGCGACGCCGCGTTCCGCTTCGCGCTGCTGCTCTGCCTGTTCGTCGCCGTCCTCTTCCTGGGCGCCCTGCTCGTCGACACGTTCGTCGACGGCGTCGGGATCCTCTCCTGGGACTTCATCACCTCGTTCCCGTCGCGCCTGCGGCCGGAGGAGTCCGGCATCCAGTCGGCCTTCATCGGCACGCTGTGGCTGATGGCGCTGTGCGCGATCTTCATCGTGCCGGTCGGCATCGCCAGCGCGGTGTACCTCGAGGAGTACGCGGACCGCGACCGCTGGTGGAACCGCGCGATCGAGGTCAACATCCAGAACCTCGCGTCGGTCCCGTCGGTCGTCTACGGCATCCTCGGCCTGGCGTTCATCGTCCGCGGCCCGATCGACGTCTTCGGTCTGGGCAAGGGGCAGCCGACGCTGCTCGCCGGCGCGCTGACCCTCGGCCTGCTCGTCCTGCCGGTCGTGATCATCGTCTCGCGCGAGGCGATCCGCGCCGTGCCGCCGTCGATCCGCGAGGGCTCGCTGGCCCTGGGCGCGACGCAGTGGCAGACGATCTGGAAGCAGGTCCTCCCGGGCGCGCTGCCCGGCATCGCCACCGGCGTCATCCTCGCCCTGTCGCGGGCGATCGGCGAGACGGCCCCGCTGATCCTGGTGGGCGCCGCGGCGTTCCAGCGCTTCAACCCGGAGCTGGACGGCCCGTTCTCCGCGCTGCCGATCCAGATCTTCAACAACGTGGGGGAGCCCGAGGCCATCTTCCGCGATCTCGCGGCGGCGACGATCATCGTCCTGCTCGCGATCCTGCTGCTGATGAACTCGGTGGCGATCTACCTGCGCAACCGCTACGAGAGCAAGTGGTGATCCGACTTGAGCACCCCTGACCGACCGACCGAGGCCAAGACCCGTGAGGACGACGACGAGTTCGCCCGCAAGGCGGGGATCGATCTGAGCGCCGAGGCGCAGCACACCACGCCGGCCGCGCCGGCGACCGGTGCCGCGATGGCGTCGCCGATCTTCAAGCTGGAGGACGTCGGCGTGCAGTACGGCGGCGTCCCGGCGGTCGAGAAGGTCTCGTTCGAGCTGATCGAGCGCGAGATCACCGCGTTCATCGGGCCGTCGGGCTGCGGCAAGTCGACGCTGATCCGGTGCCTGAACCGGATGAACGACCTCGTGCCGTCGGCCACCGTGACCGGCAAGGTCATGTACGGCGATCAGGACCTCTACGCGGACGACATCGATCCCGTGCAGGTCCGCAAGGTCATCGGCATGGTCTTCCAGAAGCCGAACCCGTTCCCCAAGACGATCTACGAGAACATCGCCTTCGGGCCGCGGGTGCTCGGGATGAAGGGGAACATGGACGAGATCGTCGAGGGCGCGCTCCGCAAGGCGGCGCTCTGGGACGAGGTCAAGGACCGCCTGAAGACCAACGCGTTCGGCATGTCCGGCGGCCAGCAGCAGCGCCTGTGCATCGCGCGCTGCCTGGCGATCGAGCCCTCCGTGATCCTCATGGACGAGCCGTGCTCGGCCCTGGACCCGATCTCCACGGCGGCGATCGAGGACCTGATGATCGACCTCAAGGAGCGCTACTCGATCGTCATCGTCACGCACAACATGCAGCAGGCCGCCCGCGTCTCGGACAAGACCGCGTTCTTCAACGTGGCGAAGGTCGAGGAGGGCAAGCGCGTGGGCAACCTCGTGGAGTTCGCGCCGACCGACAAGATCTTCACGAACCCCGAGGACGAGCGCACCAAGGAGTACGTCACCGGGAAGTTCGGCTAGGTCCGTGGCGAGCGTGAGTGCCTCGGACGGGGTGCCCCAGATCCCCAAGCCGCATCGCATCCGCTACCAGCAGGAGCTGCGGTCGCTGGAGGACAGCGTCCTCGGCGGCCTCGACCTCGTCCTCGAGCAGATGGACCGGGTGATGGAGGCGCTCCAGCACCAGGACGTGGAGCTGGCCGAGTTCGTGATCGTCGACGACGACCGGATCGACGGGCGGTTCCTGGAGGTCCACCAGGGGATCCTCTCGATGCTGGCGCGCGAGGCGCCGGTGGCGGGGGACCTGCGGCTGGTCGCCGCGTTCCTGCACGTGATCAAGCACATCGAGCGGATGGGCGATCAGTGCGTGAACATCGCGAAGCTGATCCCGCTGAGCGGCCACGAGCCGCCGCGGCGCGAGGAGATCCTCGAGCGGCTGATCCAGATGGGCCGGCACGCGCGGTCGGAGGTCGTCCAGTCGCGGGCGGCGTTCGCGCGGCGCGACGTGGCGCTGGCCGAGTCGCTGGTCTCGCAGGACCGTGATGTGAACCGCCTCAACCGCGAGATCTTCCAGCTGGCGCTGGACGCGGGGGAGGACTACGACACGCGCGAGTGGGCGATGCACATGACGCTCGTCGCGCGCGCGTACGAGCGGATCGGCGACAACGCGGTGGACATCGGCGAGCAGGTCGCGTTCGTCGTGACCGGGCTCTTCCGCGAGTTCTCGGACGGCTCGCGCGGGCTGCGCGGCGCGTGACCGCTGTCACGATCGCGCGAAACGCCCGCAAAGAGCGTGTGAACATCCTGTGACCGACACGCTGTCAAGGCGCGCGGACGCCGGTGCGGGGAGCTAGAGTCCCCTCCGCCATGAACGACCGGACGTCCGCGCCCGAGACTCCGCTTCGCGTCGCAGTGCTTGACCGCGACTCGGGTTTCCTCCAGGTTCTCACCAAGCGCCTGGACCGGCTCAGCTGGGAGCATCGGGTCATCGCCTCGCCTGTTCCCGTCGAGCACGTGGTGGCCATGCGCCTCAACGCGCTGGTCATCGACCTGGCGACGCTCGGGCCGCAGGCCTGGGAGTACCTGGAGAAGCTGTGTGCCGAGCTGCCCGGTCTGGGCATCGTCGTCTGCACCGGCCGCTCCACCGTCGCGCAGCGCGTCCGCGGTCTGCGGATGGGCGCCGACGACTGGGTCACGAAGCCGTGCCACCCCGAAGAGGTCATCGCGCGCGTCGAGGCCGTGGTGCGCCGCCGCCGCGCCGCCGAGGCGCCCGTGGGCGCCGCGCCGATGGTCGCGGGCGAGGTCGAGATCCGCGCCGACCAGTACCAGGCGTACGTGGGCGGCAAGTCCGTCGACCTGACCCGGCGCGAGTTCGAGCTCATCCAGCTCCTGTCCTCCGCCGAGGGTCGCGTGCTGGAGCGCGAGGAGATCTACCAGCGCGTCTGGGGCTACGCCATGGCCCGCGGCGACCGCTCGGTGGACGTCTTCGTCCGCAAGCTCCGCTCGAAGCTCGAGAAGGCGTCGCCGGAGTGGCGGTACATCCACACGCACTTCGGCGTCGGCTACCGCTTCGCCGCCGAGCTGCGCGACGACGCGACCGTCGCCGTCCCAGACGCACCCCCGGCGGACCTCTCCGCCACCCCCGCGCACCACTAAGCGCCCCGCGCTTCGCCCGCGCCGGCTTCGCCGCCGGCGCGCCGCGCTCTTCCGTCGCCTGGTCCAGGGCTCTCGCCGTTGCGGGGGCGGTTGGTGGGGGTGATGGTCCCTTCGGTTCGCTCTGCCGTGGGCGGTGAACCCCCAGAAGCGTCCCATCGTCGTGTGGCTTCTGACGATGGGACGGTTTGTCGTCTCTGGCCCCACTTTCCGTCCCATCGTCGGGCGGCGCTTCACGCCGGGACGGTTATGGGGCCCGGAGAAAGCGACCCATCGTCAACCGCCCGGCGACACTGGGTCGCTTCTTCCGCCTCTGCCGGAAGAACCGTCCCACCGTCGATCGCCCATCCACGATGGGTCGCTTTCTCCGCCCACGGGAGCACGACCCTGCTCGAACACCGATCCACCAACCGCCCAGCCCCGGCCGGCACTCAGACCGCGCCGCGAGCTGAGCGCACAACGCGCCTGGACCACCGGTCCAACCCCACTGGACCGGCTGTAGGAAGAGACCCACCGCTGGCGTGACCGCGCTCAACCAGCACGCCGGCGTACCGATAGAGCGGAGGAGATGGCACGAGGCCGTTCCCTGAGCGCGCCGTTCGGCGAGCGCCCACGAGACCAGGTCCGCAAGGAGCGGCTGGTGAGCCGTGGGCTGGTCGTGGATCCCGGCCCGCAGCACCGCGCGAATCAGGCGCTCCGAGCGCTGGAGCGGTTGGCGCGCGCCGTGGTGGACGGGCTGCAGGAGGGCGTCGTCGTCCTCGACCCGCACCTGGAGCCGATCACGTGGAACGAGTCGGCTTTGGAGATCCTCGGGATCGGCGCGGAGCAACTGGCGGAGGCCGCGAAGCAGTTCCCCGTCCAACGCGCGCTGGAGGAGGGCGGGCGGGTCCAGGAGCTGACCGACCGCACCCGGCCCGACGGCAGCAGCCGCGCCGTCCACGTCACGACCCGCCCGCTCCCCGGCCCCGCCGGCACGGTGGAGGGCGTCATCTGCACGTTCGCGGACGTCAGCCCCTTCGTCGACGCCGAGCGGCGCCTGACCGCCGAGCGCGACCGCGCGCAGGGCTACCTCGACGTCGCCTCCACGATCATCGTCGCCCTCGACGCGCGCGGCCGGATCGAGCTCATCAACCGCTCCGGCTGCGAGCTGCTCGGCTACACCGAGGACGAGCTCCACGGTGCGGACTGGTTCGACAAGGTCATCCCGCCCGCCGACCGGCTGGACGCGCGGCAGGCGTTCGCGCGGCTCGTCTCCGGCGTCGACGCCGACGCCGGCTCGCTGGAGACCGCCGTCGCCACCAAGCACGGCGAGCACCGCAAGATCGCGTGGCGCAACGCGCTCGTCCACGACCCGCTCGACGGCACCGTCACCGGTGTCCTGCGCAGCGGCGAGGACATCACGGAGCGCAGACGAGCCGAGGCCCAGGTCACGTTCCTCGCCTACCACGACCGCCTCACCGGCCTCCCGAACCGCACGCTCCTGGAGGAGCAGCTCCGGCGCGAGGTCGCGCGGGCGCGGCGCAGCGAGGGAGCCGTGGCCCTCCTCTACTTCGACCTCGACAACTTCAAGCTCGTCAACGACTCCCTCGGCCACTCCGCCGGCGACGCCGTCCTCCGCGAGACGGCCGAGCGCCTCAGCGACGTCATCCGCGCCGGCGACCTCCTCACGCGACAGGGCGGCGACGAGTTCCTCCTCCTGCTCGACGCGTCCACCGCCGAGGACCCGGCCGAGGCCGCCATCGCCGCCGCCGCCCGCATCGCCGCCGCGCTGGAGCAGCCGTTCACCGTCTCCGAGGCCCAGTTCCACCTCGGCGCGTCGATCGGCATCGCGCTCTACCCCGACCACGCGAAGGACGCCGACACCCTTCTCAGACGCGCCGACGCCGCGATGTACCAGGCCAAGCGCGCCGGCGGCTCGCAGCTCGCGTTCTTCGAGGACGACGACGACCACGACTCCCGCCGCCGCCTCTCGTTCACCAGCCGGCTCCGCAGGGCCCTCGGCGACGGCGAGCTCGAGCTCCACTTCCAGCCGATCCGCCAGGTCGCCACCCGCGAGCTCGTCGCGCTCGAGGCGCTCATCCGCTGGAACGACCCCGAGCACGGCCTCATCTCGCCCGGCGAGTTCATCCCCGTCGCGGAGGAGACCGGCCTGATCGACCCGATCGGCGACTGGGTCGTGGAGGAGCTGTGCCGCCAGGTCGCAGCGTGGACGGCGGAGGGCTTCACGCCCCGCGTCTCCTTCAACCTCAGCCCCCGCCAGCTGCGCAGGCGCGACCTCGTCAGCTCGATCACCACCCGGATCGAGGCCCACGGCGTCGACCCCGCCAAGCTCGTCGCCGAGCTCACCGAGACCTCGGTGATGAGCGACCGCGCTCGCAACAAGAGCCTCCTGCACGAGCTCCACGACGCCGGCCTCCAGCTCGCCATCGACGACTTCGGCACCGGCCACTCGTCCCTCACCCGGCTGCGCGACCTGCCGGTGAACATCCTCAAGATCGATCGCTCGTTCCTCAAGCGCGTCACCGAGGACGAGCAGTCCGCCGCGGTCGTCGCCGCCGTCCTGGGCCTCGCGACCGCGCTGGACATGGAGACCGTCGCCGAGGGCGTCGAGACGGTCGGCCAGCTCCGGTTCCTCGACAAGCACGACTGCCCGCTCGCCCAGGGCTTCCTGCTCGGCAAGCCCGCCACCCCCGCCACGATCCGCGCCGCGGAGGAGCTCGCATGGACCCGCTGACCACCGCCGCATCCAGCCAGGACCTCGACACGACCTGGGTCATCATCGCCGCCGCGCTCGTGATGTTCATGCAGGCCGGGTTCGCCTGCCTGGAGCTCGGCTTCAGCCGCGGCAAGAACGTGGGCGCGGTCGTCGCCAAGGTCGTCCTCAACTTCGCCACGGTCACCGTCGTGTGGTGGATGTGCGGCTTCGCGATGGGCTTCGGCGGCGCCGGCTGGTTCGCGGGGGAGAGCGGGTTCTTCCTCACGTTCGGCCACACGATCGCCGAGGGCAGCGCGATCGCCGGCGCGCTCGACGGGCACGGGATGGCGTTCGCGTTCTTCCAGCTCGTCTTCTGCGCCGTCAGCCTGGCGATCGTGTGGGGGACGACGCTCGAGCGGATGCGCTTCGTCGCGTACCCGATCTACTCCGTCGTCTTCGCGGGCGTGATCTACCCGCTCGTCGCGCACTGGATCTTCGGCGGCGGCTGGCTGAGCGACATCGGCGAGGGCGTGCAGGACTTCGCGGGCTCCACCGTCGTCCACCTCACCGGCGCGACCGGCGCGCTCGCCGCCGTGATCCTCCTCGGCCCGCGCCGCGGCAAGTACGGGCCGGACGGCCGCCCGCGCGCGATCCCCGGCCACTCCATGCCGCTCTTCGGGCTCGGCGTGCTGATCCTCTGGCTCGGCTGGTTCGGCTTCAACGCAGGCTCGACGCTCAGCGCCGCCGACGGCCGGATCGGCGAGATCGTCTTCGTCACCAACCTCGCGGCCGCCGCGGGCGCCCTCACCGCCGCCGCGACCATCGCGCTGCGCACCGGCTCCGTCGACGTCGGCATGACCGGCAACGGCGCCATCGCCGCCCTCGTCGCGATCACCGCGCCGTCCGGCTTCGTGGAGCTGTGGGCCGCGCCGATCATCGGGGGCGTCGCGGGCGTCATCGTCGTCTTCTCCGTCCTCGCCATCGACCGCTGGCTCGACGACCCGGTCGGCGCGCTCTCGGCCCACGGCGTCGCCGGCATCTGGGGGACGCTCTCGTGCGGCCTCTTCGCGTCCCCGCGGCTCGTCGGCGCGCCCGACGTGGTCGGCGATCCCGGCTTCTTCTACACCGGCTCGCTCACCCAGCTCGGCGTGCAGGCGGTCGGCGTCGGGGCCGCGTTCGTCGTCGTCTTCACGCTCTCCTACCTCACCTTCGGCGCGATCAAGGCGACGTTCGGCCTGCGGGTCAGCGCCGACGAGGAGGACGAGGGGCTCGACATCGCCGAGCACGGCATGTACGGCTACCCCGAGCAGTTCATCCCGGCGACCGGGGGCGAGCTGCTCAGCTCAGCCGGTGTTGCGCATGCCGGCGGCGACGGCGGTCACTGACTCCAGCAGCGCCGGCCGCGCGCGTTGATCACCGGCGCGGGCGCGGCGCAGCAGTTCGACCTGCACGTGCGAGATCGGGTCGATCCACGGGTTGCGGTGCCGGAGCCGCTCGCGCAGCGCGGGCGACGTGGAGAGCAGCTCGTCCTGGCCGGTGATGTCGAGCACGCGCGCGACGACCCGCTCGTGCTCGGCGACCACCTGCGGCCACATCCGCTCCGCCAGCTGCGGCTCGACGAGCGAGAGGTACCGCTCCGCCACACCCAGGTCGACCTTGAAGAGCGCCATCTCCAGCGTCGAGATGACCGCGCGGAAGAACGCCCACTCGTCCAGCATCCGCCGGTGGAGCGCGTGGTCGCCCTCGCACAGCGCGGTGCCGGCGCCGAACCACGACGGCAGCACGAGCCGGTTCTGCGTCCACGCGAAGACCCACGGGATCGCCCGCAGCGCGTCGACGCTCGTCGGCTCCCCGCGCGACGACGGGCGCGAGCCGATGTTGAGCTGCGCGAGCTCGTCGATCGGCGTCGCCTGGTGGAAGAACGGCATGAAGTCCGGGTGCTCGTGCACGAACGCGCGGAACGTCTCGCGCGAGCGGCGCGCCAGCTCGGCCATCGCGTCGGTGAACTCGGGCGCGGGCGCGGCCGGCGGGTCGGCGTCGGCGAGGATCACGGCGGCGACGGTCTGCTCGAACGAGCGGAGCGCGAGCTGCCGGTGCGCGTACCGCATCGCGATGATCTCGCCCTGCTCGGTGATCCGCATCCGCCCGCGGACGGTGCCGGGCGGCTGGCCGAGGATCGCCCCGTGCGCGTGCCCGCCGCCGCGCGACGGCGAGCCGCCGCGGCCGTGGAAGAAGCGCAGGTTCACCTTCGCCGCGTCGGCCTGGGCGATCAGCGCCTCCTGCGCGCGGTACAGCCACCAGTGGCTGGCCAGGTAGCCGGAGTCCTTGCCCGAGTCGGAGTAGCCGAGCATGACCTCCTGCTCGTGCTCCTTGGCGTCGAGGTGGAGGCGGTAGGCGGAGTTCTCGTACAGCACCGCGAGCGTCCGCTCGGCGTCCTCGAGCGCGGGGATCGTCTCGAAAAGCGGGACGATGTTCAGGTCCGCGCCCGTGGCCTTGGCGAGGAGCAGCGCGGCGAGGACGTCGCTCGGCTGCTGGACCATCGAGATGATCAGCGTGTCGAGGGCCTCCTTGCCGTAGCGGCGCTGGGCGTCTGCCACCGCGGTGAGCGTCCGGAGCGCGGCCGGCGCGTCGTCGCCCGCCTCAGCGATCCGCCGCGTGTGGTCCTCGTCGTAGTGGAGCGCGTCGGTGAGGGCGCTGACGCGCTGGTCCTCGCTGTCGGCGCCGCGCAGCTCCGACACGAGCCACGCCGCGGCCTCCTGCAGCACGTCGGCGGACTGGCGGACGTCGAGCTTGGCGAGGTGGAAGCCGAACGTGCGGATCTGCGTGAGCAGCCGGTTGATCTCGCCGTACGCGACGGCGCCCGCGCCGAGGCTGGAGCGGATCAGCTCGAGGTCGTGGTCCAGGTCGCGCGGGGTCGCGTACGCGCCCTCGTCGTCGCGCGCCGTGCGGGCGAGGCGGGCGCTGATGAAGCTCAGCTTGCGGCGGAGCGGCTCGTGCGTGTTGCGCGGGCCCATCCGCTCGGCGATCTCGGGGAGGTCGGTCTCGTCCTTGGCCAGCGAGCGCTTGAGCGCGGGGGAGAGCGGGACGCGCTCGGCGGCCTGCGCGTAGGCGCCGGCGAGGCGGTCGACGCGGTCGCGGATCAGCCGCAGCGCGAGCGCACGGTGGAGCTCCAGCGTCTCCTGGACGGTCTGCGCGCCGACGTTCGGGTTGCCGTCCATGTCGCCGCCGGCCCACGAGCCGAAGCGGATCGGCGGGCGGCGCTGGGCGGCCGGCTGGGGGAAGACGTTGGCGAGCTCGTCGGCCAGCTCGGCGGCGGCCTCGAAGAGCACGTCCTCGAAGAAGAAGAGCGTGCGGCGGACCTCGTCGACGACCTGCGGGCGGACGCGGCGGACGGAGTCGGTCTGCCACCAGAGCGCGAGCCGCTCGTTCAGCCGCGCCTGCGCGAGACGCCGCTCGTGGGCGCCCAGGCGCGGGTCGCCCAGGTCGTCGAGCGCGCGCCAGACGGCCTGCTGGTGGTCGAGGATGGACCGTCTGGTCGCCTCGGTGGGGTGGGAGGTGAGGACGAACGCGACGTCGAGCCGCTGGAGCCGCTGCGACGTGGCCTTGTTGATGGCCTTCAGGTGCTGCGCGGCCTCGGCCAGCGACTCCCGTTGCGGCGTGGCGCCCGGGGTGTCGGCGGCGCGGCGGCGGCGGACGCGCTCGCGCTCCTCGGCGATGTTGGCGAGCGCGAGCTGCATCCCGCACGCGCGCACGATCGGCTCGAGCGCGTCGGTCGGGGTGTCGCGGAGCGTGGCGAGCAGCTCGTCGGCCTGCCCGGACTCGCCGCCGCGCAGGGCGTGGGCGGCGCTGTGCAGGCGGCGGAGCGTGCGGACGAACGCGGTGCCGGCCTGCTCGGAGAGGACGCCGAAGAGGGCGTCGGACAGGAGCTCGGTCTCCGCGCCGACGTCGTCGGCGGCCGCGTCGGGGCGTGCTGCGGCGGTGGCCATGGAGCGACGGTAGCGCTGCCGGGTACGCTTGGGGCGTGAGCATCAGCCCCACCGTCCGCAACGTCGGCATCATCCTGATCCTCGCGCTGGCCGTCTTCGCGCTGCCGGGCGGCGGCACGGGCGCGGCCATCGTCCAGACGCTGATCAGCCTGCTGTTCGGGCTCGGCATCGGGCTTTTCCTCATGCGGCTCTACCGCGAGAACCGGCTGACGATCCACGGCCTGGGCGATCAGTACCGGACGATCCTCTACGCCTCGCTGGCGGGGATCCTCTTCCTCGGCGCGGCCGCGGCGAAGTGGTGGGACGACCCGGCGCTCACCCTCGTCTGGTTCGCGGGCATCGCGCTCGCCGTGTGGGGCCTCGTGGCGACGTACCGCCACTGGCGCGCCTACGCGTAGCCGCCGCGCCGCGCGTCTTCTGACGCAGGTTCTGCGCTGATTTGTCGCAGTCCGCGTCCCACGTGTGACAGGTCGATCGGAAGGCTCGGGGCATGCCCCGAGCGCCCCTTCCGCCACCTCCGCCGCGCCGCCCCGGCGAGCGCGGTCAGGCGACCGTCGAGCTGGTCGCCCTGCTGCCCGTCGTCGCGATCCTCGGCTTGGGCGCCTGGCAGGTCGCCCTCGCCGTCCACACGATGTGGGAGGCGACGGTCGCGGCCCGCGCGGCCGCCCGCGCGCACGCGCTGGGCTCCGACCCGGAGCCGGTCGTCGCGCGGCTGCTCCCGGGCGGCTTCGACGACCACGCGCGCGTCACCACGGCCGACGACGGCGCCGTCTCGGTCGAGGTCGTTCTGCCGGCCATCACCGGCGGCGCGCTCACGACGTACACCGCGACCGCCCGGTTCGAGCCGCAGTGAGCGGATCGAGCCGCCGTCGCCGCGCGCGCCTGCGCCGGCGCCTCCGCCGCGTGCTGCGCCGGTTCCCGCGGCCGTTCCGTGCGCCCGTGCCTACGCGGTTTCGCGACGCCTCCGGGCAGGCGGCGGTCGAGCTCGTCGGGATGCTCCCGATCTACGTCGCGGTGACGCTCGCGATGACGCACCTGCTCGTCGCCGCGGTCGTGCGCGAGCTCGCCGGCCACGCGGCCGAAGCCGCCGCCATCGCCAAGCTCCGCGGGGAGGACCCGAAGGCCGCGGCCCGCGCCGCGCTCCCCGGCTGGTCGCGGGACGAGGTGACGGTTCGGGTGGAGGGCCGCCAGGTGCGGGTCCGCGTCGCGCCGCCGGCGATCGTCCCCGGCGTGGCCGACGCCCTCGCCAGCACCGTTTCGGCCGACGCGGGGCCGGCATGAGCGGCGCGCTCTCCCGCCTGGCCTCCGTCTTCGTGGCGCCGGCAGACCCCGAGCCGTCCGCGTCCGTCGACCCGGCGCCGCACACCGGCCACGACCCGGAGCCGCCGCTCCACACCGACGACCCGCTCCATGCCGGGTCCGGCGCCCACCACCCGCTCCAAGTCGGCGTCGTCGCCCGGCGGGCGGACGCGGCCGTCGCGGGCTGCGCCGTTGGGCTCGCGCTCGCGCACCCCGCGGCGATCGTCGCGCTCTGGGGCGCGGCGCCGCCGAAGGTCCACGCGCCCGCGTCGCTCCGCGCCCGCCGCACCGCCGGCCGGCTCGCAGCGCGGGGCCACACCGCCCACGCGGCCGGCCGGGTCGCGGTCGTGGCGCTCGAGGCCGCGTCCGAGGCGGGCCGCGTCGCGGCAGCGGCCGGCGACCTGCCGGTCGTGTGCGTCGTCGCCGGACCCCGCGACGAGGACGCCGACGCGGTGCTCGCGGCCTGCGACCGCGTGGTCGTGGTCGGCGACGGCCTCGTCGCGGAGCTGGCCGCCGAGAGCCTGGCCGCGAGCGGCCCCGTCTGCCGCTCGCTCGTCCTTCCGGACGGCCCGTCGCGCGCGCTCGCCGCAAGCGGCGCCGCGCTCGTCGCCCCGCTCCGCGCGGCGGCTCTGGAGGCGCTCCGGTGACGCGCGCGCGACGTGTCGCCGCCGCGGACGGCCAGGCGGGGATCCTGCTCCTCGGGATCCTGCTCGCCATCGTCGTCGGCGCGTTCGTCCTCGCCGCCGTCGCGCGCGGCGTCCTGGTCCAGTCCGACCTCCAGCGCGCCGCCGACCTCGGCGCCCTTGCGGGCGCGAAGGCGATGCACGAGGCGTTCCCGCGGCTCTTCCAGCCGGTCGGCGGCCTCAGCGCGGCCGAGTACACCGCCATCGGCCGCCGCACCGCGGAGGAGGTCGCCCGCCGCAACGGCGCCGAGCGCGTCGAGATCACGATCCCCGCGGCCGACGACCTCGCGCCGACGCGCATCGCCGTCCGAGCGTCCGCCACGGTGGCGGTGGGGGAGCGGCGGACGCCGGCGTCGTTCACCGCCGAGGCCGAGCTCGCGCCCGCCGCGGCTCCCGGCGTGGCGCGCAGCGGCGACGAGTACGCCGGCCCGCTCGCCTACCGCGACGGCAAGCCGATGCGCCCCGATGTCGCCCAGGCCTACGACCGCCTGGCCGCCGCTGCGCAGCAGGACGGGGTCGCGCTCGTGGTCACCAGCGGCTTCCGCTCCAACGCCGAGCAGGCCAAGCTCTTCGCCGCGAACCCGGATCCCACGTGGGTCGCCCGCCCCGGCACCTCGCTCCACCGGCTCGGCACGGAGCTCGACCTCGGCCCTGCGAGCGCCTACGGCTGGCTCGCCGCCAACGCCAAGCGGTTCGGCTTCATCCAGCGGTACTCCTGGGAGCCCTGGCACTACGGGTTCACGGCCAGCGCCGGCACCCGCTCGCTCGGGTACGGCCCGTCGAAGTCGAGCGGCGCGGGCGCCGTCCCGAGCTACGTCCCCGCGCAGTACCGCGACGCCATCCGCCGGGCGGCGCAGCGGTGGAGCGTCGGCGCGGCGGTCCTCGCGGCGCAGCTCTACGCCGAGTCGGGCTTCCGCCCGGACGCCCGCTCCAGCGCCGGCGCCCTCGGCATCGCGCAGTTCATGCCGGGGACCGCCCGGGCGTACGACATCGACCCGCTCGACCCCGAGCAGGCCATCGACGGCCAGGCCCACTACCTGCACGACCTGCTCCGGCAGGTCGGCTCGGTCCCGCTCGCGCTCGCCGCCTACAACGCCGGCCCCGGCCCGGTCCGCGCCTGCGGCTGCACGACCCCCTACCCCGAGACGGCGGCCTACGTCGCGAAGATCCTCGCGCTCCTCGACGGCAAGTTCGACCCGGTCGCCCCGGGCGGCGGCCTCACCGTCCGGCTGGTCCGGTGACGTGGCCGTCTCTACGATCCAGCGCATGGCCTTCACGGTCGGCGAGCGCGAGGTCCGCCCCCTCACGGCGGACGAGGTCCTGCGCATGGTGGAGCTCGGCATCCTCGACGACGACGAGCCGGTCGAGCTGCTCCACGGAGCGCTGGTCCGCGTGAACGCCAAGTCGCCGGCGCACGAGGAGACCAAGCTCTTCCTCACCCAGTGGCTCGCCGAGAACGCGCGCCGCGGCGGATACGCGGTGCGCGTCGAAGCGCCCCTGCTGGTCCCCGACCGGACGTCGCTGCCCGAACCGGACCTCGCCGTCGTGCAGGCGGAGCGCGACCGCAGCCGCCATCCGGACGCGGCGCTGCTCGTCATCGAGGTCGCCGTCTCGTCGTGGAGGACGGACACGCGCGTCAAGCCCGCGCTGTACGCCGCGGCCGGCGTGCCGGAGCTGTGGGTCTTCGAGCCGCACGGCAAGCGGCTGCACGTCTTCGACGAGCCGACGCCGGCCGGCTACGACCGCATCCGCATCGTCGAGGGCCACGAGTCCGTGACGCCCCAGCACGTCGACGTCCCGCCCCTGTCGCTGCCGGAGCTGTTCCGCGGCCTGCAGCCGCCGGACGCGTGATGACGGGGACGACCGCGATGCGCTTCACCGTCGGCGAGCGGCGGGTCCGTCCGCTGACGGCGGCGGAGATGCTCCGCATGGTCGAGCTCGGCGTGATGGACGCCCACGAGCCGGTCGAGCTCCTTCACGGCATGCTCGTGCGGCGCGGGCCGAAGACGCCCGCGCACGAGACGGCGAAGACTCGGCTGATGCGTTGGCTGGCACCCGGGATCCGGGACGAGCGGTTCGACGTGCGCGTGGGATCGCCGTTCGCCGTGCCCGATCCGACGTCGCTGCCCGAGCCGGACGTCGCGGTCGTCGAGCGCGTGGAGGAGCCGCCCGCGTTCCCGACGGCGGCGCTGCTCGTCGTGGAGATCGCGGACGGGACGGTGCGGACGGACCTGGAGGTCAAGCCGCCGCTGTACGCGGCCGCCGGGGTGCCGGAGGTGTGGGTGGTCGACGTGGGGCGGCGGTGCGTGCACGTGCTCGACGGGCCGGCAGCCGAGGGCGGGTATGCGCGGCATCGCGTGATCGAGGACATGGCGGAGCGGCTGGTGCCGGGGCACGTCGATGGCGTCGAGCCGCTCACGCTCGGCGGGCTGCTGGCCGGGCTGTAGCGGGCGTGGACGCCAGCGCGGGAAGCTGTCATGGCCGTTGCCCGCTCGTGAACGGCTGGCACACCGCCGGACGGGCCGGTACCTTCACGCGGCCCGCCTCAGGGGAGGCGGGCGTGCCGGGACATCCTTCGCGCTAGGGAGCAGTGCAACACATGCGACGTGCAGCAGCGGCCGTGGCCGCCCTCGTCCTCGTTCTGATCGCGGGCGCGCTCAGCGCCGGCGCCGCAGGGGCGAGCGCCAGAGACGACGACCGTGCCGTGAGCGGCACGGCCGCCGCCAAGACGAAGTCCACCGCCGGCGGCAAGACCGCTGCGGCGAAGAAGACCACCGCGGCGAAGAAGCGCGCCGCGGCCCGCCGCGCCGCTGCCGCCAAGAAGCGCGCGGCCGCGAAGAAGAAGGCGGCGGCGAAGCGCAAGGCCGCGCAGAAGAAGCAGAAG
>Ga0196960_10000242_pt1 | contig 21664 bp, 19 predicted proteins | sample S3v_5metaG_FD_183187 | JGI IMG/M metagenome (GOLD analysis project Ga0196960, IMG submission 183187) | Soil microbial communities from Anza Borrego desert, Southern California, United States - S3+v_5 | ecosystem: Environmental > Terrestrial > Soil > Desert | place: USA: California | collected...
CGGCGTCCTCCGCGACGCTCGGCCCGCGCAGCGACCACGCCGTCGGCGGCGGCCGCAGCCGCCTGCCGATCTTCCTCGGCGCCGGCGCGATCGGCCTCGTGCTCATCGTCGTGCTCTTCCTCGTCCTCGGCGGGGGCGGCGACGACCCGAGCCCCACCGCGAACGACACCCCGACGACGACGGCGCCCGCGCCGGACGACCAGGGGACGGAGCCCAAGGGCGAGAAGACGCCGCGCGCCGCCCGCTCGGCCACCACCGTCGCGGTGCTCAACGGCACGACCGTCAACGGGCTCGCCGGCCGCGTGAGCGACCGGATCGAGGAGGCCGGGTTCACCAAGGGCACCGTCGCCACGGCCGTCCCGCAGAACCGCTCGGCCACCGCCGTCGAGTACGCGCAGGGCCGCGCCGCGCAGGCGCGCGACGTCGCCCGCACGCTCGGCGTCGACCCGGAGGAGGCCGCGACGCCGCTCACCGACTCCAGCCGCACCGTGGCCGGCGAGGGCGCCGACGTCGTCGTCACCGTCGGCTCCGACTACCGGGAGCCGGGCTCGGGCGGCGGCACGACCGGCGACGCCGCCGGCGCGACCGGCCAGTAGGCGGAGGGCGCCGGCGTGATCGCCCTCGCCCGCCACGGCGAGACGACGTGGAACAGGGAGCGGCGCTTCCAGGGGAACCTGGACGCCGAGGTCCCGCTCAACGACCGCGGCCGCGAGCAGGCCCACGAGCTCGCCAAGGTGTGCGAGCCCGAGGGGTTCGTCGCGCTCTACGCCAGCCCGCTCGCCCGCGCGCGCGAGACCGCCGAGATCGTCGGCGCCCACCTCGGCCTCCAGCCCGAGTACGACGACCGCCTGAAGGAGAGCGACGTCGGCGACTGGACGGGCCGCTACAAGGCCGACATCGAGCGCGACGAGGCGAAGACGTGGGCGCGCTACCTGGCGGCCGGCGACGACTGGGTCTTCCCCGGCGGCGAGTCGCTCGAGGAGCAGATGGAGCGCGTCGTCGACGCGCTCGTCGACATCACCCAGGCGCACCGCCTGCCCGCGCTCGTGGTCTGCCACCGTGGGGTGATCCGCTGCGCGCTGGCTCACACCCACAACCGCGGGCTCGACACCTACCACGAGTGGACGATCCCGAACGGCGAGCTCGTCCGCCTGTGACGCGCCTCGCCCAAGGCGTCTTCGCCGCCCTCGTGGTGGCGACGTTCGCCGCGTTCTTCGTCGCGCAGAACCTCAAGACGAAGCCCAACGTGATCGCCGAGCTCGGCGTCTCCGAGCGCACGATCTCGCCGAACAACGACGGGCGCTTCGACTACGTCGACCTCGCGGTGGTGCTGCGCCGCGACGAGGACCTGGACCTCAGCGTCGTGGACTCCGGCGGCGACACCGTGAAGCGGTTCACGAGCCGGTCGCTGCCCGCGGGGGAGCGCTACCGCGTGCGCTGGCGTGGCGAGACCGCCGCCGGCGGGCGCGCGAAGGACGGCACGTACCGCCTGCGGCTCGGCCTGCGCCGCGAGGGCCGCTCGCTCGTCCTCCCGCGCACGGTCACGGTCGACACGCAGCCGCCGAAGCCGCGCGTCCTCTCGATCGGCCCGGACAAGGAGAGCCGCGGCCCGGAGCTCGTGCCGACGGCGACCGGCGAGCCCGCCGACATCCGCTTCTTCGCGCCCGGCACCAAGCCCGCGGTCGAGATCTGGAAGACCGACAGCACCCCGCCGCGCCGGATCACGTCGCTCACCGTCCCGAAGGCGGAGGAGTTCGAGAACGGGGTCGCGCGCACCTCGTGGGACGGCACGCGCCGCGTCCGCGCGGTCTCGCCGGGCACGTACGCCGTCGTCGTCCGCTCGCGCGACACCGCCGGGAACATCGGCTGGTCGATCCCCGAGCGCGTCCTGCGGCGCGGCCCCCGGCGCGGTGAGGTCGCACCCGGCCGCGGCGGGATCACCGTCCGCTACCTCGGCGTCGAGCCGTCGCTCCTGCCCGTGCAGGCCGGGAAGACGTTCAGCGTCGCGGTCGACGCGCGCGGCGGCACCTACAACTGGCGCGTGCGCCGGGTCGGCGAGCCGAGCGCGAACAACCGGGGGCGCCGCGCGACCGGCGGGCCGCTCACGCGCGAGGTGCGCGGCGAGGGCTCGAGCCTCCAGCTCTTCGAGGCGAGCACCCGCACCCGCACGACGCAGGTCCCGATCGTGGTGGACGACAAGCGCGACAACCGCGTCCTCGTCGTCCTCCCCGCGACGACCTGGCAGGGCCGCAACCTGCTCGACGACGACGGCGACGGGCTGCCGAACACGCTCGATGGCGGGACGCCGGTGCGGCTCGGCCGCGTCTTCGCGCGCGGGCTGCCGGAGGGCTTCGCCGAGAACGAGGGGCCGGCGCTCGCCGCGCTTCAGCGCCAGGGGCTGCGCTTCGACCTCACGACCGACGTCGCGCTCGCCGCCGGGCGTGGGCCGAAGCTCGACGGCCACCGCGGCGTCCTGCTCCCCGGCGACACGCGCTGGCTGACCCAGGACGTGCGGCGGGCGCTGCGCGGGTTCGTGGCGCAGGGCGGGACGCTCGCGTCGCTGGGCACCGAGTCGCTGCGCGCGGAGGTCCGCCAGACGGAGCGGCGGCTGCTCGAGCCGACGCCGCTCGAGCGGACCGACCTCTTCGGCGCGCGGCTCGGCGCGGTCAAGCGCGAGCCCGTGGCGCTCACGAACCTCGACGACGCGCAGTCGCTCCAGCTCTTCGCCGGCGGCGAGGGGCTCTTCCCCGGCGTGGAGGCGTACGAGCCGACGGTCGGCCTCGGCTCGGAGGCGCAGCTGCTCTCCAGTGCCGTGACGCAGGAGGACGAGCCCGAGCAGGTCATCGTCGCCACGCGGTTCGGCAAGGGGCTCGTGATCCGCACCGGCATCCCCGGCTTCGCGACGCGGATCGGGTCGGACACCGCGTCGGCCGAGCTGTTCGGCCGCATCTGGACGCTGCTGAGGACCGGATGAGCACCGACGTCGATCCGATCCTCGCCGTCGGCGCGGTCGTCGCCGCGCTGCTCGCGGGCGCGCCGCTGGCGCTCGTCGTCGCCCCCCGCGTCCGGGCGCTGCTGATGCTCGGCGCGCTCGTGCTGACGCCGGTGCTGCTGCTGGCGGAGATCTGGGACACCGACCAGATCGAGTCGCTGCGGGGCCGGCCGGTCGTCGCGCTGGTGGCCGCCGCGCTCGGCGTCGTCGCGGTCGCGGCCGTCGCGCTGCTCCTCCACCGCCGGCCGATGCTCTTCCCCGCGCTCGCCGTCGCCGCGCTGCCGTTCCGCATCCCGATCGCGGCCGGCGGCTCGACCGCGTCGCTGCTCGTCCCGCTCTACCTCGTCATCGCTGCGGGCGTGCTGGCCTACGCGGTGCCGCGGCTGCGCGGCGCGCCCGAGACGGACGCCGAGCCCGAGCCGGAGGGCGTCTGGGTCCGCCGCTTCCTGGCGCTGTCGCTCGTCCTCTACGCCGCCCAGGCCTCGTACTCGAGCGACTTCGAGCGCGCGCTGCAGCAGGTCGTCTTCTTCTACGTGCCGTTCACGCTGCTCGCGACGCTGCTGGCGCGGGTGAGCTGGACGCGCCCGGTGCTCGAGCGCTGCCTGGCCGTCCTCGTCGCGCTCTCGGTCGTCTTCGTCTCGATCGGCTTCGTCGAGTACGCCACCCGCCACATCCTGCTCAACCCGAAGGTGATCGCCTCGAACCAGTTCGAGGAGTACTTCCGGGTCAACTCGCTCTTCTTCGACCCGAACATCTACGGCCGCTTCCTGGCGATCGTGATGCTCCTCGTCGCCGCCGTGCTGCTGTGGGAGCGCCGCCCGCGCGTCACCGTTGCGTGCGGCGTGCTGCTCGCCCTCTTCTGGGCGGGCCTCGTGCTGACGCTCTCGCAGTCGAGCTTCACCGCGCTGCTCGCCGGCCTGGTCGTCCTCGCCGCGCTGCGGTGGGGGACGAGGCCCGCGGCGATCGCGGCGGGGGCGGTGCTGCTCGCAGGGATCGTCGTGGTGCTGGCCACGCCGAGTTCGTTCGGGCTGGACCGCGACGCCAACGACGCGTCCAGCGGCCGGCTGGACCTCATCGAGGGCGGCGTGCGGCTGGCGGGCGACGCGCCGGTGGCCGGCCACGGCTCGGGCTCGTTCCGGCGCGAGTACCGGCGCAACGAGAACGCGACGGGCGAGCGGGCGACGAACGCGTCGCACACGATCCCGATCACGGTCGGCGCCGAGCAGGGGATCCCCGGGCTGCTCGTCTACCTCGGGCTCCTCGGCACGGCGCTGACCCTCCTGCTGCGCCGCGCGCGCGACTCGATCGCCCGGGCGGGCGTGGCGGCGGCGTTCGTCGCGCTCGTCGTCCACACCCTGATGTACGCCGCGTTCCTGGAGGACCCGCTGACGTGGGCGCTGCTGGGCATCGGCATCGGCCTCGCCTCCCGCCCCGGCGACCGGCCGGCGAAGCCCGAGCCCGAGCCGCAGGACCGGGAGTCGCGGCGGGCGCGGCGGCGCGCGGCGACCGCATGAGCCGCCGCGCCGAGCTGCTCGGCGTCGCGCTCGTGACGCTGGGCGCGATCGCGTTCTTCCTGCTCGCGCCGACGTATCCCAACTACGACGCCTACTACCACCTCGTGTGGGGGCGGGAACTCCTCGACGGGCAGACGCCGACGCTGGAGGCGTACAAGGCGCCGACCCAGCACCCGCTGGAGATCCTCGTCGGCGGCCTCCTGGGCGCGGTCCTCGGGACGGGCGCCGAGCGCGCGTTCGTCCTCATCGCCGTCCTGTCGCTCGTCTCGCTCGGCTGGGCGGTCTTCCGGCTGGGCTGGCGGATCTTCGGCGCGCTCCCCGGCCTGGCCGCCGCGTTCTTCACGCTCTCGAGCTTCTCGCTGCTCCTCCTCGCCGCGCGCGGCTACCGCGACGTGCCGTTCCTCGCGCTCGTCTTCTGGGCGGCGGTGCGGATCGTGGAGCGGCGGGACGACCGCTGGACGATGGCGCTGCTCGTCCTCGCCGGGCTGCTGCGGCCGGAGGCGTGGATCCTCGCCGGGCTCTTCGCGCTGTGGCGCCGGTCGATCCCGCTGCTGGCCGCCACCGCGGTCGCGCCGCTGATCTGGGCCGGCGTCGACCTCGCCGTCACCGGCGACCCGCTGCGGTCGCTGACGGGGACGAGCGAGCTGGCGGAGGAGCTGGGCCGCGAGCGCGGGATCGCGAAGGTGCCGGGCGCGTTCGTCTCGTTCATCGTCGACGCGCTGCGGCTGCCGGTCGCCGCGATGGCCGCCGCGGGCTTCGTCCTGGCCTTCCAGCGGCTCGGCTGGCGCCGCCTGATCGTCCCGTTGGCGCTGCTGGGGAGCGGCGTGGTGACGTTCGTCGGCACCGGCGCCGCGGGACTCTCGATCCTCCCGCGCTACCTCACCGTCCCGACCGTGGCGCTGACCCTCTTCGCCGGCTACGCGCTGGCGGGCTTCGTGACGCTCCCGCCCGGCCGGACCCGCAAGCTCTGGACTTCCGGCGCCGCCGTCCTCCTCGCGGGCGGCTTCGCGTTCGTCGGCCTCCGCGCCCACGTGGTCAAGACGCTGACGACCGAGCTGGCGTTCATCGACGGCACCCACGCCGACCTGGACGCGATCCTCCACGCGCCGGAGGTCACGGCAGGCGCGAAGTGCGGGCCGATCACGTTCCCCAACTACCGGCTCGTGCCCGACACGCGCTGGCTCCTCGACCTCCCGGCCGACCGGGTCGGCGCGCGGTCGGCCAAGCGCCACGCGCGTGGTGTCGCGATCTTCGTCGTCGGCAACAAGTCGCTGCGCCGCTACGGCTTCGCGGACGGCGCCAGCCCGTCGACCAACGCGCCCGACCCCGGCTTCCACCTCGCGGCGCGGCGCGGGCGGTTCGTCGCCTACGTCTCCTGCGGGGCGGGCGGGACCGATACACCCTCGGGCAGCTCGACGTCGAGCTGACCCAGCCGCTCCCACAGCGGCGCGTTGACGGCCTCCGGCGTCTGCGCCAGCGCCCATTCGCGCAGCGCGAGGTCCGGCCGCTCGCGGTCGCCCGCGTGCGCGAGCAGCGCCGCCGCGAACGCCTCCGGCCCGTCCGCGAACGTCACGGCGCGCCCCCACGTCCGCGCGCCGCTCAGCGACTGCATCACCGTGCGCCGCCCGACCTTCGCGTACTTGAGGATCCGGTACGGCAGCGCCGGGTCGTTGAACTCGCTGCGCTCGAACGGGACGATCCCGACGTCGGCGGTCAGCATCAGCCGCGCCGCCTCCTCGTCCGTCCGCCGTCCCAGCCACACAAGCGAGGGATGCTCCCGGCACGCCGCGTAGTCGGCGTCCCCGCGCATCTCGTCGTCGTGCCACGCGCCGATCAGCAGCAGGACGAGCCGGTCGCCGAGCCGCTCCGCCACCCCGCGCAGCAGCGCCCAGTCGGTCCGCCAGCCCAGGTGGCCGAGCGAGAGCGCCACCACCGTGCCGGACGGGTCCGGCGCCGGGAAGTCGCCCGCCGCGAGCCCCACGACGGTCGCCTCGCGCCCCGCCCCGCGCTCGAGCTCCGCCAGCCGCTCGCTCGCAACGAACGTCAGCGCCGCCTTACCGGCCGCCTCCTCGTGGAGCTCGGTCAGGCGTTCCCGCAGCTTCGGCCCCGCGTCGTAGGCGTGCTCGTACCGGTCCCAGCGGCCGTACCAGAGCTCGGCGCCCGTCCGGTCAACCATCTCCTTCGCCAGCGGCCACTGCAACGGGTGGAAGATCACGACGACCGCCGGGCGCCCCGGGAGCCGGCGCAGCAGCCGCCGCGCCTGGCCGCGCGCCATCCGCTGCGCGCCCGCCGGCGGCACGCGCCCGAAGGCGCCGTACGGCACGGTCCCCGGCTCGATGGCGACGACGCCCGGCGCCCGCAGCAGGTCCTGCGCCTGCTCGCGGAGGATGAACCCCTCCAGCGCCTTCGGCAGCAGGAGGACGGCGATCGGCTTGCGCGCCCTCACAGGTCGTCGACCTGCGTCGCGTAGTTCGTCCCGTCCTCCGGCGTGTAGTGCACGCGGCTGGGGAGCTGGTCGCGCGCGTGGAGCTGCAGGTGGAGCAGGTCCAGGTTGCGCTGGTCGACTGGGCGGACGGCGAAGACCATGTCCTCGCCGGCGGTCGTTCTGAGGACGAGCTGGTCTCCGGTCACCTCGATCAATATGCCGTCCGCGGTCTGCGGCTCGCCGGTGCCCGCCGCCGCGCCGTCGTCGGAGCCGCACCCGGCGAGGGCCAGCGCGAGCACGCAGAGGACGGCGATGAGCGGCTTCACCACACCGGCACGTATACCGTGCCTGCGCGCATGGGTGCGCTCGTCAACCGCCTGCTCGCGTCAGGCGCGGCCTATCAGGCCTCCGCGGTGATCTCCGCCGGGCTGAGCGCGCTGATGCTCCCGCTCTACACGCGGGCGCTCACGCCGGCCGACTACGGCGTGGCCGAGACGCTGCTCACGTTCATCATCCTGATCTCGATCCCGCTGCGGCTCGGGCTGGGCGAGGCGTTCGTCCGCTTCTGGTTCGACGACGAGGATCCCGCGGCGCGCCGGCGCGTCGCCAAGCGCGTCTCCGGCACCGTCTTCGTCACCACGACGACCGCGGCGCTGATCGGCCTCCTCTTCGCCGGGGAGCTGTCGGAGCTGCTGCTCGACGAGCGCGACGCGACGCTCTTCGCGTTCGGCCTGCTCGGCCTCTGGGCGTTCACCAACCTCGAGGTCGCCTACGCGCAGCTGCGGGTGGAGGAGCGACGGCGCGACTACCTGATGGTCTCGCTGACGAACGTCCTGCTCACCATCGCGATGACGTTCGTGCTGGTGGTGCTGCTCGACACCGGCGCGCGCGGCTACGTGGCGGGCAACTACGTCGCCTCGGCGGTCGTGCTCGTCGCGCTGTGGTGGAACCTGCGCGACCGGCTCAGCCTCCTGCCCGCCGGGCTGGACACGCTCCGCCCGCTGCTGCGCTTCGGCGCGCCGACGATCCCCGCCGACATGGCCGTCTTCGCGCTCAACGTCGTCGACCGCGCCTACCTGCTCCAGACGCTCGGCAAGGACGCGGCGGGCCACTACGCGCTCTCGGTGAAGCTCGCGACGGCGGTGATCGTCGCCGTCCGGGGCTTCCAGCTCGCCTGGCCGCCGCTGGCCTACTCGATCTCCGACGACGACGAGGCGCGCCGCTTCTACGCCGCGGTCACCACGTGGTACGTCGCGTTCACCGGGATCGTCGTGGCAGGGCTGGCGCTGCTCGGGCGCTGGCTGGTGCGCCTCCTCGCCGCGCCCGACTACTACGCCGCGCACGAGGCGCTCCCGTGGGTCGCGCTCGGGTGGGGGTGCTACGGCCTCTTCCTCGTCTTCGTCGTGATCGCCGGGCGGGCGAAGGTGACGTTCCACCAGCTCCCGGCGGCGATCGTCGGCCTCGCGGTGAACGTCGTGCTGATCGTGCTCCTCACCGAGCCGCTCGGCATCGCCGGCGCGGGGATCGCGCTGGGCGGCGCCTACCTGGCGATGCTCGCGGTGATCGCCACGCTGACCCGCCGCGCGTTCACGGTGCCGTTCGAGATCGGGCGGCTCGCGCACGTCGTCGGCGTGGTGGCGGGGATGGCCGTGGCGGGCGAGCTGCTGCTGCCGGCCGACGGCGTCGCCGGGTTCTTCGCCCGCGCGCTCGTCCTCGCCGCGATCCCGCTCGTGCTGTGGGCGACGCGGTTCGCGACGCCGGGCGAGGCCGCGGCGGTCAGCCGTGGCTTACGGCGTCTGCGGGAACGTCGCCGCGCCGCTCCCGGCGCCGCCGGTTGAACGCCTCGGCCGCCTCGCGGATCCCCTCGCCCCGCCCTGGCCTGAGCGTCGCGGTGACGTGGCGCCGGTAGCGGCGCGGGTCGTGGCCGGGGAGGACGAGCGCGGCGATCGTCCGTGCCGCGTACGGGAGCGCCGTCAGCCACCGCACAGCCCGCGCCGCCCCCGGTCCGTGATGGAGCTGCAGGTAGAGGTCGCGGTTGCGGGAGAACTCGACGATCCGCCGCTCGGGCACCGCGTCGGTCGAGAGCTGCTCGTGGTGGTAAGCGGTCGCTGACGGAACGTACAGCGCGCGCCAGCCCGCGTCGCGCAGGCGCTTGGCGAAGTCGACCTCGTCGGAGTAGACGAAGAACCGCGGATCGAGCCCGCCGACCTGCGAAGCGGCGCGGCGGCGGACGAGCATCGCGGCGGACTGGACCCAGTCGACCTCCCGCACCGCGTCGCCCGTCGACTGGACGTTGCGCGCATGGAGGAGGACCGCCGCGGCCAGCGCGCTGCGCACGGTCGGGAAGCGCCACGCGCTCGGCTGCGGCGTCCCGTCCGGCCGCAGCAGCGTGCCGCCGGCCACGGCCGCGCGCGGGTCGGCCTCCAGCGCGGCATGGAGGGCGGCGGTCGCGCCCGGCAGCAGCTCGGAGTCCTCGTTGAGCAGGAGCGCGTACCGGCCGCGGGCGCGGCGCAGCAGCGTGGAGTCGTTCTCGGCCTTCCCGTGCCGCTCCGCCAGCGCGAGCACGTCGGTCACCGCCGGGTGGCCGCGCGCCGCCTCGGCCGACCCGTCCTCGGACGCGTTGTCGAGCACGAGCACCTCCGTCGCGAACGGCAGCGCCGCGCGCTCGCGCGCGACCGCGTCCAGCCCGCGGAGCAGCAGCTCGCGCTGGCCGGTGTTGACGATGCAGAAGGAGAGCTCGGGGTCTTCGGTCACAGCTGGTCGATCAGGACGGCGAGCGCGAAACCCAAGCAGGTCACGAGCCCGACGCTCCGCCCGCCCTTGGCGACGGCCTCGGGGATGAGCGCGTCCGTCAGCATGACGATCACCGCGCCGGCGGCGACCGCGAGGATCGTCGCGGTCACGTCGCCGGACGCGTCGCCCAGCGCCGCCTGGCCGACCACGGTCGCGATCGTGCCGGCCGCCGCGACGCCCAGCCACAGCCGCAGCACGTGGCCGAACGGCCGCCCCGCCTGCTTCATCGCCGCGGCCGAGCCGAGCGACTCCGGCACGTTGGAGAGGAAGACCGCGGCGACGAGCGCGATCCCGCCGCCTCCGCCCGCGGCGAGGCCGATGCCGATCGCCGCCTGCTCCGGGATGCCGTCGAGCAGCGCGCCGAGTGCCAGCACGGTCCCCGACGCCGCCGCGTCCGCCCCGCGCGGCCTCCCGCTCCGCCGCCGGTTCCCGCGCGCCTCGAGCAGCCGGTCGCCGCCGTAGAAGAGCAGCGCGCCGACCGCGAGGCCGAGCGCCAGCGGCACGAACCCGCCCTCGCTCAGCGCCTCCTCCGCCAGCTCGAACGCCAGCGACGCGATGAGCGCCCCCGCGCCGAGCCCCATGAGGAGGCCGAGCGCGCGGTCCGGGATGTGGAACTTGGCACCGATGACGGCACCGACGAGGAGCGAGGAAGCGGCGATCACGCCGTAGAGGAGGGCTTCGAGCACGAAACGGGGCTACCCGCCGTCCACGGGTGTCCATAAGCGCTCAACCCTGGAAGCGGGACACCGATGACTGAGAGGCATCGCCCGCCCTCTCCCCACTCGGAAATGACCTGGTTCACCACACATCTTCGCGCGAAGCTCCTCGGAGGCTTCGCCATCGTGCTCGTCGTCATGGCGGGCATCGTCGCTCTGGCCCTCTCGTCCGTGGGCAGCGTCGCGGACAAGTCCACCGAGATGGCCAAGAAGGATCTGCCTGCCGCCAACACGATCGGCACCATCGGCACGAACGAGGGCATCTACCGCGTGGTGGAGCTCATGTACCCGCAGGCCGTCGGCAACGCCAAGGCGCAGAAGGAGCTCGACGGCTACGTCACCGCCCTCGGCGGCGTGGTCGACAAGGCCTTCGCGACGTACGAGAAGGGCCTGATCGGCACCGACGCCGACCGCGCCGGCTTCACCAAGGCCAAGAAGGCCTGGACCGACTACAAGGCGATCTCGGCCGACTTCGTCGCCGCGATCAAGACCGGCGACCAGAAGGGCATCGCCGCCTCCGCCGGCAAGAGCCAGCAGGCGTTCGAGCCGCTCGCCGTCCAGCTCGCCGAGTGGGCCGCCGTGAACCAGAAGTCCGGCCTTTCCCGGGCCAGCGAGATCAGCGACACGCAGAGCTCGTCCCGCACCGGCATCCTGCTCCTCGGCGCCGTCGCCATCGTGCTCGGCATCGCCATCGCGCTGCTCCTCTCCAAGCTGATCGTCGGCGGCATCGCCAACGTCCTCAAGGCCGCCAAGGGCATCGCCGAGGGCGACATCGAGCAGGAGATCGACGTCAAGAGCAAGGACGAGGTCGGCCAGCTCGGCGTCGCCTTCCAGGACCTGATCACCTACGTCCGCGGGACGGCCCAGGAGGCCGAGCGGATCGCCGCCGGCGACCTCACCCACGCCGTCGTGCCGAAGTCCGACAAGGACGTCCTCGGCGTCGCCTTCCGCGACATGCACGCCAACCTCTCCGATCTCGTCGGCGCCGTCCAGCGCAACGCCGGCACGCTGTCCGCCGCCTCGCAGGAGATGGCGTCCACCTCCGAGGAGGCCGGCCGCGCCGTGGGCGAGATCGCCCAGGCCGTGTCCGACGTCGCCCAGGGCGCCGAGCGTCAGGTGCGCTCGGTCGAGGAGGCCAAGCAGGCCACCGAGGAGGTCACCCAGGCGACCGAGGCGTCCGCCGCGTCCGCCCAGGAGACCGCCGTCGCCGCCGGCGAGGCCCGCCGCGTCGCGCAGGAGGGCGAGGAGGTCGTCGCCAAGGCCGCCGAGGCCATGCGCGAGGTGCGCGAGTCCAGCGCGTCCGTGACCGGCGCGATGCGTCAGCTCGGCGCCAAGTCCGAGCAGATCGGCGGCATCGTCGAGACGATCACCGGCATCGCCGGCCAGACCAACCTGCTCGCGCTGAACGCCGCCATCGAGGCCGCGCGTGCCGGTGAGCAGGGCCGTGGCTTCGCCGTGGTCGCCGAGGAGGTCCGCAAGCTGGCCGAGGAGTCCCAGTCCGCGGCCGCCACGATCGCCACGCTCGTCGAGGAGATCCAGGCCGAGACGTCGCAGGCCGTGTCGGTGGTCGAGGAGACCAACACGCGGACCGAGGAGGGCGCCGAGACGGTCGACCAGGCCCGCGAGGCGTTCGGCCGCATCGGCACGTCGGTCGACGACATGACCGGCCGCGTCGACCAGATCGCCGCCGCGATCCAGCAGATCGCCGCGTCGGCCCAGAAGGTGCAGACCGACATGAGCGAGGTCGCCGCCGTCGCCGAGCAGTCCTCGGCCTCGTCCGAGCAGGTCTCGGCCTCCACCGAGGAGACCTCCGCGTCCGCGCAGGAGATCGCCTCGTCGGCCCAGGGCCTCGCCCGCACGGCCGAGGAGCTCGAGGAGCTCGTGGGCAAGTTCCAGCTGGCCGCCTGAGCGGGTCTCCCGGCGCCTGACGCGACGGTACGACGCCTACCGGCCTAACGGCCTATTCGGCGCTCGTCCCGCCGCGCCAGGCATCCGGGATGACTCACTCAGGTCCTACTGCGAAGGCCGCCCCCAGGCGGCCTTCGTCGTTCTCGTCCTTAGTGCGCCGCGACCGGCGCCGCGTCGCCGGCCTCGTTGAACTCGTCCGCGCCCGGGCGGAGGATGAGGCCGCAGACGATCGCGCCGACGAGGAAGATGCCTGCCGACCACCAGAACGCGGTGGTGTAGCCCTCGACCGCCGCCTGCGCGGCGACCTCCGGCGAGCGGGCGCGCTGGCCCTGCGACTGCGCGAAGTCGACCGCCGCCGTGTTCGCCATCGTGGAGAGGAACGCGGTGCCGATGGAGCCGCCGACCTGCTGCGCGGTGTTGACCATCGCCGACGCGACGCCCGCGTCGTGGCGCGCGACGCCCGACGTGGCGGACGCGAACGACGGCGCGAAGATCAGGCCCATGCCGACGCCCATGAGGATCAGCGACGGCAGGACGTGGCCGGCGTACGACGAGTCCACCTCGAGCTGGGCGAGCAGCGCGAGCGCGATCGCCGCGAACGTCATGCCGAGCGCGATCAGCGGCTTGGGGCCGAAGCGCGGGACGAGCTTCGTGTTGCCGAGCGTCGCGGTCGTCATGATCGCCGCGGTCATCGGGAGGAACGCCAGGCCGGTCTGGATCGGCGTCATGTCCAGCGTCTGCTGGAGGTAGAACGTCAGGAAGAGGAAGACGCCGAACATGCCCGCGCCGGAGAGGCCGACGGCGAGGTACGCGCCGCCGCGGTTGCGGTCCAGCACCACGCGCAGCGGCAGGAGCGGGTGCTTGACGCGCGTCTGCAGCGTCACGAAGACCACGATCAGGAGCACGCCGACGGCCAGCGAGCCGAGCGTGATCCCGGCGCTCCAGCCCTCGGTCTCCGCCTTCGCGAAGCCGAAGACGAGCAGGAAGAGGCCGGCGCACGCGGCGATCGTGCCGGGGATGTCGAGCTGCGGCTTTCCCTCGCGCGGGACCTGCTTGATCATCACGACCGCGGCCGCCGCGGCGGGCAGCGCGAACAGCAGGTTCACGTAGAGGCACCAGCGCCACGAGAGCGTCTCGGTGAGGATGCCGCCGAGCAGCAGGCCGATCGCGGCGCCGCCGCCGGCGATCGCGCCGAAGATGCCGAACGCCTTGCCGCGCTCGGACGGGTCGGTGAACGTGACGCTCAGCAGCGAGAGCGCGGCAGGAGCGAGCAGCGCGCCGAAGACGCCCTGCAGCGCGCGGGCGGCGACGAGGACGCCGAAGCTCTGCGCGGCGCCGCCGAGCGCCGACGCGATCGCGAAGCCGATGAGGCCGACGACGAACGCCCACTTGCGGCCGAAGAGGTCGCCGATGCGGCCGCCGAGAAGGAGGAGCGAGCCGAACGCCAGCGCGTACGCGGTGATGATCCACTGGCGGTCGTCGTTGGAGAACCCGAGGTCCTGCTGTGCCGACGGGAGCGCGATGTTCACGATCGTCGCGTCGAGCACCACCATCAGCTGGGCGATGCCGATGACGCCGAGGATCGCCCAGCGGCGTGCGTGGTTGGGATCTGCGGTGCGGTCGGGCATGCGGCGGTCTCCGAGGGCTGAGGGGAGCGTCGACCCTAGCGAACCGGAATGGGGAATCCGGTTGCTGCGGGGTGCTGGGGGCCGGACCGTGATACCCATGCGGGCCGCATGGCTGACCGCCCCGGACCCCGCGTCGACCTCGTCGATCCCGCCGCCTACACGCCCCCGTACGACCACGCGTTGGCGGCCGCGCTGGCGGGGGTGGGGGCGCGTGTGCGGTTGGTCACGGGCCCGTTCGCGCACGGTGAGGTGCCGCGGATCTCCGCCGCCGCCCCGTACGCGGTGGACGAGCGGTTCTACCGGTGGTCGCCGCCGGGCGGCGCGCGGCGCTTCGCGCGGCTGGCGCAGCACGTGCCGGACATGCTGCGGTACCGCCGCGCGGCGGCGTCGGGGGCCGATGTCGTGCATTTCCAGTGGCTGCCGGTGCAGCCGGTCGACGTCCACCTCCTCCCGCCGGGGCGGCCCCGTGTGCTCACGGCGCACGACGTCCTCCCACGCGAGGCGGGCGCGCGGCGGCGCGACGCCCAGCGGCGGCTGTACGAGCGGATGGACGCGGTCGTCGTGCACTCCGAGCACGGCCGGCGGCGGCTGATCGACCTCGGCATCGATCCGGCGCGGGTGGAGGTCATCCCGCACGGCGCGTTCACCCACCTGACGGAGCTACCGTCCGAGGCGCCGCTGGCCCCGCAGCTCGCTGCGGTCCCCGCCGAGAAGCCGGTCGTGCTCCTCTTCGGCCTCCTCCGGCCGTACAAGGGGCTCGACGTGCTGCTGCGGGCGTGGGAGGGCATCGACGACGCCGAGCTGTGGATCGTCGGCAACCCGCGCGGCGTCACGCTCCCCGACCCGCTTCCGCCCGGCGTCCGCGCCGAGCCCCGCTTCGTCGCCGACGCCGAGATCCCCGCGCTCTTCCGCCGCGCCGACCTCGTCGTCCTCCCGTACCGCGAGATCGACCAGTCCGGCGTCCTCTTCACCGCCCTCGCCTTCGGCAAGCCCCTCATCCTCTCCGACGTCGGCGGCTTCCCCGAGGTCGCCGCCCACGGCGCCGCCTCCGTCGTCCCCGCCGGCGACGCCGCTGCCCTCCACACCACCCTCGCGCAGCTCCTCGCCGACCCCGCCCGCCGTACCGCCCTCGCCTCCGCCTCCGCCACAGCGGCCCGCGACCACTACGCCTGGCCGACCATCGCCGCCAAGCACCTCGCGCTCTACGACCGCCTCCTCTCCACGCGCTAGCCGACGCGCGCAATCACGTCGTACGCGACCCGCTTGTTGCCATCGGGCAGCGGGTGGTACCGGACGATCCGTGAGCAGAGGACGCCGGCCTTCTGGCTGAAGGCCGGGAAGAGCTCGTGCTCACCGAAGCCCGCGAACGGCGCGCCGAGCGCGGACTCGGCGAGCGCGACGACGTGCGGGACCCGTGCGAGGGCGTGGTCATCGACCTCACGCAAGTCTCGACCGCGCACTTCTCGCCCCCCGGAGGACGCCGACATGCCGAAGACGCTCACCCTGCGCCTCGCCGACGACCAGGCTGCGATGCTGGAGCTCGTGGCGCGCGCGGAAGATCAGACGGTGACCGAGGCCGTCCGGACGGCGATCGACTCGCACATCGAGGCGCGGCGGAAGGACGAGGCGTTCATGAAGCGCCTGCGTGAGCGGCACGAGCGTGAGAAGGCGCTGTACGACCGCCTGGCGAAGTAGCGGCGCGGGCGGGCTCGTAGGCTGCTCGCTCGTGTTGCGGCGCCTTCCTGCCTTCCTCCTCGTGTACGCCCAGGTCGGGTACCCGGCCGTGCTGGCCGCCTGGGCGAAGGCCGAGGGGCCGGCGGGGCTGGACGTGCCGCGGGCGCAGGGCACCGAGGAGCTGCCGCCGCTGACGCTGGTGATCGCGGCGTACAACGAGGGCTCGGTCATCACGCAGAAGGTCGAGAACGCGCTCGCGCTCGACTACCCGCGCGAGCGGCTGCGGGTGATCGTCGCGTGCGACGGGTGCACGGACGACACGGTGGAGCGGGCGCGCGCGGCGGGCGCCGACCTCGTGCTCGACCTCCCGCGCGGCGGGAAGGTGCGGGCGCAGGACGCGGCGGTGCGGCGGGCGGAGACGGAGCTGGTCGCGTTCTCCGACGCCAACGCGCTGCTCGAGCCCGACGCGCTCCGCGAGCTCGTCGCGCCCTTCGCGCACGACCCGGAGATCGGTTACGTCTGCGGCCAGGTCACGTTCGTCAACGAGGCGGGGACGAATCAGGAGGGCCTGTACTGGCGCTACGAGATGGCGATCCGCGCGCTCGAGTCGCGGCTGGCCTCCGTCACCGGCGGCAACGGCGCGATCTACGCGACCCGCCGCGACGCCTACGTCGAGATGGACGAGCGCATGGGCCACGATCTGAGCTTCCCGTTCACGCTCGTGAAGCACGGGTGGCGCGCCGTCTACCGGCCGAGCGCCCGCGCGACGGAGAAGATGGTCCCGTCCGTCGAGGGCGAGTGGCGGCGCAAGCGGCGGATGATGAGCCACGCCTGGCCGATCGTCGTCGAGGGCGGCCTGCTCGACCCGCGCGGCTACCCGCCCCGCTACGCCTTCATGGTCGCCAGCCACCGCGCGCTCCGGTACGCGTCCCCGTTCCTCCACCTCGCCGCGCTCGCGTGGAGGCCGAGCCGCCGCGCGTCGCTCCTCCTCGCCGCCGCCGCGCTCCTCGGCGACCGCGTCAAGTCGAGGCCGCTCCTCATCGCCCGCTACTACGTCCTCACCCAGGCGTCGATCGCGATGGGCTTGCACGACTACGCGCGCCACGGCACCCCGGCGGGCTGGACGGCGCCGGAGGGGACTCGCTGAGCGTGCGCCGTGCGTTCGATGTGGCGGTCGCGGGCGCGGCGCTGATCCTCTCCGCCCCGATCCTCGCCGCCGCGATCGTCGCGATCCGCCTGGAGTCCAAGGGCCACCCGATCTACCGCCAGCGCCGCGTCGGCAAGGACGGCCGGCCGTTCGACGTCCTCAAGCTCCGCACGATGGTCGCGGGCGCCGAGTCGATGGGCTCCGGCCTGGCCGTGACCGAGGGCGACGCGCGCATCACGCGCGTCGGCGCGCTCCTCCGCCGCACGTCGATCGACGAGCTGCCGCAGCTCATCAACGTCCTCCGCGGCGACATGGCGATCATCGGCCCGCGCCCGACGGTGCCGGTGCAGGTCGAGCAGTACACCGAGCGCCAGCGCGGGCGCCTGGCGATCCTCCCCGGCCTCACCGGGTGGGCGCAGGTGAACGGCCGCACCGCGCTGCCGTGGGACGAGCGGATCGAGCTCGACCTCTGGTACATCGAGCACCGCTCCCTCCGGCTCGACCTGAAGATCCTCGTCCGGACGGTCGCGATCGTCCTCGGCGGCGACGGGCTCTACCGCGGCGACGCGGGCTGGAAGCCGAAGAAGCGCTAGCGGCCCGCGGCCGCGCCGCCACCGGCGGACCCGGGAGCCGCGGCCGGAGCGGGCGCCGGCGTGCTCCCCGCCGTCCCCGCCGCGGACGACGTGAGCTTCCGCACGACCCGCGTGTAGAAGTCCGCCTGCGCCGGCGTGTTCTTCGCATCTCCCGCGACCCGCACGCGCAGGCGGTACAGCCCCGCGCGGCCGAGCGGCAGCGTGCCGCGGAACGCGCCGCCGCGCGCCCGCACCGAGACCCGCTTGGCGAGCACGTACCGCCCCGGCCCGACCTGCCGCGCCGCCTCGATCACGAGCGTCTTCTCGCGCGGCCGGACGGTCCCGCTCACCACCGCGCGGTGCCCGATCTTCACCTGCCGCGCCGGCTTGCGGACGAGCAGCGTCGGCGCCACGGTCACCTTCACCGGCGCGGAGCGGATGCTCCCCAGCAGCGCGCGGACGGTGCGGTTGCGGGAGGTCGGCAGCGACGCGGTGAACGCGCCGTCCGGCTGCGTGACCGCCGACGAGACGGCCTTGAAGCCCTTCGCGGTCAGCACCTGGATCTTGACGCGCTGGCCGGCGATCGGCGTGCCGGCGGCGTCGGTCAGGCGACCGGTCAACTGCGCGGGCTCGGGGTACGAGAGCGCGAGCCGCGAGGCGCTGAGCGTCAGCTTCGACGTCGCGCCCACGCCCGGCTGCGGCGCGCCGATGATGTCCGGCGCGCCCGCCTCGGCGAGCTGGCGGATGCGCGGGAGCTGCGCGTAGAGCTGGTCGCCCGGGCACGCGGTCGCGTTGCCGTCGCGGTGGCCGGAGATCCGCTCGAAGACGTGGGTCGTGCCGCTCGGGAACTTGTTCGTCTCGCCGCCCGCGGAGACCAGCGGCACCGTGCCCGTCACCGGCACGCCGTGGAGCGGGAGCTTCCACGCGATCAGCTTCGCCATCGCCGTGATGGCGGCGTCGGTCTGGGGGACGTCCTGGTACGTGCCGAGGTTCGAGATGCCGGTCGACTGGGCGTTCCAGCCCTGCATCTGCGCGCCGACGACGGGCTGGTCGATGCCGCCCGCGCGGCCCTCGAAGATCTGCCCGTACTTGTCGACGAAGAAGTTGTAGCCCACGTCGTCCCAGCCGTTCGAGTTGCGGTGGAACCGGCAGATGCCGAGCACCATCGCGGCCGAGTCGGCGGCGGAGTAGTCGTTCGCGCTGACCGTGTGGTGGATCGCCGCCATCTGCACGGTGCCCATCGACGGCGTGTCCCGCGGCTGGCACTGGTCGCCGCCCCACTGGGCGCGGGGGATGATCGGCGGCTGACCCGTGCCGGCCTGGCGCGCGGCGGCGCGGGCGGTCACGCGCGGCTTGGCCGCCGCGGCGGGCTCACCGGTCACGCGGACGAGGTGGAGCCGCAGGTTCGTGACCTTGCCGCTCACCCGCACCTGAACGCGGTTCGCGCCGCCCGCCCAGATCGGGTCGGAGCCGTGCGCGCCGCTGTCGGCCGTCCCGACCTCCGTCCACTTCCGCCACGGCCCGCCCGGCTCGGCGACCCGCACCTCGGCGTGCAGATCCTCCGGCGCGCGATCCCACTTCAGGCCGAAGACCTGGAAGGTGCGCTTGGCCCGCAGGACCTTCGACGTCCACAGCGAACCGTGGTCGTGACCGGCGGAGGCCGCGCGAGCGGTCGGCGCGGCGGCGGTGGTGCCCACGCGCAGCTCGAAGTCGCTCGCCTTCGGGGCCGCAGCGGCGGACGAGGGGATGAGCGCGCAGACGAGCGCTGCGCAGAGTGGGGCGAACCGGCGCATCGGACCTATGGAACACGGTCTGCCGCCATCGGTTGCGGCATGAACGCGATCCTGCGGCCCGACGCGCCGAACGACCTACTCGAACTCGGAGGGGATCTGCTCCGGGCCCTTGTCGACGTTGTCGCGGCGGAAGGCGCGGATGGCGTCGAAGACCTTGTCGTTCCACGACGGGCAGGTCAGGGCCTTGGTCCAGGCGGTGGCGGCGACCGCGTACGTCATGTTCGTCTGGTTCTGGAAGACGAGCGTCTTGTAGCCGGCGATGCCCTGGACCTCCTCCTCGAACAGGGCGTCGAGCTGGTCGATCCGCTGCTGCGGCGTGCCCGGCTTGTACTGGATGTTGATCCGGCCGTGCTCGAGCGCGTGGACGGACTGCTCGAGGTCGGGCGGGCCGTCGGCCGGGTAGATGCCCTCGCGCGACGGCGTGGGATCGTGGTCGCCGGACTCGGGCGGGTTCTGCTTGTACTGCACGTCGGTCTCGACGTGGTTCGAGCTCTCCTCCTTGTCCTCGCGGACCTGGCAGCCGGCGGCACGTGCGGCCTCGGAGAGGTTCTCGATCTGGATGGCGGGCAACGCGGCGGTGGCGCCGCCACCGGACACCGTGTCGTCGTCGCCGCCGGTCAGGAGGACGACGACCACGGCGACGATCGCCACGAGGAGCACGCCTCCGCCGACCATGCCCAGCCGCTTGCGGTTCTCCGCGCTCTTGCGCGCGGCCTCCTCGGCGGCCTCCCGCTCCAGGCGGCGCCGTTCCTTGTCCTCAGCACGAGTCATTGCGGAGGCCAGCTTACGCTACGGCGGTGACCCCCTGGAAGGACCCGTAGCACCGGTCGACGAAGTCGGCGATCTCGCCGGTCAGCCGATCGGGAGCCACGCGCAGCTCCAGGATCGAGCTCGCCTCCAGCAGCCGGCCGTTCGGGAGCTCGTCGGCGAGCATCCCGGCGTCGGAGAACGGGTGGATCGGATCGCGCGGGTGGCCGATCACCAGCGCGGGCGTCTCGATCCGTCGCCGCTGGGCGCGCGACGGCGCGATCCGGCCGAAGATCAGGCCCTCCAGCACCGCGGCGCTCGGCCCCGGGTCCTGCCGGATCGTGTCCACGACGATGTTCCCCAGCACGCCGAGCGGTTCCCGCGGGACCGCGCGAGCGCCGACCTGCACGACGCGCATCAGCGGCGTCAGGTACTTGAGCGTGAGCATCGGCGGGAGGAACGTCAGCACCGAGGCCACCAAAGCGCCGTCCAGCACCGGCATCTCGATCACCATCCCGCGCAGCCGCTCGGGCGCCAGCACGGCGGCCTCGAGCGTCGTGTTCGCGCCCAGCGACGTCCCGAGCACGACCGCCCGGTCGATCTCCAGGTGGTCGAGGAGCCCGATCAGCTGCTCGCCGAACGCGGTCATCGAGTACGACGAGGCGTCGCGCGGCCGCTCCGACTCGCCGTGGCCGAGCAGGTCGAGCGTGATCACGCGGTTCCCGCGCGCGGCGAGGGCCTGCGCGAGCGGCTCGTGCATCCGCTTGCTCAGCAGCAGCCCATGGAGGAGGACGACCGGCCGCTCCCCGGTGCCGTACTCGGCGTACGACAGGCGTCGACCGTCGTGCGTGAACGCGCCCACGTGCGGGAAGGTACTGATATCCAGTCACCGGCCAACCGCGGGCGCATCCGAGCGTTCCGGTTGATGGTGCTGTCCCGCAGTCCATGTCCGCCACGCTCCCTTCCCGCGCCGTCACGGTCGTCCGGCGTCCCCGACGCACCCTGCGCTTCGCCCGCGACGAGGAGCTCGTCCGGCTGCTGCGGAGCGGGCACGACGGCGCCTTCGAGGCGATCTACGACCGCCACCACCGCGGGATCCTCTCGTTCACGCGGCACATGCTCGGCTCCCGCGAGGAGGCCGAGGACGCCGTGCAGCACACCTTCGCGGCCGCGCACAAGCACCTCGTCGAGACCGACAAGGCGATCCAGCTCAAGCCCTGGCTCTACACGATCGCCCGCAACCGCTGCCTGTCCGTGTTGCGCGTGCGCCGCGACGAGCGCGCGCTCGAGGACGCGCCCGAGCCGTCCGTCGACGGGCTCGGCGCCGAGGTCCACCGCCGTCAGGAGCTGCGCGACCTGCTCGCCGACCTCCAGCGGCTCCCCGAGGACCAGCGCGCCGCGCTCGTCCTGGCGGAGCTGGGGGACCTGAGCCACGAGGAGATCGCGGAGGCGATCGGCGTGCGCACAGGCAAGGTCAAGGCCCTGGTGTTCCAGGCACGCGAGTCGCTCGCCGGCTCGCGCGCGGCGCGTGAGGCGGACTGCCACGAGATCCAGGAGCAGCTCGCGGTGCTGCGTGGCGGGGCGCTGCGGCGCACGACGATCCGCCGTCACGTCGACGAGTGCGTCGCGTGCGCCGCGTTCAAGGCCGAGGTGCAGCGCCAGCGCAGCCAGCTGGCCGCGGTGCTGCCGGTGGTGCCGACGCTGGCGCTGAAGGGCAGCGTGCTGAGCGGTGCGGGCGCGGGGGGCGCCGGGGCC
>Ga0196960_10000243_pt1 | contig 21621 bp, 18 predicted proteins | sample S3v_5metaG_FD_183187 | JGI IMG/M metagenome (GOLD analysis project Ga0196960, IMG submission 183187) | Soil microbial communities from Anza Borrego desert, Southern California, United States - S3+v_5 | ecosystem: Environmental > Terrestrial > Soil > Desert | place: USA: California | collected...
CGCGACTACGAAGCCCACCCGCACCGGTCCGAAGCCATGATCCACCTTGCGATGATCAACCTCATGACCCGCAGACTCACCGCCGAATCCACCCCAACATGGCGGGGAGCATGAATCATCCGCAACCGCGCAATCAGGGATGAAACAACGGGACGAAACACCCTCTCACACCGCGCACGACACGCTACTGGCCGTCGCGGAGCACGCCCGGCCGGGCCGGCCCGGCCGCGCGGCCGGCATCGTGCGCAACGGACTCGACGCCGGAACCAGACGCCCCCTCTACCCAGGAGGCCGCTCGTGAGTTCTGGCGTCTTCGACCCGGCCTCGGCTGCGCTGCAGATCCTGGCCAGGACACCGGAAGGCCAGGCACCCCGGCCGGCCGCACCCACCGGCCCACACCCGCGGGGCACCCGGGGGACGCCCCCACGGAACGGCTCCACCGGCCCGTTCCGTACGACGGAGTCGGGGCTGCTGCCCGACTCCCTCACCGACCGGGGCATGGCCAAGACCTTCGCCCATCTGTACGCGCGGGACTACCGGCACGTCAACGGCCTGGGCTGGTACAGGTGGACCGGCTACCGCTGGGAACCCGACGAGCACGACACCGTCGTCTGGAGCGCCGGTGACATGGCGGAGTCCCTGGCCACCACAGACCCCTCCGGTGAGTACACCACCGTGGAGCTGCGCCGTGAGCGCCGCCGTGCCATGTCGACCCCCGGCATCAAGTCCATGCTCACCCAGGCCAAGTCCGCCGAGGGCATGCTGCTGAACGCCTCCCGCCTGGACGCCGACCCTTACGCCCTGTGCACACCGGGCGGAGTCGTCGACCTGCGCACCGGCACGCTCGGCCCGCCGGACCCGCTCACCGGTTTCCACTCGCGCGCCACGTCGGTCTCCCCGCAACAGATGCCCACCCCGCGCTGGGACCGCTTCCTGACCGACACGTTCGGATCGGACACCGAAGGAAGAGAGATGGTCTCCTTCCTGCATCTGCTGCTCGGCTACTCCATCACCGGGGACGTCGGTGCGCAGATCCTGGCGTTCCTCTACGGCATGGGGAAGAACGGCAAGAGTGTCCTGCTCGACGTACTGGTCAAGCTGCTGGGCGACTACGCCGACGCGGCCCCGCCCGGATTCCTGATGGCCAAGCCCTTCGAGAGCCACCCCACGGACCTCACCGAACTGCACGGCCGCCGCGTCATCGTCTGTTCCGAACTCAAGGCGGGTGACCGGTTCGACGAGGCCCGCGTCAAGCTCCTCACCGGCGGGGACATCATCAAGGCACGCCGGATGCGCCAGGACTTCTTCTCCTTCGTCCCCACCCACAAGCTCTTCCTTCTGGGCAACCACAGGCCCGAAGTCGGCACCGGCGGCTTCGCGTTCTGGCGCCGGATGCGCCTGGTGCCGTTCGAGCGTGTCGTCCCCGACATCCGCAAGGTCGACAACCTGGCGGACATCCTCGTCACCGAGGAAGGCCCCGGCATCCTGGCATGGCTGATCACCGGCGCCGGCCGTTACCTGGGCGGCGACAAGGATCTCTCGGGGCCGGAGAGGGTGCGGATGGCCACGACGGCGTACGCGGAGACCGAGGACCACCTGGGGCGCTTCCTCGCCGAGTCCTGCCGGGTCCGGCCCGGTGTGCGCGCCGAGCAGAAGACCCTGCACCTCGCCTACGTCCGCTGGTGCGAGAGCGAGGGCGCCTCACCGGTCTCCTCACGCGCCTTCGCAGCTCGTGTCCGCGAGGTCATCGGCATCCGTTCGCCCAAGGAGATGGCCACCTCGAACTCCAGGAAGTACTACCCAGGCATCGCCCTGCTCGCCGACAACACCGAGGAGCCTGTGTGAGCGCCCTGATCGACCCCGAGGACCTCACCCACGAGGACGCTCTCGTGTGGCTGGAGGACACCAGCTCCCTGGGCTACGTGCGACAGGCCCTCGACCGCATCACGGGCCGAACCCGCAGACCCCCGTACTACCGGGCCGGCCGCCTCGTCTGGTACGCCACCCTCGGCCCCGGCGCCCGGCCCTCACGCGCGTCCGGCACCTACCTGCGCCGGGTCTTCTGGCTCGCCCCCCACGACCGCGACCAGCAGCCCGACGGGCTCTACAGCAGCGGCTCACCGTCCGAGGCCGTCGATCCCCGGACGGTGAGCCCCGGAGTGAAGGGCTACAAGACGGAACGGTCCGAAGGCGGTCCCGCGTCCGACGCGATGCGTGAACTGGGCATCACCCTGCCCAAGACCTGACTTCCCGAAGAAGGGGCCCACGCGGTGGCATTCCGCGCGGGCCCCTTCTTCGTCTTCTGCTCCGGTCGCTCCCTCCACTCTCTGCGGTCGCTTCGATCGCTGGCTCGGAACTGACCGGATCCGCAGGTCACAGAGGTATGGACACTCTCACAGGGACTGAAGCGACTCAGCTTCGCACTACAGGTGCCCGGGCTCTTGTCCTCGGATGCGTCACAGATGCGTACCTTCAGTCGCTCGAGTCGCTTTTTCTGTCCCCATAGGCGCTCTGACCAGCAGTCATCCCCAAACGACCCAACGCGTTCCGCTCCGGCGCCGGTCGCTGCGCGTCCGGGTCCAGACGCTCTCGGCCGGATTCACTGATTCACCGCTGCCCCGGTGGCGGGGCCATGCTGGGACCGGCTCGTTCTGCCCCCACGCGTCGGGGCTCGATGGTGCGAGGACCGACAGCTGACACTGCAAGAGGGCGGTTGGTCAGTTGATGTGACGGACTGCGCCTCCCCCGGCCCGCCTCCCGGGCCGGGGGCATCGCCGCGCTCGCCACCTCCGGGCAGCGGTGCTGCCCGTTCTTCGACTTCCGCCTCCACCTCACCGGTAGAAAGACCTGGCCGCCGTGCTCGTCGTCTCCCTCCGGCGCGACAGCAGCTTCGGCCACATCCTTGAATGCGCAGCCGCGCGCATCGCGGTACACCTAGGGGCCTGGCGGGATTGAGGTGAGGCCGCGTGTTGTCCGCGGACAACACGCACCCCTCCGCTGATCGAGCACTCCCCGCAGCGGTGATGGTCCCGACGGGATACAGCAGCAGGCGATCGGCCCGTGGCCCGATCTCAGGTCATGCATCCCTCCCCCGTCGGGGTGGGACGCCAGAGATTTCCAGCCCCATCCATGTCACAGCCTCCAGAGAGGTGAGTAAGGTAACCGCATGACCGTCCCATACCCCCCTGATGACAGGGAAAAGGTAGTCGCCAAGCTACCAGCGGCCTTGCGACAAGAACTCAAGGTCAGAGCAGCCGAGTTCGGCGTCGACATCAAGGACGCTGTGACCGAAGGCATACAGGCATGGCGTGCAGACGACGCCGAGCGCGCCCCTGTGGACACCGCAGGGGGCAGTTCGTTCTCCACCTATCTCCCCACCGGGCTGTACGGGGAGTTCAAGGACGACTGCAAGCAGCGCGGCATCCCTTTCAACCAGGGCATCGCCCAGGCGATCCGCCTGTGGCTCGACACGCACCTCTCCCCCCGTCGGCCCGCAACGCGGCCCGGCTGGGCCCGCCGGCTCATCTTCGGCAACCAGAAGGGCGGAGTCGGTAAGACCGCCACGTCCTCGGGTGTCGCACAGGCCCTGGCAGAGGCAGGCAACCGCGTCCTGCTCATCGACTTCGACCCCCAGGGCCACCTCACCAAGCAGCTCGGGTACGACCTCTTCGACATCGACTCCCCCAGTCTGGCCAAGCACATGCTGGGCGAGGCAAAGGGAGAGCTTCGCGAACTGCTCGTCCCGATAGAGGACGGCGCCTTCAGCGGGCGGCTGTTCATGTTGCCAGCCTGCAAGGACGCGTTCCTGCTCGACGCCAAGCTCGCCACCAGCCGCTTCGTCCGCATCAAGGAGACGGCACTCGAGAAGGCCCTGGAACCGCTGGAGAAAGAGTTCGACTACATCGTGGTCGACTGCCCGCCCAGCCTCGGGTACACCATGGACACAGCCTTGTATTACTGCCGCACACGCGAGGACGAAGCGCCGGGCCTGTCCGGCATCTTCATCCCCGTACTCGCGGAGGACTCGTCCGCCGACGCGTACGACATGCTCTACGACCAGATCCAGGACCTGTGCGCCGACATGGAGATCGAGATCTCCATGCTCGGATTCATCGTCAACATGTACGACAGCCGCAAGGGGTACATCGCCACCTCGTCGCTCCACAGCTGGAAGGAGATCGGCGATCCGCCGGTCGTCGGTGTCATGCCTGAGCTCAAGGAACAGCGCGAGTCCGTGCGCCTCAAGCAGCCCCTGCTGTCCTACGCCCCGAAGTGCGAGCAGGCCGACATCATGCGCGCCATCGCTCGGAAGGTCATGTCATGAGTGTCGCCGACCGGCTCGGCACAGGCTCGTCCTTCGGGGGTGTGCCACGCGGCCGCAGCGCCCGTGGCCGGGCGAAGGCCATCGTGCAGGGTGACGTTCCGGCGTACGAGCTGCGGCGTCTGCCTTTGGAAGACGTCGCACCGACGCCGCTCAACCCTCGTCGTAACTTCGGTTCGGAGGAAGACCTCACTCGCTTCGGTGAGGAGCTGCGCATCGCCCAGCTCGCCGCGTGTGTCGCCGTGTCCCGTGCCGCGTACCTGAGCCTGTGGCCCGAGCACGAGGCGCAGATCGGTGACTCCGCCTACGTACTGGTCAATGGCGAGCGGCGATTCCGCAGCGCGGTCCATGTAGCTCTGGAAGCTCTGGACTTCGTCGTACGCGACGACCTGGCCGCCTCCCGCGAGGAGTTCGTTGACCACCTGCTCAAGGAGAACCTGGAGCGGGAGGACTTCGATGTCGTCGAGCGTGCGCGCGGCGTCCTCGAACTCGTACGGGTGTGCAGCGAGGAGTCGGAGAAGGGTGCCCGCACACGGGCTGCCAAGCGGCTCGGACGCGACCGTTCCTGGGTCACCAACCAGCTCGCTCTCCTGGAACTCCCAGTTGAGCTGCAGGCGATGCTCAGCTCCGGTTCTCTGCCCGAGCGTGACGGCCGTCTGCTCGCGCGGCGGCTGAAGGAGGAGCCAGGACTCGACGGGGCCGGGTTGCTGGCCCATCTGAAGGAGACCCGGGAGAAGGAGGTCCGCGCGCGCGAGGAGGAGAAGCTCCTCCTGCAGCGCGCTCGGCAGACCGTTGCTCCCCGGCCCTCCGTACCGGCCGACGGGGCCGGGCCGGGGGACCACACCCCCGTCCCGGAGATCGTGTTGTCCGCGGACAACACACCGCGCGAGACGCGGACCGCCCAATCGGCTCCGGCTCGGACGTCACCTCTTCCCCATCCCGCTCCTGCGGAAGAGCGTGTGTTGTCCGCGGACAACACAGAAGCGATCAAGATGCAGGCGCCGACCACGACCGCGTCCGTCCCTGCTCCTTTGTTGTCCGCGGACAACACGGCCGACGCCACCATCGCAACGGCCGAGACGAACCGCCAGGACAACGAGGCGGCTGAACCAGCGAACGAGCGCAGCCTGTTCCTGGTGCGCCAGCTCGGCTCATCCGTCGAGGAACAGGCTCGCACTCTCGTGTCCGGGCTTTCTCCCGAGCAGCTGACGCAGCTGATCGAGGAGCTCCACACATACGTCTGAGGGCGGTGACTGGTGCGCCGGGGGTCGGTCGACCCCCGGCGCACTTCTGTCCCGCAGCATGTTCCTCATCAGCTCCAGGCCGGTGGCCAGCGGTACTTCCGCTCCGGCACGGAGTGTGTTGTCTGCGGACAACACACTGAACCCAGGCGTTCAGAGCAGCTCATCCCCGCGCGGGTGGGGAAGGACCCTGGCCCGGCAGTTCCCATGGACAACGAGCTCGCGGTCATGCTGCGAGGCGAGTAATCGTGTCCCGTGCCTCCCGGCGCAGGGGGGCGCCGCCAGACGGCACGCGGACACCATCCGTTCCGGTCCGGCAGCGCTGAAGGACCAGACCCTGCCCACAGGCTGGCCGCCGCACCAGCCCTTCGACCTACGGCTTCGTTTTCGCGGAGGCCCACTCGGCAACAACCGTCGTCCCCCGAGCGATGCGCTCCCTGCACAGACGGGGGTGGTTCCAAAGCGGAAGACCTGCTGGACACCTGTGAAGGGCTCCCACGCCTGCGGGAGGGTTCCAAGAACTGCGGCCCGGCGGCGCTGCCGTGTGCCCGGTTCGCAGCCACGGTGACGGCCCGGTGCTGCAACCACCACATCGGACTGCCTGCGGCCTGGCAAGCTCCGCTCCGGACAGCCTGCCCTGGCGGCCTGTCCTCGGCAGAGGGAGGGGCCGAAGGCCTTCAGTCCCTCTGTTGTTCAGTCCCTCCACAAAAGGCCAGGTCAGAGCGATCTGCTCGGGACTGAAGGGACCGAAGGGACCAAAACTCCTTGTTCCAGCTGCGTGCGGGCGCGTGTATGCGCGCGTACGTAAGACTGACCCTTACATATCCTGGTCAGCTCATAACTAGGGAAATGAGTCCCTTCAGTCCCTCCGCCTCAGCGCATAGCTGCTCTGACCTGCGGAAACACCATGGGGACCGAAAAGGGGCCGAACAGTCCCTCGCCCCCGGCAGGCTTTCAGTCCCTCAGCTTTCGCCCAGCAGGAAGATCACTTCCGCCGCCTTCCGGAATCCCGAACCGAGGGACCGAAGGGACTGAATCTGGAATAAGTGCTCATGTCTCCCGCAGAGGGGTTCCCCCGTGCGCTAGGCTCGGTCCGCCGTAAGGGAAAGTCAGTCCCTTCAGTCCCTCAGTCCCTCGTGCGATCCCGTTTGACCAGGCAAAACGCCCAGGGCTTTGTTGAGAAAACCAACCTTGGCCACACAAGAGGAACGGACCGACGAACAGTGCAGCGCCCCGCCGACATCGCCACGTCCGGAGCCGTGCAGCAGCCGGGCCCCGTGGCCGTGGCCCGGTGGCTCGCAGGCCGTCAGTGGCCGGTCCACCCGCTTGCCCCTGGGCGAAAGACGCCGACCGCCAACTGCGAGCAGTGCCGGGGCCGTAGGCATGATCCCTCGCACTGTCCTTGCCATGGACAGGGCCGCTGGTGCCACGGCTTCCACAGCGCGACCACCGACCTCGCCCTGATCGATGCCTGGTGGGGGCGAGAACCGAGTGCAGGAGTGGGTGTGTCGTGCGGACCGGCGCATCTCGTGGTCCTGGACGTCGACGCCCACGCCTCACAGGTACCGGACCGCAGCCGGCTCCTGCCGGGGATCCGCATCCCGAAACAGGTCAATCTGACCGGGCTCGCCTCAGGCTTCGACACCCTGGCTCTCCTCGCCGCCTACCGGCAGGAACCGAACCCGGCCGAGGACGAGAGGACCCTGCGCGTCCGCACTCCTTCCGGGGGACTGCACATCTGGTACGTCAATCCCGACCCTGCCGTCCGCTACCGCTCCTCCACCGGGTCGAGCCCCAGGACCGCGCTGGCGTGGCAGGTCGACGTACGCGCTCACGGGGGATACATCGTGGCCCCCACCACTCGACTCCCGGCAGGCACCTACACACCTCTGGGAGCAGTACGGGACCCCGCCCCCCTTCCCGCATGGCTCGCAGCAGAACTGACACGCACGGGCCACGACATGCAGGCATCCCCCGTTCCCGTTTCCGTGCTGCGGTCGGGCGGACATGCCCGGGTTCCTCGGACCGGCGCCGCTCAGGCGCTCCTGCGGTCGCTCATCGAGACCGTTCGTGACTGTGTGGCCCACGCGGAAGGCACCGGCTTCACAGAGAAACTCAACCGCGCGGCGTTCACGGCAGGAGGGCTCGCCAGAGCAGGGCACCTGAATCATGCTGAAGCTCGTCAAGAGCTGGCAGAAGCCGCTCACTATGCTCGTCCCCATCAGAACCGCCGTAATGAGACGATCATCGCCGCAGGCCTTTCCGCAGGCGCCAGACGCCCGTTCCATCCCAAAGGACTCGCATGAGTAGCGCCGAGAGCAGTCGCTTCGATGCGGCCGCCGCCGCTCAGCAGATGCTCGATCTCGAGGCTGCCGCCCCCGCGTGGGTTCCTCCCCAGCCTGTACAGGCGCCTGCCCTGGTGGATGCACCAGCTCTGCTGCCTCCGATGCTCACCGACCGCGGGAACGCGAAACTGTTCGCCCAGCTCTACAGCGACCAGTTCCGTCACGTCGAAGGTCTCGGCTGGTACTGCTGGGACCAGTTCCGCTGGAAGCGTGTCGGCGGAGAGAAGGCCGCCTTGTGGGCCGCCGGAGACATGGCCGAGCAGATGTCCCCCACTGACCCCCGGGGCATCTTCAGCGACCGTGAGATCGCCCAGCATCGTCGGCGGACCATGTCCACGAGCGGTATGAAGGCGCTGCTCCACCAGGCGAAGGCCGCGCCCGCGCTCAGCCTCGACCCCGACGTCCTCGACGGCGATGCCTATTCGCTGTGCACACCCGCCGGTGTCGTCGATCTGCGTAACGGCCGCCTGCGCAAGCCCGATCCGATGCGGGACCTCCACTCGCGTGCCACTCATGTGGCTCCCCAGGCGATGCCGACTCCGCGCTGGCATGCCTTCCTGGACGACACCTTCGGCGACGACGCCAAGGGCCAGGAGATGATCGACTTCCTGCACCTGCTGCTCGGGTACTCCATCACCGGTGATGTCGGCGCGCAGGTCCTGCCTTTTCTCTGGGGCAAGGGTGCCAACGGGAAGTCGGTCCTTCTGGACGTCATGATCCAGGTCATGGGGGATTACGCCGATGCGGCCCCACCCGGGTTCCTGATGGACAAGGGCAACTTCGCCGAGCACTCGACGGAACTGACGGAGCTGCACGGCCGCCGGATCTTCGTCTGCAGCGAGCTCAAACCCAACGACAAGTTCGACGAGGCCCGGGTCAAGCTCCTCACCGGCGGAGACAAGATCAAGGCCCGCCGTATGCGGCAGGACTACTTCAGTTTCACCCCGACCCACAAGCTCTGGCTGCTCGGCAACCACCAGCCCGAGGTCGGGACCGGCGGGCACGCGTTCTGGCGCCGGATCCGGCTCATCCCCTTCGAACGCGTCGTCGCGGCCGACCGGAAGATCGACAACCTGGCCGGCGAACTCGTCCAGGAAGAGGGCCCGGGCATCCTGCACTGGCTGATCCAGGGCGCGATCCGCTACCTCACCACCCGTGACCCGCTGAGCGGTCCGTCCTCCGTGCGTCTGGCCACCGCCGCGTACGAGACCACCGAGGACCACATCGGGCGTTTCCTGGGGGAGTGTTGTCTGCGTCAGAGTCCGGACACCGGGGACCTGCGCGTGGAACAGGGGCTTCTCTACGCGACGTACACCGGCTGGTGCAGCTCGGAGGGCATCCGGGCCGATACGACCAGGGCTTTCGCCGGCCGCATCCGTCAGGAGGTCGGACTGGCGTCTCCCGCCGAGATGCTGAAGTCCAGCGGAAAGAAGTACTACCCCGCCCTGGCGTTGCTGAAGGACGACATCGTCCGCCCTGACGGCCCGTCCGGCGGGCGCTCATGAGGCACCACGGCTCTCTGGATCGGCCATCGCTTTATCATGGGAGCGTCCCGGACCCCCGCACTGCCCGGCCCGTACCGAGTAACCGCAAGCACCACCACATCACCGACAAGGAGCTGCGTCCATGAGCTCGCTGCTGCATGAAAGCCAGCTCGCACACGAGGCGAGCGTGGTGTGGCTGGAGGACCTCGACGAACTCGACTACGTCCGTCAGGCGCTCGACAAGAGTGCCCGCCGTGGCGGGAAGCCCCGCTATGCCCGAGACGGACGCATGGTCGGCTATGCGGAGCTCGACAAGGAAGCCGAGGCCAACCCTGACAGCGGCCTCTACCAGCGCCGTACCTTCTTCCTTCTGCCTCATGACAGGCCGAACGACCCTGAGGGCCTCTACAAGGAGGGCGCTCCGGGCGAGGCGGTGGACCCGCGGACGATCGAACCGCGCCGGGTAGGGGAGAAGACACCTCGTTCGCAGGGGAAGCGCAGAAACGAGATAGTGCCTTCCTGAGCCAGCTCTCCTCCTCCGGGTCCCGTCGGCCGAACTGCGAAGGGACCCGGGAACCCTGTGTGTCCTGGTCCCTTCGCAGAAGCGGGCACGGGGCGTGCCATGGTGCGACTCCGCAGGCGTGCTGTCGCGACCGGCGCGGTTCTCTGGTCGCGGCGACGGCAGTCAGGCAGATGACCCTCGTCGCCCCGTAGTGCCTGTTCCGTATCTCCGGTTCTGAGTAGCCTTGGCGCCTAGGATGGCCATGTGTCCGAAGGCGCCAGGCGGACCGGAGAGCGGGTGTGCGAGGGCTGTGGTGAACGGCTGAGGCCGGGAGCGCGGCCCGACGCGGTGTTCTGTTCTGCGGTGTGTCGTGCCAGGTAGTGGCGTCGGGTCCGGCGGCAGCCGCTCGAAAGGCAACGTTCAGCAGGCCGTCAGCGCCTCACGACGGAGAACGTGATCTTCATCCACGTACGCGACCTCGAAGTCAGCCTGCCCCAGTTCCTCGACACCCACCGACCCTCCCGAAGCGAGCTCGTACTGATCCGAGCAAGCCACACCCGACAGCCGCCACCAGGCTGAACACCCGTAAATCACCCGTGGGAGTCAACCCTCTGTCCCGTCTTACGTAAGTCGGGGAAGAGCATCGCTTTGACCTGCGGTGCCCCAGATGGGTTGAGACGAGGGTCGTCGTTTCGTCTCTACGATCTCGGGGCACGGCAGCACGAGCGTGGTGATGGGGTGCAGCCGCAGCGGACGTCGGAACCTGGCTCACCCACCCGGTCAACCGCTGCTCGAGGCGCAGGTCGTACGGGAAACGTCCGGTGCGGCTCACCGCTCGTGGATTCAGGATGAAAGCATGTCCATCATGACAGGTCAGCGCCGTTTTTCGTAGGACGGAACGCACAGTTCGCGAGGCTTGTCCGGTCCGTTCCCCGCCACTCAGAATCTCCTTCGTGCGTCATCCGCAGACAGGGGGAATGGTGACGATCGATCACGACGCGGTGCTTCGGGCCCGCGTGCTGCTGCTGGGGTCCGGACGGCCGAGTCGGGCCGAACTGGTCGGCGCGTACCGGGTTCTGGCCGAGGTGAGTTCAAAGGCGTACATGCCAAAGTTGGTCGACGCCCTGCTCGCGCTGCGCCACGAGAGCCGGGATCCGAAGGTGGACCTCGCGCTCGCCGCCGAGGCTTCCCGGGCCGCTCGCAGGATAGAGGTCGGGGCACCGAACCGGGCAGAGCGGTTGCACCGGGCCCTGGACGCCTATCAGGCTTCCTTGTTCGCCCTCGGGCACAGGGCGGAAGGGCGCGCAATCTGTGAGGAGCTTGCCGAGGCCGGCCGAAGCGAGCCCCTGGCGAGCGTTCTGGCCGAGGAGGGGCACTTCAGGGAGGCCTCGGAGCTCAACGAAGAGGCCGCCCGGGACGGAATCCCGGAGCACACCTTCTGGAACATGGTCCGGTGGGCGGCGAACCTGGAGGGCGCCGGGCTGTACGACGCCGCATCAACCGTCTTCCGCGAGCTCCTTGAGGAGACCCGGCGCAAGGCGGCCGAACAGCGCACCGCTCTGGCGATACTCACCTGGGAATTGGTTCACTTCTCCCGGATGCGGGAGGCTGTCGGGGATGAGGCGAGTGCTGCGGCCGCCCGGCGAGAGGCCCTGAGTGTCCTAGAGGAGCTCGCCACCACGGGCGAGCCGAAGAACTGGAGTTGCATCCTCGGGTGGTGGAGGACGCTCTTCGTCCTGTCGGGGCGGACAGCCGAACCCGCCGCGAGCCCCGAGTCCCCGATGCCGCCGTTCGGCACGGAGCTCCGGTGGTCGCGCGACGTGCGGGACGGTTTTCTCGGCATGCTGCCGGGCCTCGAAGCGGAGGCGGCGAGACTGCGCGGGGCCGATCGGCTGCCCGAGCTGGTCGACGTCCAACGCAGGATCGGTATCCGCGCGGCCGTCCGCGAAGGCGACCACCCCTACCTGTTCAAGGACCGGTTCACGCCGTACTTCGACGAGGGTGTGACGCTCGCCCGCCGCCTGCCTGACAACCACGCACGCCTCGCCCGCGCCCTCACCGACCGGTCGATGTTCCTCGTCGCGGCACGATCCTTCGAACCCGCGCATGCCGACTTCGCCGAAGCGGTCGCCCTTCTCCACGATCGCTGATCGCGCCGCCCGGTTGCCGCGTCGCCCGGGCACGAGGACGCGGTCCAGGCCGTCACGGTGCCACCGGTGCCGGGCCCCGGGCTGAAGCAGCCGATCCCAGCCCTGTTGAAGGCTGGGATCGGCTGCTTGACCTCCGAGTCTGTGTGCCCCGAGAAGACTGAGACGCCTGCCTAAGACCTGTCCCTTAAATGATCTCCAGCGGGGGTGGTTTGGCCCAGTACGCGTTCTCGCTGGACACCCTGTTGGTGTGGTGCGCCGCTTCAGGCCCGTGCGGGGAAGTCAGGATGGCCGGTGTACGGCGAGGCAAGGTCACGCAGGTCGTGGCACGGCCAGGGGTCGCGGGCGTGACGGGCCAGAATGCGCCGCTTGGCCTCGATCTCGCGGAGGACGCGGGCCGGGTCGTGCAGAGCCACGTGCAGAGCAATCGTGGGGTGGAATCCGGAGAGGTCAACCTGACAGAAGTCGACTGTGTGTCCGTGGGCAGACCACTCCCCGCATCCGTCGCCGTCGCAGCGCCGGGCCAAGTCGGCCTCCTCGTCCAGTCGCGCCTCGATGAACCTCACCAGTTCTTCAGTCATGGGAGCATTCTCGACGTTGTGCCAGGCCCCATGAAACGATCTTGTGGTGTCTGGTGTGATCACGGCGTCGGAGCCAGCCTGGACAGCCCCTTTCACGGGGCTGGGCCCGCGTGTCTTCGGCAAGTTGGTGACTGCGCTGCGCCGCGAGGGTGCGGACCCGGTCCGCAAGAGTCGCCCGTGGTCCCTTCCGCTGGAAGACCGGGTGCTGCTGGTGGCGGCTTACCGGCGCACGAACCTCACGTTACGCCAGCTTGCCCCGCTCTTCGATATCTCGAAGTCCGCGGCCGACCGCATCATCGATGATCTCGGTCCGTCGCTCGCGCTGCAGCCCCGCAAGCGATTCCGTAAGGGCACCGTGCTCATCGTGGACGGCACCCTGGTGCCCACCCGCGACCACACCATCGCCGAGCAGTCCAAGAACTACCGGTACTCCACGAACCACCAGGTCGTCATCGACGCCGCCATCCGGCTCGTCGTACTGGTCGGCCGGCCTCTGCCCGAAAGGCGGCGGCGTCCATCACGCCATGCTCGGAACCGCCCGCCTGCACAACCTCAACCTCGCCGGATAGCTGAGCGGTCGGGTTGGTCACCGACCACATCCATACGACTCAGAGATCATTTACGGGACAGGTCTTAGCTTCGGCTATTCCTGAGTTTCACGGTAATTAGCTGCTGCCTCCCTTGTCCGGTAGTGCGCACGTAGAACCGGACGAGGGGCGGAGCCGTCGCCCGCTACCGCGGCGGTGAGACGGGCATGGTAGCGGCGGGCCCGGAGGCCGACCCGCGGACTCCACTTGAGCAGTCCCCAGACATACCGGCTTCGTCGTAACCCGTGTGCCTGGGTCAGCGCGTACAAGAGGTCCTGCTGGTGAGAGGCCCGTTCGGCCTTCGGCATCCACCATGAGGGGCACCCCGCAGCCCTGCCCACTGCCTGAAGCTGCCCGGATCCGGTCAGCAGCGGTTCGGTACGACAGCCCGTAGACCTCGGTCCGCCCGGAGACGCCTCTCCAGGGGCGCGACGGACGCGGCGCCGGTGCGCAAAGGACCGCTGATGTCGGACCGGCACGGGGGCGGGACGCCGGGGACCCGGTCGTACCGACCGTGAATCACCCGGCGTCCCATGACATCAGTTCAATGCGACGGGAGGCGGCGTGCCGTAAAAGGTCAGGGGCGGCCACCCCTTGGACTGGGCCAGCGCGGACAGTGCCTGGGCCACCTCCAGGGGTGTGATGTCCTGCGCGGACGGATAGCCATTCGGCTTGTCGACGCGGATCGTGAAGCTCATGTCCATCAGCAGGTCGCTCTCGGCCATGTTCGCGTCGGCCCGGAACTCGGTGCCCTCCATGAACTCGACCGTAGCCGTCGCTTCTTCCGTCTCTGCGGCCTCGGCCGCATCAGTGGAGGCGAACACGGCCCCCGCTGCGGCCGTTCCCGAGTAACCCAGCAGCTTGCGTCTCGATATGTCCGACACGGGTCCTCCTCCTATGGATGTCCCGGTCACCCAGGAGCCAGAATCGATCATATGAACGAGGAATCGATTTCGAAGCAGATTCGCGGTCTTTTCCCTATGGCTACCGGAGCTCGCTGTTCCGTTCGCAGAGGCAAGGTCGCCTTCCGGCACCGGCAAGGAGAAGAGCCCTCCTCGGGAGTTGAGCGGTGTGCGGGCACGGAGCCTGAACGCGTTCAGGCGCTGGGCAGGCTGCCCGGACGAGTCCCCTGCCGCGCGGGGGAGGCCCTGAAGAACATCGCCTCGCCGCCGCGCGACCTCATGTTCGAAGCGCTGTGGCGCCTGGTGGGCAAGACGGTCACGGCGGGAGGCGAGCATGAGGTGATGTGAAGGGTGGCCCGGCACCTGCAGCCGGTGACCACCGCTCTGGCCGCGGCCAGAGCGGACCCGTCACCTTCGGGCCGGTCCCGCTCCTTGGGCCGTCAGCCATCACGCCGTGATGGTTCGTGGCCTCGATCCGCCTCGGAACCGCCGGCCTGTCGTGGCGTCAAGGCGTAATCCAACCGCAGTATGACGAGACAGGTGCGATTTTCGGTCACTGTCACGGCGGTGCGGGGGAACTGTTCTGTGACTCAGTCGCTGCGGTCGCTGTCGTCTCAGCAGTCTTCCCGCTCGGTCCCTGATGTGCGGCGACCGGACGGAGCTTCGGTCGCTGCACATCGGGAAACGAGAAACCCCAGTTCAGAGCAGTGCGTGCCCCTGCGCAGCGACGCAAGCGACCGAGGTTCAGGTATGTCGATACATCAACATGCGCGTGTGTGTGTCATAGAGGGGACTTGAGTCGCTGCAGTCGCTTTCATGATTCCAACACTGCTCTGAACTGGGGTTTCAGGGACGATGGCCGTCAGCGACCCAACGGCTCCGGTCGCTCGACCGCCTGGCGCCAGGCGGTCTGGGCCTCAAGGTCTGCACCATGCAAGATTCGGGAAGCTACGTTCCGAATGCTTGTCATGTGTTCGCTAATCTGTCTTGGTCGTTGAGTCGCTTCGGTCGCTATGGAGGGGGATTCAGGTGACTCCTGAGCTGCACCTGGTGGGCTTCGACCCCTCCCGACCGACGCCGCCGCGTCCGGTCCTTCCTCGCTCTGTCGCCACTGCCCGATGGTGTGCCGAACAGGGCTGGCCGGTGCATCCGCTCGCCGCCGGACGCAAGACTCCGGCCGGGAACTGCGACACCTGCCGTCATCCCGGTCATACCCACCGGGGCTGTGACTGTGCCGCGGCCGGCCGCTGGTGCCACGGCTTCCACGCCGCCACCCGTGACGCCGACAGGATCGACCACTGGTGGGGGAGGAACCCGAGTCTCGGGGTGGGGGTGTCCTGTGGCCCTGCGGGACTGGTGGTGATCGACATCGACGCGCACCCGCAGAGCCTGCCTGCACGGGAGCGGCTGCTGCCCGGTATTCCGATCCCCGAGCAGGTCGACCTCACCGGCTTGGCCCACGGTTTCCACACGCTGGCCGTCCTGGCCGCGCTACGGGGCGCACCGGACCCGGCGGCCGACGAGACGACGTTGCGGGTACGAACTCCCTCGGGCGGCCTCCACGTCTGGTACCGCGCTCCCGATGCCCGTCAGTGGCAGTGCTCCACCGGCTCGAGCAGCAGGCGTGCCCTGGCCTGGCAGGTGGACGTCCGGGCGCACGGCGGCTACATCATCGCGCCCGGCACGACCACCAGGGCGGGCAACTACACAGTGCTCGGTACCGTCCGGAGTCCGGCGGTCCTGCCGGCCTGGCTCGCCCAAGAGCTCGAACGCACGGGGCATGTGCTGCCGGAGCGGTTGCCGGGCCCGAGGCCTGTCCCTCCCCGAGCACTCCAGGCGGTCATCGCCGCCGGTGGGGGCCGGAAAAGCCCCCTCGGAGTCCTCGGCTTTGTACTGGCCGAGGTGACCGCTTGTGCAGCCGTTGCCGAGGGGGCAGGGTTCTCGGAGAAGCTCAACCGCGCTTCGTACACCGCCGGTGGTCTCGTCACCGCCGGACATCTCACTCATGAACAGGCCGAACAGATCCTTCAGTCAGCTGCTTCCGTTGCCCGCCCGGGCCAGGGCCCGCGAGCTGCCCGGATCATCCGTAGCGGAATGACCGCCGGTACGCGCAGGCCGTTGTACCTGGGGAGGCCCGGATGACTCCGGCCGGCGACAGTTCGCTGTTCGATTTTGACGCCCAGGCCGTGGCAGCCGACATCATCGCCAGAACCACGCCCCGCGCAGGCACCCCCACCTCCTCCGCGGGTGAACCCGCGGGGCCCGTACCGGTTCCGGCGCAGGACGCGGCGTCTTTGTTCCAGGAGCATGTGTCACCTGTCGGGCTGATGCCCGACACCTTGACGGACCGGGGCAACGCCAAGCTCTTCGTGAAGCTTTACGCACATGACTACCGGCATGTCACCGGTCTGGGCTGGTACCGCTGGGACAACACCCGTTGGCAGAGCGACGAGGACGACACCGTGGTGTGGGCTGCGGGGGAGATGGCGGAGAACATCGCCGTCACCGACCCCCGGGGCGTGCACTCCGACGCGGCCCTGCGCAAGCACCGCCGTCGTGCTTTGAGCACATCGGGGATGAACGCGTTTCTGGTGCAGGCGAAGTCGGCCCCGGGCATGGTGCTGAGCGCGGCGGTGATGGACGCCGATCCTTACGTGCTGTGCACCCCCGCGGGGATCGTGGATCTGCGGACGGGGGTGCTGCGGGCGCCGGATCCGGACCGGGACTTTCACTCGCGTTCGACGTCCATCGGTCCGCAGCGGATGCCGACCCCGCGCTGGGAGCAGTTCCTTGCCGATACGTTCGGCGACGACGAACGGGGAACGGAGATGATCCGTTTTCTGCACCTGCTGCTGGGCTACTCGCTGACCGGGGATGTCGGGGCGCAGGTCATGCCGTTTCTCTTCGGTTCCGGCAAAAACGGAAAATCGGTCCTTCTGGATGTTCTGATCAAGCTCCTCGGCGACTACGCCGATGCCGCGCCTCCCGGCTTCCTCATGGCCCGTCCCTACGAGGGCCACCCCACGGACCTCGCCGAACTCCACGGCCGGCGCGTCATCGTCTGCTCCGAGGTCAAACCCGGCGACCGCTTCGACGAAGCCCGCGTCAAACTCCTCACCGGCGGTGACCGCATCAAAGCCCGGCGCATGCGCCAGGACTTCTTCTCCTTCACTCCCACCCACAAACTGTGGCTCCTGGGCAACCACCGCCCCGAGGTCGGGACCGGCGGTTACGCCTTCTGGCGCCGCATCCGCCTCATTCCTTTTCAACGCGTCGTTTCTGACCACCACAAAATCGACAACCTCGCCGATGTTCTTGTCACCGAAGAGGGCCCCGGCATCCTCAACTGGCTCATCAGGGGAGCTCATCACTACCTGAACAGCTCCCGTGACCTCACAGGACCTGAGACCGTCCGCATCGCCACCACGGCGTACGCGGAGACCGAGGACCACACGGGCCGCTTCCTCGACGAATGCTGCAGCGTCCAGCCCCACTACCGGGTCGAGCAGGCACACCTCTACACCACGTACAAGATCTGGTGTCAGGACGAAGGCGTCACCGCGGTCTCCTCGAGGGCGTTTGCCGCGCGGGTGCGGGAGCTGGCGGGGCTCTCCTCGCCGAAGGACATGATTCTGTCGAACCAGCGCAAGTTCTACCCGGGCGTGGGTCTGCGAGACCGAGACCGGTGAGGAAGCCCGCATCCTCGAAGAAGGACGTGTCTGCCGCACCCTCTTAGGCTGTCGCGGGTCGAAGGCTAGGAAGGGGCTCTCGCTGTGGCAGATACGGCTGACTTACCGGTTCGTGTAAGGGGAGACCTCCCGCAGGAGAGCGGGGTCAGGCGCCGTGGACTGCTGCTGGTCCTCAGCACGGTCGCAGGCTTCCTCCTGACCGTGGTCTGGTCGGCGGAGTTCGTCGACCAGACCGTGGGCGGGAACATCGCCACCTCGATCCTCGGCCATGATCCGGAGACGTCCCCGCTCGCCTCGGCGGCTGCCGGAACAGCCTTCGCCTTCACATCCGGTCTCGCCGGGACGTTCACCGCGTGCAACATCGCGGTGTTCGGCACGGTCGCCCCGATGCTGGGAACCGTGAACAGCCGCGCGGGCCGGGCTGTCCAGGCGCTCAAGCCGCTCGGATGGCTCTTTCTGGGAATGGCCGTGGTCTCGGCGGCGTACGGCGCGGTGGTCGGACTGGTCGGTACGTCGATGCCGCAGTTCTCTCAGGCGCAGTCCGTGCCCGGCGTGCTGTCAGGGCGAGCGGTGCAGTCGATGGTCACGTTCGGTTTCATCGGACTGGCGATGTTCTTCATGGGGCTGAGCTCGCTGGGATACACCCGTGACCCGTTCGCCGAAGTGTCCCGCCGCTTCCCCCATGCCCAGTCGGTGTTCATGGGTGTGCTGGTCGGCGGGTTCCTCGTCGGCCGCCCGTATCCGCTTTTCCGCCAGCTCTTCCGCGATGCGGCTGAAAGCGGCAACCCGCTCTACGGGGCCGCGGTCTTCGTACTCCAGTCGGTCGGCAACGTGGTGATCATCGCGGTGTTCTTCTTCCTGATGGTGTACTTCGCCGGAGGCCGGCTGTCCGCCTGGACAGTGGCCAAGCCCGGCAGAACAGCCGCCGTGACGGCGGTGACCCTGATCGTCGCGGGTGTCTTCACCTTCCTCTACTGGGACGTCAGGATGCTCGCCCGCCGCGAGATCATCCCCTGGTATCCGATCGCGCCCTGGGCGGTCTGACCCGGAGCCCTCCCCGGCCGGCCGGTGCCGGTGCCGTGAACACCACCGGTACCGGCACCGGTTCTCACGTCTGCTTCCTGTGGATCTGCTCGTCTTCCGTCACAAATCCCTCGTGCGTGTGCGGTGTACGACGGCAGACTGCCCAGCCGTGCGGCCCGGTGTCAGAATGAGCGCGTGGGTCTGCTCGTCGAGGAGGAGGCGGGATGAGTGCTCTCATCGACGAGGTCGAGATCTGTGACGAGTCGGAGCTGGTCTGGCTGGAGGACGTCTCGGTCCTGGACTACGTACGTCAGAGTCTGGACCGGCTGCCCACTCGGCGGGGAAAACCCGCTTACCACCGAGGCGGACGCATGGTGGGATACGCCGTGCTCGGTTCACAGGCCAAGGCATCGAGGTCTTCGGGCACATTCAGGCGCCGTGTCTTCTGGTTGCTCCCCCACGACCGGGACAGCAACCCCGACGGGCTCTACGCCACTGGGGCACCCTCCGAGTCGGTCGACCCCCGGACCCTGGCCAGAGGGAAGAAGGGCTACAAGACGGAGCGTTCCGAGGGCGGGCCGCCCTCCAGCGCCATGCGTGAACTGGGCATCACCCGGCCCCAGTAGTCACCCGGACCGGCCGTGGACCACCACGCCGTGACGACGCGCGGCTCGTACGCGCCCTGGTGACACCGGACGGCGGACCGGACACCGGGCGCTCTCCCGCCGGTACGCGCCGGGTACGTCCACAGCCGACTGTCCTCGTGGGCAACACGATAGATCTGATTAATTAGCCCGATCAGGGCGGGTACCCCGTTGTGTGACCGGATGTGCCGGGATGTCAGGAACGATCTTGGGTGAAACGCCCATCGTCCGGAGCTGCTTGACGGCCCCCGGTACCGTCCGCACACCACGGAGGAACTATGCGACACCCTGTGCCCTGCTCACGCGCGCGAGCGCGCGCGAGAGGCTGGTCCGGGGCGGCGGCCGCACTTTTGTCCCCGGTCGCCGGCGACACGGCCGGTCGGCGGTTTCCGGGTCCGGCCGTCCGCGCTGCCAGTGGCGGTGCGGTCTAGCGTGCTGTCATCGACCAAGCTCAGCTACGATCGCCACTGTGCCGAGATCGTCGCGCAGACCGGTTTGTTGCGGTCCCGTATCGCAGGGGCCGATCTGACTCTTCCTGTGCCTTCCTGCCCCGGCTGGAACATCGGTCAGCTGCTGCGGCATCTCGGTGGCACCCAGCGCTGGGCGGAGGAGATCGTGCGGACCAGGGCGGCGCAGCCTCCTGCCGACGACCATTTCCGCGACCTGTCCGGCTATGTCGACGAGGACCCCGACGTCCTCGGCCCCTGGCTCGACGAGGGTGCCGCGCGGCTGGCGGAGACCTTGAGCACCGCCGGACCCGACACCGATGTGTGGACCCCGGTCGAGGGAGAGACCACGGGATTCTTCGCCCGCCGTTTCGCACACGAGACAGTCATCCACCGGGCCGACGCGACCCTGGCTCTCGGCGCGGACTTCACCGTGGACGAAGAGGTCGCCCTCGATGCCATCGACGAGTGGATGGAGCTCGGCTCGCTGCCGCAGATGCTCGAGATCCGCCCTGAGATGCGTGCGTTGCTCGGGCCCGGCCACACTCTGTACTTCCAGGCCACCGACACCGCGCCGGAGACGGGGGCGGAGTGGCTGGTCGACCTCACGGGCGACAGCGTCGCCTGGCGCCGTGCACGCGAGAGTGCGGCCGTCACCGTACGCGGTCGGCTGACCTGTCTGCTGCTGACCGTCTACCGCCGGCAGGCGGCCCCCAGCGAGCACGTCGAAGTGATCGGCGATGAGAAGCTGTTCGCGCTCTGGCTGGAGCAGGTGGGCTTCGGCTGACCGGCCCGGGGCGGACAGAATTCCGTTCGGGCCGCCCCATGATCCTGGGAAGGGCCGTTCTGGACCGAGAGCGATGCGCACCGTGTGAACCACGTGCAAATACTGTTTCCGGCCCGGACCAGGTTCGCGCCCTCCCCGGGGAGGGCCGTTTTTCCGTCCTCACGGGGCGGGCCGGAGTCAATTGTGTTATTCCTGCAAAGAAAAAGGTGACATCAGCTGCGCATCCCTGCTGGGTACAGAGAGTAATTGCTTTGTGCCTGTCGGTTTCCGGAGCTTGTGTGCTTCCGGGAACTGCTGCGGAGTTCCCCGCCCGACCAGCGCTCCGCTGATGCCGTCTTTCGGGCCCGAATACGCGCACCGGCGATGAGGCCCCGGCGGGTGCATGCTGAGCGTGCCGCTTCGCGAAGCCCGGCCCGAGCCGGCCGTGGATGCGCCTCCGGCCGTCGGGCACTGCTCAGAGGCTGGCGGGTTCCTCGGGTGTGGCTGTGGCCGGTTCCGACGGCGGGACGAGAAGGGCGCCGTGTCGGCGCGCGGCGGTGAAGGCGGACCAGGCCACGAGTGTCAGGAGGGAGGCATCGCCGGATCCGCTGTGCAGTACAGGCGCGATGACGGTTTCGTCCACACGGTAGGAGGCGAAGGCGGTGAGCAGGGCGAGGCGGCCGGCGGGGCGGTCCTCGGGGGGCAGCTGGGACTCGGCCTTGTTGAGCCAATCCGGAACGAGCGGCTTGGGTGTACCGTCCCAGCCGGAGAGTTCCTCGGTCACGAGGGTGCGGACGGAGACGGGGACGGTGTTCTCGCCCGCGGTGGCGATGGCCTTCGCGGCGCGGGCGAAAGCGTCGGCGACGGTCGGCCTGGCGCCGGCCCAGCCGAAGTCGCCCGGGAGCGCGGCCGGGGGCAGCAGGCCGAGCGAGCGGCCGGGTTC
>Ga0196960_10000244_pt1 | contig 21551 bp, 22 predicted proteins | sample S3v_5metaG_FD_183187 | JGI IMG/M metagenome (GOLD analysis project Ga0196960, IMG submission 183187) | Soil microbial communities from Anza Borrego desert, Southern California, United States - S3+v_5 | ecosystem: Environmental > Terrestrial > Soil > Desert | place: USA: California | collected...
CCTCGCCCGCGCCCTCGGCGCCCGCGCCTTGGCCGAGCGGGCGCACCGCCAGCTCCAGGCCGCCGGCGCGCGCCCGCGGCGGCTGCGCTTCAGCGGCGCGGAGGCGCTCACCGCCTCCGAACGGCGCGTCGCCGAGCTCGCCGCACGCGGCATGAGCAACCGCGACATCGCGCAGGCGCTCTTCGTCACGGCCAAGACCGTCGAGAACCATCTTGGCCGCGCGTACCGGAAGGTCGGGGTCTCCTCGCGGGAGGAGCTGGGGGTCGCCCTGGGGGACCCCCACGCCACAAGTTGAGGGACGCCCCCTCATGCCGCCCCGGCGGCGCTGGCGGAAGCTCGTCCCGTGCTGACCGACGGACCCATCGAGCTCCTCCTCCAGATCGACGAGGGCACCGACCCCATCCAGGGTCGCCTCACCCTCGCCGGCGAGACCACCCGCGCCTTCCGCGGCTGGCTCGGCCTGGCGGCGGCGATCGAGGAGCTCACGCGGGTCGCGCCGGCACGGCAGACGCCCACCGCTCCCACCGAAGAGGACTGACGCACCATGCGCACCCCCATCCCGTTCCTGCTCAAGCTCGCCGCGTTCGCCATGGTCGCGGCGCTGCTCACCGCCGGCTCCGCCACCGCGGCGAAGCTCATCACCGGCAAGCAGATCGCCAACGGCTCCATCACGGCGGCCGACATCAAGAAGAACTCGCTCAAGGCCGACCGGCTCGCGCCGTCGCTGCGCAAGAGCATGACCGCGGGCAAGGCCGGCGCCGACGGCAAGGTCGGCCCGGCCGGTCCGCAGGGCCCCGCCGGCCCCAAGGGCGACACCGGCGCCCAGGGCGAGCCCGGCCCGAAGGGCGACCGCGGTCCCAGCGCCGGCACGCTCATGCGGATGGCGCAGTCCAGCGTCATCGGTGAGGACGACACCATCTTCTCGCACGAGCTGCCGGTCGGCACGAGCGTGGCGACCGTCAAGTTCTCGGCGCTCGGCGGCTCGAACGGCCCGCTCCGCTGCGACGTCCGCTCGGAGGCCGGCGTGGTCCACGACCGGACCACCACGAACCTGCTCGCGAACGGCCGCAGCACGGTGGCGCTCGTCACCGCGGTGACCAACGACGCCGCGAACCCGGACGACGACGAGCTGCGCCTGCAGTGCGACGAGGGGACGCTGACGTTCGCGATCCTCGACGACATCAAGGTCGTGACCGTCCAGGTCGGCGAGCTCGCCGTCACGGACAAGTAGCCCCCGGCCCCCGCTCCTGACGAGAGACCGACGCGCCATGCGCCATCCGATCCCCCTCCTGCTCAAGCTCGCCGCGTTCGCCATCGTGGCGGCGCTGCTGACCGCGGGCTCCGCGACCGCCGCGAAGCTCATCACCGGCAAGAACATCAAGAACGGCTCGATCACGGCCGCCGACATCAAGAAGGGCTCGCTGAACGCCGACCGGCTCACGCCGGCGCTGCGCAAGTCGCTCACCGCCCGCTCCGGCGCGGGCACCGCCGGGGCGCAGGGCCCCGCCGGTCCGGCCGGTCCCGCCGGTCCCGGAGGCCCGCAGGGGCCGAAGGGCGACACCGGTGCGGCCGGCGTCGACGGCGCGAACGGCGCTCAGGGGCCGCAGGGCCCGATCGGCCCGAGCGACGGCTTCGTCCACATCCGCACCTCGTGGACGATCAGCGGCGCGCCGACCCGGACGATCATGAGCAAGACGCTCCCGGCCGGCACCTACGTGCTCAACGCGAAGCTGACCGCCGAGGCACCCGCCGGAGGGCCGCTGGCCTGCACCGTCCGTCGCGGCAACGCGATCATCGAGGCGCAGACCATCGACCTGATCCAGAACGTCACGGCGAACGTCGCGCTCGCGGCGGCCCTGAACATCACGGCGCCGGCCGGTGACGTGGTGAGCATCGCCTGCAACGAGGGCGGCCTCGGCTCCGTGCAGGTCGAGGACGCGAAGCTGACCGCGATCCGCGTCGGCACGCTGACGGGGACGATCGAGCCGTGATCGCGCTCGGCAGCCTGCTGCTGAAGGCCACGGGGGTCGCCGCTGTCGCGGCGGCCCTCGCGGCCGGCTCCGCCACCGCGGCGAAGCTCATCACCGGCAAGGACATCAAGAACGGCTCGATCACCGCGGTCGACGTCAAGAAGGGGTCGCTCAAGGCCGACCGCCTCGACGCGAGCCTCCGCCGGTCGCTCACCGCCCGCGCCGGTGGCGCGGGACCGCAGGGCCCGGCCGGTCCAGCGGGTGCCGCGGGCCCCGCCGGCCCGCCCGGCGCCAAGGGCGACCCGGGTGAGCCGGGCGCGACCGGCGCACCGGGTGCGCCGGGGCCGAAGGGCGACACCGGCGAGCGCGGGCCGAGCTCCGCGCACTTCCGGGCCGCGATGCCCACGGTCGCGGTCGGCACGCCGGCCGAGTCGGTGATCGTCGAGCTCCAGGCGCCGCCCGGCGACGCGATGGTCTTCGCCAAGGCGACCGTCACCGGGGCCAACCCGGGCATCGTCACGTGCACGCTGGAGAGCGGCGAGAACTTCGTCTACGACAAGGTCCAGACCCACGTCGGCACCCAGGGCGACGCGATCTCGCTGATGATGTTCCACCAGAACAACCCCGCCATCACGGCCGACGACGACATCTGGCTGCGCTGCGACGAGGTGAACACCGGCACGACGTTCGTGTCCGGCGCCAAGCTCAGCGCGATCCACGTCGCCGAGCTCGACATCCAGGACTGAACGCGCGAGGGCGGCCCGCCGGGCCGCCCTCGCTGTCGTTCGTGGTGCGCGCCGCGGCGCTACTTCGTCGCGGGGACGTCGATCTCACGCTTGAGGATCTTGCCGGTCGGCCCCTTCGGGAGCTCGTCGACGATCCACACGTGGCGCGGGTACTTGTACGCGGCCACCTGCTCCTTGGCGTGCGCCTTGAGCTCCTCCGGCGTCGCCGTCGCGCCCTCCTTGAGGGCCACGACCGCGCCGACCTCCTCGCCCCACTCCTCGTCCTTGACGCCGATGACGGCGACCTCGCGGACGGCGGGGTGCTCGTAGAGGACCTCCTCGATCTCGCGCGGGTACACGTTGTAGCCGCCGCGGATGATCATGTCCTTCTTGCGGTCGACGATGAAGAAGTAGCCGTCCTCGTCCACCTTCGCCATGTCGCCCGTGTGGAACCAGCCGTCCTTGATGGCGTCCGCCGTCGCCTCGGCCTTGTTCCAGTAGCCCTTCATGACGTTGTGGCCCTTGATGACGATCTCGCCGACCTCACCCTGCGGGACGTCCTTGCCGTCATCGTCGACGACCTTCATCTCGACGCCCTCGATCGGCGTGCCGATGGAGCCCGGCTTGCGCTCCTTGTCGGCGTGGTTGAACGACGCGACCGGCGACGTCTCCGACAGCCCGTAGCCCTCGAGGATCACCGCGCCGAACTTCTCCTCGAACGCCCGCATCACCTCGACCGGCATCGCCGAGCCGCCCGACACGCAGACCTTCAGCGACGACGTGTCCGCGCCCTCGGCCTCGGGCGCGTGCAGCAGCGCGCCGTACATCGTCGGCACGCCCAGGAAGATGTTCACCTCGTCGCGCGCGATGATCTCCAGCGCCTTCGCCGGGTCGAACCGCGGCAGCAGCGTCAGGCAGGCGCCGCGCAGCACCGCGGTGTTGAGCGAGCAGGTCTGGCCGAACGAGTGGAAGAGCGGCAGGCCGCCCAGCACGACGGCGCCGGCCTCGTACTGGATGAGGTCGGCCGACACCTCGGCGTTGCGCTGCATGTTCTGGTGGGTCAGCTCGGCGCCCTTGGGGGTGCCGGTGGTGCCCGACGTGTAGAGGATCACCGCGAGGTCGTCGGGCTCGCGGTCGACGACCTCGGTCACCTCGGGCGCGCCGAAGACGACCTCCTCGATCTTGCCCGGCTCGACCAGCACGCACTCCGCGCCGGACTCCTTGGCCCCCGCCTCCGCGGCCTCGCCGAAGTCGTGCCACGCGAAGACGACCTTCGCGCCCGAGTCGCTCAGGTAGTACGCGACCTCGCGCCCCTTGAGGAGCACGTTCATCGGCACGACGACCCCGCCGGCGCGCAGGATCCCGTAGTAGACGAACGGGAAGTACGGGACGTTCGGGAGCATGACCCCGACGCGGTCCCCCGGCTGCACGCCCTTCTCCCGCAGCAGGCCCGCGACGTGCGCCGTGGCCTTGTCCAGGACGGCGTAGTTGAGCGCCACGTCGTCGAGCTTGACCGCCACCTGATCGGGATGGGCAGCGGCCGTCTTCAGGAGGTTGTCGGCGAGGTTCATCCCGTGAGCATGTCGGATTCGGTCATCGACCGGCGCGGTGCCCGTCAGCGCCGCCGGCGCCGCCGCACGAGCAGCACCACGACGACCGCGGCGACGGCGATCCCGATCTGCACGTTGCGGTCGGTCTGCGCCTTCACCTTCGCGTCGTCGGCGGCGGTGTGCAGGCGCTCCTTGGTCTCGTCGACCTTCGCCTGGGCCTGCGCCTTGACGTCCGCCTTCTCGGCGAGCGCCTCGACGGTCTCGCCCAGCTCCTCGCGCGTCTTCTCGATCGACGCGCGGATCTCCTCCGGCGTACGGGTGTCGGCCATGCGCTAGTGCCTCCCCGCCTGCGCGTGCGCCTTGACCGACGCGATGTCCTGCTTGACGCTCGCCTGCGCGCGCTCGGGCGCGGGCGGCGCGGCGTCCGCGACGCGGTTCTTGCCGGTGAGGGCGAGCACACCCGCGATGGCGCCGTAGACGACGGCGACGATGAGCGCGGCGGCCCAGGTGGAGTCGATCGCGGTGGCGAGCAGCGCGATGAAGCACGTGGTCAGCGCACCGAAGGCGAACAGGCCGAACAGCCCCGCACCGCCGAGCATGCCTGCGCCGGCGCCGGCCTTCTTGCCCTTCTGGGTGAGCTCGGCGCGCGCGAGCTCGAGCTCCTGCTTGACGAGCGTCTGCGTCTGGCCGCTGAGCTCCTTGACGAGGTCGGCGATGCTGCGGTCCTCCGCGTCGCGGGCGAACCGCGCGTCGGACGAGACCGCGCCTCCCGGGGGCTGCTGCTCCATGCTGTGTCCTCTCTTGGCGTGTCGCAAGTCGGTCGTGCAGGGCTTTCCCGGGTATCGCCGTCTGCATGAGCGACCCGCAGACGACGGCGCGTCAGGAGCAGCGGCGCGAGCGCGATCAGGACGACCAGCGCTTCCACCGCGACGCGGACGAGCGCCGCGCCCCCGACGATCCCGGCGACCTCCCCAAGGCGGGCTGGCTCGGGGTCCTCAAGCGCACCGGCAAGGAGTTCGGCAACGACAAGCTGACCCACTGGGCCGCCGCGCTGACGTACTACGGCGTTCTCTCGATCTTCCCCGCGCTGCTGGCGCTCGTGTCGATCCTCGGCCTGATCGGGCCGTCGGCGACGCAGCCGCTGCTCGACAACCTCTCCAGCGCCGCACCCGGCCCGGCGAAGGACATCCTCACCAACGCGCTCGAGGGCCTCCAGAGCGGCGGCGGCAAGTCCGGCATCGCGTTCGTGATCGGCCTCGCGTCGGCGATCTGGGCGGCGTCGGGCTACATCTCCGGCTTCATGGACGCGTCCAACGCGATCTGGGACGTCGAGGAGGGTCGGCCGATCTACAAGAAGCTGCCGATCCGCGTCGGCATCACGGTCGTGATGCTCGTCCTGCTGTCCGCCCTGGCGATCATGACCGTCGTCACCGGCCCGGTGGCGCAGGAGGTCGGCGACCTCATCGGCGCGGGCGACGCCGCGGTGACGGCGTGGAACATCGCCAAGTGGCCGGTGATGCTCGTCGTCGTCTCCTTCATGTTCGCGTTCCTGTACTGGGCGGCGCCGAACGTCAAGCAGCCCGGGTTCAAGTGGGTCTCGCCCGGCGGCCTCGTCGCGGTCGTGCTGTGGATCGTGGCGTCGGCGCTGTTCGCGTTCTACGTCGCGAACTTCAGCTCGTACAACGCGACGTACGGCTCGCTCGGCGGCGTCATCGCGTTCCTCGTCTGGCTGTGGATCTCGAACATCGCGATCCTCGTCGGGGCGGAGTTCAACGCCGAGCTCGAGCGCGGGCGGATGATCGAGGCGGGGATGAAGCCGGCCGACCAGGAGCCGTTCCTCGAGCCGCGCGACGAGCCGAAGAAGAAGGAGCTTTAGCCTGCGCTGAGCGGCTCCCAGCTTCCGCTCAGGAAGCGCACATGGAGCGTTAGGCGTCGCGTCGCAGAGTCGGTGGCATGCACGCGACGCCCCACCTCCCCAAGTCCCGGATGCCCCGTCGTCTGATCGCCCTGGCCGCGGCGGCGGCCATCGGCGGCGGCGGTGGCGCGGCCGCCACGCTCGCGCTCGGCGACGACCCCGTCCCGGCCATCGCGGCGCCCGTCGTCGCCACGCGGAACGCCAGCGACACGGGCTCCACCACGACCGCCGCGCAGGTCTACGCGAACGCCGCGAGCTCCGTCGCGTTCATCACCTCCACCACCGGGAGCGGCGAGGCGACCGGCTCGGGCTTCGTCGTCTCCGCCGACGGCTACCTGGTGACCAACGACCACGTCGTCAGCGACGCCGCGAAGGTCACGGTCAAGATCGGCAGCGGCGCCGAGCTGACCGCGAAGGTCGTCGGCGAGGACCCGTCGAGCGACCTCGCGCTGCTGAAGGTCGATCCCGGCAGCCAGAAGCTCACCGCGCTCCCGGTCGCCGACTCGGACGGCGTGCGCGTGGGGGACGAGGTCTACGCGATCGGCTCCCCGTACGGCCTCTCCAGCACCCTGACGGTCGGCGTCGTCAGCGCGCTCGGCCGCCAGATCGAGGCGCCCAATGGCTACACGATCGACGGCGCGATCCAGACCGACGCCGCGCTCAACCCCGGCAACTCCGGCGGCCCGCTGCTCAACGCGGCCGGCGAGGTCGTCGGCGTCAACTCGCAGATCGAGACCGCGTCCGGCTCCTCGGCCTCCGGCAACGTCGGCATCGGCTTCGCGGTGGACGCGAACACGGTGACCAAGGTCGTCGCCGCGCTGAAGGCGGGCAAGGACGTCGAGCACGCCTACCTGGGCGTCCAGGCCGGCGACGCGACCGGCGGCGGCGCCCAGCTCGGCACGGTCGGCGACGGCACCCCGGCCGCCGACGCGGGCCTGCGCCAGGGCGACGTCGTGACGAAGATCGGCGACACCACCGTCGACGACGCGGCCGACCTGACCTCCGCGGTCAACGACCGCGCGCCCGGCGACCAGGTCCAGGTGACCGTGGAGCGCGACGGCGCGACGAAGACCCTCACGGTCACCCTCGCCGACCGCCCCGCCCAGGCCGCCACCGCCACCCAGGCCCAGCAGCAGCAGACCGACCCGCGCCAGGCGCTCCCGACCCTGCCGTAGGACCCACGCGGAACGTTCGTTCCGAACCGATCCGGCCGCCGCGCCCCCCGGAGCGCGGCGGTCTCGGGTTAACCCCCTTGTTCGCCTCCGGTCGAACCCATACGTTCCGCCGCATGGGACGAAGGACGCGAAGGTTCCTCCACGAGCTCGACACCGCCCTGCCCGACCGGCCGTTCGCGGTCGAGCTCTGGGACGGCGAACGGCTCCCGCCGACCAACGGCCACGCCGGACCGACCTTCCGGGCGACGAGCCCCGACGCGATCGCGCACGTGCTCCGCGCGCCCGGCCAGCTCGGCCTCGGGCGCGCGTACGTGAGCGGCGCGCTGGAGGTCGACGACATGGACGCCCTGATGGGGCTCCTGGCGACGTACAAGCCCGAGCCGGTCGAGCGCAAGGAGGCCGCGAAGCTGGCCGCGCTCGCCGCCGTCGCCGCCGGCCCGCGCAAGCCGCCCAAGCCGCCCGCCGCCGAGCTGGCGCCTCGCGGCCGCCGCCACACGTCCGAGCGCGACATGCGCGCGGTGCGCCACCACTACGACGTCTCCAACGACTTCTTCGCGCACTTCCTCGACGCGTCGATGACGTACTCGTGCGGCGTCTGGCGCGACGGGGCGACGACGCTGGAGGAGGCGCAGTTCGCCAAGCGCGACCTCGTCTGCCGCAAGCTCGCGCTCCAGCCGGGCGAGCGGCTGCTGGACGTCGGCTGCGGCTGGGGCGCCATGGCCATCCACGCGGCCACGCGGTACGGCGTCGACGTCGTCGGCATCACGCTCTCCGAGCCGCAGGCGCGGCTCGCGCGGCAGCGGGCGGAGGAGGCCGGCGTCGGCGACAAGGTCGAGATCCGCGTCATGGACTACCGCGACATCGCCGACGGCCCGTTCGACGCGATCTCGTCGATCGGCATGGTCGAGCACGTCGGCGCCGCCCAGATCGACCCGTACGCCGAGAAGCTCGCCGAGCTCCTGCGCCCCGGCGGCCGGCTCCTCAACCACGGCATCGCGCGCCTGCGCCACACCGACGCCGAGGCCGGCCCGTTCTCCGAGCGCTACGTCTTCCCGGACGCGGCGCCCCTCCACCTCTCGCGCGTGCAGTTCGCGCTCGAGCGCGCGGGGTTCGAGACCCACCACGTCGAGGACTTCCGCCACGACTACGCCCGCACGCTCACCGCGTGGCTGGAGAACTTCGAGCGCGATCTCGACGCCGCCAACCGCCTCGCCGATCCCGAGCGGGTCCGCGTCTGGCGGATCTACCTGCGCGCCGCGCGCAACGGCTTCGAGACCGGGTTCCTCTCGATCTTCCAGGTCCGCGCCTCGCTGCCGGGTTAGCCCGTGAAGCCGCACCGTGCGCAGCCGCTGCCCTCCAGCGGCTGCCACGACGCGGCGAACGTCCGCAGGTCGAACACCCAGGCGCGCCCGAGCGTCGCGGGCGCGTGCAGGCGCGCGAGGAACGCGATCGCCTCGTTGGCGAGCAGCGAGCCGATGATCCCCGCGGCCGGCGCGTAGGTCGGGGCGGGGGAGTCGGGCCGCGCGGCGGAGGCGACCTGCTCCATCAGCGGGTACGTGCCGCGCAGCGTGGCGGCGTAGCAGCGGTGGCAGCGCGTCTGCCCGGGGACGTAGAGCGCGCCGACCCGCACCTTCGGCGGCTGCTGGCTCATCGACAGGTACGGCGTCCCGGCCGCGAAGCAGCCCGCGTCGACGATCTCCGCGATGCCGTGCGCCGGCCAGTCCACCGCCGCGATGACGAGGTCGCACCCCTCGACGATCCGCTCGACGTCCTCCGCCGACGCGAGCAGCGTGTCGACCCCCTCGAACGCGACGTCGCGGTTGAGCGCGTGGAGCGCCCGCGCGGTCGCCTCGACCTTCGGCGTGCCGATGTCGCGCTCGCGGTACATCACCTGGCGGGCGAGGTTGGAGAGCTCGACCCGGTCCCCGTCCACGCCGACGATCGTCCCCACGCCGCACGCGGCGAGGATCAGCGCGGCCAGTCCGCCGAGCCCGCCGAGACCCAGCACCGCGATCCGCGCGCCGCGCAGCGCCGCCTGCGCCTCCGCCGCCGGCCGGGGCGCGACGCACGTCGCGAAGTAGCGCAGCTGGCGGTCGTACCGCTCGGCCTCCGCGTCGGTGAGCCAGAGCGCGTCGGTCGCCGCGTCGTCCAGCACCGCCGCGTCCGTCAGCGCGGCGAGGATCTCGCGCGCGTCGGCCTCCGTCAGACCGAGCGCGGCGGCGCCCTGCAACACCGCCGCCAGCTTCCGCGTGCCGTCCAGCTCGCGGAGGAACGGAACCGTCCCGTCCGGCGCGTCGAGCAGCTCCAGGTGCTCGTCGCCGGGTGCGAGCAGCAGCGCGTCCCCGCCCACGTGGACGGGCTCGTACGCCCCGAGGAGTCGCGGGCGCCGTGGAAGCGTGGTCACCCGCCGACCCGGGCGGGCCCGCCGCTCAGGTGCCCTTCGTGTAGCCGAGCAGCGGGACCACCGCCTTCTGGCTCTTCTTGACCTTCATCTCTCACCTCCTCCTGGATCGTGGGACCGGGACGCCGGCAGACCCACACGGCCTTCGTGTGCACCGCGGGGTCGAGATCGGGGTCGCGCCGGCCGTCGTCGTGCTGGCCCTGGACGGCGCGGAGCACGAGGCCGGCGGCGCGGACGGCGCGCGCGACGGCGGCGGGCTCGTGGTGGTGCTGGAGCTGCGGGGCGGTCGCGCCGCCGGGAAGGACGATCGTCGCCGTCGCGGACCCCGCGGCGAAGCCGCCGCCGGCCCACGTCAGCGTGCCGTCGCCGGCGGGCACGGTGCGGGTGCCGGGCGCGAAGAAGGAGCGGTACGTCACGGGCGTGTTGGTGTCGAAGACGAGGATCCCGCCGGGGCGCAGGTTGGCGGCCATCGCGGCGAGCGCGCGGGTCAGGCGCGCGGCGGTGCTGAGGTGGTTGACCGGGTCGTTGAGGCAGGTGACGAGGTCGAAGGCGCCGAGCACCGGCAGCTCCGCCATGTCGGCCCGGTGGAGCGGGACGCGGTCGCCGAACTTGGCGCGTGCCTGGTCGAGCATCGACGCGACCGCGTCGACGCCGGTGACCTCGTAGCCGAGCTCCAGCAGCGGCGCGATGCTGTTGCCCGTCCCGCACGCGACGTCGAGGGCCGAGCCGCCCCCGGCGCCGTGCGCTTGGGCCAGCACGACCAGCCCGCGGACCCAGGCGGCGTACGCGGGATGTCCCGCGAACGCATCGTAAAACGGGGCAAAGCGCCCGTAAGCGGCTTCTGCGGCAAGGATGTCCGGATGGATCATCATCTCGACCGGTCAACCCGCGTGAGCCGAAGCACCGTTACGGTGCGGGCCCCGAGCCCCTCGCGATCGACGGCGACGACGACTGGGCGCGCGCGTACGCGCTCTGCCTGCGCGAGACGCGCAGGCTGCTGAAGGACGGTGCCGCGGCCGAGGACGCGGCCCAGGAGGCGGTGCTGCGGGCCTGGCGCCACCAGGCGTCGGCGAGCTTCGACGAGCGGGGCCCCGGGGCCTGGCTCGCGACCATCGCGCGGCGCGAGGCGCTGCGGGAGCTGGCGCGCCGCAAGCGCGTGACGCTCGTCGGCGGCGACGTGATCGACCGGATGGACGACCGCGGCGCGCTCGTCGCGCCGCCGCCGGGGCCGCGTGAGCCCGCCGAGGAGCTGGGCGACCTCGCCGCCGAGCTGGGCGAGGACGAGCGCCAGGTGCTGCGGCTGCGCTACGTCGAGGACCTGGAGTACTCGGTGATCGCTGCCCGGCTCGGCACCACGACGGGGGCCACGCGCGTGCGCGCGCACCGTGCCCGCCGCCGGCTGGAGGCGCTTCTGCGCGCCGCGACCCCGTGAACCGCGTGGCTGCGGGCGGTAGAGTCCCTGCCGCCCGTGGCCACCGAGACGCAGACCACCCGCTCCATGGAGGCCGCCGAACGGCTCCGCAGGGCCCTCGGCCACCCGCTCCGCATGCGGGTGCTGATGCGGCTCAACCAGTCGGTCCGCAGCCCCGTCCAGCTCGCCGCCGAGCTGGAGGAGCCGCTCAACACCGTCGCGTACCACGTGCGCGTGCTGCTCGACCTCGGGTTCCTCGAGCTGGTGAGCACCGCGCCCCGCCGCGGCGCGACCGAGCACTTCTACCGCGCGCAGGAGCGGGCGCTCCTCACCGACGAGGACTGGGCCACGCTGCCCGACGCCACCCGCGCGCAGCTCTCGGCCAGCGTCCTCCAGCAGATCTGGAGCGACGTCTCCCAGGCGGTCGCGCGCGGCAGCTTCGACGCGGAGATCGACCGGCACCTCTCCAACACGCCGCTCGCGCTCGACCGGCAGGGGTGGGAGGAGCTGGGCGTCGCGGCGATCGAGCTCGTCGAGACCGCGATACGCCTGCAGGCCGAGAGCGCCAACCGCGTCAGCGCGGCCGAGGGGGACGTCGAGGTCCTCCCGGTGCGGCTCGCGATCCTCGGCTACACGGGCCCCGGCCCCGCCGCCTGAACCTCCCGCGCGGCGGCCTCCGGGCCGGCGGGCGCGCTTCGCGCGGCGAGAAACGTGGTATTCCTACTATCTGACCGCCACGCTTCTCTGGGGAGAGATCCACCCGTGACCCCGCTGACGTCCCTGCGCGCCGACCTCGAGCGCTGGCGCGAGAAGTTCAACGCCACGCCCGAGCGCGACGCGCTGTTCACCACGCTGAGCGGCGAGAGGATCGCGCCGCTCTACACCGAGGACGACCTGCCGGCGGACACGGACGCCAGCATCGGCCTGCCGGGCGAGTATCCGTACACCCGCGGCGTCTACCCGAGCATGTACCGCGGCCGGCTGTGGACCGTCCGCCAGTTCGCCGGCTTCGGCACCGCGGAGGAGACGAACGAGCGGTTCCGCTACCTGCTCGACCACGGGCAGACCGGGCTCTCGACCGCCTTCGACATGCCGTCGCTGATGGGTCACGACTCCGACTCGCCGCGCTCGCTGGGCGAGGTGGGGCGCGAGGGCGTCGCCGTCGACACGGTCGACGACATGGCCACGCTCTTCCAGGGGATCGACCTGGGCGAGGTCAGCGTCTCCATGACCATCAACGCGCCCGCCGCGATCATGATGGCCTTCTACGTCGTCGCCGCGGAATCAGATCCCGCCCGCCCAGTGCCCATGGACCGGCTCGGCGGCACGATCCAGGCGGACATCCTCAAGGAGTACATCGCCCAGAAGGAGTGGTGCTTCCCGATCGACCCGGCGATGCGCCTGCTGGACGACATGATCCAGTGGTGCACGGAGAACATGCCGCGCTGGCACCCGGTCTCCATCTCCGGCTACCACATCCGCGAGGCCGGCTCGACGGCCGCGCAGGAGCTGGCGTTCACGCTCAAGGACGGGCTCACCTACGTCGAGCGCGCGATCGAGCGGGGCATCCCCGTCGACGACTTCGCGCCCCGGCTCTCCTTCTTCTTCAACGCGCAGATCGACTTCTTCGAGGAGATCGCCAAGCTCCGCGCCGCCCGCCGCATCTGGGCGCGCGAGCTGCGCGACACGTACGGCGCGAAGAACCCCAAGTCGCTGCTCATGCGCTTCCACACGCAGACCGCGGGCGTCTCGCTCACGGCGCAGCAGCCGCTCAACAACATCACGCGCACCGCGATCGAGGCGCTCGCAGGCGTCCTCGGCGGCACGCAGTCGCTGCACACGAACTCATACGACGAGGCGCTCGCGCTCCCGACCGAGGACGCGGTCCGCATCGCGCTGCGGACGCAGCAGATCATCGCCCACGAGACCGGCGTGACGAACACCATCGACCCGCTCGGCGGCTCCTACTTCGTCGAGGCGCTGACGGACACGATGGAGGAGCGCGCGTACGACTACTTCCGCCGCATCGACGAGCTGGGCGGGATGGTCGAGGCGGTCAAGCAGAACTTCCCCCAGCGCGAGATCGCGGACGCGTCGTGGGAGCTGCAGTCGGAGATCGACAGCGGGCAGCGCAAGATCGTCGGCGTCAACGCCCACACCGAGGGCGACGACGGCCAGACGGCCATCCTGCGCATCGACCCGGCGCTCGAGCGCAAGCAGATCGGGCGGGTGCAGGCGGTGCGAGCGCGCCGGGACTCGACGCAGGTGGAGGCATCGCTGGCCGCTTTGCGCGATGCTGCGCAGACCGAGCAGAACCTGATGCCCCTCCTCGTCGACTGCGCCCGCGCGCACGCCAGCGAGGGCGAGATCGTCCACGCGCTGCAGGACGTCTGGGGCTCCTACACCGAACGCCCCGTCTTCTAAGAACGCCAGGACCCGATGCCCACCACCTCCGAGCCCGCCGAGAACGCCGCCGCGACCCCCGAGACCGCTCCGTCCGGCCGCGGCAAGATCCGCGTCGTCGTCGCCAAGCCCGGCCTCGACGGGCACGACCGCGGCGCGAAGATCATCGCCCGCGCGCTGCGCGACGCCGGCATGGAGGTCATCTACACCGGCCTGCACCAGACGCCCGAGCAGATCGTGGAGACGGTCCTGCAGGAGGACGCGGACGCCGTCGGCCTCTCGATCCTCTCCGGCGCGCACATGACGCTCGTGCCGAAGGTCGTCGAGCTGCTGAGCGCGCAGGACGCGGGCGACGTGCTCGTCACCGTCGGCGGCACGATCCCGGCCGACGACATCCCGGAGCTGAAGAAGCTGGGCGTCGCCGAGGTCTTCACGCCGGGCGCGCCGACGCAGGACATCGTGGACTTCATCCGCGGTGCCGTCTCGGCGTAGCCGGTGAGCCGCTTCAAGATCGGCTACAAGGCCTCGGCCGAGCAGTTCGGCCCGCAGGAGCTGCTCGACCTCGCCGCGCGGGCGGAGGCCGACGGGCTGGACATCGTCGCGATCTCCGACCACTTCCAGCCCTGGCGCCACCACGGCGGCCACTCGCCCGCGGCGATGCCGTGGCTGGCGGCCGCGACGCAGCGCACGGGCAAGGTCGCGCTCGGCACGAGCGTCCTGACGCCGACGCTCCGCTACCACCCGTCGATCGTCGCGCAGGGCATGGCGACCGTCGCGATGCTCGCGCCCGGCCGGGTCTTCCTCGGCGTCGGCACCGGCGAGGCGATGAACGAGACGCCCGCGACCGGCGCCGAGTTCCCCGGCCGCAAGGAGCGCCGCCTGCGGATGGCCGAGGCGATCGAGCTCATGCGCAAGCTGTGGACCGACGAGCGCGTCGACTTCCAGGGCGAGTACTACACGGCGTCCAACGCGACGGTCTACGACCGGCCCGACACGCCGATCCCCGTCTACGTCGCCGCCTCCGGCCCGCTCGCGGCCAAGCTCGCCGGCCGCGTCGGCGACGGCTTCATCTGCACGAGCGGCAAGGCCCCCGAGCTGTACGAGAACCTGCTCGCCGGGGTGCGGGAGGGCGCGGAGAAGGCCGGCCGCGACCACAAGGACATCAAGCACATGATCGAGGTCAAGGTCTCCTACGACCGCGACCCCGAGCTGGCCGAGAAGAACACGCACTGGTGGGCCGCGCTCGCCCTCACGCCCGAGCAGAAGGAGGGCGTGGAGGACCCGATCGAGATGGAGCGCCTCGCCGACGAGAACGTCGACAAGGCGCACACCCGGTTCATCGTCTCCTCCGACCCCGAGGAGGTCGTCGAGGGCATCGCCCGCTACGCCGACCTCGGCTTCGAGGAGCTGGTCATCCACGCGCCCGGGAACGACCAGGCGCGCTTCCTCGACCAGTTCGGCGCGGACGTGCTGCCGCGCCTGCGCGAGCGCCTCGGCTGAGGCCTACGCCCGCAGCTTGTAGCCGCTGTTGAAGAGCCGCAGGTTGATCGCGAGCAGCGCCGCGGTCGCCAGCGTCAGCAGCCCCAGCGAGAGCGCGACGTTCGCCTCGGTGTAGCCCAGGAAGCCGTACCGGACCAGGTTGATCATGTAGTAGATCGGGTTGAAGTGGGTCAGCGTCTGGAACGGCTCGGGCAGCAGCGAGGCCGAGTAGAAGACGCCGCCGAGGAAGATCAGCGGCTGCAGGATGAACGTCTGCGCGAACGAGACGTCGTCGAACTGCTCGGCCCGCACCCCGATCAGCACGCCGAGCTGCGCGAAGAAGAACCCGACGAGGAAGAGCGCCGGGATCAGCACGAGCGGGTGCTCGACCGGCACGCCGATGAGGATCGACGACGCGATGAAGGTCAGGATCGCGACGAGCATCCCGCGCAGGAACCCGCCGAACGTGAACGCCAGCAGCAGCTCGCGCGGGGAAGCCGGCGAGGAGAGCTGGTCCTGGATCGCGCCCTGGAACTTCTGCTGGAGGATCGACGCCGCGTTGTTGGCGAACGCGTTGGTCGCCCAGGCCATCATGATCAGGCCGGGCACGACGAAGACGACGTAGTCGAAGCCGTGGAGCGTGTCGATCCGCGAGCCCAGCGCGGCGCCGAAGACGGAGATGTAGAGGAAGGTCTCCAGCAGCGGCGCGCCGACCGTCTGGCGCTTGATCTTCATGAACCGGTTGACCTCGCGCCGCACGAGCGCGAAGAAGCGGATCTGCGCGGCGCTCACGGGGCCACCTCGGCCTTCGCGCGCGAGAGCTCCTTGCGGCCGACGAGCTCCAGGTAGGCGTCCTCGAGCGACGACACGCCGTACTCGGCCGCCACCTCGCCGGAGGTGCCCTGCGCGACGATCTCGCCGCCGTTGATGAAGGCGACCTTGTCGCAGAGCTGCTCGGCCTCCTCCAGGTAGTGCGTGGTGAGGAGGATCGTGGTGCCCTCGGCGTTGATCCGCTGGACGTAGTGCCACAGCTCCAGGCGCAGCTCGACGTCGACGCCCGCGGTGGGCTCGTCGAGGATCAGCAGCTTGGGCCGGTGCATCAGCGCGCGGGCGAGGATCAGCCGGCGCTTCATGCCGCCCGACAGCGTGCGGGTGCGGTCGTCCTTCTTCGCGCTCAGCGAGAAGGTCTCGAGCAGCTCCTTCGCCCGCTCCCGGCGATCCTTCTTGGGCATCCCGAAGTAGCCGCCGTGGTAGTCCAGCGACTCCTCGAGCGTGAGGAACCAGTCCAGGTTGAGGTCCTGCGGGGCGAGGCCGACCGCCAGCCGGGCCTCGCCGTAGTGCTCGATCGCGTCGTGGCCGAAGACGCTGATCGACCCGGACGTCGGCTGCGCGAGCCCGGTCGTGCAGTGGATCAGCGTCGACTTCCCGGCGCCGTTGGGGCCGAGGAGGCCGTAGAAGTCGCCCGGCTGGATGTCGATCGAGACGCCCTTGAGGGCCTCGGTGCCGGTCGGATACCGCTTGACGAGATCGGTGACCTGCAGTGCCGCCGGCCCGCTCAACGGGCCGGCGGCGCGGTTGGTGTGTGCGCGTGCATGGGAGTCATCATGACGCTTCAACCGCACTTGAGGTCAAGCCGCGACGCGTTCCCGCTCGGTCGCGCGCGCCTCGCGGTCGTCGTGGCCGCCCTCGAGCGAGACGTTCGGGATGATCTTGTCGAGCCACTTCGGCATCCACCAGGCCTTGTCGCCGAGGATCGCCATGAGCGCCGGCGAGACGATCATCCGGACGATCAGGACGTCGATGAGGATCGCGGCGCCGAGGCCGAGGCCGAACATCTTGATGGTCACGTCGCTGCCGCTCATGAAGGCGAGGAAGACCGACGCCATGATCAGGCCCGCGACGAGGACGACCTTGGCGATCCGCGAGAGGCCGTGGACGACGGAGTCCTTGGGCGAGTCGCCCTCGAAGTACGCCTCGCGGATGCGGCTGAGCAGGAAGACGTTGTAGTCCATGCTCAGTCCGAACAGGATCGCGAACATCATCAGCGGGACGAACGAGATGATCGGCACGTCGTCGCCGACGCCCAGGACCGACGCGCCCCAGCCCCACTGGAACACGGCGACGACCACGCCGTAGGCGGCGCCGATCGACAGCAGGTTGAACACCGCGGAGACGAGCGGCACCCACACCGAGCGGAAGACGGCGATCAGCAGCAGGATCGACAGGCCGATGACGATCGCGATGAAGATCGGCAGGCGGGCCGCGATCTTGTCCGAGAAGTCCTCGAAGCCCGCGGTCTGGCCGCCGACGTAGACGTTGAGGTCGCTGCCCTGCGTCGACGCCGGGATGACGTCGTCGCGGAGCGTGCCGACCAGCTCGGAGGTCCTGGCGTCCTGCGGCGAGGTGGTCGGGATCGCCTGGATGATCGCGGCGTCGCCGGCCTCGTTCGGCTGCGGCGGCGCGACGAACGCGAGGCCCGGCGTCTTGCGCAGCGCGTCCTCGAGCTTGGTCAGCTGCGCCTGGTCGAGCTTGCCGTCGGTCTTGGAGCCGACCGCGAGGAGGAACGGGCCGTTGAAGCCCGGGCCGAAGCCCTCGCTCAGCTGGTCGTACGCGACGCGCTGGGTCTTGTCCTCCGGCTGGTTGCCGTCGTCCGGCTGGCCGAGGCGCAGGTCGAGCGTCGGGACCGAGAGGAGGAGCAGCAGCAGGCCGCCGACGACGACCGGCACGACCGGGCGCTTGACCAGGATGCGGCCCCAGCGCTCGAAGCCCTCCGAGCGCGCGACGTGCGCGGGATCCTTCGGGTGCAGCCAGCGGGCCATCATGCCGGCGAAGATCGGCAGGACGGCGATCGAGGAGACGACGACGAACGCGACGGCGATCGCGGCGCCGACGCCCATCTTGCCGACGAGCGGGATGCCGACCGCGAGCAGGCCGGCGATGGCGACCATGACGATGGCGCCGGCCGCGACGACCGAGACGCCGGCGGTCGCGTTCGCGCGGGCGGAGGCCTCCGGCGGGCTGTCGCCGGCGGCGAGCTGCTCGCGGAAGCGGGAGAAGATCAGCAGCGCGTAGTCGATGCCGGCGCCGAGGCCGAGCATGACCGCGATGGTGGTGGCGAAGTCCGGGATGCCGATCGGCTTGGAGACCGCGGCGAGGACGAGCTGGCTGATCATCACGCCGATCAGCGCGCCGAACAGCGTCACGGCCATGGCCGCCAGCGAGCGGAAGAGGAGCGTCAGCAGGACGATCGCGATGGCGATGCCGACGAGCTCGCCGACCGGCGCCTCCTGCTCGGCCGCGATGTCGATCGGCTGGCCGCGCAGCTCGACCTGGACGCCGCCTTTCTCGGCCTCGCGCGCGGTCTCCTCGAGCTTCTCGCCGTCCTCCTTCTCGAGGTCGGTCGGCTGGAGGTCGTACTGGACCGTCGAGTAGCCGGTGCGGGCGTCCTCCGACAGCGCGCCGCCCTCCTGGGCGAGGGGGTCACTCGCCGAGGTGACGTTCGGCAGCTTGCCGACCGCGGCGAGGGCCGACTCGATCGCCTGCCGGGGCTCGGCGTCGGTCAGCTTGCCGCTCTTGACCGTGAAGACGATCTGACCCGAGACGCCCGCGGCCGACGGGAACTTGGACTCCAGAAGATCCTGGGCCCGCTGGGACTCGGTGCCCGGGATCGAGAAGTCGTCGGGCGCGCTGCCCGACTGCGAGCCGATGATGGCGCCGACGATGAGGATGCCGGCCACGAGGCCGATCAGGCCCCGCTTCCAGCGATGGGTGAGGGTTCGTGCGAGGGAAGCGAGGAAGCTCGACATGAGTGCGCTGACCTTAGCAGCAGGGAGAGCAATATTGCAGCCTCTGCAAATTTACAGGTTGTGTGCGGGTTCGAGCCCGTCGCACGTTCAGACCGTCGCGGTCGTGCAGACTCATCGGTGGCGCGGATGTCGTTCCAGCGACGTCCTCCTGATGAAACTCGTAAATGTCGAGTGGAGTTGTGTAGAATGTACGTCACGGAGGGCCGAGGGACAGCGGCCGACTCCGAGAGGGACCGTTCCGTCCGGGCTCCTTCGAGACGTGCCCGCGTCACCCGCGGGCGCTGAAACGCGGACGGGACGCGCGACCTGACCCATCGCGTGAAGACCCTGCCCGCCCGCCGGTGTTGCAGCCGGCGGGCGGGCGACCTCTTCCGTGTCCGGGCACGCCCCCGCGCCCGGACACGGCTCCAGGTCATGGCCTCAGATCGAGAAGGCGCCGACGAGGTCCTGCAGCTCGCCCGCGGCGCTCGCCAGCTCGTCGCTCGTGGCAACGACCTGCTGGGTCGACGCGCTCGACTGCTGCGCCGACGCCGACACCTGCTCGGTCGCCGCGCTCGTCTCCGCCGCGACCTGGACGACCTCGTCGGTCGCCGCGGCGATGCGGGTCACGCACGCCGAGACCTCCTCGACGCGCTCGGCGAGCCCGTCGAACGCGGTGCGCGTCTGCGCCACGGTCTTGGAGGCCGACTCGGCGAGCTTGCGCACCTCGTCGGCGACGACGGCGAAGCCGCGGCCCTGCTCGCCGGCCCGGGCCGCCTCGATCGCGGCGTTGAGCGCCAGCAGGTTGGTCTGGTCGGCGATCGTCGCGATCTCCGCGGTCAGCGAGACGCCCTGGTGGGCGACCTGCGACGCCATCGCGGCGGCCTCGACCGCCTCGGAGGTGACGGCCTGCGCCGCCTCGATCAGCTCGACCTGCCGCTCGGCGCCCTCGGCGACGCCGGTGGTGGCGCGCGCGATCTCGTCGATCGCCGTCCCGGTCTCACGCGAGGAGGACGACATCTCCTGCGACGCGCCCGCGACCTGGGTCGCCAGCCGGCCGATCTCGTCGACCATCCCGCCGACGCGGTCACCGAGCCGGGCGCGCGTCGCGTTGTAGGAGGCCAGGCCGCCCTGCGCCTTGCCGAGCATGCCGTTGAAGAGGTCGCCCAGCTCGCCGAGCTCCTTGCCGCGCGGGGCCTCGAGCGGCTCGGTGACCGGCTGCGCGTCGACCGTCAGGTCGCCCTCCGCCATCGCCGCGAGGCCCTCGCCGAGGCCGGTGAGGCAGTGGTCGCTGAGGCTGGTCAGCCGGTCCTGGAGGTCGGCCAGGCACGACTCGTCGCCCAGGCGGGTGCGCAGATCGGTGCGCAGCGCCTCGTAGGAGGCCAGCGCCGTCTGCGCCTTGTCCAGCATCGAGTTGAAGAGCGCGATCAGCTCCGCGGTCGACGCGTCCTCGGAGGTCGTGGCGATCGGCGACGTCACCGGGGCGATCGCGACGGTCAGGTCCCCCTTGGCCATCGCGTCGAGCCCCGCCGTCAGGTTGGTGAGGCAGTGGTCGTGGAGGCTGGTGAGCTGGGTCTTGAGCTCGACGATCGCGGGGTCCGGGGACGCGGGCGCCGCTGAGGTGGTGCGCCGCAGGGTGAACGGCATCTTCGGGCTCCTTCGGGTTGACACGCAGGGCGTTCGGACGCCGGATCACCAAGGCTCAGCACCTGGGCGCGTTGCCGCTCTGCTGCAAGCACGTGTTCGACCGATTCCTGCGCGAATCGGACCGAACCTCCCCATCGCGCATCCGCCGATCGGTGGATCGCGCGTAGGATCCGCGACGTGTCGCACCACGTCGCCGAGGGCGTCCGGCTGATCACCGCGCTGCCGCCCTACGCCATCAACGCCTACGTCATCGCGCACCCGGACGGGGACGTGCTCGTCGACGCCATGACGCGCCTCGACACGCCGATCCTGCTGCGCGCGCTGCGCGGCCGGCGCATGGCCGCGCACGTCGCCACGCACGCGCACCCCGACCACGTCGGCGCGACGCACGCGGTGGCCTCCGCGCTCGACCTCCCCGTCTGGGCGCACCCGCTCGACCGGCCCGCGGTGGAGGACACGGGGCTGATCGAGGAGCGTCAGCCCGACGCGCCGATCAACCGGCTCTTCGCGAAGGTGATGCTCGGCCCGGGCCACCCGGTCGCGCGGGACCTGGAGGAGGGCGACGAGGTCGCCGGCTTCCGCATCCTCCACACGCCCGGTCACTCGATCGGCCACATCTCGCTCTGGCGCGAGTCGGACGGCGTGCTGATCCTCGGCGACGTGCTCAACAACCAGCACCCGCTCCTCGGCTTCCCGCGCGGGCTGCGGCTCCCGCTCGACACCTTCACGCCCGACCCCGCCGCCAACCGCGCCTCCGCGAAGCGGCTGGGCGAGCTGGGGGCGCGCACGATCCTCTTCGGCCACGGCCGGCCGGAGAAGGACGGCGAGCGCTTCCGGGCCTTCTGCGCCGCGCTCTGAGAGCGGCCCGCGCGGCTTTTCGTCCATTCCGTTGTCACAAACCGGACCGCTCGCGCCATATACAGGTGATGGGCGAGCGCAGCGCGCAGGAGATCTGGCGGCCGGACGACGGCGCCTCGGCGTGGTCGCGGGCGGACGAGCACGAGCTGCGCGTCCGCGCCGCCGCGCGCGAGGAGCGCACCCGGCCGCCCGCCTGGATCGCCTGGCTGGACAGCCGCGAGCGCTTCTCTCG
>Ga0196960_10000245_pt1 | contig 21467 bp, 20 predicted proteins | sample S3v_5metaG_FD_183187 | JGI IMG/M metagenome (GOLD analysis project Ga0196960, IMG submission 183187) | Soil microbial communities from Anza Borrego desert, Southern California, United States - S3+v_5 | ecosystem: Environmental > Terrestrial > Soil > Desert | place: USA: California | collected...
CGCGTTGGCCCCGGCGAGCGGCCGGCCCGTGACGTCCGCCGCCTCGGCGGCCCGGCGCGCCAGTGCGGCGGCCTCGGCGAACTCCTCGCCCTCCACCCGGTCACCGAACAGCGCCCGACAGGCCCGGTCGACCGCCCTCGTACGCGCCGCGAGCACCTCCTGCGGTGCCGCCACCCCCCACACGGCCGGGACGTACCGGGCGACCATCGCCGGGCTGAAGCTGTGGAACACGGCCGTCGTCCGGTCCGCGTCCACCGCCCCCAACGGCGCCCCGCGCCAGGCGAAGTAGCCGGGCCAGCGCTCGTCCGTGGCATACCCGAGGGCGGCGGCCTCCTCGGACACCTGCGGCGCGTAGTAGAAGACGGCGTGCAACGGCTCCAGCAGGTGCCACATCTGGCGTACGTGCCCCAGTTCGTCGGTCATGGCCCGGATCTCCCCGTCATCTGAAACTTGTCATCGGCCAGATACCGGCTCCAGCATGCGGCCGCCCCTCGAACTTGTCAATGACTAGATATCGCGTACCGTAGAACCTCATGAGCAGCAGTGAGCGCACCTACCACCACGGCGACCTGCGCCGGGCGGTCCTGTCGGCCGCACTCGACGTCATCGCGGCCGACGGCCCCGGCGCCCTGTCCCTGCGCGACCTGGCCCGCCGGGCCGGCGTCTCGCACGCCGCACCGGCCCACCACTTCAAGGACCGCACCGGCCTGCTCACCGCCGTCGCCGCCGAGGGGTACGCACTCTTCGCCGACGCCCTGGCCGCCGCCCCCGACCTCCAGGAGCGGGGCGTGGCCTACGTACGGTTCGCCGCCGCGCACCCCGCGCACTTCCAGGTGATGTTCCGCCCGGAACTGCACCGCCCCGACGACCCCGCCCTGCTCACCGCGAAGGCCCGCGCCACCGAGGCGCTGCGCGCCGGCGTCGACGGCCTGCCCGGCACGGCCCGCGGCGAGGACGCCCGCCTGGCCGGCATCGCCGCCTGGTCCCTTGCCCACGGCTTCGCGACCCTGCTGCTCAGCGGCAACCTCTCCGACGCCCTCGAAGGCCGCACCCCGGAGGAGGCGTTCCGCGCGGCGGCCGGGATGGTCTTCAGGCCGGCCGCCCCGGACCGCCCGGAGTGAACTCGTACTGCACCTCGTAGAGATGTCCGGCCTTGACCATCACCGTGGCCTCGATGGGGCGATCCTGGTCACTGAACACCACACGCAGGGTCCGCAGTACGGGCAGGTCGCCGGGCAACCGCAGCAGGCCGTACTGCTCCTGTGTGGCCACGCGCGCGGAGACCCTGTCCACACTGAGCCCGGGCGGGTACCCCAGAGCGGCCAGGAGGGTGGGCGTCCCTCCGGGAATCCTGCGGCGTTCCGTGATCGCGGTTCCCGCAGCGATGTCCAACGGGTAGTAGGAGGAGACGAGTTCGGCCGGCTCGTCGTCGATCGACAGCACTTGGCGCCGAAGGATCGCCGTACCGCCCTGAGGCAGACCCAGCGCGGCGGCCACGTCCGCCGGAGGCGCCGCCTCACCGACGTCCACCAGCGTGCTGTGCGCCCGGGTGCCCGGACCCACAGCTTCAGTGAGCCAGCGGTACGGCTCACCCTCGGCCACCGGCGCCATGGAGGAGGCAGGCCGTATCGTCCGCTGCCGGTGGTCGCGAACCGTCACCGAGGCTCCCGGCCGGCCGACCACCAGCCGCTCCCCCTTCAGGAGCTGCAGCGCCTTCTGCACCGTGGCGTTCGAAGCGGCGAACCGCTCCTTCAGCTGCGCGGTCGAAGGGAGACTCGCCCCTGGAGGCAGATCCCCCGACATGATTTCTTCCCGCAGGTCGGCCGCGATCCGCTCATGGAGCGAACGACGGTCCACGGGCTCCACATCATGTCCAGGCACGGTCATCCGATCTTGATCTCATATCGCAGCCCCTGGCCGCGCGAGGTCATCACCATCACGTCCGCCTGGATCGGCCGGCCACCGGCGGCAAGCGTGAGCCTGGCCAGTTCGAGGACCGGCTCGCCCGCATCCAGCGAGAGCGAGCGCCGCTCACTCTCGGTGGGCAGCCGGGCGGCCACATCCTCGCGTGCCCTCGCGCCGACATGCCCGAGCTCCGCGAGCAGCCGCACAGCACCTCCGCGGATCTTCGCAGCCGCAGCCAATGCCGTCCCCCGGGCGATCTCCAACGGGTAGTAGGTGTGGGTCAACTCGCACGGTTCACCGTCGAGGTACATGATCCGCTGCCGCTCGACGACCGGCGCGCCCCGCTCCACACCGAGCAGATCCGCCACCCGGCCGGAGGCCGCCACCTCGCCCGCACGCAGGATCGTCTGCGTACCTCGCCGCCCTCCGGCCGCCGCTTCGGCGGCCCACGCGTCACCGGCACCGGACGCCGACGGCACCACATAGCGAGCGGACGTGGTGACCGGTTCACCCTCAGCCATGGATTCCTCCTCGCAAGCGACACCACGGACCGTACCGATGCACACGGTAGGCGAATCGAAGCGACCCCCGAAAGAGTACCTTGATGCTTTTCGCGAATAGCAGTACGGTCGTCGCGTCACAGCCTACGAGCAACGGGGTGACCACCGTGTCTCTGTCGCAGCAACGACGCTTCCCTCGAAGGAAGACGTCTGTCCGCGCCTCCCGCGACTTCGTCATCGACGTCCTCACGGAGTGGCGGCTGACGCCTTTGATCGAGGACATAAGGCTCTGCGTCTCCGAGCTCGCGACCAATGCCCTCGTGCACGGGGCCCCTCCCGGGAGGGAGTTCGCCGTGCGTCTGAGCGCCACTGATGACCTCGTACGCCTGGAGGTCCGGGACAGCGGCGAAGGACAACCCGTCCTACGAGAACCGGACGAGGAGAGCTGCTCGGGACGTGGCCTCCATCTCGCCGCCCAACTGGCCGCGGAATTCGGTGTGGAGCACCACGTCGTCGGCAAGACCGTCCGAGTGGCGTTCAAGAGGCCCCCGGCGATCTGACTCCGAGAAGCGCGTCGGCCCCGCCGGAAGACCCGGCGGGGCCGACGCGCGGCAGGTCCCGCGTCCTACGACCCCAGGATCGTCGTGAGGAACTCCCCGGTCCACGCCAGGAGTTCGCGTCCCACCACCGGCTTCCCGCCGATCCGGCCCGCCGTCGGACGCGGGACCAGGATCTGGTGGGCGGACTGCTTGATGACCGTCTTCGGGTGCAGCCGCTTCAGCCGCAGCTCCTGCGACTCCCGCAGCTCCACCGGCGCGAAGCGGATGTTCGGCCCCTGCAGCACGATCTCGCCCACCCCGCAGGCCCGGGCCAGCATCCGCAGGCCCGCCACCAGCAGGAGGTTCTCCACCGGCTCCGGCAGCTTGCCGTAGCGGTCGGTGAGCTCCTCGCGCACCGCCCTGATGTCCTCCTCCGAATTCGCCGAAGCGATCGAGCGGTACGCCTGCAGGCGCAGCCGCTCGCCCGGGGCGTAGTCGTGCGGGACGTGCGCGTCGACCGGCAGCTCGATCTTGACCTCCAGCGGCGGCTCCTCCTCGGCCCCGCCGTCCACCGCCGCCCGGTAGTCCGCCACCGCCTCGCCGACCATCCGGATGTACAGGTCGAAACCGACCCCCGCGATGTGGCCGGACTGCTCGCCGCCGAGGAGGTTTCCCGCGCCGCGGATCTCCAGGTCCTTCATCGCCACGTACATGCCCGCACCCATCTCGGTGTGCTGCGCGATGGTCGCCAGACGCTCGTGCGCGGTCTCCGTCAGCGGCTTCTCCGGCGGGTACAGGAAGTAGGAGTAGCCCCGGTCCCGGCCACGGCCCACACGGCCGCGCAGCTGGTGCAGCTGGGAGAGACCGAAGTTGTCGCCGCGCTCCACGATCAGCGTGTTGGCGTTGGAGATGTCGATGCCGGACTCCACGATCGTCGTCGAGACCAGGACGTCGAACCGCTTCTCCCAGAAGTCGACGACGACCTGCTCCAGCTGGCTCTCCCCCATCTGCCCGTGCGCCGTCGCGATCCGCGCCTCGGGCACGATCTCCCGCAGCCGCGCCGCGGCCCGGTCGATGGACTCGACCCGGTTGTGGATGTAGAACACCTGGCCCTCACGCAGGAGTTCACGACGCACCGCCGCGCCGATCTGCTTCTCCTCGTACGGCCCGACGAAGGTCAGGACCGGGTGCCGCTCCTCGGGGGGCGTCGTGATCGTCGACATCTCGCGGATGCCCGTGACGGCCATTTCGAGCGTACGGGGGATGGGCGTCGCCGACATCGTGAGCACGTCCACGTTGGCGCGGAGCTTCTTCAGCTGCTCCTTGTGCTCGACACCGAAGCGCTGCTCCTCGTCGACGATGACCAGGCCCAGGTCCTTGAACTTCGTCTCCGACGAGAACAGCCGGTGCGTGCCGATGACCAGGTCCACGGACCCGTCCTTCAGCCCCTCCAGCGTCGCCTTCGACTCGGTCTCCGACTGGAAGCGGCTCAGCGCCCGCACGTTGACCGGGAACTGGGCGTACCGCTCGGTGAACGTGCCGAAGTGCTGCTGGACCAGGAGCGTCGTGGGGACGAGGACGGCGACCTGCTTGCCGTCCTGAACCGCCTTGAACGCCGCGCGCACCGCGATCTCCGTCTTGCCGTACCCGACGTCGCCGCAGATCAGCCGGTCCATCGGGACGGACTTCTCCATGTCCTCCTTGACCTCGGCGATCGTGGACAGCTGGTCGGGCGTCTCCGCGTACGGGAAGGCGTCCTCCAGCTCGCGCTGCCACGGGGTGTCCGGGGCGAAGGCGTGGCCGGGGGCCGCCATCCGCGCCGAGTACAGCTTGATCAGGTCCGCGGCGATCTCCTTGACCGCCTTCTTGGCCCGCTGCTTCGTCTTCGTCCAGTCCGCGCCGCCGAGCCGGTGCAGGGTGGGGGCCTCGCCGCCGACGTACTTGGTGACCTGCTCCAGCTGGTCGGTGGGGATGTAGAGGCGGTCCCCGGGCTGGCCGCGCTTGGCGGGGGCGTACTCGACCAGGAGGTACTCGCGGGTCGCGCCCTGCACGGTGCGCTGGACCATCTCGATGTAGCGGCCGACACCGTGCTGCTCGTGGACGATGAAGTCACCTGCCTGCAGCGTCAGCGGGTCGACGGACTTGCGGCGGCGGGCCGGCATCCGGCCCAGGTCCTTGGTGGCGGTGCGCTGCCCGGTCAGGTCCGTCTCGGTCAGCACGGCCAGCTTCAGCGCCGGATCGACGAAGCCGTTGTCGATGGCTCCGCACGAGACATGGACGAGTGACGGCGTGAGCTCCGCCAGGTCCTGGTCGAGGCGGGCCGCGATGCCCTCGCCGCCGAGCACCTCGACCGTACGGGAGGCGGGGCCCTGCCCCTCGGTGACGTACACCGTGCGCCAGCCGTCGGCGAGCCACCCCTTGGTGTCGGCGAGCGCGCGGGCGGTGTCCCCGCGGTACGCCTCCGGGGCGTGCATCCCGAGCTTCAGGGTGTCGCCGTCCGGCTCCTCGTCGGCGGCGAACGGGGAGGTGGACCACCACATCATGCCCAGCTCACGGGCCCGGTCCCGGACGTCGGCGATGCCCCACAGGGAGGCCGCGCCGACATCGATCGGGGCCTCGCCGCCACCGGCCGTCGCCGCCCAGGACGCCTGGAGGAACTCCTGGCTGGTCGCCACGAGGTCCGCCGCCCTGGTCCGCACCCGCTCCGGGTCGCAGACCAGCGCCATCGAACCCTTCGGCAGGACGTCGAGCAGCAGCTCCATCTCGTCGACGAGCACCGGGGCGAGGGACTCCATGCCCTCGACGGCGATCCCCTCGGCGATCTTCCCCAGCAGCTCGCCCAGCTCGGGGTGCTCCTCCGCGAGGGCCGCCGCCCGGGTGCGTACGTCCTCGGTGAGCAGCAGCTCACGGCAGGGCGGGGCCCACAGCCCGTGCTCGGCGACCTCCAGGGACCGCTGGTCGGCGATCTTGAAGTAGCGGATCTCCTCGACGTCGTCGCCCCAGAACTCCACCCTCAGGGGGTGCTCCTCGGTCGGCGGGAACACGTCCAGGATGCCGCCGCGCACGGCGAACTCCCCCCGCTTCTCGACCAGCTCGACACGGGCGTACGCCGCTGCCGCGAGCGCCTCCACGACCTCGCCCAGATCAGCGCTCCGCCCGCTGCTCAGCGCGACGGGCTCCAGGTCACCGAGCCCCTTGACCTGCGGCTGGAGCACGGAGCGGACCGGGGCGACGACCACGCTGACCGGCCCGGTCTCCGGGTCGTCCGGCCGGGGATGGGCGAGCCTGCGCAGCACGGCGAGGCGGCGGCCCACGGTGTCCGAGCGGGGCGAGAGGCGCTCATGGGGCAGGGTCTCCCAGGAGGGGAACTCCGCCACCGTGTCGGGAGGCAGGAGGGTCCGCAGCGCGGCCGCCAGATCCTCGGCCTCCCGCCCGGTCGCGGTGACGGCGAGCACCGTGCGCCCGGCCTCGCGGGCCAGTGCGGCCACGGTGAAGGGGCGCGCGGCGGGCGGACCGACCAGGTCGACATGGGCCCGGTGGCCGTCGGAGGCGGCCTTCACCGCTTCGGAGAGCGCCGGGTCGGTGACGACGACATCCAGCAGACCGTGCAGGCTCATGAAGGGATTCCGTCCGGTGTGGCGAGTGGGCAACGCGAAGGACCCGACACGTGGGACGGGCCGGGGCCTCCAGCGTACGACGCCGGTGTGTCACCCGCGCGAGGGAACGCCGTTGTCCGTACGGCGGCAGCGGAGCTAACCTTAGTCCGGCAGCTAGTCCGCCCGTCAGCCCTGTGAGGCAGTCATGGAAGCAGCCCGGCAGTACAACGTGCACGAGGCCAAGACCCACTTCTCGCGCATACTGCAGCAGGTCGAGACCGGCGAGGAAGTCGTGATCAGCCGGGCGGGGGAGCCCGTCGCGAAGGTGGTGCCCCTGCATCCGAAGGTACGCCGAACCGGTCGGGGGTCCCTCCGGGGTCAGATTCACATCGCCGACGACTTCGACGAGCTGCCGGATGACATCGCCGAAGCCTTCGGGATGCGCTGATGCGTCTTCTGCTCGACACCCATGTCGCCCTGTGGTGGCTCGACGACTCTCCTGAACTTTCCGATGAACTCAAAGATCTGATCGACACGGAGCCCGCGGTGTATCTCAGCGCCGCGACCCCGTGGGAGATCGCGATCAAGCAGTCCGCCGGCAAGCTCGCGGGACCCGGCGACCTGGCAGAGCGGGTCCGCGACTGCCAGCTGACGGCTCTTGCGATCACCGCGGGCCACGGCGTACACGCCGGCCGCCTCCCCCCGGTCCACCGGGACCCCTTCGACCGCGTCATCGTCGCCCAGGCCCGGACCGAAGGGCTGACGGTCGTCACCCGCGACAAGTGGATCCCCCAGTACGACGTGCCGGTCCTGCACGCCTGACGGCGGCCCCACGCGGTCCGGCCCCGGGGCGTCTGGAGGAACGTCCCGGGGCCGGACCGGTCATGCTACGTCCGGTGCTGTCACCCGTCCGTGGCAATCGCGTTCAGAACGTTCATCCGGCCGGCCCGGAAGGCCGGCACCAGCGCGGCGAACAGTCCGACGAAGGCCGAGGCGACGAACACGGTGAGGATCGTCGGCCACGGGATCTCCAGGACCCCGAGGCCTTCCAGGGCCAGCAGCTTCTGCGCCGAGGTGCCCCAGCCCATGCCCAGGCCGAGCCCGAGCAGCGCGCCGAACAGGGCGATGACGACGGACTCCAGCCGGATCATGCGCCGCAGCTGACGGCGGGACAGGCCGATCGCCCGCATCAGGCCGATCTCACGGGTCCGCTCGACGACCGACAGGGCCAGGGTGTTCACCACACCGAGCACCGCGACGACGATCGCCAGGGCGAGCAGGCCGTACACGATGTTCAGCAGCTGTCCGACCTGGTCCTTCAGGTCCTGCTTGAAGTCGGCCTGGTTCTGCACCTTGTACTGCGGGTACCCGGCGAGCGAGCTCTTGAGGGCGGCGTACGCCTCCTTCTCCCTGCCGTCCTCCGCCGCCGCGAACATGATCATGTTCTGGGGCATCCTGTCGGCGGCGACATAGCGCTCGGCGGTGGTGGCGTTGACGTACATCGCGCCCTGGTCGACGCTCGTGTCGTCCGAGGTGATCGCGGCGACCTTCAGCTTCGCGGTGCCGCCGGCCTTGAAGGCGACGGTCATCTCGTCGCCCACCTCGATCCTGTGCAGCGCGGCGTAGTCCGACCCGACCGACATGGAGTCCGCGCCGTACGCCTCCGACAGGTCGCCGGCGGTGGTCTCGCGCCGCAGGTCCTGCGGATACGTCGGGTCCGCTGCGGTGATGTGCTCGTCCACCGTCGAACCGTCGGGGTTGGTGAGCTTCGCGGCGAGCACCTTGTAGTGCGTGACGTGCTCGATGCCGGGCACCTCCTCGATGGCCTCGGCGGCCTGCGGCACGATCAGCTGACCGGTGCTCGACTGGACGATGAAGTCCGTGCCCACCGACTTGTCGAGTTCGTCGGTGGCCGAGGCGACCATGGACGAGCCGACGACCGAGAGGCACGCCACCAGGGCCAGGCCGATCATCAGCGCCGCGCCGGTCGCTCCCGTACGCCGGGGATTGCGCAGGGCGTTGCGCTCCGCCAGCCGCCCGACCGGGCCGAACAGCCGCAGGACGACGGCGCCGAGCACCCGCACGACCGCCCCGGCGAGCAGCGGACCGATCACGATGAAGCCGATGAGGGTGAGGACCACGCCCAGGCCGAGGTAGAGGGAGCCCTCGCTCGCCTCGTCCACCCTGGTCGCCGCCCACAGGCCGGCGGCGCCGGCCCCGGTGAGGACCAGGCCGGTCACCGCCCGGACCCAGCCGGACCTGGCGTCCGCCGGGGTGCCGGCGTCCCGCAGGGCGGCCATCGGGGAGACCTTGCCGGCCCGGCGGGCCGGGACGTACGCGGCGAGGACGGTGACGACGATGCCGAGCGCCAGTCCGGTCACCGGTGTCGTCCAGGCGATGGTGAGGTCCCCGGTGGACAGCTCCATGCCGATGGCGCCCATCAGCTTCATCAGCCCGACGGCGAGGCCGATGCCGGCCGCGACGCCCAGGAGCGAGCCGACGACGCCCAGCAGCACCGCCTCGACGAGCACGGACCGGTTGACCTGCTTGCGGCTGGAGCCGATGGCCCGCATCAGGCCGATCTCACGGGTGCGCTGGGCGACCAGCATCGAGAAGGTGTTGACGATCAGGAAGATGCCCACGAGGAAGGCGATCCCGGCGAAGCCGAGCATCGCGTACTTCATGACGTCCAGGAAGGAACCCATGGAGTCCTTGTTCGCGGCGGCGGCCTCGTCCTGGGTCTGCAGCTTGTACGCGGCGCCGTCGCCCAGGGCGGCGGCGACGTTCTCCTTCAGCCGGGTGTCACTGACACCGGAGTCGGCCGTGACGGAGATGTGGGTGAAGACGCCGGGGGCACCCAGCAGCTTCTGCTGAGCGGTGGCCGTGTCGAGGAAGACGACGGCCGCGCCCGGATTGGTGACGGTGAAGGCGGCGATACCGCTGATCCTCGCCTCGATGTCACCGGTGACCGCGATGGTGCGCAGCTCGTCACCGATCTTCAGGTGGTGCTTCTCGGCGGTGTCGGCGTCGACCATGACCTCGGTCGGGCCGCGCGGGGCGTGCCCGGAGGTGATCTCCATGGAACGCAGGTCGTTACGCGTCCAGTTGCCGGCGATCGTCGGGGCGCCGGTCTCCGACCCCATGTTCCTGCTGCGGCTGTCGACGACCGTGACGGACATGCTCATGACGCCGCCCTCGGCCGCCTTCACCCCGTCGGCCTTCTCGATCTGCGCGACGGCCGCGGCGGGCAGCGATGCGGGCCTGGCGTTCTCCGGGACGTCATCGGCGCCCCCGGCTGCCTTCGGGCTCACGGTCACGTCGGCCGACGAAGCCGCGAAGAGCTTGTCGAAGGTGGTGTTCATCGTGTCGGTGAAGACGAGCGTGCCGCACACGAACGCCACCGACAGCAGGACGGCGACGGCGGAGAGCGCCATCCTCCCCTTGTGCGCGAGGAAGTTGCGCATCGAGGTCTTCCACACGGTCATGACGTCCGCCCGCGCGCGTCGAAGTCCTTCATCCGGTCGAGGACCTGCTCGGCCGTCGGGTTCAGCATCTCGTCGACGAGGGAGCCGTCGGCCAGGTAGAGGACCCGGTCCGCGTAGGAGGCTGCCACCGGGTCGTGGGTGACCATGACGATGGTCTGGCCGAGCTCGTCGACCGACGTACGGAGGAACGCCAGCACTTCGGCGCCGGCCCGGGAGTCCAGGTTCCCGGTCGGCTCGTCCCCGAAGATGATCTCGGGCCGGGCCGCGAGCGCCCGGGCCACCGCGACGCGCTGCTGCTGACCGCCGGAGAGCTGGGTGGGCCGGTGCTTGAGCCGGTCGGAGAGACCGACGGTGTCCACGACCTGCTGCAGCCAGCCGGCATCGGGCTTACGGCCCGCGATGTCCATCGGCAGCGTGATGTTCTCGATCGCGTTGAGCGTCGGCAGCAGGTTGAACGCCTGGAAGATGAAACCGATCCGGTCCCGGCGCAGCTGCGTCAGCTTCTTGTCCTTGAGGCCCGTGATCTCGGTGTCGGCGAGATGGATCTGCCCCGAGGTCACCGTGTCCAGACCCGCCAGACAGTGCATCAGCGTCGACTTGCCGGACCCGGACGGGCCCATGATCGCCGTGAACTGCCCGCGGACGATGTCCACGTCGACGTGGTCGAGCGCCACGACGCGGGTCTCGCCCGCCCCGTACGCCTTGACGACCTGCCGCGCCCGCGCAGCGACGGCCGTACGCCCTCCAGTGTCCCCGTGCCTGGGAATGGTCACAGCCGTTGTCACTTTTTTTCTCCTATGTCGGTCGATGCGCGGACGTCCCTGTGTACGTTCCGAGTCTCGGGTGGAAGAGGGGCCCTGCGCGCTGGGGCCCGGCGCAGTCTTTCGAGGGGGTTTCCCCCACCCCCGCCCCTGTGGCCGGCCGCACCGGCGATGTAAGAACACGTTAAGGAACGCGGCCCCCCCGCCTCGTCCTCCGGTGGGAGGAACGGCCCCTGGGCGCGCCTACGGAGCTCCCCCTAGGGGGCCGGACCCCCTGGACGGGACCTGAGGAGGAGTCCCGCCTCTCGGCCTGCGGCTCCCGTACGGACACGGGCGGTGAGACAGTGTCCCCAGGAAATGGGTGCATAGGGAAGGGACCCTGTGGGCGGCACGGACGGCACCGGCGGCACGGACAGCCCACAGGCGGCGCGCGGGGCGGCCCCTCCGGACACAGCACCGCACACCGACCGCGGCCGGCGGCCGGTCGCCGCGGCCCTGATGCTCGGCATGGGCCTCGCCGCCATCGACGGCACCATCGTCGCGACCGCCGTGCCCCAGATCGTCGGAGACCTCGGCGGCTTCTCCGTCTTCTCCTGGCTCTTCTCCGGCTACCTGCTCGCCGTGACCGTCACCCTGCCGGTGTACGGAAAACTCTCCGACACCTTCGGCCGCAAGCCCGTCCTGATCGCCGGCATCATCCTCTTCCTGGCCGGCTCCCTGCTCTGCGCGGCCGCCTGGAACATGGCGGCCCTCATCGCCTTCCGCGTCGTCCAAGGCCTCGGCGGCGGCGCCCTCCAGGGCACGGTGCAGACCATCGCCGCCGACCTGTACCCGCTCAAGGAACGCCCCAGGATCCAGGCGAAACTCTCCACCGTCTGGGCCACCTCGGCCATCGCCGGACCCGCGGCCGGCGGGCTCCTCACCGCGTACGCCGACTGGCGCTGGATCTTCCTCATCAACCTGCCGGTCGGCGCCGTCGCCCTCTGGCTGGTGGTCCGTCACCTCCACGAACCCGCCCGGCCCCGCCACGCCACCCGCCCCCGCACCGACTGGGCGGGCGCCCTCGCCGTCTTCGCCACCGGCGCGCTCCTGCTGACCGCGCTCGTCCAGGGCGGCGTCGCCTGGCCCTGGCTCTCCGCACCCTCCCTCGGGCTGCTGGGAGCGAGCGCCGCACTGGCCGCCCTGACCGTCGTCATCGAGCGCCGCGCCGCAGAACCCGTCATCCCCGGCTGGGTGTGGCGGCGCCGCACCATCGCCTCGGTCAATCTCGCCCTCGGCGCGATGGGGCTGCTCATGGTCGCGCCGACCGTCTTCCTGCCGACCTACGCCCAGTCCGTCCTCGGACTGGGCCCGATCGCCGCCGGGTTCGTCCTGTCCGTGATGACCCTGAGCTGGCCCGTCGCCGCCGCCCTCTCCGACCGGGTCTACAACCGCATCGGCTTCCGCCGCACCGCGATCACCGGCATGTCCGGGGCCCTGCTGGTCCTGCTCTGCTTCCCGCTGCTGCCCTACCCCGGTGCGGCCTGGCAGCCCGCCCTGCTCATGCTGCTGCTCGGCGCGGCGCTCGGCCTCTTCCAGCTCCCGCTGATCGTCGGGGTCCAGTCGACGGTCGGCTGGACCGAGCGGGGCACGACCACGGCGTCCGTACTCTTCTGCCGCCAGGTCGGCCAGAGCCTGGGCGCCGCGCTCTTCGGCGCCGTCGCCAACAGCGTGCTCACCTCCCGCCTGGCCGGCTCACCCGCCCCGGGACCGACCGGCGACCTGGACGCCGTCTCGCGCGCCCTGGAGGAGCCGGCCGCCCTCTCCGCCGCCGCGACGGACCACCTGCGGCGGGCCGTCGACACAGCCGTCGACCACGTGTTCGCCGGCGCCGCGGTCGCCGCCGCGCTCGCCCTGCTGGTGCTCGTCCTCCTGGCCCCGCGCCGCTTCCCGGTCCTCGACGAGCACGAAAGCGCTCCCCGGACACCCAAGGGCTAGACAACTTACGCGCCACCTGGGGCAGTTCACCCGCACCCCTGGGCCCTCGCGGGGAGGCCGACGAGACCGTCGAGGACATCGCCTACGACTTCGACATGACTCCGGAGCAGGTGGGTGCCCTCTGCGAAGCAGTGGTGGGCCTCGCAGCCTGAAAGCAGCGGCAGACCCCCGGGCGGGCCTCCCGGCGGACGGTGCCGTTCCGCTGAGGGGCGGCACCGGGAGGGCCGGAACCGGCACCGCCCCCGAAGTGCGAGGATGCCTGTATGGACATAGTCAGCAGGAACAACATCACGATGGCGGGCCCCGAGGACGCGCCGGTCCTCCTCCTGGCACACGGATTCGGCTGTGACCAGAACATGTGGCGGCTGGTCGCCCCCGCACTGGCCGAGAACTTCCGCGTGGTCCAGTTCGACTACGTGGGGTCGGGCCGCTCGGACCTCTCGGCATGGAGCGAGGCACGTTACGGCGCCCTGGACGGCTACGCCCAGGACGTGGTGGAGATCTGCGAAGCCCTCGACCTGCGCGAGGTCCGCTTCGTCGGGCACTCGGTCAGCGCCATGGTCGGCGTACTCGCGGCAGCCGCCGCCCCGGACCGGATCACCTCACTGATCATGATCGGCCCCTCCCCGCGCTACGTCGACACCCCCGGCTACCGGGGCGGATTCAGCGCCGAGGACATCGACGAACTCCTGGAATCCCTGGAGTCCAACTACCTCGGCTGGTCGGCGGCCATGGCGCCGGTCATCATGGGCAACCCCGACCGCCCCGAACTCGGCGAGGAACTGACCAACAGCTTCTGCGCCACCGACCCCGCCATCGCCCGCGTCTTCGCCCGGACCACGTTCCTCACCGACAGCCGCGAGGACCTGAAGAAGGTGAGCGTCCCCACCCTGGTCCTGGAGTGCACGCAGGACGTCATCGCACCCCGGGAAGTGGGCGCCTACGTCCACGCGAACATCCCGGGCAGCCGCCTCGTCACCCTGGACGCGACCGGCCACTGCCCCCAGCTGAGCGCCCCAGAAGCGACGGTGGCCGCCATCGCCGACTTCGTGGGAACCCAGCCGTGATGTGCCGCACCGGGCACAGCCCCGACCGGCCGGAGGGCGAGGACACCGCCTCCACCGACGCGGCGTTCTCCGCGCTGCTGGAGGACAGCGCCGAGGAGCTCTACGACTCCGCCCCCTGCGGCTATCTGTCCACCCTCATGGACGGAACCATCGCGAAGATCAACACCACGCTGCTGACCTGGCTCGGCCGGACCCGCGAAGAGGTCGTGGGCCGCATGCGCTTCACCGACCTGCTGACCGTCGGCGGCAAGATCTACCACGACACCCACTTCGCACCCCTCCTGAGCATGCAGGGCAGCATCAACGGCATCGCCCTCGACATCAAGAAGGCCGGGGGCGGCCGGCTCCCCGTACTCGTCAGCTCCCTCACGAAGACCGACAGCGACGGCCGGCCCATGCTGATCCGTACGACGGTGTTCGACGCCAGCGACCGGCGCGCCTACGAACAGGAACTGCTCCGCGAGCGCCAGGTGGCCGAAAAGGCCCGCAAACAGGCCGAGGAGGACCGCGAACGGCTCCAGGAAGCACTCGCGGTACTGCAGAGCAGCCTGCTCCCCGCCGCCCTCCCCCCGGTACCGGGCATGGAAGCCGCCTCCCACTACCACACCGCCTCACCGGACCGGCTCGGCGGAGACTTCTACGACCTCTTCCCCCTGGACGGCGAACGCTGGGCCTTCTTCCTCGGCGACGTCTGCGGAAAAGGCCCCCAAGCCGCCGCCGTGACCTCCCTGACCCGCTACACCCTGCGGGCCGCCGCCCTCCACGACCCCGACCCCGTGGCGGCGCTCACCACCCTCAACACCGTCCTCCACGAGCGGTACACCTCGGGTGACCCGCGCTACTGCACCGCCGTCTTCGGCATCCTCGAACCCGACGGCGACACCGTCACGGTCGACCTCGCCTCCGGCGGCCACCCCCCGGCACTCGTCCTGCGCCAGGACGGCCGGGCCGACTACCTCCCCACCCCCGGGGGGCTCCTCGTCGGCATCCTGCCCACCGCCCGCTTCACCCCCGCCAGGACCACCCTCGCCGCAGGAGACACCCTCCTGCTCTACACCGACGGCCTCACCGAGGCCCGGATCGGCGAGAAACGCGAACTGTTCGGGGACGAAGCCCTGCGCGCCTTCACGGCCGGCCTCCCCCACACCGGCCCCCAGCAGGTCGTCACAGCCCTCACCGGCCTGCTCAACAGCTTCGGCGACGGCCTGGACGACGACACCGCCCTCCTGGCCATCGGCGTACCCGCCGACCGGCCCGACACAGCAAGCGATTCCCTGACATGAGCCCACTGACGACAACCGTCCGAGACACCGAGGCCGGCCCGGTGCTCACCGTCACGGGAGAACTCGACTACAACACCGCCGACGAGCTCCGCCAGGTGGTGACCGGCCTCACCCTCACGCCCGGCCAGCGACTCGTGCTCGACCTCGGACGCCTCGACTTCTGCGACTCCAGCGGCATCACCACCTTCATCGTCGCCCGCAACCACGCGACCGCCGCCCAGGCCGACATAGCCCTCGTCGCCGTGCCCGCCGCCGTCCTCCGCATCCTGCGCATCACCGGACTCGACCAGGTTTTCCCGCACGAACCGGGCCTGGACACCCGCGACCAGGCCGCCGGCGACTGACCGTACGACCCGGCACGGACACCCCACCGGACACCCCGCCCGGCACTACTCCCCCGCGCCCGCAGCCGCACGCCCCGTCAGAGCCGCCAGCGAATGCCGTACGTGCGCCATGTGCGCCTGCACCTCCTCGCGGCCCTCCTCGTGCTCCCGCAGGATCCGCTCCGTCTCCCGCACCACACGCTCCTCCGCCACCCCGGCCCCCGCCAGCAGCTCCGCCGCACGCGCCTCCGCGTCCTCCTGACCGTGCCGGGCCGCCTCCTCCGCCTCCGCGAGCTCCCGCCGCGCCCGCGCGAGCAACGCCTCCCCACGAGCCGCCAGCCCGGCCTCACGCTCCACCGCCGCAGCCTCCGCCGCAGCGATCTCCGCATCCGCCGCCTTGCCCCGCTCGGCATGCTCCTGCTCCTGATGCGCCAGCACACCCGCCGTACGCCGACGCGTCTCCTCCATCTCCGCCTCGGCCACCCCCCGCACCTCAGCAGCCTCCTGACGCGCCTCCTCCACCAGCGCCCCAGCAGCCTCCCGCGCCGCGGCCAGCACCTCCTCCGCACGGGCATCCGCCGCAGCCCGCACCTCCCCCGCCCGCACACGCGCCGCCTCACGGACCTCCCGGCCCGCAGCATCCGCCGCATCCCGCAGCGCCTGCGCCTCCTCCAGCGCCGCCTCCCGCGCCGCCTGCGCCTCCTCCTCCGCCAGAGCCAGAATCTGCTGCGCCCGCTCCCCCAGCGACTGATACGTCTGCGGCGCCAGCGAAGCCACCACCTCACCCAGCCGCACCGCCTCCGCCGCCAGCTCCTGCGCCCGCGCCGTCAGCCGGGAAAGCCGCTCCTCGGCCCCGTCCCGCTCCGCCGACAGCGCGGCCACCACGCGATCCACCTGCTCAGGACGGTAACCACGCCCCCGCACACCGACGAACCCGTACGCGGACACCGGTCCACCACTCATCCCTGAAGCCCTCTTTCCCACACTCCGACGCCCGGCCACCGATCAATACGTCAAGGATGCGGTAATTGGCCCGGAAGTCGGAATCGATCAGTTGTATTCAGGACGGAAGCGACCCGCATCACAGCACCCCGCACAAAAGGCGCCCGCCCCCACCAGGGGACGAACGCCTCTCGCACACCACACATCAGACCCGGCCGGACCCGCTCACAACAGCCCGTCCCACATCTGCTCCAGCAGAACCGACCACCAGCCCTCCGGCGACGCCAGCGCCGCCGGATCGATCGCCACCAGCTGCGCCTGGAAATCCACCGTCCAACGGCCCGCCTGCTCCGGATTCAACCCGAACCGCAGCCGCCACATCCGGCCCAGCAACGCCATCGACCGCACGAACTCCGGCAGCCCCGTATTCACGAACTGCGGCGGCACCGGCCGGCCACCCGGCCCCCCCTCCACCGGCACGGCCACGATGTTCGCCGTCCCGTACTGCACACAGATCGCCCGGCCGAAGTCCGACCCCATCACCAGATACGAACCCGCGTCCGACGCCGGCTGCACCTGCCGCTGCACCGCGAGCTCCGCCAGCGTCGGCACCACCGGATGCCCCGGCTGCGCCCAGAAGAACGGCCCGAAATCAGCGGGCAGCCCCGCCCACACCAGCGTCCGCGCCACCACCTCCGGCACACCCTGACGCGACACCGCCCGCTGGTCGAAGCGCATCACCCCAGGACCGAACGCCCCGTGCAGCTCCTCCGCCAACGCCTCCGGAGGCACCGCCATCGCCGGCGGCATCTGCGGCAACGGCGCCCGCACCGGAGCAGGCCGCGCCGGACCGTCGGCCACCTGGTGCAGCTCACCCTGATGCGTCAGCAGATGCTGCATGCCCTGCTGCCGGCTCGCATGATCCGTGCCGTACGGCGCCACACTCGTGATCCGGACCTGCGGCCAGGTCTCCCGGATCATCCGCGCACAGTAACCACCCGGAAGCTCACACGACTCCAGCTCCGTGTGCAGCTCGATCACCTGCTGCGGCGGCACGTTCATCGCACGCAGCTCATGCAGCATCTGCCACTCCGGATGCGGAGTGCCCGGCGCCGAACGCCGGATCAACTGCTGCTCACTGCCGTCGGCCGCACGGAAACGCAGCACGGCCTGATACCCCGGGCCCACCGTCGGCTGCCCCGGGGGCTGCTGCGGATAGCCGTACGCCCCGGGGGGCGGCGGCGGAGTGTGCGGGCCACGACCGGGCATCCCGGGAGGCCCCGGAGGACCGGGCGGCTGCGGCGCACCCGGGCCTGCCTGCCCCGGACCCGCCAGCATCGTCGCGGCATGGTGCACCCCGCCGCCCGGGGGCGGCGTCGCTCCCGGAGGAGGTCCGGGCGGCCCGGGAGGAGCAGGAGAGCCGGGCGGCGGCGTGGAGCCGGGCGGCGGCGGAGGCATCGCACCCGGAGCACCCGGAGCGCCGGGCGGGCCGGGAGGAGCGGGGGGCCCGGGCGGGCCCGGAGGACGCGACGCGTTCGGGCCACCGATGCTCGCGTCGGCGAACATCGTCGCGGCGTGATGCACCCCGCCACCCGGAGGCGGCGTGGAACCAGGGGGGCCGGGAGGCGCGGGAGGTCCGGGAGGCCCGGGAGGTCCGGGGGGCCCGGGAGGACCAGGGGGAGCAGGCGGCTGCGGCGCACCCGGAGGCGGCGTCGCACCTGAAGTCGGCGCATCCGGAGGACCGAGCTGCGAGACGAGCTGCGTCGGCAGGTAACCACCCGCCGGCGCACCAGGCGCACCCGGCCCCGAAGGCGGCGGAGTCGCCCCCGGCACACCGGGCGCACCGGGCGGCGGCGGAGTCGTCGGACCCGTCCCCCGCGCACCCGGCGGCGGCACCGCGGCCTTGCTCGTCGCCGCGTCCGCGACGTCCCTCGCACCGGACGGCCCCTGCGGGTCCAGCCCCGGCACGACCGCGGTCGACGGCAGCTGACTGCCACCCGACATCAACGCCGTGGGCGCCTCCGCCGAAACCACCGGCGGCGGAGTCCCGTCATCGTCCGAACCCGAGAGCGGCGGCGCGAACACCGTCACCGGCAGCGGCACCCCACCCTCGTCCGCACCCGCGTTCGTGTCCGTACCCGTCCAAGGAGTACCCCCGGCCGGAACCCCGTCATTCGCCGTCGGCTCATGATCCCGCTGCCCACCGGCAGCCGGCCACGCCGCACCCGAACCAGCGCCAACCGGCGCCGGCACGGAAGGAGAGGACGAAGAAGCAGAAACAGAAGCAGGAGCAGGATCCGGCGAGGACGACGGCGCGGGCATCGGACCGGAAGAGGACGACGGCACAGCATCGGCAGGCGAGACATCCGCCTCCGCACGCCCCTCCGGAATCCCCAGCTTGTCCGCCGCCTCCTGAAGCCACTCCGGCGGAGTCAACAGGAACGACGTCTGATTCAGATCAATACGCTGCGGCGGCTCCGGCACATCCCGCACCTCCGCCGACGCCCCGTACTCCTCCTCGTACCGCCGGATCACCTCACCCACCGGCAACCCCGGCCACAACGTGGCCTCACCACTGTCCCGGGCGATCACCAGACGCTGCCGGCCACCGTCGGAAACAGGACCCTCCGCCCTGTCCTCCGCCCACACCACAAAACCCAGCTCGAACTCACGGACCCGGACCTCACGCTGCTGATACGCGGGCACGTCACCGTTGACCCACTCATCCGCCCGCTCCTGCGCCTGCGCGAACGTCACCACCGCACTCACCCCTCCACCGGGACGGCCCGCGCGAAGCCACCGTCCACCATCAGGTTCGCCACCGTCTCCAGCTCCGGCGGATTACCCGCGAGACGCTGAAGGAAAGCATCGAAATCCTCACCGCACGGCACCAGAAGCCGGTCCACCCGCTCCTGCACACCCCAGCCGTCCTGATCCCGCGCATCGTCGTACGCGCAGAACCACACCGACCCCACACCACCACCGCGCACCTTCACCGCCAGGATGCCGCCCTGGACGAAACCCACGCCCAGAAAATCCTTCGTGAAGTGATCACGCAGACACTTGTTGACGTACACCAGATCATTCACAGCCGCTTCCTCACGCACCGTGAAGAACGGCTGATCCACCAGCAGACCCAGCTCCGCATCCAACGCCGCACCCACCGGAGCCGAACCACCGGCCGCCTTCAGGAACGACCGGTACGCACCCGGAAGCCGATAGCCCAGATCCTCCTCGACACCCAGGATCTGCTGCTCACCGACCGCCACAGAACCCTTCGGCAACCGGAAATGAGCAGGCCGGACCTCCTGGAGCGGCCGCGTACCACGACGGCTGTGATCCACCGGAGCCGTCGCCAGCCCACCGTGATGACGCAACAACGCCTTCACCTCGACCGGCACCAGCTCCATCCGCCGGCCACCCGCCACGTGGTGCCACGTCCAGCCGTGCGGAGTCGCCACCGCCGGAATCGTGTCCCACAGCTCATGCCCGCTCGCCGCCAGCGCCGCGTTCGCCGACACGTAATCCGTCAGCCGCAGCTCATCCACACCGAAACCCGGAGGCGGATCAGCGATCTCCGCGGCCGCACGCGCATACGGCGAGAACACCGGATAGCCGTCCCCGTCCACACGCACACCCCTGGGGTGACGGGACGCCCGGACAGGATCCGGGAAATGCACGACCTGCCCGGCATAGGCCGCATTCGGTGGCGCGGCTTGCTGCCCGAGCCGACCTGTCGTCATGGCGGTTGCCCCCTGCTGCGTCTGGTGTTCCGCACAGCCTATGCGGTGACGCAACACGGCCCCCCGCCCCCGCACACCCCTTCACCGACCGTCACCAAGGCGTGACGGACGCACGACAACCGAACCGCCCGACCACGACACGCAGACACGTTTCACCGACCCAGCTTCCCCACCACCCTGCATATTTGGCAGGCTGTCCCCCGCAACTCGGGGGATTGCAGGGAGGGACACGAGCACCATGCGCACAGCACAAACAGTCACACCCGGAGACCCGCGACTCAGTTGGAGCACCACCGAACCCCACCAGCCACCACGCCTCCACCACCGCCGCGACGGCATCCTGCCCGCGGTGGCCGCAGCCCTGTCCGTACGCGGAGAGACACTCACCTGCACCGCAGGCAAAGGCGACCAGCCACCCGTCCTCCACCCACTCGTCCAGGACTTCCTCGACACCCTCACCAGCAACCAGCGCGAACGCTTCACCGGACGCTGCCCCGAAGCCATACTCCTGTCACGACAGCTCACCGCAGCCGACGGCAGCCGCTCCAAACGCGCCCAGCGCAAACCCCTCACCAACGGTGAAGCCCGCCGCGCCCTCAAGCACGCCCGCATCACCGCCCGCCGCATCCGCGAGGACGGCGACCCCCTCCACGGCAGCTACGCACCCCCCTGCCGCTCCTGCACCGAAATGCTCGCCCACTTCGGCGTACGCCCCGTCGACCTCACCACAGGCGCGGCCACCACCGCCGAGAAGGGCTGAGAACACCACCATGCGCGACCGGACCGACGTCCCCGGCCAGCAGAGCCGCACCTCCACCACCCGCTTCCCCGTCGCCGTCGACGCCGCACTCCGCGACGCCGTATGGCACCCCGGCCGCTGGGACATCCGCCAGGCCGAGGAATGGGCCGACGCCCTGCGCTCCCACGCCTCCCCCGCCGGACACCAGCACGCCGTCTTCCCCGCAGCGGTCGAAGCCTGGGCCGAATTCGGCGGACTCCACCTCACCCCCTCCGCACCCGGCCGGCAGATCGCCACCACCACCGCGCACATCGACCCGCTCCGCGGACTCCACCACGCACGCACCCTCGGCGACCTCGGACGCGCACTCACCACCGAAGTCGCCCCCCTCGGCGAAGAAGGCGACGGACAAGCCGTCCTCGCCATCGACAGCGAAGGACGCGTCTACTCCATCGACCACACCGGCGACTGGTACCTCGGCTCCGACATCGACCGCGCCCTCGAAACCCTCATGACCGGAACCCAGCCCACCCGCCTCACCCCCAGCTGAGAACCCCCAGGCTGAACCCCCCGCCCGCCCCGCCTCACCCCCGGCCGAGAACCCCCA
>Ga0196960_10000246_pt1 | contig 21465 bp, 18 predicted proteins | sample S3v_5metaG_FD_183187 | JGI IMG/M metagenome (GOLD analysis project Ga0196960, IMG submission 183187) | Soil microbial communities from Anza Borrego desert, Southern California, United States - S3+v_5 | ecosystem: Environmental > Terrestrial > Soil > Desert | place: USA: California | collected...
TGGCTGGCGCCGAAGCCGACGGCGGCGGCGCGGCGGCGGCGATCGCCCAGGCCGAAGCGGCGCTGCAGGGCGCGGGCGGGCTCGATGCCGGGCTCGACAGGATCGCGGAGCGGGTGGCGGCGCTGGCGGTGGAGCTGGGCGACGTCTCCTCGGAGCTGCGCGACTACGCGGAGGGGATCGAGGCCGACCCCGGCGCGCTGCTGGCGATCGAGGAACGGCTGGAGGCGATCGACCGGCTCGAGCGCAAGCACGGCGGCAGCGTCGAGTCGGTGCTGGCGCATGCCGAGCGCTGCCGGGCGGAGATCGCGCAACTGGAGGGCGCCGAGGAGCGCAGCGCCGAGGCCGAGGCGGCCCTGACGGAGGCCGAAGCGCGACGGGCCGACCTGGGCGGGCGGCTGAGCGCCGGGCGGGAAGCGGCGGCGCGACCGCTCGAGGAGCGGGTGGCGGCCGAGCTGGAGAGCCTGGCGATGAGCGGCGCCCGGCTCGAGGTGGCGCTGGAGCCGCACCCCGACGGCTACGGCCCCTCGGGCCGCGAGACGGTCGAGCTGCGGGTCGCCCCCAACCCCGGGATCGAGGCGGCGCCGCTGCGGGACGCCGCCTCGGGCGGCGAGCTCTCGCGGGTGATGCTGGCGCTGAGCGGGCTCGGCCGGGCGGCGAGCGCCCCGACGATGGTCTTCGACGAGATCGACGCCGGCGTCGGCGGCAACACCGCCCGCGTCGTCGGCGAGCGGCTGCGGGCGCTGGGGCGGGACCGGCAGGTGCTCTGCATCACCCACCTGCCGCAGGTCGCCTCCCTCGCCGACGTCCACTTCCGGCTCGAGAAGGACGTCACGGGCGAGCAGGCGCGGGCGACGGTCGAGCGCCTCGACGGCGAGGGCGTCGTCGCCGAGATCCGGCGCATGCTCGGCGGCGAGAGCTCCGACGAGGCCGCCACCCGGCACGCGCGCGAGCTGCTGGCCGCCGCCTGAGCGGATCGACCCTTGCCCGCCCCCGCCTCCTTCGCCTAACCTGCACCGGTGGCCACCACCAGTCGCCGTCGCCTTCCTGCCCTCCTGGGGCGCAGGAACGGCCCGCGGCCGGAGGCGCCGATCGAGGGAACCGCGCGTTTGGGAGAGCGGACCAAGCACCTGGTCAAGCGGCTGCGGCCCGGCGAGATCGCCGTCATCGACCACGTCGACATCGACCGCATCGCCGCCGAGGAGCTGATCGAAGCCGGGGTGGTGGCGGTCCTCAACGCCTCGCCCTCCTCGCAGGGGCGCTACCCGAACGCCGGGCCGCTGATGCTGGCGCGGGCCGGGATCCGACTGATCGACGCCCCCGGGGCGGGGCTCTTCGAGCGGCTAAAAGACGGCGACAGGGTGCGGATCGACGGCGACGCGGTCTTCGTCGGCACCGACGAGGTCGCCCGCGGCCGCGTCCTCCGCGTCCCCGAGCTCGAGCGCGAGATGCAGGAGCACCGCGACCGGATCGACGAGGCGCTGGCCGAATTCGCCGAGAACACCGTCGCCCACGTGCGCGAAGAGACCGACCTGCTGACCGGCAACATCGCCTTTCCGCCGACCCGCGCCTCCTTCCGCGACCGCCACGTCCTCATCGTCGTCCGCGGCGAGCGCCACCGGCGCGACCTGAAAGCGCTGCGCTCCTACATCCGCGACGTGCGGCCGCTGATCGTCGCCGTCGACGGCGGCGCCGACGGGGTGCTGGAGGCGGGGCTGAAGCCCGACGTGATCCTCGGCGACATGGACTCCGCCGGCGACGCGGCCCTGCGCTGCGGCGCCGAGCTGATCGTCCACGCCTATCCCGACGGGCGGGCGCCGGGGCAGGAGCGGCTGCTGGAGGCGGGCCTTGACCACCAGGTCGTCCCCGCCGCCGGGACCAGCGAGGACGTGGCGATGCTGATGGCCCACGAGAAGGGGGCGGCGCTGATCGTCAGCGTCGGCGCCCACTTCAACCTGGTCGAGTTCCTCGACCGCAAGCGCGCCGGCATGTCCTCGACCTTCCTCACGCGGCTGAAGATCGGCGAGCGGCTGGTCGACGCGAAGGGCGTGAGCCGGCTCTACAACCCGAGCTCGACGTTGGCCCCGCTGGTCTTCTTCGCGGTCGCCTTCCTCGCCCTGCTGACGATCCTCGTCATCACCTCGCCCGCCCTCAACGACGTCTTCGAAATGGTCTGGCTGAAGATCCGGATCTGGCTCGGCATCGATTAGGCGCCCCGGCGCACTAGCCTTCGGGCCTCGATGGGGTACTCCGCGCGCTACCACACCACCTCGCTGATCGCGGTCTTCATCGCGCTCGCGATCGGGATCTTGATCGGCGCCGAGTTCGGCGGCGACGCCCTCAACAGCACCCGCAAGGACCTCGAGCACAGCCTCGTCGGCAACCTCCAGGACGCGCGCTCCCGCGCCGACGAGCTGAACGGGGAACTGAGCCGCTCCAACGAGTTCGCCGAACGCGTCTACCCGGTGCTGACGCGGGACCGGCTGGCGGGGCGGCGGATCGCGCTGATCGCGCTCGGGGACCTGCCCGGGGAGATCACCGACCACGTCAAGGAGGCGCTGGCGCCGACGGGGGCGAAACTGGTCGGGGTGGGGGTGGTGCGCGAGCCGGTGGACATCAACGGCCTCGCCGAAGACCTCGCGAAAACCCGCTTCGCCGACCTGCGGACCAACTCCGACGCGCTGAGCGAACTCGGGAGCGGCCTCGGGCGCCAGCTGGTGGTCGGCGGCACCCTGCTGGATGTCGTCCATGGCGCCCTCTTCTCGCGCGCCAGCGGCAGCTTCGGCGGCCTCGACGGCGTCATCGTCGTCCGCGACCAGCCCGAAGAGATGGCCGCGGTGCAGGACGCGCAGGCCGACCAGCTCGAGGAGGCGCTGATGAGCGGGATCACCGCCACGCGGATGCCGGCGGTCGGGGTGGAGACCTCCTCGGCGGAATCGTCCTCGGTCTCCTTCTTCCAGTCGAACGACCTCGCCAGCGTCGACGACGTCGACCTCACCGCCGGGCAGGTGGCGCTGGTCTTCGCCCTGCTCGGCGCCGACGGCAGCTTCGGCGTCAAGGGCAGCGCCGACCAGCTGCTGCCGGACCTGCTGACCGAGGGCGAGTAGGCCGTGGAGTGGGTCGGCCTGCCGCTGGCGGTCGCGATCTCCCTCTTCCTCGTCCCCGCCGGCGCCCGCGGGCTGCGCGAGGCGGGGCTGGTGCGGGAGAACTACCGCGGGTTGCCCCTGGCCTTCCCGCTCGGGGCGATATTGGTGACGGCGGCGCTGGTGACGTTGGCGCCGCTCGCCTTCCTCGACGACCGCGCCGACCTCGACCTGCTCGACCCCGACCTGCGCCGCTGGCTCCCTTATCTGCTGGGGATCGCCTTCCTCGGCTTCCTCGACGACGCGCTCGGGCGCGGCGAGGCGGCGGCGACGCCGCGGGGCTGGCGCGGGCACTGGGCGGCGCTGCGGGCGGGGACGCTCTCGACCGGGGCGATCAAGGCGATCGGGGCGCTGGCGCTCGCCGCCTACGTCGTCTCCGGCCGCGGGCTCGAAGACTGGCGCTACGTCGCTGACGTGGCGCTGTTGATCCTCGCTACCAACCTGGGCAACCTGCTCGATCTGCGCCCGGGGCGGGCGGAGAAGGCGCTGGTGCTGGTGGGGGTCGGCCTCTGCCTCGGCACCTGGACCCTGGAGCCGTTGGAGCTGCTGGGGATCTTCGTCGGCCCGGTGCTGGTGGGGGCGTGGCTGACGCTGCGCGAGCGGGCGATGCTGGGCGACACCGGCTCGAACCTGATCGGGGCGATCGCCGGGGTCTGGCTGCTGACCTCTCTGGGCGCCGACGCGCGCTTGGTCGCCCTCGCCGTCGTCCTGGCGCTGACGATTTACGGCGAGTTGCGGTCTATTTCGAAGACGATCGACTCGGTTCCGCCCCTGCGCTGGCTAGACTCGCTCGGCAGAGCATGAGTCCGGGAAACAAAGGCGACACCAAGTTCATTTTCGTCACTGGCGGCGTCGTCTCGGCCCTCGGAAAGGGGATCACCGCGGCGGCGATCGGGCGCCTCCTCGTCTCCCGCGGCTACCGGGTCCAGCTGCAGAAGTTCGACCCCTACATCAACGTCGACCCGGGGACGATGAGCCCGTTCCAGCACGGCGAGGTGTTCGTCACCGAGGACGGGGCGGAGACCGACCTCGACCTCGGCCACTACGAGCGCTTCACCGACGAGAACACGACGCGAGCCTCGAACGTCACCGCCGGCGCCGTCTACAACTCGGTGATCCGGCGCGAGCGCCGCGGCGACTACCTCGGCGCCACGGTCCAGGTGATCCCGCACATCACCAACGAGATCAAGCAGAAAATCCTCATCGTCGCCGAGTCCCAGTCGGTCGACTTCGTGATCACCGAGATCGGCGGCACCGTCGGCGACATCGAGTCGCTGCCGTTCCTCGAGTCGATCCGCCAGCTCTACACCGACATCGGGCCGAAGCGGGCGATGTTCATCCACCTGACCCTGGTCCCGTACGTCGGCCACGCCGGCGAACTGAAGACCAAGCCGACCCAGCACTCGGTCAACGAGCTGCGCCGGATCGGGATCCAGCCGCATGCGCTGGTCTGCCGCTCCGAAGGACGGCTCGACCGCGAGATTCGCACCAAGATTGCCCTCTTCGCCAGCCTTCCCGTCGACGCGGTGATCTCCGCCCACGACGTCGACAACATCTACAAGGTGCCGCTGGTCTTCCGTGCCGAGGGGGTCGACGACCTCGTCCTCGACCACTTCGGGATGGAGGCGCCCTCCCCGGACATGAGCGAGTGGGAGGCGATGGTCCGCCGCGCCGAATCGGCCACTCAGAAGGTGAAGATCGCCGTCGTCGGCAAGTACGTACAGCTTGCCGACGCCTACAAGTCGGTGATCGAGGCGCTCGAGCACGGCGGCTTCCACCACGGCGTAGAGGTCGAGGTCGAGCTGGTCGACTCCGAGAACTTCGATCCCGAGCGGCTCGAGGGCTGCGACGGGATCCTGATCCCCGGCGGCTTCGGCGAGCGCGGGATCGAGGGCAAGGTCGAAGCGGCGCGGATCGCCCGCGAGAAGCAGATCCCCTACTTCGGGATCTGCCTCGGGATGCAGATCGCCGTCGTCGAGTTCGCCCGCCACGTCGCCGGCATGGACGGCGCCAACTCCGCCGAGTTCGACCCCGAGACGCCGTTCCCGGTCGTCGACCTGCTGCCGGAGCAGAAGGAGGTCTCCGACATGGGCGGGACGATGCGCCTGGGGGCAGACCCGGTGAAACTGCACGAGGGCACCAAAGCCCGCGAGATCTTCGGCGAGGCCGTCATCTACAAGCGCCACCGCCACCGCTACGAGGTCAACAACCAGCTGCGCCGCCGGCTCGAAGACGAGGGCCTGGTCTGCGGCGGCACCTCGCCCGACGAGCGGCTGGTCGAGATGGTCGAGCTGCCCGACCACCCGTTCTACGTCGCCTCGCAGTACCACCCGGAGTTCAACTCGCGGCCGAACCGGCCCGAGCCGCTGTTCCGCGAGTTCGTCGGCGCCGCCGCGCAGCAGGCGGGCAAACGCCCGGCCGACGGCGCCGAGGTCGAGGAGATCAGGGTCGAGCAGTCGGAGTCGGAAGTACCGTCGGGTTAGCCTTGCAGCCGTGAGCTCACGGCTGCACGAGCGTTTCGTCAGGTACTGCGAAGTCCGCAGCCCCACCGGGGAGGAGCGGGAGATCGCCGACACCCTCGCCGCCGAGTTGCGGGCGCTGGGGCTCGAGGTGAGCGAAGACGGCGCCGCCGCGACCGCGCAGGCCGGGGCCGGGAACCTGATCGCCCGCTCGCCGGGCACCGGCGAGGGCTGGCTGATGTTTTGCGCCCACGTCGACACGGTCCCGCACCGGGGGCGGGTCGAGGTGGTCGACGACGAAGGGGTCTTCCGCAGCCGTGGCGAGACGATCCTCGGCGCCGACAACAAGGCGGCGGTGGCGGTCTTCATGGAGCTGATCGCGCGGCACGTCGAGCGGCCGGGGCCGGTGGGGATCGAGCTGGTGCTGACGGTGGCCGAGGAGCAGGGGCTGCGGGGGGCGAAGGCGTTCGACGCCTCGCAGCTGCGCTCGCGGGCGGGCTTCGTCCTCGACCACGCGGGCGCGGTCGGCGAGGTGGTCGTCTCGACGCCCACCCAGCAGAAGATCCTCGCCGACTTCATCGGCGTCGAGGCGCACGCGGGGATCCGGCCCGAGGACGGCAGCAACGCGATCGCCGCCGCCGCGGCCGCGATCACGCGGATGGAGCTGGGCCGACTCGACGCGGAGACGACGGCGAACGTGGGGGTGATCTCCGGCGGGACGTCCGGCAACGTCGTCCCGGGCCACTGCTCGATCCACGCCGAGGCGCGCAGCCTCGACACCGAGCGGGCGGCGGCGGTGGCCGGGAAGATCGCCGACGCCTGCGCCTGGGGGGCGGGCGAGCACGGCTGCGACGTCGACGTGCGGATCGAAGAGCTGTTCCGCGGCTACAAGGTGCCGAAGGACTCGGCGGCGCTGGCGCTGGCGGAGGGCGGCCTGCGCGCCGCCGGCCTGGAGCCGCGGCGGGTCGCGATCGGCGGCGGCAGCGACGCCAACGTCTTCCGCCGCGACGGCTTCGACTGCGTCCTGCTCTCCAACGGCACCGCCGACGTCCACACCTCCAACGAGCGGGTCCCGGCCCGCAGCCTCGACCAGATGCTCCAGGTCTGCGAGCGGATCATCGCCGCGGCGGCGCAGGACCCGACGCCGGAGTGAGCGGCCGCCTGAAGCTGCGGCGTGGGGTCGTCGTTTCCGCCGACCCGCTGCTGGTCGAGGTCGACGGCGAGCGGCGGCCGGCCTGGGCCGACGAGGTCCTGCTGGGGGAGATGCGCGAGGGCGACGAGGTCGTCGTCAACGTCGCGGCGCTCGACCTCGACCTCGGCTCGGGGGGCTTCGACGTCGTCCACGTCAACCTCACCCGGGGCCTGAAGAGCGGCGGCGTCGAGAGCGACGCCCACGTGATGAAGCTCAACTACACCTCGCTCCAGCACCCGGTCGAGCCGGTGGAGGAGAAATCGGTGGGACTTATCCCCGGTATGCGAGGAAAAGTCCCCCCGCTCCCGGTGGCCGTCCTGCCCCTGCACGGCCACCTGGCGCCCGCGGCCTGGGCTGCGACGCAGGCGGCGCCGGGGCTGCGGCTCGGCTACGTCCAGACCAGCGGCGGCGCTCTGCCCGGATCGCTGTCGCGTGACGTGAAGCAGCTGCGCGAGCGCGACCTGCTCGCCGGCCACATCACCGTCGCCCCGACCTACGGCGGCGAGCACGAGGCGATGACCACGCCGGGAGCGATCGACGCGGCGGGAGAGCTGGGCTGGGACGCCGTCCTGGTCGGCCCGGGCCCCGGGATCATCGGCTCCAACACCGACCTCGGCCACGGCGGCATGGCCGCCCTGGAGAGCGCCCACTCGGCGCTGGCCCTCCGCTGCCCGACGATCGTCTCACCCCGCCTCTCATCCTCGGACCCCCGAGAGCGCCACCGCCCCCTCAGCCACCACACCCGCACTGTGCTCGAACTGCTGCTGGCCGAGGTAGAGGTACCGGTACCCGACACCGACCTGCCCAGGGCCGCCGAGGCGCGAAGCCACCTGGTCGAAGCAACCGGCGACCGCCACCGCCTGCACAACGTCCCGGTCGACCTCGACGCCTACCGCGCCTCCGGCCTGCCGACCAGAACCATGGGCCGGTCCCTTGAGGAGGACCCCCTCTTCTTCGCCGCCCCTCTGGCCGCGGGGGCGCTCCTCGCGCGGGTGGCGCGGGGGGCGGACCCCCGCGCGCAGTCCAGTTTGTAGAGCACGGGGGTCCGCCCCCCGTGACAGGACCCGCGCGCCACTCGCACGGTCCCTTGCGCTCCAAGGGTTGTCGCGAACGGGGGAGAAACTCGCGCCATGGCCATCGCAATCAAGCCGCAGCCGCCGAGCGCCGCGGTCGGCCCAGGCGCGGACAAGCGCTTCGAGTCCCTGGTCCTCGACTTCCTCTCCTACCTGGAGCTGGAGCGCGGCCTCTCCCGCAACACGCTGAACGCCTACCGCACCGACCTGCTCCAGTACGGGGAATATCTGGCCGCGCACGAGCGCGACGCGCTGCACGCCAGCGCCGCCGACGTCGCCGACTTCCTCGCCGAGCTGGCGACGGGGGAGGGGCGGCCGGCCTGCTCGGCGGCGACGATCCACCGCAAGGCCGCCTGCCTGCGCTCCTTCTACAAGCACCTGCGCCGCGACGAGCTGATCGGCGACGACCCGACGGCGGCGCTGAGCGCGCCGCGGCGCTCGAAGAAGCTGCCGCACGTCCTCAACTACTCCGAGGTGCAGAAGCTGCTGGCCTCGCCGAAGGGGAGCGAGCCGACGGCGCTGCGCGACAGGGCGCTGCTGGAGGTGATGTACGCGTGCGGGCTGCGGGCCTCGGAGACGATCGGGCTGGAGCTGGGGGACGTCGAACTGCGCGAGGGGTTCCTGCGCGCCCGCGGCAAGGGCTCGAAGGAGCGACTGGTGCCGCTCGGCCGCCAGGCGATTGCGGCGATCAACGGCTACCTGCGCGGCGGCCGGTCGAAGCTGGTCGGCGAGCGCCACGAGGCCAAGCTCTTCGTCAACTTCCGCGGCGGGCCGCTGACCCGTCAGGGCCTCTACAAGATCGTCCAGCGCCACGCCCGCGATGCCGGCCTCGCGGGCAAGATGAGCCCGCACACGCTGCGCCACAGCTTCGCCACCCACCTGCTCGCCGGCGGTTGCGACCTCCGCGCCGTGCAGGAGATGCTCGGCCACGCCGACATCTCGACCACGCAGATGTACACGCACCTCTCCGGCGACCGCCTCAAGGAGGTCTACTTCAGCGCCCACCCGCGGGCAAGCGAGGGCTGATGGAGTAGAACTCAGGCATGCCCGAGCTGCCGGAGGTGGAGACCGTCGTCAGGCAGCTGGAGCCGGAGGTCGAAGGGCGCCGGATCGAGCGGCTGGAGGTGCTGGACGAGCGCTGGTCGCGTCCGGTGCCGCCGGGACAGCTGGGAGCCGCGGTCAGCGGCAGCGCGATCGAGCGGCTCGGTCGGCGCGGCAAGTACATCCTGATGGGCCTCGACGGCGAGCGGACGCTGGTCATGCACCTGCGGATGACCGGCAACCTGATCCTGCGCGAGGGGGAGGAGATGCTCGACCCCTCGGAGGGGCGGCGGCTGTACGAGAGCGAGCGCTCGACCGAGGAGCGGCACCTGCGGGCGCGGTTCACGCTCGAAGACGGGCGCGAGCTCTGGTTCACCGACCCGCGCCGCTTCGGCGAGGCCTTCCTGCTCGACGACGACCGGCTCGAGGAGCGCTTCGCGAAGCTCGGCGTCGAGCCGTTCTCACCCGAGTTCACGCCGAGGGCGCTGGGCGAGAAGGCGGCGGGGCGGACCGCGCCGCTGAAGTCGTTTCTGCTCGACCAGGCCACCGTCGCTGGGGTCGGCAACATCTACGCCGACGAGGCGCTCTTCCGGGCCGAGCTGCACCCGCTCTCGCCCGCGGGGTCGATGAAGCCCGAGCACCTGGAGGCGCTGCGCGACGCCGTCGTCGCCGCCCTGGAGGCCGGGATCGACGCCGGCGGCTCCTCGATCGACGACTACCGCGACGCCCGCGGAGAGAAGGGGACGATGCAGGACGAGTTCCTCGTCCACACCCGCGAGGGCGAGGATTGCCACCGCTGCGGCGGCACGATCGTCCGCATCGTCGTCGGCGGTCGCTCGACCTACTTCTGCCCGGGCTGCCAGGTGCGGCTGCGGCGGCGGCCGAAACGGCGCAAAGCAAAACGCGCGGCCTGAGGCGCCGGTTTCCGTCCGATCCGTCGGGCATCTTTGGTTTCGTGCCCGGAGCTACGGTCAAGACCGAGGCTGTCGTCCTGCGCAGCATCCGCTACGGGGAGGCGGACCGCATCCTCCACCTCTACTCGAAGACGGGCGGGAGGATCGGCGCGATCGCCAAGGGCGCCCGCAAGCCGAAGTCCCGCTTCGGCGGCCGGCTGGAGCCGTTCTTCCGGCTCGACCTGATCCTGCACGAAGGCCGCGGCGACCTGATGACGGTGACCAGCGCCACCACGGTCGACGGCTACCCGCGGCTGCGCTCCTCCGGCGCCGCCCTCACCGCCGGCGCCCGCGCCTGCGACGCGGTTCTGCGCCTGCTCGACTCCGCCGAGCCGAACCCGCCCGCCTACAACCTCCTCTGCCGCTACCTCTCGCTGCTCGACGATCCCGCCGAGCCCCGCGCCGCGAGCCTCGAAGCCGCCCTCTCCTTCCGGATGAAGCTGGCGCTGGTCGCCGGCTTCGCCCCCGAGCTCGCCTCCTGCGCGCGCTGCGGCGAGGCCGAGCACCTGGCGGGCTTCTCCGGCGCCGCCGGCGGGGTCGTCTGCGCCGGCTGCGAAGCCGGGTGGTTCCCGCTCGACGAGGAGGCGCACCGGTTCATGGTCGAGGGGCTGGCGAAGCCGCTCAGCGAAGCTCCCGAGGCGGAGCCGCGGGCGTTGCGCCAGGTCGAGCGGGCGATCGGAGAGACGCTGGAGCACCACGCGCACGTCCAGCTGCGCGCGGCAGCTTAAGATCGGCGGGTGCCCGCCACCGCCACCTTCCACGACCGCATCTCCGCCTGGGAGGAGGAGTTCCTGGCGCCGCAGGCGACCCGGTCCTACCCGGCGCGGCGGCAGGTCGAGGAGCCGGACAGCCCGCTGCGGACGCCGTTCCAGCGCGACCGCGACCGGATCGTCCACTCGAAGTCGTTCCGGCGGCTGAAGCACAAGACCCAGGTCTTCGTCGCGCCCGAGGGGGACCACTACCGCACCCGCCTCACCCACACGCTCGAGGCCTGCGGGATCGCCCGCACCGTCGCCCGCGCGCTCGGGCTGAACGAGGACCTGACCGAGACGATCGGGCTCGGCCACGACCTCGGCCACCCTCCGTTCGGCCACTCCGGCGAGGAGACGCTCGACGAGGCCCTGCGCGACCACGGCGCCGACGGCTTCCGCCACAACGAGCACTCGCTGCGGGTGGTCGACGTGCTGGAGCGCGAGGGCGAGGGGCTGAACCTGACCGAGCAGGTCCGCGACGGCATCCTCAACCACACCGGCTCCCGCAAGCCCGCGACGCTGGAGGGGCAGATCGTCAAGCTGGTCGACCGCGTCGCCTACATCAACCACGACATCGACGACGCCCTGCGGGCGGGGATCCTGCGGCCCGAGGACCTGCCGACGGAGGAGATCGAGCTGCTGGGGCCGACCGGCTCGCAGCGGATCGACACGCTGGTCCGCGACATCGTCGAGCACTCGACGGGGGCGGAGGAGATCGCCCAGGGGCGCGAGGTGGGCCAGGCGATGCTGCGGCTGCGCAAGTTCATGTTCGACCGCGTCTACCTCGGGCCGGAGGCGCGCCGCGAGCAGGACCGGGTTCAGCGGACGATGCGCGGCCTCTTCGAGCACTACCTCGCCCACCCCGACGAGATCCCCAGCCGAGACCCGGGGGCGAGCGACCTCCAGCGCGTCGCCGACTACATCGCCGGGATGACCGACCGCTTCTGCATCGCCAAGTTCACCGAGCTGACCGTCCCGGAAGAGTCGCGTTTCTGATGGCGCTGATCTCCCATGACAGCGTCGACAGGGTCAAGCAGGCGGCCGACATCGTCGAGGTCATCTCCGCCCACACCGACCTGCGCCGCCAGGGCGCCCGCTACACCGGCCTCTGCCCGTTCCACGATGAGCGCACGCCCTCGTTCTCGGTCGAGCCGCAGGAAAAGCTCTACCACTGCTTCGGCTGCGGGGTCGGCGGCGACGTGATCAAGTTCGTCGAGGAGAAGGAGGGGCTGAACTTCGCCGAGGCGGTGGAGATGCTGGCCGACCGCTACGGGGTCGAGCTCGAGCGCGAGCAGGAGGACCCGCGCGCCGAGGCCAAGCGCCAGCGCCGCCGCCGGCTCGAGCAGTTGCTGGACCGCGCCGCCGCCTTCTACGCCAGTTACCTCTGGGAGTCCGAGGAGGCGGCGAAGGCGCGCGACTACCTGGCCGGGCGTGGGCTGCGGGAAGAGGTGCTGCGCGACTTCGGCGTCGGCTACGCCCCCAGCGCCTGGGACAAGCTCCTGGTCCGCGGCCAGCGGGCGGGCTTCAACGTCGAGGAGCTGCGCGGGGTCGGGCTGGTCCAGCGCGGGCGCAGCGGCGGCGACTACGACCGTTTCCGCGAGCGGATCATGTTCCCGATCCGCGACCGCCGCGGCCGCGTCCTCGGCTTCGGCGGGCGGGCGATGCGCGAGGACCAGGGCGCGAAGTACGTCAACACCGCCGAGACCGACTTCTTCCACAAGAGCCAGATCCTCTACGGGGTCGACCGGGCCAAGGCGGCGATCGCCAAAGCCGGCCGCGCCGTCGTCGTCGAGGGCTACACCGACGTCATCGCCCTGCACCAGGCGGGGGTCGAGGAGGCGGTGGGGGTGATGGGGACGGCGATCACCGGCGAGCAGGTGGCGGCGCTCTCGGGGATGGTCGAGGAGGTCGTCCTCGCCCTCGACGCCGACTCCGCCGGCCAGGAGGCGATGCTGCGCGCGCAGAAAGTGGCGGCGGGGCGGCGGATGCGACTGCGGGTGGCGGCGATGCCGGCGGGCGAGGACCCGGCGGAGATGATGGCCGAGGCGGAGGGGCCGGAGCGCTTCCGGGGACTGCTGCAGGAGGCCGAGGAGCTGACCGCCTTCCAGGTCGGGCTGGTGCTGAGCCGCACCGACGTCGCCTCGCCGGTCGAGCGCGACCGGGCGCTGGCGGAGGTGGCGCCGGTGCTGGCCGGGATGGGGGAGACCGCGAGCCGCGACGACCTCGTCCGCCGCGTCGCCGAGCGCCTCGACCTCGAGCCGGCGATGGTGATGGGGAGGATCGTCGCCGCGACCCCGACCAGCGGCGGGCGCGACCAGGCGGCGGGCGACCCGGGCCCGGAACGCGCGCCGAGGGCGCCGCAGGCGAGGCGGCAGGGAGAGCTGACCTCGCGCGAACGCCGCGAGCGGTCGCTGCTGGCGATGTGCGTCGCGATTCCGAGCGAGGGACGGGAGTTCCTCGACAAGCTCACCGACGCCCACCTTTCGCCGACCGGCCTGCGCGCCGCCGCCTGGTTGCGCGACCACCCCGAGGACCCCGCTTCCGACCTCCCGCACGACGACGCTGAGCTCGCCGGGGTGATCGCCGAACTGGTGATCATGTCCCGCGAGGAGCCCGCCTCGCGGGAGGCGATGGAGCTGAACTTCCTCCTGCTCGAGCAGCGGCGCCTGGAAGACGAGATCGCCGCCGCGGGCGAGCGCGGCGACTACGAGCGCCGCGCCGCGCTCAGCCGCGAGCGGGCGGCGCTGGTGGAACGGATCGCCCACGCGGAGAGCACCGCAAAGAGCACCTAGCGCCCTCCAGCGCCCGCATCTTTCTGTCTGCATCGCTTGAGAAGATGCAGCCGTGGAGAAGGAGTTCCTTCAAGAGTGCCTGGCACAGGGCATGTCCCTCGAAGCGATCGGCAGACGCGTCGGCAAACACGAATCGACGGTCGGCTACTGGCTGAAGAAGCACGGGCTGGAGGCGGCTCGGGCCGAGAAGCACGCGGCGAAGGGAGCACCGTCGAAGGAGGAGCTGGAGAGTCTGCTGGCAGCCGGTCAATCGCTGCGGGAAATAGCCCACCGGACGGATCGCAGCCTGGCGACGATTCGGCATTGGATGAAGAGGTACGAGCTGAAGCCGGCGCCTCGCCGCAAGAGGGGTTCTGATCATGGACCGCGGGAGATGCCATCGCGGTGCAAGCGGCACGGCAACACGGCATTTGTCCGGGAGGGAAGCGGTTACTACCGATGCAAACGCTGTCGAATGGAGCGAGTGGCGCAGCGGAGGCGAACGATAAAGCGCAAGCTGGTGGAGGAGGCTGGGGGTCGATGCGTGATCTGCGGTTATGACCGCTGCCAACAGGTGCTGGAGTTTCATCACCTGGATCCCGACCTGAAGGAGTTCCAGCTCAGTCACAACGGCGTGACCCGTTCTCTGGCGAAATCTAGAGCCGAGGCGCGCAAGTGCATTCTGCTTTGCGCCAACTGCCATCGAGAGGTCGAGGCAGGAATTACTGCGGTGCCGCTAAATTCTGTCTCCGAAGCTAATCCGGGGTAGTCCACCTGGCATAGCACGGTCCGGGGTAGCTCAAGGGCAGAGCGAACGACTGTTAATCGTTAGGTTGTGGGTTCGAATCCCACCCCCGGAGCTTCTTAGGCGGCGCTGCGGGTCAGCGCCAGGCGCTCGACCAGCTCCGCTCCTCGCGCCGCGCCATCGTTCTCGCGGCCCCAGGCTGCGATCTCCTCGGCCTTGCGCGCGAACGCCGGCTCGCGTAGGAGCCGCCGCGCCGACCAGCGCAGCGGCGCCGGGCGGCAGAGGCGCCAGGGCAGCGAGAGGCCGGCGCCGGTCCAGGAGACCCGCATCGCGGTCTCGCTCATGTCGCCGATGATCGGGCAGATGAGGACGGGGGTGCCGGCGCCGAGGGCGCGGGCGACGGTGCCGTGGCCGCCATGGGAGATGACCAGCGAGGCGGCGGGCATCAGCTGGCTGTAGCTGAGCCATTCGACCAGGGTGGCGTTGGCGGGGACGTCGATCGGGCGCAGCGGTTTGACCCGGTTCGTGGTCGCCACCACCCGCACCGGCTCGTCCGCCAGCGCCGCCAGTGCCGTCCGCACGAGGTGGTTCTCGGAGTCGTGGGCGGTGCTGGGGGCGACGAGGACGAGCGGATCGTCGCCGGGCGGCAGCTCGATGTCGGGGTGGGGCAGCTCGAAGGTCATCGGCCCGGTCACCTCGACCCCCGGCGGCCAGCGGCGCGGGTACTCGAGCTGCGGGTAGGTGGCGACGAGGGCGAGGTCGGGACTGATGCCGCCGTGGAAGCGGTCGATCGGCGGGAGCCCGAGACGCGAGCGCTGGATGTTGAGGTCGCGCCGCCCCTGCTCGAGCCCGACCCGCAGCGCCCGGTCGTGCCCGTAGCGCCAGACCTTCCGGCCGAACTGCGTCCGCGGCGGCCGCAGCCCGATCGCGAAGAAGGGGAGGCCGGGCTCGACGACGGGGTAGATGTGGGGAACCAGCGTCGCCAGCGGGACGCCGGCGTGCTCGGCGGCGAGGGTCGGGGCAAGGGTGAGGATGTCGCTGACGACCGCGTGCGGGCGGAAGTCCTCGAGCAACGGCAGCAGCGCCCGCGCCGCCTCGGCCGCGTGCTGCCCCTCCTCGGACTCGGGGTCCGGCGGCGGGAACATCCGGTATTCCTCGGCCGCGGCGAACCCCAGCCCCGCGCCCTCGACCGCCTGCCGCCGCTCCTCCCAGGTCTCGATCACGACCTCGTGGCCGCGCGCGGCCAGCGCCCTGCCCAGCGCTATCGCCGGGAAGACGTGCCCGGCGTCGCCGAAGGCGGCGACGAGTATCCGCAGGCGCTCGTCCGCGGCCGAGGCGGCGTCAGGGGGTATCGAGGCCCTCACCGGGACGGGTGAAGACGATCTCCGGCACGTGGCAGTTGCGCGAGGTGCGGAGCAGGAAGCGGACCGCCTCGCCGAGGTCCTCGGTGCGGATCATCTCCTCCGGCGGGATGTGACCCTGGACGAATTCGGTCATCGGCGTCTCGACGAAGCCCGGCGCCAGCGCCGTGCACTGGATCCCGGCGGTGCCGACCTCGCGGTGGGTCGACTGGGTGAAGTTGATCACCGCGGCCTTGGTCGCAGCGTAGATCGAGAGCCAGGCCTGGCCGCTCTTGCCGGCGATCGAGGCGGTGTTGACGATCAGCGCCTTGCCGTGCTCGGCGCCGGCCTCGCGCAGCAGCGGCAGCCCCTCGCGGGTGCCGAGGATCAGCGCCCGCAGGTTGACGGCGAGCTGCATGTCGAGGTGCTTGGTCTGGATCTGCTCCATCGGCGCCCCGATCCCGACCCCGGCGTTGTTGACGAGGACGTCGAGGCGCCCGTAGGCCTCCTTGTGGGCGGCGAAGACGGCAAGGACGTCGTCCTCCTCGGCCATGTTCGCGGCGACCGAGGTCACCTCGAAGCCCTCGCCGCGCAGGCCCTCGGCGGCCTCCTCGAGCTTCTCCGGGCGGCGGGCGGAGACGGTGAGGGCGTGGCCTTCTTCGCCGAGCGTCTTCGCGATCGCCAGCCCGATCCCGCTCGATGCCCCAGTCACCAACGCCGCTCGCTCAGCCATGCCATCTCCTTCTCGTCTCGGAACCCGGTGGACCCTATCTCTCCATAACATGCCGCCGATGCACGCCCCCCGCCCGGCCCCAGCGCTGCTCTGCCTGCTCGCTGCGGGGGCCTTGCTGGCCGGTTGCGGCGGCGGCTCCGACTCGGATTCGACGGCGACCGCGACTGAGCCCGCCGAAAGCCGCCCGGCGCCGCCGAAATCGGCCTTCCCGGCGGTCGCAGGGAGGACCCTGCGGCAGGTGCTGAAGGGCGCCGACGCTCCGGCCGAGGTGGTCGTCGCGCCCGCCGCGGTCGTCTTCTACCCGGGGAAGAACCGCTACCCGTTCGGGATCTTCGACCGCGACGACCGCGAGATCGCCGACGCCGAAGTCGCGCTCTACTACGCGAAGGTGCCGGAGCCGAAGCCAGGAGCGAAATCGAAATCCGGCAACCGCGGCCCGGAGGCCAAGGCCGACGCCCAGGCGCTCGACCAGCCGGCCCTGGGACCCTTCCCCGCCTCTATCGAAAGCCTCGCCACCGAGCCGGAGTTCCGGGCGGAGGCGCCGGGCGACGTGGCCGGCGTCGTCTACTCGGTCGAGCTGAACCTGCCGAGCGAGGGGGAGTGGCGGATCGCCGCGATCCTGAAGGAAGACGGGGAACTGAAAGGGGCGCTGCTGCCGGGCGCGGCGGTGGTCGGGGAATTCAAACGGATCCCGAAGCCGGGTGAGAAGGCGCCGACGATCCACACGCCCACCGCGCAGGACGTGGGCGGTGATCTGTCGAAGATCACCACTCGCATACCCCCTGACAGCCAAAACGAGGTCGATTACGCGGAAGCGCTGGGCAGAGAACCGATCGTGCTCTTGTTCGCGAGCCCCCGGTTCTGCCAGAGTCGGGTCTGCGGCCCCGTCGTCGACGTGGCCGAGCAGGCAAAGCAGGAATACGGAGACAAGGCGGCCTTCATCCACATGGAGATCTACAACGAAAACGACCCGGCCGACGGCGTCCGACCACAGGTGCGGGCCTTCCACCTGCCGAGTGAGCCGTACCTGTTCGCGATCGACCGCCGGGGGGTCGTCCGCGATACGGTCGAGGGAGCCTTCGGCCTCAAGCTGATGCACGAAGCGGTCGAGAAGGCAATCGCCCCATGAACGACAAAGCCGCCACCGAGGAGGAGCTCCTGCAGTCCTTCGCCGCCGAGGCGAAGCGGCGCTGCGACGTGATCTCCGCCGGCCTCGCCACCGCCACCACCGACTTCGAGACGATGCGCGCCGAAGCCCATGCGCTCAAGGGCACGGCCAGCGTCGTCGGTCTCCGCCGCCTCGCCGAGCTGGCCGGGCTGATGGAGTCCGACCTCGCCGAAGCGAAGAAGACCGGCTCGATCCGCGGCGGTCGCGACCACCAGATCGCCGACGCCGCCAAGGCCCTCGCCGAGGGCGCCGCCGCCGCCGCCAAAGGCGAAGAAGAGCCCCCCGACGTCGGCCGCTCTCTCGCCCAGCTCTTCAGCGCCTAGCGCCAACTCCCGCGGTACGCTCGCCTCCCGGGGCAGTAGCTCAGTTGGTCAGAGCAGCGGACTCATAATCCGTCGGTCGCTGGTTCGAGTCCAGCCTGCCCCATGCCGGGTTCTTATGAGGGCGATCGTTTAAGGAGCCCCGTTAAGGCTGCGACGAGGATGGTGGTCAGCAGCCATCCCCCCAGAACCAGCACTCGATAAACGGTCGCCGCGAAACCAGTAGGACTCCAGTATTTCTCCTGCCCGAGATTCACGATCGGCAGAACCGCGTCGATCGAGAAGAACAGGGCGCTGAAGTCCGAATGGCCTCTCCGGGGCTCCAGGTTGCGGAAGTCGGCTGGATATGCGAAGGAGAAGAAAGTGCAGCCGACGATGACGAGCGCCAACAGACCGCCGAGCGCGCGATGGCTCTTGTATCCATACCCGACCGAGATATCCAATATCCAGCTCCACAGGCGAGAGGGTCTGGACAGCTTGGATCGCCGACGCCGCTGCTTTGCGATCGCCACATCGATTGCCTTCTCTTCACGGCCGCGGCGCCTGTAGAGCTCCGCGAGTTGATCGTAGACCCCTGGGCGGTAGGTGCCCTCGGGCTGTGCTTGCTCGAGCCAGGCGATTCGCTTTCGGGAGGAGAGGACTGGGGCAAGGCTTTCATAGGTGAAGTTGTCGAGATTGAGGCGATGCGGCCACGCCTTGGGTTTGTCCCAGAAGTTCCTTGCGGTGCATTGATTTAGAAGAACAGATCCGGATGGGCTCATCCGGTGGGTGAGGCGCAGCGCCCCCAGTCGAGCTCGGCGCAAGTCGATCGCGACGAATCCGGGATGGTTGTTCGTGACCGCGTGGTCGAATGAGAGTTCGCTGGTGATCTGGGCACTGCGCAAGTTGATTTCCCCCTCGGATTCGAAGCCTCTCCGGAAAAACGCGCTGCCTTCCACCTTGAGGCGGCTGCCACGTAGGGCAACCTCTTGCGGGCTCCAAAGGCGAAGGCCGCTGAGGTCGAGCGCATCTCCGATTTGAGTCGCCTGAAGGTTCAGGGTGCCGCGAATCACGGCGGGGCCCAGGATGTCGAGGCCAGCAGATAAGCGACTGCGGGCAAGGTCCAGGGCGGTCTTTCCCGGGTTCGTCAAGGTCGCACCGCTGAACGAAGACTCGATCCCAACCGTCGCCCCTCGCAAGCTCACCTTCCCCTCGGCGGAAAGCTTGCCGCACTGGAGGGAGCCCTGCAGGGTTGCACGGTCCGCATCTATCGCCACACCACCAGGGTTCTTCAGCTTTGCGGAAGTGAGAGCGAGTTGGTGCCGGATTTCGATTCCGGTGATCCTCACCTCGCCCTTAGACTCAAAGCCGCTGCGGAGGTAGACGCTCCCGCCGACGACGGCTTGGGAGGCGTTCAGCGACTGTCCACCGGGATTCGCAAGCTTTGCTCCGGAGAGATCCAAGGCCCCGCCGATTCGGGCATCTTGGAAATTCAAGAAGCCTGAAATGTCTGCCCGGCGGCCGATGACGGCACCGCCAATCGTGGCGGCGTGGAAAGAGATGCGCCCCTTGGAGGTGAAGTTGTCGCTGAGGTGCAGCGATCCCCCGATGGAGAGGTTCGTACTGGAGATGGCGCTCCCGCCGGGGTTCTCCAGCTTCGCTTGATTAAACGTCACCTGCCCGGATATTTCTGCATCCAGCAACCTGATCTCGCCGAGTGAGTGGAAGTCGTTGCTGCAGATGAGGGCTCCGCTTACGGTGAGACCGTAGGCGTCGAGTGAATATTCGTCGGCGTTCTTAAGGCTGGCGCCTTCGAAGTTGACCTGCCGCCCCACCTTCGCGTCGTATAGGCGGATCCCGCCTCTGGCGTTCAGGCCTTTACAGATCAAGGATTGATCCACGGTGAGACGGGCGGCATCGAGGGCGAACGACTCACCGTCAGCCGTGGCCTCTGCGCTGAAGTGTGCCTGTGAGAGATCCAGCCCCCGCACGTGTGCCGAGGTGAGATTGATCTCGCCGTCGACCCTGCAGCCACCGGTGAGGTCGAGGAACCCACTCAGTTCAAGGCGATTGGCTCGAAGTCCCGCGGTGAAAAGGCAGTCGTGAAATCCCAGGAAGCGGCCGTTTGCGCTCCTTAGGTCGAGGGGGCTGTCGAAAAGGCATGTCTCGAAGACAAGGGAGGCGGGCAGGTCAGCGCCCTGTAGGTCCAACTCGCCGACGATCCGAACCCCGTGAAGGGCGGTGGACCCTGCTAGTCCGGGGACAGAGGAGAATTTCAGAATCGTCTTTCGTACCTCAGTTGCGGCAAGCGATCGCTCTGGCCCCCAATCGGAAGCAGATTCCGGTCGATTGTTCTGTTGGGGGTCATCCTGTTTGAACGTCACTGAGCCGGTGTCGCGCAGCGTGGACTCGAGGCTTTGGTTGGTCGCGGAGGTCAAAGCCATCAGCTGCCGCCGGAAGACAAGTACCGCGCCACCGCCTGCGCCCGGTTGCTTACCCCGAGCGCCCGCAGGATCTTCCGCACGTGCCACTTCACCGTGCTCTCGGTGAGGTAGAGGCGGGAGGCGATCTCGACGTTGCTCAGGCCCTGGGCCACGAGGGCGAGGATCTCGACCTGGCGGGGGGAGAGGAGCTTGGTGAGGTCGTCGTGGCGGGGGCGGTCGGGGAGGCGGTGGAGCTCGGCGGCGCGGCGGCCGAGGTCGCTGGCGGTCTGGTGGAGGACCTCGGCGGCGGCGCGGACCTCGGTCACGTCCTGGACGGTGCCGGTGAGGCGGAGGGGGTTGCCGTCGCTGTCGGCGGTCAGCTCGGCGCGGCTGTGGATGCGGCGGACGCGACCGTCCGGCCGGATGATCCGGTACTCGTAGTCGACCGGCGCCCCCGTCTCGACCGCCTGGCGCATTTCCTTTTCGACCCGCTCGCGGTCCTCCGGGTGGATGTGTTCGGTGTTGCTGGGCTCGTAGTGGCCGTCGAAGTCCTTCGGGTCGACCCCGTAGATCGCGAACAGCCCCTCCGAGCAGGTCAGCCGGCCGCTGGGGATGTCCCACTCCCAGCTGCCCATCCGCGCCACGCGCTCGGCTTCGGCCAGTCGCGTCCGGCTCTGCTCGACCTCTTCTTCGATCCGCCGCCGCTCGGTGATGTCGATGACGAGGACGAAGAAGCCCCGCACCTCGCCGTCGATGATGTCCGGGATGTAGGAGACCTGGGTGTAGCGGACCTCTCCCGAGGGGATCGTGATCGCCCGGTCGAAGATCTGGGTCTCCCCGGCCAGCGCGCCTTCGATGTACGGACGGCTGTGCTCCCAGTGGTCGGGCCCCAGCAGATCCTGGACGTGGGTCCCCCGCAGCTCCTGCGGGCTCTTACCGAAGTATTCGATGTAGGCGTCGTTCGCCATCCGGTTGCGCAGGTCGCTGTCCCAGTAGCCGACCATTGCCGGCAGCGCGTTCAGCATCGCCTGGATCCCCTCCGGGGAACCCGAGGGTTGCCGATGCCAGTCCCGCTTCTCCGCCTGCCGCGTCATGGGTCTCAAAGGATGGACTAGCCGCAGGGCGGGCACAACCCTCCTTGGGAAGGGCGGCCCTAGAACTATCGTTGAGTGAGTGCTCGATCGTGGCAAAAACCCGGCGCCCGGCCCCTTCCGACGCCGGCCGGCCAGGACGAGCACCTCCCCCGCCGGGGTCCATGCGCCGCGGCCGGCCGCTAAGCCCCCGCCGGCGGCCGGCCGCGCCGCCTCGGACTCGCTGGTGAGGGCGGTCGAAGCCCTCTTCGCCGAGGACTGGCGGCGGCGCCTCGTCAGACGACG
>Ga0196960_10000247_pt1 | contig 21464 bp, 21 predicted proteins | sample S3v_5metaG_FD_183187 | JGI IMG/M metagenome (GOLD analysis project Ga0196960, IMG submission 183187) | Soil microbial communities from Anza Borrego desert, Southern California, United States - S3+v_5 | ecosystem: Environmental > Terrestrial > Soil > Desert | place: USA: California | collected...
ACCGTGAGGGTGAATGGTCCATCCGTGATGTCGACGCCCGTGATATCGCAGGTCGTGGCGGGGGCCTCGACGGTGCACCGCTGTCCACCGGGCGCGAGCTGCGCCGTGTAGGCGTCGATGACCGAGGCGCCGTTCGCCGGCGCGGACCAGGTCGCCGTGACCGCGTCGCCGATGTGCACGCCCGCCACGTCGGTCGGTGCCCCAGGGATGAGCGTGGTGACGGGACCGGACTGCGCCGCCGGGCCGCTGCCGACCTGGTTCGTCGCCGCGACGGAGAACACGTACTTCGTGGCCGGCTGGAGCCCGGTCACCGTGCAGGCCGTCGCCGTCGCGGTGCACGTCGCGCCGCCGGGGCTCGCCGTGACGGCGTACCCCGTGATGGCCGCGTTGCCGTCGCTCGCGGGTGCGGTCCAGGTGACGGCCGCTTCATCGATGCCGGGTACCACGCTGAGCTCCCTGGGCGCACTCGGCGGGACCTGGGAGACGAGGGTGCCTTCACCGATCGCCGCCCGAGCGGTCGAGACCTCGTTGGGCATGCCGCCGAACTCGATGAGGGCGCTCGTCGTGCCCGAGGTGTTCGCCTGGAAGTCGTTCCATCGCCCGACGACACCCTGGTAGTTGGTCGCCGCGTAGTGCTCGCCGTTGGTGTTGTTCGGCTCCCCACCGGCCCAGCTCGCGAAGCCTCCGGCGGCGACGGAGCCACTCGATCCGCCCGTCCAGAACGGCGTGCCAGCCTCCGGACCGGCGACCCAGTGCCATCGGCCCTCCACGGAGTTCTGGTCGACGTACTGGATGTCGGCGACCCCGTTCACGAGACCCCGCTCATCGGACGCCGCGATCCAGGCGTTGGAGGCGGTGGTGTAGGTGGCGGTGAACGCGTTCTCCGCCGCATTCGTCACGGTCGCGAGGTACCCCGTCATGCCGAACAGCGTGAACCTGGGGCTGGGGTTGAGGGCAGCCCCGAAGCTGAGGGCTCCACCCGGGCTGTACACGCGGTAGTAATGGCCGTTGTCGGGGTTGTAGAAGGCGTTCGCCGCCTTCTCGGCGACCGAGACGCTCAGATCGATGGAGGATGCGCCGGCCGGGGCATCCCACACGATGCTGCCGCGCAACGCGGCGCTCACGGCCGCGTAGCTTCCTGAGAAGCCGAGCGTCTGCACCGCCTGACCGCCCGAGAAGTCGGCATGACCGGTCTCCCGGGTGAGGCCGGTGTCGTCGAGCAGCCGGAGCGCTCCCCCACCGGACGGCAGGCCGACCGTCGCCGCGAAGACGCCGGTGGTGGAACCGAAGCGCTGCAGTTCGATCGCGAACGGCACGCCGTCGGCGTCAGCGGGGGCCGACACCGCCCCAGGGACGAACCGCCCGTCCACCGAGGTGCCGACGAGGATCGGTGCGCTCGCCTCGAGCGACCCGGTGGCGGTCGCCGAGATCGCCGTGCTCGTCTCGCCGGACATGCCGCCGAACTCGATCAGGTAGGACCTCACGCTGCTGTTGGTGACCTGGAAGTCGTTCCAGCGGCCCCGGGCACCGTCGAAGTTCGTCCCCGCGTAGTCCTCGTTCGACGCGTTGTTCGGTTCGCCCATCGCCCAGCTCGCGAACCGCCCGTTCGGGATGCTGCCGTTCGCCGCACCGCTCCAGAAGTGCTCGCCGCTCTCCGGACCGGTCACCCAGCGCCAGAGCCCCTCCTCGACGGCGTCGGACGCTCCGATCCACAGGTTGGCAGCGTCGATGTTGTTCGCGGAGAACAGGTTCTCCTGCTTCGTCGACAGCGTCGCCAGGTAGCCGCTCATACCGAACTGCGTCGCCGCCGCGGCCGCGTTCCGCGCCTCAGTCCACGAGATCGCCGCGCTCTCGGTGACCGGCTTGTAGTAGTGGCCGTTCGCGGCGTTGAAGTACAGACCGGGTTCGTACTCGCTGACGGAGACGCTCAACTCGACCGCCTGCTCCATGGGCGCGACCCAGTGCACGTGCTGCGCGAGCGCCGTGGCGACGGCGGCACGCGTGCCGTGGAAGGCGACCGACTGCACCGCGGTATGGCTGTAGCCGTACTCGTCGACGATCGCCGGGTACGCCGCTGCATCGACGGTCAGCGAACCGCCGCCGACGGGCACGCGCACCACGGCGACGAGGCTGTCCGCCTCGTCGAAGCCGGTGAGGGTGATCGGGACGGTCACCGGGTCGGCGCTCGTGACGACACCGTCGACGACTCCCTCGCCGACGGGCGTGCCGATCGAGACCGTCGCCGTTCCGACCGCGGCGGAGGCTGGGGCTGGCAGCGCCAGCCCGGCGGCCACGAGAGCCACCGCGACCGCCACCGTGACGGCGGCACGCCGCCCTGCAAGCGGGTACGAAATCGAGCGCATAGGTCCCCCAGGGCCGAACGGACGGGACCGGGCACCCGTCTGCCAGCGGGTCAGCGCCCGCGGGCATCACTTTGTCATACGTGTTGACATTCGGCCCGTCCCCGAGTTGGGGACACGCCGATCATGATCGGGAGGCGGGTTCTCCCGAACCAGCCGCTCGCTCGGCGGCATCCAGCACGACCTCGATCGCCGTCAGGTAGCTCTGTCGGAGTTCGACGGCCGCGAATCGCTCTCGCTGCTCGAAGAGCGCCGGGTGCTCCTCCGCGGAGATCTCGACGCTGGGGCGCATCCATGCCACATGGTTCTCGGCCCTGACCGCGAGCCGGTCATGGCACAGCATCGCCGTGAACGACAGCAGCACACCGGCATACGCACCGTAGCTCCGCATGAGCTCGTCGTCCCGCAATCCGGCATGGTGGAGCGCCGCGAGCGTCAGATCGAGCAGCCGCAGCTCCGCCGCACCGAGGGGCCGGGTGCCTGCCACGTGCACCCCGAGGGCGGGGTGCTCGAGGAACACGTCTTGGAACGTGACGGCGCCGTCGAAGAGGTACTGCTTCCAGTCGCCCTCGGGGTCCCCCGTCAAACGCTGCGCGACGACGCCGACCACCCGGTCGACGAGCGCTGCGAGCAGCTCGTCCTTGTTGCGGAAATGGCGGTAGATCGCCGTCGGGTCCGCGCCGAGGTGCTCACCGAGTGTGCGGAACGAGATCGTCTCGGTGTCGGGCCGCCTGGCGACGGCCATCCCGGCGTCGACGATCGACTCGCGGTCGAGTCGCGCATACGGCTTGCGTCTGCGCGATGCGATGGGCGCGTCCTCGTGCTCTCCGGCGGCCGAGCTCCGCATCTTCCGCGGCTCAGCCCAGCAGGTCGTGCCGCACGACGATCGCGTCGCGCGACGGGCCGACGCCGATCGCGGAGATGCGGGTGCCGCTCATCGCCTCGACCGCGAGCACGTACCGCTGCGCCGCCTTCGGCAGGTCGTCGAACGAGCGGGCGCCGGAGATGTCCTCGTCCCAACCCTCGAGCTCCTCGTACACCGGCACGGCGTGGTGGAAGTCCGACTGCGACACGGGTACCTCGTCGTGACGCACACCGTCGACCTCGTAGGCGACGCAGACCGGGATCCGCTCGAGGCCGGTGAGCACGTCGAGCTTGGTGAGCACCAGGTCGGTGAGGCCGTTGATGCGCGAGGAGTAGCGCGCGATCGGGGCGTCGTACCAGCCGGTGCGGCGCGGCCGGCCGGTGGTGGTGCCGAACTCGAAGCCGCGGGCCCGCAGCCACTCCCCCGACTCGTCGAGCAGCTCCGTCGGGAACGGCCCTGCGCCGACCCGTGTGGTGTACGCCTTCACGATGCCGATGATGCGGTCGAGGCGGTTCGGGCCCACGCCCGACCCGGTGGACGCGCCGCCGGCCGTCGCGCTCGATGACGTGACGAACGGGTAGGTGCCGTGATCGACATCCAGCATCGTCGCCTGGCCGCCCTCGAACACGACGGTCTTGCCGGCATCCAGCGCCTGGTCCAGCACCAGTGCGGTGTCGGCGACCATCGGGCGCAGCCGCTCGGTGTACGACAGCAGGTCGTCGACGATCTCGTCGACGGCGATCGCGCGGCGGTTGTAGACCTTCACCAGCAGGTGGTTCTTCTGGTGCAGCGCACCCTCCACCTTCTGCCGCAGGATGTTCTCGTCGAACAGGTCCTGGATGCGCAGGCCGACGCGGTTGATCTTGTCGGCGTAGGCGGGGCCGATGCCGCGGCCGGTGGTACCGATCTGCCGCTTGCCGAGGAATCGCTCGGTCACCTTGTCGAGGGTGCGGTGGTAGTGCGTGATGACGTGCGCGTTGGCGCTGACCAGCAGCTTCGACACGTCGACGCCGCGGCTGGCGAGCGCGGTGAGCTCGTCGAACAGCACCTCCAGGTCGACGACGACGCCGTTGCCGATCACCGGCGTGACGCCCTCGGTGAGGATGCCGGAGGGCAGCAGGTGCAGCGCGTACTTCTGGTCGCCGATCACCACCGTGTGGCCGGCGTTGTTGCCGCCGTTGAACTTGACCACGTAGTCGATGCGGTCGCTGAGCAGGTCGGTGGCCTTGCCCTTGCCCTCATCGCCCCACTGGGCGCCGACGATCACGACTCCGGGCATGCGCTCCCTCTCCGAGACGAAGCCCCAGTCTATCGAGCGTGCCGGCGCACCCATTCGTGCATCACGATCGCGGCCGCCGCGGCGGCGTTGATGCTCCTGGTGGAGCCGTACTGGCGGATCTCCACGTGCTGCCCGGCAGCGGCGAGCGCCTCGGGCGTGAGGCCGGGCCCCTCCTGTCCGAACAGCAGGATGCACGCCCGCGGCAGCTCGGCATCCTGCACCGCCACCGCGCCGTCGAGATTGTCGACCGCGACGACCGGCAGGTCTCGCTCGGACGCCCAGGCGACGAGGTCGGCGACGGATGCGTGGTGCAGCACGTGCTGATAGCGGTCGGTGACCATGGCGCCGCGCTTGTTCCACCGCCGCCGCCCGACGATGTGCACGGCCTCGGCCGCGAACGCGTTGGCGGTGCGCACGATGGAGCCGATGTTGAGATCGTGCTGCCAGTTCTCGATGGCGACGTGGAACGGGAAGCGGCGCTCGTCGAGGTCGGCGCGGATGGCGTCGACGCTCCAGTACCGGTAGCGGTCGACGACGTTGCGCCGGTCGCCGTGCTCGAGCAGCTCGGGGTCGTAGCGCGGGTCGGTCGGCCGCTCGCCGGGCCACGGCCCGACGCCGTAGGGCAGCTCGACCTCGTCCACGCGGTTCAGCGTAGGGCTGTTAACCTCGGCCCATGCGCTGGACGCCCGACGGCCCGAACCTGGTGCTGCACGGCGACAACCTGGCGCTCACCGCGGCGCTGCCCGACGCAGCCTTCCGGCTCATCTACCTCGACCCGCCGTTCAACACCGGCCGCGCTCAGCGGCGGCAGAGCACGACGACGAGGGCGAGCGCGGAGGGCGGCCGCATCGGGTTCAAGGGCCGCAGCTACGAGACGGTGAAGGGGGCGCTCACCGGCTACGACGACCGGTTCGGCGACTACTGGGCGTTCCTCGAGCCGCGCCTCGAGGAGGCGTGGCGGCTGCTCGACGACCGCGGCACGCTCTACCTGCACCTGGACTACCGGGAGGCGCACTACGCGAAGGTCGCTCTCGACGCCCTGTTCGGCCGCGAGTGCTTCCTCAACGAACTGATCTGGGCCTACGACTACGGCGCGCGCGCGAACCGGCGCTGGCCGGCGAAGCACGACACGATCCTGGTCTACGTGAAGGACCCGAAGCGGTACCACTTCGACAACGCCGCCGTCGACCGCGAGCCGTACATGGCGCCGGGGCTCGTCACGCCCGAGAAGGCGGAGCGCGGCAAGCTGCCCACCGACGTGTGGTGGCACACCATCGTGTCGCCGACCGGCAACGAGAAGACCGGCTACGCGACCCAGAAGCCGGTCGGCATCCTGCGGCGGATCGTGCAGGCCTCGAGCACCCCGGGCGACTGGGTGCTCGACTTCTTCGCCGGCAGCGGCACCACCGGCGCGGTGGCCGCCGAGCTCGGGCGCCGGTTCGTGCTGGTGGACGAGAATCCGGATGCCGTGGCGGTCATGCGCGGCCGGCTGCCGCCCGCCACGGTCTTCGCCTGACCCGCGCTCAGTAGCATGGGCGCATGAAGACCCGGGCTGAGGTGGAGTGCTGGCTCACCGACATGGACGGCGTGCTCGTGCACGAGAACAAGCCGATCCCGGGCGCGAGCGAGCTGCTCGAGCAGTGGCGCAACGAGGGGCGCCCGTATCTGGTGCTCACCAACAACTCGATCTTCACCCCACGCGACCTCAGCGCGCGGCTGCGTGCTTCCGGGCTGATCGTGCCCGAGGAGTCGATCTGGACCTCCGCGCTGGCCACCGCCGACTTCCTGCAGTCGCAGATGCCCGGCGGCAGCGCATTCGTGATCGGCGAGGCCGGCATCACCACCGCCCTGCATGAGGCGGGATTCGTGATGACCGAGACCGACCCCGACTACGTCGTCGTCGGCGAGACCCGCAACTACTCGTTCGAGGCGATCACCAAGGCCATCCGGCTCATCGGCTCGGGGTCGCGGTTCATCGTCACGAACCCCGACGCCACCGGCCCGAGCTCGGAGGGGCCGCTGCCGGCCACCGGCGCGGTGGCGGCGCTCATCACCAAGGCCACCGGCAAGCATCCCTACGTCGTCGGCAAGCCGAACCCGATGATGTTCCGCTCGGCCATGAACAAGATCGGCGCCCACTCCGAGAACACGGGCATGATCGGCGACCGCATGGACACCGACATCGTCGCGGGCATCGAGGCCGGGTTGCACACGATCCTCGTGCTCACCGGCATCAGCGACCAGGTCGAGATCGACCGCTACCCGTTCCGGCCCGACGAGATCATCGACAGCGTCGCCGACCTGCTCGCGACCGAGCCGCTCGAGACCGACCAGTTCTAGGGCTTCAGCCCGAGGTCGTCCAGCCCGATCGCCGCGAGGTACCGGTAGCCGGCCGCCTCGATGCGCTCGCGGGCGCCGGTGCTGCGGTCGACCACGACCGCGACGGCGGCGATCTCGGCACCGACCTTCTCGAGGGCCTCGATCGCCTTCAGCGGCGAGCCGCCCGTGGTCGAGGTGTCCTCGAGCACGATGACGCGCTTGCCCTGCAGGTCAGGCCCCTCGACCTGCTTGCCGCGACCGTGGTCCTTCGGCTCCTTGCGCACCACGAACGCGTCGTACCCGAGCCCGCGCGCGGCGCCCTGGTGCAGGATCGCGGCGGCGATCGGGTCGGCGCCCATGGTGAGCCCGCCGACGGCGGCGACGTCGGGCACGTCGGCGATGAGGTCGAGCATCACCTGCCCGATCAGCGGGGCCACCCGGTGATCGAGCGACACCCTGCGCAGGTCGACGTAGTACGACGCCTTCTTGCCGCTGGTCAGCGTGAAGTCGCCGTGGAACACCGCGTCGGACGAGATGAAGTCGATGAGCTGCTGGCGGGCGTCGGTCACGCTCCCAGGGTAGGGCTCAGACGTGCGGCAGCACGACGAGCACGCTGCCGAGCAGCACCACCGCGAGCGCTGCGGCGGAGATCAGGATCGCGTTGCGGCGCTGCGACCGGTCCTCGGCGGCCTCCGCCGCATCCATCGCCTCGTCGGTTTCGACCACACGACCACGGTAGGCAGGCGGAAACCCGGCTGTCGCCGCCCAGTACGGGGGCGGACGGGGCCGCCTGCCCGCGATCGGGGGCGGACGGGTCGGTCGCAGGCCGTAGCGTGGATGCCATGCGCATCGCCACCTGGAACGTCAACTCGATCCGCAGCCGCGTCGCCCGCGTCGTCGACTTCGCCGTGCGTCAGGACCTCGACGTGCTGGCCATGCAGGAGATCAAGTGCAACGCGGATCAGTTCCCGTACGACGCGTTCCGGGAGGCCGGGTACGAGGTCGAGCTGCACGGGCTGAATCAGTGGAACGGGGTCGCGATCGCGAGCCGTCTGCCGATGGAGGACGTGGCGATCGGCTTCGAGGGCGTGCCCGGATTCGGCACCGCGCTGCCGGACGGCTCCCTGCCGATCGAGGCGCGCTCCATCGGGGCCACCGTCGCCGGGGTGCGGGTGTGGAGCCTGTACGTGCCGAACGGGCGCGAGCTCGGGCATCCGCACTACGACTACAAGCTCGACTGGCTCGCGCACCTGGCGACCGCGACGCGCGGCTGGATCGCCGCGCATCCGGACCAGCCGCTCGCCCTCATGGGCGACTTCAACATCGCGCCGCTCGACGAGGACGTGTGGAACCCGGCGTTCTTCGTCGGCCGCACCCACGTCAGCCCCCCGGAGCGGGCCGCCTTCGCCGCCCTCGAGGATGCCGGGCTGGTCGACGTGGTGCGCAGCCGCGACATCCCCGGCTACACCTACTGGGACTATCAGCAGCTGCGGTTCCCGCGGAACGAGGGCATGCGCATCGACTTCGTGCTCGGCTCGGCTCCGTTCGACGCCATGGTCACCGCCGCGGCGATCCATCGCGAGGAGCGCAAGGGCGACGCGCCGAGCGACCACGTGCCGATCACCGTGGACCTCGACGTCGACACCGACGACGACGACGACCGGCCGATGTTCCTGTGACGATCGGCGCTACACCGGGGCCAGCAGGGTCGCCACGAGCATCATCACCGGCAGCGACGACACCGTCGTGATGAGCACCACATCGCGCGCGATCACCTCGCCGCGGCCGTAGCGCTGCGCGTAGTTGAACACGTTCTGCGCAGTCGGCAGCGCGGCGAGCGCGACCACGACGAACAGCTCGCGCGGGGCCAGCCCGAACACCAGATCGCCGAGCAGCCAGGCGACCACCGGCATCAGCAGCAGCTTCAGCAGCGACGCCGTGAGGATCGCGGCCCGGCCGCTGCCCGGCGCGAGCGGCCGCTGATCGCCGATCGCCATCCCGAACGAGATGAGCACGACGGGCACCGCCGCGGCGCCCACCAGCCGGAACGGCTCGAGCACCGCATCCGGCACCGGCAGCTCGAGCACGGCGACGACCACGCCCACGAACGACGCGAGCACGATCGGGTTGCGCACCACCGAGGTGAGCACCCGCCGAACCGAGACCGAGCCGCGCTCCATCGCGTCGAGCAGGATGAGCACGATGGGCGTCACGATCACGACCTGGAACAGGATGACGGGGGCCGACAGCGCCGGATCGCCGAGCACGTACGCGGCGACCGGGATGCCGATGTTCGCGGCGTTCACGTACGACGACGACATCGTCGCGATCACCGCGTCGGGGCCTCGCAGCCGCAGCACCGTCAGGGCGAGCACCAGGTAGACGGCGGCGACCGCCAGCGCCGACAGCACGGAGACGACCAGGATGCCTGAGAACAGGGTGCGCACGTCGGCTTCGGCGAGGGTGGTGAACAGCAGGCACGGGCTCGCCACGAAGAACGCGAAGCGGCCGAGCACGACCCGGCCCTGCTCTCCGAGCACGCCGCTGCGCCCGACCACGATGCCGACCACCACCACGGCGGCGATGATCGCGAACCCGATCAGCACACCAGCCACCTGCACAGTCTGGCCGAAGCCGTCGCTGCACCCCGGCCAGTAGGATTCGGGCGTGGTCGCCACATCACCCCAGCTGGACGACGAGGGCCTCATCGGCACCAGCCCGACGGTGACCCGGATCTTCGAGGAGTTGCTCGACGACGTGCACGAGGGCGTGCTGCAGCCGGGCGAGCGCATCAACGACGGCGAGCTGGCCGCGCGCTTCGGGGTCTCGCGCACCCCGGTGCGTGAGGCGCTGCAGCGGCTGCGCGAGATCGGCGTGGTCGAGGCGTCGGCGAGCCGGTTCACCCGCATCGCGATGGTGACGCCCCTGCAGACCCTGCAGGCCTACACGGTGTGGCGGGCGCTGTTCGGCGCACTCGCCGACGAGGTGCTGCCGCGGGCGACGCCGGAGTCGGTCGACGCGATGCGCTCGGACCACGACGAGTTCGTCACCGGGCTGACGACCGCGGACAACCTGCGGGCCGCGAAGGCGAACTTCCACTTCTTCGACCGCCTCCAGCGCCAGTCCGACAACCCGGCGCTGCGCCGCGCGCTCACCTCGGTGGTGCACATCGTGCGGCTCGGCAGCCTGCACCTGCCCGACGCGATCGACCTCTCCGCGGTCGCCGCGGCGCAGCAGCTGCTCATCGAGGCGGCCGACCGTCGCGATGCAGCGGTCGGCCGAGAGGCGATGCGCATGCTCGCCGGCATCCGGGTTCCGCAGGAATAGAGCGCGGGATGCCCGGGGGACGCAGCTTTCCCGCTCCGGAAGCAACCAAACGCTCCGATCCGCGCGGCTAGCCTGGCGCAATGACGCCCGGAACCGCGACCGCCCCGACCGCAGCCGACCTCGCCGAGAGCGACGCCTGGCGCGTGGTGAAGGCCGCTGCGACGGCGCTGCAGCCGCTGCAGGTGAAGGACGGCAGCATCCCGGAGCCCGCCGACCACGCCGCCGCGCGTGAGCAGGTCGAGACGCTGCGCGGCGCACTGCCCGCCGTCGCCGCGGCGCTGCCGCACGACGCCGCGTACCTCGAGGCGCTGGACGGCGACCTGTCGCGCTGGGCCGACGAGGGCTTCGGCGTGCCCGACTTCCTCGACTCGCTGGTCGCGTTCCAGCCGCAGCAGCACCGGGTCGACGGCCTGCGGCACCTGGTCGTGTTCCCGATGACGACCCAGAACGGCAGCCCCGACCGCCACCTCGAGGCGGTGCTGGTCGAGGTGATCTGGCCGGAGTTCGTCGGCGCGCTCGAGGCCGGCGACTACGGCAACGCGATGTTCGTGCCGATCCGGTTCCTCGACTTCACCGCCGGGTACGACACCAACTCGGCCGTGCTGTTCCCCGAGACCGTGGCGATGCGCTCGCTGCCCCGCTTCACCTGGGGCGCGATCTTCGCCGATCGGGAGGCCGCGCGGTTCCGCCGCGTGGTGCGGGCCGCGGCGGAGGTCACGAAGCTCGACCTGCCCGAGCCGGCGCTGCGACTGCTGGCCGACCAGCACCTGGCCGAGCGCACGTTCGTGATGTGGGACCTCATCCACGACCGCACGCACATGCGCGGCGACCTGCCGTTCGACCCGTTCATGATCAAGCAGCGCATGCCCTACTTCCTGTACTCCCTCGAGGAGCTGCGGTGCGACCTGGTCGCCTACCGCGAGGCGGTGCGCATCGAGGCCGACCCCGCGACGGATGCCGTGACCCGCGAGCACGCCGGCCTGGTGCAGCTGGCGGTGATCTTCGACCGCATCTTCCGGTTCGCGATCACCGGGTCGCGCGTGCGCAACTACGACGGGCTCGGCGGGCAGCTGCTGTTCGCGTGGCTGCACCAGCACCACGTGCTGCACTGGACCGACACGCAGCTCACCATCGACTGGGCCGAGGTGCCGGACGTCGTGGTCGCGCTGTCGGATGCGATCAACGACCTCTACTGGCGATCGATCGACCGCCCGAAGACGGCGCACTGGCTCGCCGCCTACGACCTCGTGTCGTCGACCCTCGAGCCGCACCCGGCGTCGCGGTGGGCGAAGCGCGACCTGCCGCTGCTGGGACTGCCACGCGAGCTCACGGATGCCGTGCTGGACGACGAGTTCCCGCTCTCGATGTTCTACGAGGCGCTGCACAAGAAGATGGCCGACGTCATCGACTCGACGAGCGGGATCACCGGTTCTACGCCGGTCGCCTGACGGTCGCAAGGCCGGGTATCGAGACCCGGCCACGACGTACCCTGAGGTCATGAACCGCAACCGCCGCATCCTCGCCGCCGTGCTGGTCGCTGCGGGCGCCGTCGTCTACGGGCTCTCGCCGATCGACATCATCCCCGAGCTGCTCACCGGACCCTTCGGCCTCGTCGACGACCTCGGCGTGCTCGGTGGCGCCGCCTTCGCGGTGTGGAAGCTGCTCGGCAGCCGCCGCCAGGCGGATCCGGGCACGACGCCGCCTGCCGCGTGATCCTGTCAGACTTGAACGTGTGACCCGACTGCACGATCCCGCCTGGCGCGGCTTCGCCTCCGACAACTACGCCGGCGCGCACCCCGAGGTGCTGCAGGCCCTGGCCGAGGCCAACGAGGGCCACCAGATCTCGTACGGCGAGGACGCCTACACGGCACGGCTGCAGGAGGTGCTGCGCGGGCACCTCGGCGAGCAGGCGGAGGCGTTCCCGGTCTTCAACGGCACCGGGGCGAACGTCACCGCGCTCACCGCGATGCTGCCCCGCTGGGGTGCCGTGGTCACCAGCGCGAACGCGCACATCCACACCGACGAGGGCGGGGCGCCCGAGCGCGTGATGGGCCTGAAGCTGCTGACGGTGCCGACGCCCGACGGCAAGCTGACGCCCGAGCTCATCGACCGCGAGGCGTGGGGGTACGGCGACGAGCACCGCGCACAGCCGCTGGTCGTGAGCATCACCCAGTCGACCGAGCTCGGCACGGTCTACACGCCGGACGAGGTGCGCGCCATCACCGAGCACGCGCACAGCCGCGGCATGACGGTGCACATGGACGGCGCCCGCATCTCGAATGCCGCCGCCGCCCTCGGGGTGCCGCTGCGCGCGTTCACCACCGACGCGAACGTCGACCTGATCAGCCTCGGCGGCACGAAGAACGGCATCCTGTTCGGTGAGGCCATCGTGGTGCTGAACCCCGACGCCGCGAACGGCCTGGTCTTCCTGCGCAAGCTGACCATGCAGCTGGCCTCGAAGATGCGGTTCATCTCAGCACAGCTGCTCGCGCTGTACGAGGGCGACCTCTGGTTGCGCTCCGCGCAGCACGCCAACGCCATGGCGGCGCGCCTGCGGGGAGCGGTCGCCGACATCGATACGGTGCGCTTCACTCAGGCGACCGACGCGAACGCGATGTTCGTCATCCTGCCGCCCGGCGTCGCCGACCGGCTGCGCGAGCGCTTCCGCTTCTACGACTGGAACCCGGCGACCGGCGAGGTGCGGTGGATGACCGCCTGGGACACCACGGAGGCCGACGTGGACGCCTTCGCGGCCGCGATCCGCGCCGAGGTCGCAGCGTAAGGCACCGGCGACGTCAGAAGTCCCGCATCTCGCCGGCTGTCGATGCGCGGCATCGCTACATCCCTCGCGATGTCTCGGGACTCTCCCGCGCTGCCCCTGCGCACTTCAGGAGGACCTCCTGAAGTGCGACGGTCGAGAAGCGGCGCTCTCTGCGATGAGATGATCCTCCGCGACGCGCCAGCTCGGCGATTCGACGGCTCGGAGGCCGGACGCAGCGCACCGACGAGGGTTCCGGCCCCTCGTGCGTCGCTGAGAACGCCGATGCTCCGCATCGCGCGCTCGCCGACCGGCACCGGGCGGCGCTTCGGGCCGAATTGGAGCTCGCTGACTCAGGAGGTCATCCTGAATTGCGCAAGCGACGCACAGTACGCGCCGCCTCCGCTCGGGGCGGACTGCCGCGAGGCCCGCGACCCGGCGGGTGAGGTGGCCGGCGCGAACCTAGAGCTTCTGGTGCTTCGCCCGGCCGAAGAGGAAGACGCCGTACACCGCGAGGCCGAGCGCCACGACCACGAGCAGCACCTGCCCGAAGGGCTGGTCGCGCAGCGCCTTGAGGGCGCCATCGAGCCCGGCCGCGTTCTGCGGGTCGTGGGTGAAGGCGGCGACCACGAAGAGCACGCCGACGATCGCGAGCACGGCGCCCTTGGCCGGATAGCCGATGCGGCCAGCGCGGACGGTCCAGCGCCCGGTCGTCGAGCCCAGATCGGTCAGCTGCTGCTCGAAGCGGCGCGTCACACCGCTGACGACGAAGTAGACGCCGATGGCGAGGATGCCGACGCCGACGAGCGCGACCAGCACGGCCCCGCCAGGTGCGGCCAGCAGCTTCGCGGTGAAGCTCTCGGTGGTGCCCTCGCTGTTCGCCCCCGATCCCGCAGCGACCTGGACGGCCGTCACCCCGATCGCGCCATAGGCGAGCCCGGTGCCGATCGCCTTGGCGCCGTCCTTCGCACCCTCCTTGCCCTCGCGCATGAGAGTGAGGGTGCCGTTGAGCAGCTGCACCAGCGCGAGCAGGAACAGGCCGATGGCGCACACCCACACCAGCACGGCGCCGAACGGGGTCGCGGCGATCGCGCCGAGCGCTCCGGACGGGTCGGCGCTGCCGCCGCCGCCGAACGCGACGCCGAGGGCGATGCCGGCGATCACCAGGTGCAGCACGCCGGCCACGACGTATCCTCCGCGGGCCGCGAATCGCAGCGCTGGGCTGCTCGCGCCGCGCTCCGCCGCCGCACCCGCTCGTCTCGCTGCTTCCGATGCGCCCGCCATGGTCCCGAGCGTATTGACGAGGGCGTCCGTGAGGGCGGGGGTTGCGCGCACGGCGCACGCGATTGTGGAGGCGGCGGATTCGGCCATTACCCTCATGAGTGTGGAACTCGCCTTCACCCCCGACCTGATCGCCGCCTTCCTGACCCTGTTCGTGCTCGAGCTGGTGCTCGGCGTCGACAACGTGATCTTCATCTCGATCCTCGCCAGCAAGCTGCCGGTGGAGCAGCAGGCGAAGGCGCGCAACCTCGGGCTGTCGCTCGCGATGATCATCCGCATCGGGTTGCTCTTCGCCGCGTCGTGGCTCATCACGCTCACCGAGGACCTGTTCACGATCGGCGACTACGGCTTCTCAGGCCGTGACCTCATCCTGATCGCGGGTGGCCTGTTCCTCGTCTACAAGGCCGTGACCGAGATCTTCGAGAAGCTCGAGGGTCACGAGCCCGGCGAGGGCACGAAGGCCGCGCGGGCCACCTTCGGGGCGACCATCGTGCAGATCCTGCTGGTCGACATCGTGTTCTCGCTCGACTCGGTGATCACGGCCGTCGGGATGGTGGACAACCTCGTCGTCATCATCGCCGCCGTGGTGCTCTCGTTCGGCATCATGCTCTTCTCCGCGCGGTTCATCGCCGCATTCGTGAACAAGCACCCGTCCGTGAAGCTGCTCGCCCTCGCCTTCCTCGTGATGATCGGCGTCTTCCTCATCGTCGACGGCTTCGGGGTGCACGTCGACAAGGCGCTCATCTACGTGCCCATGGCGTTCGCGATCGCGGTCGAGGCGCTCAACCTCATCTACCGGGCGCGTCAGCGCAAGAAGCTCGGCGAGTCGGAGCACCCCATCCACCTGCGCAACGCCGCCTCACGCGCCGACGACACCGACGCGGCCGCGGCCGCCGAGGGGCGCGGCGGCGCGGTGACCCTGTCGCGCAAGCCGGTCAGCGCTCCCAAGGAGTAGACGAAGGGCTGTCAGACCACCGGCTCGACGGCCATGCGGGTCACCCGCAGGCCGTCGCCGGCGACATCCACCAGCACGGTGTCGCCGTCGCGGATCTCCCCGGCCAGCAGCGCCCGCGCGAGCGAGTCGTCGATCTGCCGCTGCATCAGCCGGCGCAGTGGACGCGCTCCGTACACCGGGTCGTACCCGCGCTCGGCGAGCCAGCTGCGCGCCGCCGGGGTGACCGCGAGGTCGAGCCGGCGGTCGGCCAGGCGCCGGGTGAGCCGGTCGATGTAGAGCTCAACGATCTGACCGAGATCGTCGGTGGTCAGCGGTGCGAACACGACGATGTCGTCGAGCCGGTTGATGAACTCCGGCTTGAAGGACTGCCGCACCAGGTCGTCGACGGCCGACTTCCGCTGATCCCACGGCAGGGTCTGATCGGTCAGGAACTGGCTGCCGATGTTCGAGGTCAGGATCAGGATGACGTTGCGGAAGTCGACCGTGCGGCCCTGACCATCCGTCAGCCGGCCGTCGTCGAGCACCTGCAGCAGCACGTCGAAGACCTCCGGGTGCGCCTTCTCGACCTCGTCGAGCAGGATGACCGAGTACGGCCGGCGGCGGACGGCCTCGGTGAGCTGCCCGCCCTGCTCGTAACCCACATAGCCGGGAGGGGCGCCGACCAGCCGCGAGACGGAGAACTTCTCCCCGTACTCGCTCATGTCGATGCGCACCAGCGCCTTCTCGTCGTCGAACAGGTACTCCGCGAGCGCCTTCGCGAGCTCCGTCTTGCCGACGCCGGTCGGGCCGAGGAACAGGAACGACCCGGTAGGGCGGTCGGGGTCGGCGATGCCGGCCCGCGTGCGCCGCACGGCCTCGCTGACCGCCTGCACCGCATCCCGCTGCCCGATCAGGCGCTTGCCCAGCTCGCTCTCGAGGTGCAGCAGCTTCTCGGTCTCGCCCTGGGTGAGCTTGTCGACGGGGATGCCCGTCCACTGCGCGACGACGGCCGCGATGTCCTCGTCCGTCACCTGGTCGTTGACCATGCGCGGCCCGCTCTGCTCCGCGGTCTCGGCCTCGGCGAGCGCCTTCTCGATACCCGGGATGGTCTCGTAGTTGAGCTTGGAGGCCCGCTGGTAGTCGCCCTCGCGCATCGCCTTGTCGAGCTCGATGCGTGCGTCGTTGAGACGCGTCTTCAGGTCGCCGACGCCATGCAGCGACGCTTTCTCGCGCTGCCACGCGGCCTCGAGGCGGTCGAGCTCGGCCTGACGGCCGGCGAGATCCTCGCGCAGCTTCTCCAGCCGCTGACGGGATGCCTCGTCCTTCTCCTTCTTGAGCGCCAGCTCCTCGATGCGCAGCCGGTCGACGGCGCGCTTGAGCTGGTCGATCTCGACGGGGCTCGAGTCGATCTCCATCTTGAGCCGGGATGCCGCCTCGTCGATGAGATCGATCGCCTTGTCGGGCAGCTTGCGCCCGGTGATGTAGCGGTTGCTCAGCAGCGCCGCGGCCACGAGGGCGGTGTCGGCGATGGCCACCTTATGGTGCGCCTCGTAGCGCTCCTTGAGCCCGCGCAGGATCGCGACGGTGTCCTCGACGTTCGGCTCGCCCACGAACACCTGCTGGAACCGGCGTTCGAGCGCGGCATCCTTCTCGATGTACTCGCGGTACTCGTCGAGCGTGGTGGCGCCGATCAGTCGCAGCTCGCCGCGGGCGAGCATGGGCTTCAGCATGTTGGCCGCCGCCACCGAGCCCTCGCCGCCGCCCGCGCCCATGAGCGTGTGCAGCTCATCGATGAACGTGATGATGCGCCCGTCGGACTCGTCGATCTCCTTGAGCACGGCCTTCAGCCGCTCCTCGAACTCGCCACGGTACTTCGCACCCGCGACGAGGGCCGCGAGGTCGAGGCTCACCAGCTGCTTGTCCTTCAGCGAGTCGGCGACGTCACCGGCGACGATGCGCTGCGCGAGACCCTCGACGACGGCGGTCTTGCCCACGCCGGGCTCCCCGATGAGCACGGGGTTGTTCTTGGTGCGCCGGGTCAGCACCTGGCTGACGCGGCGGATCTCGGCGTCACGGCCGATCACCGGGTCGAGCTTGCCGGCCCGGGCGATGTCGGTCAGGTTGACGCCGTACTGCTCGAGGGCGCTCCGCTGCTCCTCCTGGCTGGAGGGTGCGCCCTGCATGTTCGCCAATGTTCCTCCTGGAATCGATAGTCGGGTTCTGTTGTGTCGACGTGTGCGGCGGTGGGGCTATTCCTCGTCGCGCCGAGTGGGGCGCCAGACGACCAGCTGGTTGCTGCGCTGGGCGCGTGCGCCGGCGCGCAGCGAGATCACGTCGCCGCCGGCGCCGGCGGCGAACACCCGCCGGCCGGGCCGGTTGAGCAGCTCCTCCGCGAGCGCGTGCTCGAGGTCCCGCACCCGAGCACGCAACTCGGCGTTGGCGTTCTCGAGCTCGAGGATTCGCTTGATGCCGACGAGGTTCAGCCCCTCAGCGCTCAGCGCCGCGATCTCGCGCAGCTGCACGACGTCGCGCATCGAGTAGCGACGGGACTGACCGGCGGTGCGCTTCGGGCTCACCAGCCCCAGGCGGTCGTACTGACGCAGGGTCTGCGGATGCATGCCGGCGAGCTCGGCCGCGACCGCGATCGCGAATACCGGCGTCGACTCGTCCAGCTCCATGTCAGTGCGCCGCCCTCGCGCGGTCGATCAGCTCGTCGCGCGGGTTCTCGACCGGCATGGCCGCCGCGAACGCCTCGAGATGCTTCATCGCCTCGGCCGGCACGTGCGTCGGGACGGCGACCTGCACCTCGGCGAGCAGGTCGCCGGTGCCCTTCGCCGTGGTGACGCCGCGCTCCTTCACCCGCAGCACGCGGCCGCTCGGGGTTCCCGGCGCGACCCGCAGCCGCACCGGCTCGCCGCCGAGCGTCGGCACCTCGATGGTGGCGCCGAGCACCGCCTCGGTGAACGTGATCGGCACGATCACCCGCAGGTTCAGGCCGTCTCGCTCGAACACCGGATGCGTGCGCACCGCGACGGTGAGCACGAGGTCGCCGGGCTCGCCGCCGTCGGGGCTCGGCTCGCCCTTGCCCTTCAGCCGGATCTTCTGCCCGTCCGAGACGCCCGCCGGCACCTTGACGTTGATCGCACGGCCGCCCTGTGGCTGCAGCTTGATCGTCTCGCCCCGGATCGCGGTGATGAAGTCGAGCGTCGTCGACGCGGTGACGTCGCGGCCGGGGGTCGGGCCGCCGAAGCCGCGGAACCCGCCGCTCGGCTGCCCGAACCCGCCGCCGCCACCGCCGAACATGCCGCCGAGCAGATCCTCGAAGCTGGCCGACGAGGCGGAGTACCCGCCGCGCTGTCCGTTGAACATGCCGCCGAAGACATCCTCGAAGCCGGCACCGCCCGCGCTGAACCGCGCGCCCGACCCCATCGCCCGCACCTGGTCGTACTCACGCCGCAGCTCCGGGTCGGAGAGCACGGAGTGCGCCTCGGAGATCTCCTTGAACCGCGCCTCCGCGCTCGGATCGCCCGGGTTCGAATCCGGGTGGTACTGCCGGGCGAGCTTGCGGTAGACCTTCTTCAGCTCCGCGTCGGAGACGTCCTTCGAGACGCCCAGCACCGCGTAGAAGTCCTTGTCGAACCAGTCCTGACTGGCCACGGAGCCTCCCGGTCTACTCGGCGGGTACGGAGACGGCCACCTTCGCCGCCCGCACCAGGCGGTCGCCGAGCTTGTAGCCGATCTGGATGACGTCGGCGACGGTCTGCTCGGTCGCGTCCGGCGATGGCAGCTGCACGACCGCCTCGTGGATGTTCGGGTCGAACCGCTCGCCCTTCTCGCCGACGCGCACGAAGCCGTACTTGTCGAACGTCGCGCGCAGCTTCTGCGCGACGAGGGTGAGCGGGGCGCCCTCGACGAGATCGCCGTGCGCCTCCGCGCGGTCGAGGTCGTCGACCACCGGCAGCAGCGACCGCAGCACCTCGGCGATGATCGCCTCGCGGTTCGCGACGCGGTCGCGCTCGACGCGGGCGCGGAAGTTCACCAGCTCGGCCTGGGCGCGCAGCATGTCGTCGCGCATCTCGGCCACGAGGTCGCGCTCCGCCTGGTCGAGCAGAGCCTGATCCTCGGCGCTGAGCTCCTCGCCCTCGGCGGGGGCGGCATCCTCGGGGGACACCGCCTCCGCCTGATCGGGCTGGCGAACGTCACCGGTCTCGGGGTCGATCCGCCGCTTGTCCTTCACGACCGGGTCGGGGACGACGGGCTCGGGCTTCTCGTTCTCGGATTCGTTCTTCTTCGCCATGATTACTTCTTCGGCTCTTCCTCGTCGTCGACGACCTCGGCGTCCACGATGTCCTCATCGGACGACGCGGGCTGCTCGGCGGCCGGCTCGGCTCCGGGCTCGGACTGGGGGGCGGAGTAGATCGCCTGACCCAGCTTCTGCTGCGACTCGCTCAGCCGCTCGAACGCGGACTTCACCGCGGCCTCGTCGTCACCGGCGAGCGCCGAGTTGAGCGCGTCCACGTCGGCCTGCACCTCGCTCTTCACGTCGGCGGGGAGCTTGTCCTCGTTGTCCTTGATGAGCTTGTCGGTGGAGTAGGCCAGCTGCTCGGCGCTGTTGCGCACCTCGGCGGCCTCGCGACGCGCCTTGTCCTCGGCGGCGTGGGTCTCGCCCTCGCGAACCATGCGCTCGATGTCCTCCTTGGAGAGGGCCGAGCCGCCGGTGATGGTCATCGACTGCTCCTTGCCGGTGCCCTTGTCCTTGGCGGAGACGTGCACGATGCCGTTCGCGTCGATGTCGAAGGTGACCTCGATCTGCGGGATGCCGCGCGGCGCCGGCGCGATGCCGGTCAGCTCGAACGTGCCCAGGTTCTTGTTGTCGCGGGTGAACTCGCGCTCGCCCTGGAACACCTGGATCGCCACGGACGGCTGGTTGTCGTCGGCTGTGGTGAACGTCTCGCTGCGCTTGGTCGGGATGGCCGTGTTGCGCTCGATGAGCTTCGTCATGATGCCGCCCTTGGTCTCGATGCCGAGGCTCAGGGGGGTCACGTCGATGAGCAGCACGTCCTTGCGCTCGCCCTTGAGGACGCCGGCCTGGAGCGCGGCGCCGACGGCGACCACCTCATCCGGGTTCACGCCCTTGTTGGGCTCCTTGCCGCCGGTCAGCTTGCGCACCAGCTCGGTCACCGCGGGCATGCGGGTGGAACCACCGACGAGCACGACGTGGTCGATGTCGGCGACCTTGATGCCCGCCTCCTTGATGACGTCCTCGAACGGCTTGCGGGTGCGGTCCAGCAGGTCGCTGGTCATCTGCTCGAAGGTGGCGCGCGAGAGCGTCTCGTCCAGGTTGGCCGGCCCGTTCTCGGTCAGCGACAGGTACGGCAGCTGGATGCTCGTCGACATCTGCGACGAGAGCTCCTTCTTCGCCTGCTCCGCGGCCTCCTTGAGGCGCTGCAGGGCGATCTTGTCCTTGCTGACGTCGACACCGGTGGTGTCCTTGAACTTCTTGATCAGGTGGTCGACGATCCGCTGGTCCCAGTCGTCGCCGCCGAGGCGGTTGTCACCGGCGGTGGAGCGCACCTGGATGGTGGAGAAGTCGTCGTCCTTGCCCACCTCGAGCAGGGACACGTCGAACGTACCGCCGCCGAGGTCGAAGACCAGGATGAGCTCGTCCTCCTTGCCCTTGTCGAGGCCGTACGCGAGCGCGGCCGCCGTGGGCTCGTTGATGATGCGCAGCACGTTGAGGCCGGAGATCTCGCCGGCCTCCTTGGTGGCCTGACGTTCGGCGTCGTTGAAGTACGCCGGAACGGTGATGACGGCGTCGGTCACCGGCTCGCCGAGGTACTGCTCGGCATCGCGCTTGAGCTTGGCGAGGATGCGCGCCGAGATCTCCTGCGGGGTGTACTGCTTGCCGTCGACGTCCTGCTTCCAGGTCGTGCCCATGTGGCGCTTGACGGATGCGATGGTGCGGTCGACGTTGGTGACCGCCTGACGCTTGGCGGTCTCGCCGACCAGCGTCTCGTTGTCCTTGGTGAAGGCCACGACCGAGGGGGTCGTGCGGAAGCCTTCGGCGTTGGCGATGACGGTGGGCTCGCCACCCTCGAGGACGGCGACCACCGAGTTGGTGGTTCCGAGGTCGATGCCTACTGCTCGAGCCATGTGTGAGGTTCTCCTTGGTGAGTCGGATGTCGCGCACCCGTCGGTCCGGAAACCTTGAGTCGCGCGATATCAAGTTTGTCTCCTGTGGATAACCCTGTCAAGTCGAACTTGAGTGAAGGCGGCTCAAGGTGTCGTTCACCACCGGGACACCCGCCGCGGCTACGGTGATCGCATGTCCCAGCACGAAC